>Ga0180437_10008481_pt1 | contig 13026 bp, 10 predicted proteins | sample SS_ome_4_FD_132410 | JGI IMG/M metagenome (GOLD analysis project Ga0180437, IMG submission 132410) | Hypersaline lake sediment archaeal communities from the Salton Sea, California, USA - SS_3_D_1 metaG | ecosystem: Environmental > Aquatic > Non-marine Saline and Alkaline > Hypersaline >...
ACCATCCCCCGGCCAGACAGGCATACCAGGGAGAAGGGGCACTGATATGTCAATAATCTTTGACAAACTCTAACTCCGCAGCACAGCTAGTATAATAGATGCAACGCTTCCGTTCAACTTTGTAGTTTGAGTTTGTTTTACTCACTACTTGTTGTCTACTGCAGGATACTGCAGAACAAACATCTGAAAGGTAATTCGATGTTCCAAGGCAAGAAGGTAAAGTTGGTTCACATAAAAATCTTTCATATATATTCATAACACCTTGATGCTTTCGTGATACCGTGTTAAGCTTTAACTCATCAGACAAACACAGGATGCGCAATGGAAAAGCACATTCGATAACTTGTTAGCAACAGGTTATTGGGGACTAATGTGAAGAAACATGGACTTCAGAAGAATGATTTCCTACGTTGGTAGTAGGAAATTGACCATAGGCAAGTTCCTAATTGTTAGCGGATCGGCTGTTGGGCTAAACCTCCTATTGCTATTTTTGATGGTAAGGTATTGGGGATTTGACACTCTATTGTTGGAGAATGTAGCTAACGCGATAAGTATGGAGTTGAGCATTATCTATAACTTTTTTATGAGTAGGGCAGTTACTTGGGCGGACAGACACAAAGAGCATGGGAAAAGACTTGTCATTCAAATGCTCAAATTTCACCTTACCATAGGAATAACTATGTTATTCCGCCTTGGCTTGTTCCCGCTTCTACAGCTACTTGGCGTGTTTTATATTCTAAATGCGGCTATAGGGATAGCATTGGCTGCTGTTTTCAATTTTGTTATCTACGATACCGTAGTTTTCAAGAAAGGAGGCTCAGGAAATGTTCCATTTTGACGTGTGTGTAGTTGGTGGGTGTGGAAGGGTGGGTTTGCCTCTTTCTATTGCCTTTGCTGATAAAGGATTGAATGTCGTTATATATGATTTGGACAAAGATAGAATGAATGAAGTTAGAAGTGGGCTTATGCCTTTTCGTGAGGAAGGATGCGAAGACGGGTTAAAGCGGGTGATCAACAAGACACTGACAATTGCAGATAGTCATGATGTAATATCCGAGTCGCGTTTCGTCATTATCACTATCGGTACACCGGTTGATAAGCATCTAAACCCTGATTTCTCTGCCATGGTGAACTTCTTTCAGACTCTATTGCCATACTTCGTTTCTGAGCAATATGTAATCCTGAGAAGCACTGTCTATCCGGGGACTGCTGAGAAGATAAGCAATTTCTTGCAGGCAAACGGTGCAAAAGTTCAGCTGGCATTCTGCCCGGAGAGGATAGTAGAAGGTAAGGCGTTGTCCGAACTCGTCTCCTTGCCTCAGATCGTAAGTGCTTTCGATGAAGAGTGCGTTCAAGCCGTTTCTGACTTATTCAAGAGCCTGACCCAAGATATTGTTGTGGTTAAGCCAATAGAGGCAGAATTAGCCAAGCTGTTTACTAATGCGTGGAGATATATCCAGTTCTCAATAGCCAATCAGTTTTTTCTATTGGCCAACCAGCATGGCCTTGATTATTCTAAGATCCACTATGCAATTACCTACAAGTATCCTCGTGCAAAAGATCTGCCTAAGCCAGGCTTTGCCGCTGGACCTTGTTTGTTTAAAGACACAATGCAGTTGGCAGCATTCAGTAGCAACAGCTTCTTCCTCGGACATGCAGCAATGCTGGTGAATGAAGGATTGCCTAACTACATTGTCCAAACGCTGAAAACCAAGACCGACCTGGCCAATAAGGATGTTGGGATACTTGGTATGGCCTTCAAAGCCAATTCTGATGATGAGCGCGACTCACTCTCATTTAAGTTAAAGGCGCTGCTGGAAGTTGAGGCAAAGAGGGTTTATTGCACTGATCCCTATGTGAAGAGAGACTACTTTGTGAGTGCTGAAGAATTAGTTGGCCTCTGCGACATTATCATTGTAGCAGCTCCTCACGCGGATTTCAAAACATTGAATATTTTAGAAGACAAGATATTGGTTGACGTGTGGAATTTTTATGGTAAAGGAGGGACTCTTTGATGAAGGTCTTAATTACAGGTGCGGCGGGTTTCCTAGGCGGATATCTCGTTGATGAGCTCCTTAACTATGGCTATGAAGTCGTTGGTTTGGACAATTATCGTAAGTATGGCAAGGTCGCCAGAGGCTATGATAAGCATCCACGTTATCGCTTTGTAGAGGGCGATGCCAAAGATGTTGCGCTATTAAAAGAGCTAATTGTGGACTGTGACCAGTTTGTAGCTTTGGCAGCAGTCATCGGCGGCATTCCTCTGTTTCACGAATATGCTTATGACCTGGTGGCTGAGAATGAGCGAATTATTGCCGCCAGTTTTGACGCTGCCATCTGGGCACACAAGAGCAAGAAACTTATGAGAATCGATGTCATTTCATCTTCTATGGTCTTTGAGTCCACCGAAGTTTTCCCGACACCGGAAGGTGAGCAACTAAGGTGCCCTCCCCCTCAATCCACCTATGGCTTTCAAAAGCTGGCTTGTGAATATTTTGCCAAAGGCGCTTGGGAACAATATGGTATGCCCTATACAATAATCAGACCTTTTAACATTATTGGGATTGGTGAAAAAAGAGCGCGATTGGATAAGGAAATTATGTCTGGTAACATAGAGCTTGCTATGAGCCATGTCGTTCCCGATTTGGTACAAAAGGTGTTGAAGGGGCAAAACCCGCTCCATATACTGGGCGATGGGTCACAAATCCGTTGTCTAACCTATGCTGGTGATGCAGCTAGGGGAATAAGGCTCTGTATGGAAAGTGAGAAGGCGATAAATCAAGACTTCAATATTTCTACCTCTGCGTCGATTACCATCTTGGAATTAGCGCAGCTTATATGGAGAAAAATACTCGGGGACAAACCTTTCTGTTACTTATGCGACAAACCTTATTCATACGATGTAAAGAAGAGGATACCCAGTGTGGAAAAGGCCAGGAGACTGCTGGGATTCGAGGCAGCCACGAACTTAGAGGACGCGCTGGATGAAATCATACCCTGGATAAGGAAAGAAATTGAAATGGGTGGCATATGACGTTTGATTTACTTCAAATCATTATTCCGGTTTACGACGAGGCAGGTAACATCGCGCACACTTTAGAGCAGATTGAAGCTAAGGTTGCCACACCACACTATATTTACATTGTCTACGATTTTGATGAGGACAACACCATACCTGTGGTGAAAGAACTCGTAGAGGAACAAAAGGCGGTAAATATTTTTCTGGTCAAGAACAAATATGGAATGGGAGTATTGAATGCCATCAGAACTGGCTTCGATTCCATAATAGATGGGGCGATTCTGGTTGTTATGGCTGATTTCTCCGACGACATGTCAATTGTTGACACTATGTTTGAAAAGATTAATCAGGGCTACGACATAGTATGTGGCTCTCGATACATGAGAGGTGGAAAGCAAATAGGGGGTCCGAAATTTAAGAAATTTCTTTCCAGGACAGCAGACATATCACTTCACCTGATCACGGGCATACCTACACATGATGCTACCAACAGCTTTAAGATGTACCGTAAGAGTGTCCTGGACGACATAGAGATAGAGAGCCACGGCGGGTTCGAGATAGGCATGGAGGTCGTCGTGAAGGCCTTCTGCAAGGGCTACAGGATTACCGAGATACCGACCCTTTGGCGCAACAGGACAGCCGGTCAATCACGCTTCAAGGTGCGGAAGTGGTTGCCCAATTATATGCGATGGTACATTTTCAGCATCAAAGAACGATTCATGGGAGGTAATGCATCTGCTTCACGCAGCAAATTGTAACTGAAGCCATCTGCTGTAACTTTCAGACGATGTGTGCTTGGATGTCATTCGTTGTACTTCATCATAGACACAGATTTCAGGAGATTCGTCACCAATGAACCCAGAGGGGCCTGTAGCACGTTGTTGGAGATCGCTGCAACTGAAATGCCTGAGCCTCAGAACCGGATCCGTCTGTGCGCTAATCTTTGTTGTAGCGGTTGCTATGGCACTGTTCGCGAGTCGGTGCGATTTCGGTGTCGTGGCCATCGGGTATCGCTTGGCTGAGCAAGCCCTCCTTATCAACGCAGGAAATGGGCTCGGTGGGTACTACGCGTGGCCTCCTGGCTACCCGATGCTCATCGCATTGGGCGTCAGGTTCGGGTTAGCCCCTCTGACAGCTGCGTGGGTTATCTCTGTCGTGTCATTCGGTGGAGCAGCGGCTCTCGTCTTCTTCATTACGAGAAGGTTGACGAATCCGTTCTTCGGTCTCGTTGCTACGGGTGTCTTTGTCTTTCACGTGCATAACCTTGTTTGGGCAAACATGATCAGGGAGGAGATGCTTCTTGTTTTCACGATGTTGAGTGGCATGGCCATGCTCCAACTGTGGTTGTCTTCTAGCAGCACTGGTTGGAGCCGCAGGAGCGTGGCACTGTCAGTTGCTGCTGGCGCAGTACTGGCTGTCCCCTTCTGGGTTAAATATTCAGGCATCATCATACCGGGCATTGGGGTCATAGCAGTCGCAGTTGTTGCGATTCGTCATCCAGAAAGGCGTATTGGTGCTTTGCTTCTGTGTGCTTCCACTTTTTGTTTTATGTTGCCAATCCCTATCAGGAACCTCGTCTTTGGGGATTCGCTCACGGGACACGCCTATGGCATAACTCCTGCATACACATTTACGGCAGCGCTGAGCACCTTGCTTAGACACATCCAGACGGATTGGGTCGCATCGGTCCTGCACGTGTCTTGGGAAAAGTTGCTTGTGGTGACTTCCATTGTACTTGCAGTGCTCACACTGGCAGGGGCAAGAAGAATCGCCACCATGGCAGTATCGGTAGTCCCGCTGACATATCTTCTCCTATTCGCATTCCTTGAATCCCACACGCGCATAGACGTGATTAGCACAAGATTCGTTTTGCCTATATTTTCGTTCCTTGGCATGTCCTTCGCATTCCTATGGGCGGAATTATTCCGCTGCCGTCTTCTCACCTCAAAAAAGCCAGCACGGTTGACGTTGACAGGTTTGTTGACTTTGGTCCTGGTGGTTATTCTAGCCGTAGGAGCAAGCAGTGCATACTCGGGTGTCCAGTTACCCAAAAGCAATTGGTCGCCAGAGACCATTAGTTACATTGAACAAAACATTTCGCCGGGGACAACCATTGCCGTGAGCAGGTATGGATGGCAGCTGCGAGCTGAGACCCTCGACTATAGGACCATTGCTATTCCCTTCGAAGACCCAGGGAACGCAAATTACATGCAGGCCTATGGCCGCTTCCCATGGACGCAAGAGGAGGCACTGGAGATATTCCTGCAACGGCACGTAAGATTTGTCGTCTTCTTTATGGGGGAGGATTGGCGTGATAGGTTCCTGGAAAGACATAATTACGGAGACTATGTCGAATCGCTATTGGACGACAATTCTCCCCTGGTCGTGGACAGCACATATTTATCTGATGGGATTATACTGAGCCTCGTCGATGAAGATGCGATACGGTACGAACTCGAGCACATTAATTCATAACTCATACCTTCGGTTTGGAAGTAACTATATTTTCAGCTCAACTGGCAGCTTTGCTAGTATATTAGATGTAATACCCAACTTCAACTTTCTCGTTTGTTGTGGTTAGAAGACTAGGTCTTTCCACACAATACATTGTCACAGGTCTTTGATCTGTTGATAGTTGGCCCCCCACCATTCTGCAATGGATACGTCAAGCAATGTATGAATATCTCTTCCAGCTATCCAGTTGCGTACGATGGGAAGACAACGTTTCCCCATCCACCACCAGGGGTTGGGGCCGTCGCACTGTTGCACGCAATCTTTACGGAACGCCCGGATACCCTGGTCATAGTATTCAGCCAAGCCACCGGGTAAGGCTGCCGCTAAGTTGACACTTCCATCTTCTTATCATCATTGGGACACAATTGACCGTCTACGACCTCCAGTGTAGGGAAGGGATGAATCAGCCGCTTTCCAAACATTACCGAGTTAACTTCTGTACGGTTTTGAATGATGTCTAGCGCAGCACATTTATTCTGCACTTTATTCAATCAATCCTTTATCAACTTAGAAACACGTAGGTATTGTAGGATATCTGATACACACTGAGAGGCAGGCATACGGTCTGTGTGCAAATGAATTTCAGGATTAATTGGGGGCTCATAGGGAGCGCTGATTCCAGTAAATTCTTTGATCAATCCATCTTTAGCTTTTTTATACAGACCTTTTGGATCTCTCTCCTCACAGACAGAAAGAGGACAATCTACGAACACCTCTATGAAACTACCGTCATTACTAGCCAAGTCCCGGGCAATTTGTCTGTCTGCAAGATATGGAGAAATGAAAGCAACAATGTTAATGATCCCACAATCACGAAGGATTTTTGCCAGTTCCCCTATCCTACGTATATTCTCAGTACGATCAGCATGGGAGAAACCCAAATCCTTATTCAAACCCGTCCTTATTAAGTCTCCATCCAGGACATAGGTATGATAACCTCTGTTATACATCTCTTGGTCACAAAGGTTAGCCAGCGTACTCTTACCAGAAGCAGATAATCCTGTAAACCAGAGAGTAAATCCCTTGTGTCCATTCAGTAGTTCTCGTTTGGTTCTGGAAATTGTTATGTCCTGCATTTTAGCAACTCCCCTGTCTTTTTAAATATAACCTAGAGCCTAGAGCCTAGAGCCTTTTCTTTAACTATCCCTCCTCTTACTTACTAAAAGTGCGCTACTCTGATCCTTCTTCATAGAGGACTTATTCTATGACAAAGATGATGTGTTTGTCCACTAAGCCAAAGCTAGTATATAATATAAAGTTCCTACGACCTTATGGTCGGGGATTTATTAAGGTAGCTTAAAATGACAGCAGGGCACTTCAAAAAATAGGTAATCTACTCGCCAAAAGTATCAAACTCTCCCTATATTCAGACGGAGCTTGATATGGTATTATTAGCTATACAATGATGCTTTTTGTATATTTAATATGGTCCTTTCAGATTCATACTTATGCTAAAAGGCTTTTATTTATTTAATTGGATAACTCCCTGTTCTCTTGGCACAGGGTTACCATATTCAGGGATTCCAAAGGAACAGAGTCCCTTGACCGCTCACAGGATTAACGCCTTGTGGTGCGGAGCGAGATTACAAGAAACAAATGGAGGATAGTATCCTATGCAATCCGTGAGTATTAAACCGACTTTCTTAGTGATCGGAGCAGGGAAAGCTGGCACAACATCTTTATGTGCGATGCTCAAGGCTCATCCACAAGTCTATATGTGCAAGCCCAAAGAGCCAATTTTCTTTTCAAGTGACGAGAACTATTCTAAGGGCTGGGAATGGTATTCCTCGCTCTTCCACGAATCAGCGCACTGCCAAGCTAGGGGGGAGGGGAGTGTTCACTACACCACGCGTGATGCTTTCCCGATGGCTGCCACACGGATTGCCAAGGATTTACCAGAAGCCAAGCTAATATACATAGTGCGCGATCCACTGGAACGCTGCCGCTCACAATGGCAGATGGAGGCGCGTAGGCATCCTGGCACGCCCCCATTCGCGAAAATGATTCGCGACAGTCTGAAGGATCAGTTTATGGTACTCCGTTCTAAATACTGGTGGCAACTGAGTGCATACCGAGACCACTTCCCGGACGAACAGATTCTGGTCTTGTTTCTTGAGGATTTCGCCTGTGATCCCCAAGTACAATTGAAGCACTGTTTCGAATTCTTAGGAGTCGATCAGGACTTCCACTCTAAACAAGACAATCTACACCTTCATAGGTCCAGTGACTTTGTTGAGCCGACAACCCTATTGAAGATAGTAAAGCGTGTGCCTCTAATCCCAGATTTGGTGTGTAGATTTGCGCCCAATCCGGTTCGACGGGTTAGCAAGTCGAGAATGCTAAAACGTCCGATGGTTAAGAAGCCAAAATGGGATGCCGATCTACGCAAGATCCTGATTGATAGACTTTACGATGATAGTATGACATTCCTGCAATATTACGGAAAACCGCGCGATTTCTGGGACTTCTCACTCTAGGAGCCTAGTGTGTAGAGACAAAGCATAGCTTCGTATTAAGAATGCAAAACTAAATAAACAATATATTTGCCTTGGGATGGACAAACAACATTGCCATAGAGTGGAACAGCACCTTCATCAATGGCGAGGGTGAATAGTTCCATAGCATCAGCGTTACCATAGCTAGGTCGAAGCGTAGTAAGGTAGTGGCAGGACGAGACTACTTATCCAATACTGACTTTATAAAAAAAGCATTGGGAGAAGCATAACTGCAAGCTACTATTGACTTGCCCCCTAGGGCGGTACCACCTGCTAAATCATAACCATAATGAAGGGCACTGATATGTCAATGATCACTGATAAATTTTCTTCAATAGCATCGGTAGTATATTCGATGCAATACTCAAGTTCAACTTTCTCTTTTAGTTTGGTTCGAGTGCCAAGACGTTTCTATACAATACATCGTTAGAGGTCTTTGATCCGTGGATAGTTGGCCAGCCACCATTCTGCAATGGATATGTCCAGCAATGTATGAATATCTCTTCCGGCTACCCAGTTGCGTATGATGGGAAGACAACGTTTCCCCATCCACCACCAGGGGTTGGGGCCGTCGCGCCACTGCACGCACCCTTTGCGGAATGCCCAGACACCCTGGTCGTAGTAGTAAGCTGCTGGGTAAGACTGCCGTTCCGTCGACACTTCTCTCTTCTGTCCACCATAGGGGCGCACCAGGCCGTCTACTATCTCCAGCGCACGGAGCGGATGGTCATCAGCCGCTTCCCAGACGGTCATTACCGAGTCGATATCTGTACGGCTGTGAAGGATGTCCAGTGCCTTGTCGATAAGTTCCCCGTCAACCATCACCGTATTGCCGAGCAGCAACACCACATTCTGGAGTCCCGGTTCTCGTGAGTCAACTGTTTCAACCGCATGTTTGATAACATCTCCGTGGTTCACATGGTCCCCGCGAAGTTCCTCCGGCCGCCTGATGATTTCGCAGCCCATTCGATGCCCCACTTCGGCGATCGCTTCCCCGTCTGTCGAAATGTAAACCCGATTGACCGACCGGGCATCCAGCGACGCCTGAATAGGATAGCTTACGAGAGGTGCTCCTGCCACATTATAGACATTCTTGTCCGGTATCGATTTGCTGCCAGCCCGCGCTGTTATGATTGAAACATTCATGACGTCTTCTTCTAATTCGGATTGTGCCTATATACTTATGTCTCAGGTAAGCTCAAGTCTCCCGTTGTATCCCTGGCAAACCATCACGCATTGTCATATAGTATAACCTGTGCGCAAAGGTTCAAGCCAGCCGGGGTCATCCAATACTCTGTCTATTTGTCTATCCACATAGACGCAGAAATCTTTAAATTCCTGACAGCTGTAGTCATAGTCCGACGGACCATTCACAATCTCTGAATACCATCCTATCGGAAAGCTTTCGTCCATACAGGCGCGCATGAACAGGAGCGCATCACGCTTGATAGCATCGGGGTGGGGAGCATTTCTCAGTGCATCTCTTATGGTCTGGGGCAGCAGGGCAATGTTCCTAGTTCGTGTCACACCGGTAAGGTACTGGAAATTACAGGCACCCAGCGTCATGACCGGTATGCCGTGCAGCAAGGCCTCCAGGCCTGTCGTACCAGAAACAACTATCACCAATCGTGCCGATGGTACAAAATCGAGCGTGTTTCCGAGAGGATGGAGTACCCGCACATTGGGACTGCGTTCCCGCATTCTCTCGTAGTATTCAACAGGACGCAGGCCGTACATGCGAGGGTGGTCTTTTACATAAAGCTTCATTTCAATCGGTAAGGACGTCGCTATATTCCATACCAACTCCGCCTGGCTGCCGATCCAAGGAGCATTCAAGCTGATTGCCGTTTCCGGCTCTGAATGTAAGGGAAAAAAGATGAACTGCTCACTTTCTGCCAGTTCATCGAATTTGTATCTGGGCAGACTATACTGCCTCCTCAACCACACTTTGGACATCTCGATTGGCCCGGTAAAGGCGGAGGTAATGATTTTCCGGGTCTGTTTTTGCCTCTTTCTGCTGGCAAGTTGTCTAATCGTTTTACTTACTGCCTCTCGGTAGTTCTTGGCTAAGTATGAAGCATTTATCGTCTCCTTTTCAGTGGGACCGACCCCGGACATCTGCGCTGCATCGTGATACTGGGTTTTCCTGTTCAAGATGTCAAAAACGATTCCTTCAGCCTCATTCAGATGTTCAGACTGGGTGGTCTCCTTTCTTAGTTCGTGCAACCTGTCATAGATGAACTTGAAGTGCTCGTATGGGGTGTTTGCGAACGCTTCGTATTTTCCTATTCTTACCGGCAAGAGGAACATTGTTGGAATTTTTCTTTGGAAAGCCAATTCAACGATGATGTACTTACTCAGATTCACGACATCCGTGAGCAGAACCAAGTCAGGGTGGAGCCATTGAAACAAATTGAATATATTACCGTAGGCTCTGATCACAGTTGCCTGCAATTCATAATGAGAACGCCGTGTTTTGTCCAGGAAAAACTTGCCCTTATCGGCAATATAAAACAATGGACGATCACCACGTACCCATTGCCACATTGAAGATAGCTCGATGGTGTCTTCAATAGTGCTTAAACACGGCGGCTGCTCGTTCTGAAGTGGCTTATAGAATTCTGAGCGCACCGTTATATCGAAATCATGTTTGAAGTCCGATAGGCGTTCCTTTTCTTCTTGGCTATTGAAAACGAGCAGTGCCCTGTCCAGTTTTCCGACGCGACGCAAATAGCTTGCGAGGTGGAGCATCGCCTCATTTCTGTTGATATCGAACAAGATATTCATGTCACCAACTTGATAATCGCTGGTTTTATTGCCGTCTTTGTCAGTAAACCCTCGCTTCTCTTAGCAGGTCGCTCAATTTCTGCAAAGAGTCAAACATGTTCACTCCGGCGCTTTCCATAAGCTCGTGGTCCCTAGCCATCCAATGGTCATCCGCGTATGCATGCCCAACATAGGATGCCATCAGGCGCTGGCTTGGGCAGAACGCCCTGCCGTACCCGAATTGAATCGTGCTCAATAACGCTGTACTGGGCATCCCGATGACTGACATATCGTGCCGATCCGCTTTTTCAAGCATGTACTCGACCAACTGCTGCCGTATATGAAGTACGGCATTGTACTCCGCGCATATATCCTCTAACCCTTGCATTTTCTCAGGAGACGTCCTGGGATGAGGCTTGACCAGGATGGGCGTTTTCCGGGACACTGAGTGGATGACTCCCAAGATGTCATTGTACATGTTCAACTCAGCAATCCGCGATGCAAACTCACGACGCTCTGAGAACATCCCCGTGAGGAGTACGACGCCTGGACTATCTTCCAGAGGTTTTTCCCCGTCAATTTCATCTAAAATTTCTCCAACCAGCCTGATTTTTTCCTGAACCGTTCTCAGAGATATATACTGAGTCTTTCTCTGCACCTCGGTGGAGGCATACTTTGTAAACAGGCCATCATCCAGCATGAAATACCGGTCAGGGCGTAACAGTCGTTGCTCCGCCAATTGACGGAGGTCCCTCATACAGTTGGCACCTGAAAGTGAGAACGTATTCTTTTCTTGTTCCTGCGCCACGATTGGGGACCGGAAACCATCATAGTATTCGAACACCATTTCCGGTAAAATCTTCCGAAATTGGCGCAATATTGGCTCTCTGCCTCGCCCTGCCCAGCAGTACCAAAAGGCGGAGTGATGTGCATGCCCCGTATTTCTGCTGATGGAAAGGGCTTCCTTCAAAGTGGATGATGTCAAGAGGGACTCATCACCAATTTTCATACCTACCTGCCTGCAGACTTCAGGAAGAGTCCTCAAGAGGTCAATAGCATTCGGTGTAGCAGTTACATTAACCAGGCAGTCTCGTGGTGTTATATCGGATATCTCAAAAGCACTCAAAAGATAGGCAAGCTGAGCCGGCCCTGTACAGTAGGCGATATGCGAAAACCCGTCTATATGCTGAAATCCCTTGCCGAGTCGACCGTACACGGCTGTCGCTCCATCATCTTCATTCGATGCTTTCTTTCCGTGGCCGCTTTGCCCTTCTGTCATTGCCCGTCTCGGTTTCAAGCTGCGAGACTTTTTCAGCGAGTTTGTTCTGTTCCTTGAGAATATCATAACCGATAATGAAGACATCGTCCTTGGCGACGGAGAGCTCTCGTTCAATCGTCTTCATTTCTTTCCTGAGCTCTACGGTTGTGGCTTTTAATACGCTCAGAGCTTCTTTCATTTCATCAATACTGGCATACATTCTCTTTAGCGAAGACCTGATGTAAGATAGTACCAGCACTCCGCCGCACAATAATATTAGAGAGGAGGCGATTCCCACTAGGTACCAGCGTACAGATTCGACCAAAGCGCCGGCAACGTAAAGCCCAACGATAACGAGGAGAAATAAGCCACCTATGCCAAGGAAATTCCTTTTAAGCATCAAATAAGGGTATGACCACCAGGCCATCTGATTCCAGTTCTTTGGCGGAGGATATGAAAAATCGCTTGCCCTTTGTTCCGGTGCGATTCCTTTTCTTGTACCTTTGGCAAAGAGCCCCATACCGATCCCGAGATATGCGTAAGCCTGGCCCAATGAAGAACAAAAAATATTGAAACTCTGAAAGAAATAGTTACGCGCCGTTTCATTTTTAGACAAATCACGTGCTACGGCCACTGGTCTTTTAAAGAAAGACCACAGCAAGTATCCAATTAGACATACGAAGACCCAAGCCAGTCCTTCAAGACCTGAAAGAAGCAGCCACAGCCTTCTGGGTTTCGACGCCGTTTGTTCATACCACAAAATTACATTTGAAACTCCTTGCCAGAAGTGCCTCCGAAGCATAAAGCGCCTGGTCAGGCGTTCCTTGGGAACCAGGTGCTTCACGAGAATCTCGGGGTCGTAGTATATGCCCAGCCCGTGCGAATCCATATAGTCCCTAATGACGTTTTCGTCGTTTGATAACAGGTTTCCTCCTTTTCTTCCCAGGTTGATATTGAAGCCGCCACATTCCTGC
>Ga0180437_10008483_pt1 | contig 13025 bp, 12 predicted proteins | sample SS_ome_4_FD_132410 | JGI IMG/M metagenome (GOLD analysis project Ga0180437, IMG submission 132410) | Hypersaline lake sediment archaeal communities from the Salton Sea, California, USA - SS_3_D_1 metaG | ecosystem: Environmental > Aquatic > Non-marine Saline and Alkaline > Hypersaline >...
AAGGCGAACCGAACGCTGATCCGACTCCTCCAGAGGATGTCGCCAAGATCAGGGTCATCCTTGGAAAGCGAACTCCCTTCCTTTGAGATGCTCCGCGACAAGGTCCCAGACCCGTCGAGCGTATCTCAGACCCTGGAGGCCGTGTCCCACGAGATTCGAAATCCCTTGATGGTGGTGGGTGGTCTTGCCAGGAGGCTGTCCCGCACCCTGGAGCCGTCTTCGGCTGGGGGAAAGTATGCCCAGTCGATTCTGGAAGAGGTAGCCAGGCTCGAACAGGCCATGACCCAGATGACGAAGATGGCGTCCGGAGAATGATCTTCTGAGTCCTATGAGGGAAAATTCGGCGCCTGGGTATAAAGTCCTGGCTCAAAACACTCGAAATGAGTAAGGAAGCGATCCGCTGAACATTCGCTAGAGAACGGAATATTATAAGGAGGGGAAAGGTGGCCACTTCTACTTCTAACGACGAAAAGCGTGACGACCCCACTAACGATGTTACGGAGATCGTTCGCAAAGTGCTCCTGACCATGAGCCGTCAGGATATTCCGGTGACGCCAGAGAACTACCGGGTCTGGTTCGAGTACACGATCGGCAGCAACCCGGAATTGAACCAGGAGATCGACGGATACGTCACGGATGGAACGACACTCGACGAAGCACGGAACCGTCAGCTCTATGAGAAATACTACGGCGAGGCCAAGGACCGGAAGTTGATCGAAGAGGTCTCTCAGGCAACCTTCAGGATTCTGAAGGAAGCCCTGGAGGGTGTTGTTGCCACAGGCAACGTAACCAAGGATTACTCCGAGCGATTGGGCAATTTTATGACCCATCTGGAAAGCGAAGACCTGGACGCGAATGCGCTCAAGGGAATGATCGAAGAGGTCATCTTGGATACCCGCGAGGTAGAGCGGTCCAGTTCCGAACTGGGCCAGCAACTCGAAAAGGCCAAGCAGGAGGCGAACGAGTTGCGTGACAAACTGGAGCAGTCAGAGCGCGAGGCCACGCGAGACGTGCTCACCGGCCTGTACAACCGGAAGTATTTGGACAAGGCTCTCCAGGCTCTGCATGCCCATTACCAGGAAGATGAAGCCCCGTTTAGTGTCATCATGATGGACATCGATCACTTCAAGCGAGTCAACGATACGTACGGACACAAGGTGGGAGACTCCGTGCTGGAGTTCGTCGGGCACACCCTGACAGGGTCGGTGAAGGGGAGGGATGTTCCTGCACGATACGGGGGAGAGGAATTCATGGTATTGTTGCCCGCGACCGCCCGCGAGGATGCGTGCAAGTTGGCCGAGAGCATCCGCAACCAGGTGTCCGCCAAGACCCTAAAGATCACGAAGACCCAGAAAGAGATCGGAAAAATCACCATCAGCTGTGGAGTGGCGGAAGTACGAGATGACGATACCGTGGACACCGTGGTGGACCGAGCCGACCAGGCCTTGTACCTAGCCAAGGAAAGCGGAAGGAACACCGTGAAGTCAGAGAAGGACCTGCCCGCCGAGTCACAAGACGAGAAAGTCGCCGCTTCCGCGGGATGATTGTACCCCCCTAACCGTACCTATCCCTTAGCTGTCACTCGTCAGTCTCCGGGCCCGGGCCCGCGCCCGCACAAGGGGGGAAGGGTTAGGAGCTGATACCTGATACCTCACAAGGGACAGATTTTTGTTTTCCCTCGTCATTCTATTGACTCTCCCCGGAACGAAACCGAATCAAAACCGATTGAAATACCAAGCTTTTTTCTGTGCATGCTCATAGGCACGGATGTTGCTATCCCTGCGGGTTGGCATGGGTGCGCTGTAAAGCGTCTGATCATGTTACCGCACGCTTCACAGTGACCAGTCCTCAAGGAGCCTTGAGAATCCTTAAGGAGAGAAGGCTTTGCGGATCAAGGGAAGAAGGCCGGTGAACATCCAGTGCGGAGGATTGGGCTTCCAGTGGCTGGCAGTCTGTGGACTCCTGCTCTTTATCGGACCCCCTGCGTGGGGTGAGTCGGAGGTTTTTACCCGCGTGGGGAGCGCTTCCCTGAAGACGACTGGAAACCCTGGAGAGGATCGGTCATTTCCACACCTGGAGGCGCTTGGTGCGGCCTGGAGGCAGGATTACCTGCGTACGTATCTACCGGGACACCTCTTTCGTGAGAATGTTTCGTATTGCCCCTACGATGAAAACCATGAAGAGGCCCTGGAGATGGAGACCGCCGGGGCCCAAACTTCGGACCCTCTCGATGAGGGGAAGATCGACTGTGCAAAGCGCTGCCGTTTGGGGGACCAATACCTGGCTGCAGGGTTTCTGCCGGAGGCCCTTGCCCAATACGTGACCGTCGTCGAGAAGGGCTGTCCCTACACATTGCAGGGTTGCCGACCGCGGGTTGGGATGCTCAAGGCTGAGCTGGCGATGGGAAGGTTCTCCGAGGCGAGAAGCCAACGCCTTCGTCTTTCGCAAAGCGAAAGCGCGGAAGAGCGAGAACTGCTGATCCTGATCGACGGAATCTTTGCCGCCCTTGACCGGGACTTCGATCGGGCCCTTGATCTCTTCACGCAGGCCGGTGCTGACTGGCACCTGTGCCGAAACCTGGAAGGGATCGCAGGGTACGTCCTGTTCCGGCACCAGCGATACGAGGATGCACGAAACGTCTTTCGGGTTGCCATGCACTCTCCCTGGGCGGCCGTACGGGAGTTCGGGGTGCTCGGCCTTGCGGAGTGTCATTTGGCTTTGGGACAATGGGCAGAAGCTGAGCCCCTCTATGAATCTCTGGCTGGGACAGGATCCCCTCTCGGTTTGATTGGTGTCGCCGAGTTTCTGGTCCGGCAGGGCAAGCTAAAGGAAGCGCGAGAAAACCTAACGGCCCTAGCCGCCTCGGCAAATCAGGACTACTGGAAGGGGGTTGCCCTGGCCTATCTCATGTCCTTGAGATCAGAGCCCGAGGAATGGGCCGAAACCCTTCTTCTTGCGCAAAGGGCACAGGCCCTCGTTCTCTCGGAGGCGTGGGCAGAAACACTGAGCAGGATGGTCCTCAAGGCTGTGGAATCTGGAATCGGGAGCTTGTGGGAAAGCGGCGCTCATGTAGAGCTCTTGATCCTTGCCGAGAAATGGAGGCGTTACCAGAACGATCTGCCCCCGGATACGCAGTTGTTCATCGGTAAGGCCTACGAGGAGGCGGGCCTGGTCCGAGCGGCCCTCGAGGTCTACAGCCGGCTCTCGTCCGACCCAAACGCCCTCTTCCGGGGTGCTCGATTGGCCTGGAGGTGCGGAAAATACCAGGAGGCCCAAGCCTTACTCGAAGCGTACCTGTCCTCGGACCCAAAAACCCACAAGAGCGACGCCAAACTACTCCTTGCATGCGTGTACGCCCGACGCAACCGTCTCGAACGGGCGAAGGAGTGCCTGCGGGGAATGGGTTCGATCCGGGATCCTTCCCTGTGGATCGCTCTCGGGGAAGTTGAAATATCGATGGGGATGGTGGACCTCGCGATCGACCACCTAAAAACCGCACTGGGAGAGGCTTCGATCTCCGAAACGCAGCGACGACACCTTCTCTGCATCCTAGGGGTGCTCAACTACCGAAGGGGAAGCTACAAACAGGCCCTTCGGTATTTCCGTTTGGGAAAGGATGGTCAGAAATCCGGGCAAGGTGTCCTAACCGAGCCGATCGAGATTCTGTGCCTGGCACGACTCGACAAGCTCGAATCGGCTCGCGCGCAACTTGAAGAACTGCCCAAAGGGCCGGAAGCGGACGTAGTCGAAGGAATCCTCGACGCAGAGGATCTGACGAGGAGTCTCCAAAGGAATGGATATGCATTCTAGTTCCCAGTCCTACGAGCTGGCCGAGCTGAAGCAGGCCTTTCTCATGCTGACTTCCGTCTCGAAGAAGATGGAGTCCTCCTATGAAAGGCTCAAGGCCCAGGCCGAAGAACTCAAGCAAGAACTCTGCGAGAAGAACGCACGACTCGTTGTCTCTCTACAGGAGCAGCAACGACTCGAGAGCTTTCTTGAAGGGATTCTGCAGAACATGCCCGTGGGAATCGTGGTCACGGGCAAGGAGGGCAGGGTCCGATTGGTCAACCAGAGGGCACAAGACATCCTGGACGGAGGCAAGCGAGAACTCCTGGGTGTGCCGTACACGACGTTCGAGATCCTTGGAGAGATCCCTCTCCAGTTCGGTGCATCACTGGAGAAGAAAAAGGGGCGGTCCGTGTACAACTGCTCTGTCTCGTCCCTGAACGGATTACCCGAGGATGAGAGCGGCTGGGTGATTCTGATCGAGGACGTGAGCGAAATAACGCGATGGAAGGCCCTTGCGGAGAGACAGAAGAGGCTCAGTTCCATGGGCGAGATGGGTGCAAGGATAGCCCACGAGATTCGAAATCCCCTGGGAAGCATGGAACTGAACGTGGCCATGTTGTTGGAGGAACTCGAAGGAAACGAGGCTCTGCACGCCCTGGCGGTGCGGTTGGCAACGGGCGTGAGAACCGTGACGCAGATTCTCTCCAACCTTCTACACTTTGCCAAGGGGACCGATCCACGTTGGGAAAGTTTGGACGTTCCGAAGTTGGTCAGGGAGGCACTGGAATTCACAGACCCATTGCTTCGAGAGAAGGAAATCCGCGTCCAGGAGGACCACGCCCAACGGGGCTGCAAGATTCTGGGAGACCGGATCCTGTTGCGGCAGGCCTTACTGAATCTGTTCCTGAACGCCGTTGAGGGGATGGATCCCCGGGGATCCCTGCGCATCTGGACCGTGAAAGAGGAGGAAACCGTAGGCGTCTTGCGGGGATCTCCGGTGATGAAGGTCTTTGTTCAGGATAACGGGAAGGGGATACCGGATGGAGAGCTGGACCGGATCTTCGACCCCTTCTTTACGACCAAATCGCAGGGCACGGGTCTTGGCCTGGCGATCGTGAACAACATCGTGGAGAGTCACGGAGGGATCGTGGAGGTAGAAAGCCGGATAGGTGCTGGATCCTGTTTCGTGATGTCACTGCCATGCCAACAGGAGGAATCGCTCGATGGATACGCGGCCGATCCTTGTAGTGGATGACGAGGAGGCGATGCGGAAGGCGATCGAAGAAACGCTGCATAGGAAGGGCTATGCAACGGTTTCGGCCACCAACGGCAAGGAGGCCCTCAAGAGGATCGATGGGGGAGGACTTCGGTTGGTGGTCACAGACGTCCGTATGCCGGAAATGGACGGTATGGCCGTGCTGCGTGAAGCGAGGAAACGTTGCCCCAGGCTCCCGTTTCTGTTGGTTACGGCCTTCGGCACGGTCAGCCAAGCCGTGGAAGCTGTAAAAGAAGGGGCCGTGGACTATTTGCTCAAACCCTTTACGGCCGAGGAACTGCTCGAGAAGGTTCGGTCCGCCCACGCCGGATTGTCGGTCCAAAAGGAAGACCATGGGCTGGTGACCAAGAACCCTGCGATGCTGGAAATCCTGGAAATGGCAAGGGAGGTCGCACGAAGCGATGTGACGGCTGTGATCACGGGTGAAAGCGGTACAGGCAAGGAATTGCTCGCTCGGTACATACACGACAACAGTCCCAGAAAAGCTCGGTCCCTCGTGACGGTGAACTGCGCCTCCATACCCGACACGCTCTTGGAGAGCGAGCTCTTCGGCCATGAGAAGGGGGCGTTCACCGGAGCCTCCCAACGCAGGATCGGCAAGTTCGAGATGGCCGATCAGAGCACGCTGCTCCTCGATGAGATTGCCGAGATGCGGACAGCCTTGCAGTCGAAGCTTCTCCGTGTCCTGCAAGAGAGAGAAGTGGAGCGGTTGGGCTCGGACAGGCCCATCTCCGTGGATTTTCGGTTGATTGCGACCACGAACCGTAACCTGCAGCAGGAGGTGTCGTCGGGACGGTTCCGGGAGGACCTCTATTACAGGATCAACGTGGTACCGATTCACCTGCCTCCCCTGCGGGAAAGGAAGGAAGATGTCCCCTTTCTTGTTGAGCACTTCAGCAGAGAAGTCACCCAGCGTCTGGGGATGCCCTCGAAGTCGTTTTCCTCGAGTGCCCTGGAGGCGCTCCAATCAAGGCCGTGGAAGGGGAACGTGAGGGAATTGAAGAACGTCATCGAGCGAGCCGTTGTCCTGGCCCGTCCCTCCACCCTCGAGGAGGCCGATCTTTTTCTCGCTGCGAGATCGACCCCTTCGGAAGGTGGCAACACCTTCTCCGTGCCCGTAAGGGGGCTGCGAGCGATGGAGAGGGAGGCGATCCTCGAGACCTTGAAGCAGACGGGGGGGAATCGAACGAAAACCGCAAAGATCCTGGGGATCAGCGTTCGAACCCTGCGCAACAAACTCAAGGAGTACGACTATTCCCCAGAGGAAAATATTGCCGATTGGGAAAGTCTTTCCCAGTGAAAACAACCGGTTGGGGCAGTTTATGGGTACCGTGGAACGGAGAAGAGGATGGTACGGAGATTGCTATCTGTAAATTTCGGTGGTCTCCGATCGCCGATAGTCTCAGTACCAATCGTAACCAGCAGAGGATAGGGGTCAATGGGTATCATTACCAATGACAGGTCCGTGGAGTGGGCAATCCAGGCACTCGACTGGTGTGTCCGAAGACAGCGCGTCATCTCCTCGAACATCGTTAACCGAGACACACCGGGCTACCGCGCGACGGATGTAGATTTCAAGAAGGTGATGGAACAAATAGACAGCGGGGCCGAGCAAGTCCTGAGGCAAACCGACCCTTTGCATCTGCCCGGGCTTTCAGGGGGCGCCTCGCGGGTCTTGACGGTAAAGGACGCAGCGGAAGGACTGGATGGAAACTCGGTGAACCTGTCCGAAGAGATGGCTCGCCTGACCGAAAACAACTACATGTACCAAGCGTTGTTGAAGCATGTAAACCGTAAGTTGCAGGGACTCAAGATTGCTATTCAGGGAGGCTAAAGTGGGGATTTACGATGGATTCCAGATCAGTGTGTCGGGGATGGACGCCCAGATGAGGCGCATGCGACTGATCGCCTCTAATCTGGCCAATGTGGGCTCGACTCGATCCGTTACGGGCGAGACCTACCGCAGGAAAGACATCGTCTTTGCCGCGGTGCCGCTGGAACAAACTAGCGGTCTCGGATTCGACGGGATGGAAGGGCTCCGCAAGGTCACCACCGTCGGGGTCGTTGATGACCCTCGCCCTTTCCGACGGCTGCACATGCCGGGACACCCGGACGCCGACGAGCAGGGGTTCGTGGAATTCCCGAATGTGGAGCGCTTCGAGGAGATGGTCAACATGATGGAAGCTTTTCGTTCCTATGAAGCGAATCTCATGACCTTCAACGCATCGAAGGAAATGATGAAGAAGGCGTTCGAAACCTGGAGGTAAAGAAGATGACCGAAATCAAAGACATTGGTCACGGGAAACAGATGCTCGAGTTGCCCGAGGCGAAACAAGCCCGGTCTAAATCCGATTTCAAGGAGTATCTGAAGTCATGTATCGAGGGCGTGGATCACCTCCAGAAGGAGGCTGACCGGGCCGCCCATGAGCTCGCCACAGGAAAAGTCGAGAATGTTCACCAGGCCATGATTGCCATGGAAAAGGCCGATGTTTCGTTTCGGTTGATGGTAGAGGCACGCAACCGAATCGTGAGGGCCTACGAAGAAATCATGAAGATGCAAGCATAGCGGGTCGTCATGAAACTACAAGATCTGATCCAGGGGTTTCAGTCCCTCACGCCACAAAAGAAGTTTGTCGTGCTCTTCTTGATCGTCTCGGCCGTGGGTGGGATCGCCATCTTCGCATTGGTCGCCAACCGTCCTGATTTCGGCGTTCTCTATGCGAACCTCGAGGAATCCGATTCCGCAGAGGTGGTCGCCATGCTGGACGAGAAACGGGTCCCCTACCGGCTGCAGGCAGCGGGAAGGGTGATCGAGGTGCCGAGGGACCGGATTTACCAGCTCCGACTCACACTGGCTGGAGACGGCTTCTCACCGGGAGGCGTGGTCGGGTTCGAGCTGTTTGACAACGACAGCTGGAACATGTCGCGGTTTGCTCAAGAGGTGAATTACCGCCGAGCCCTGGAGGGGGAACTGGCCAGGACCATCATGAGCGTGGACGAAGTGGAAAGGGCGAGGATTCACCTGGTCCTTCCGGAACGATCCGCCTTCTTCGGTGCAGAAGAGGCCAGGACCAAGGCATCCGTGGTGCTCAAGATGCGGGGTGCGGGTCGGATGAAGCCTGCCCAGGTGAAGGGGATCGTCCACCTCGTGAGCGGAAGCATCGAAGGACTTCTCCCGGAGGACGTAGCCGTCATCGACACCGAGGGCAATCTTCTGACCGGTACGAACAAGCAGGATGATGAAGTCACAGCCGTTTCCTCCTACCAGCTGGAGTACAAGCAAGAACTCGAGAACAACCTCGAACAACGTGTGACCCGGATGCTCGAAAGGATCGTCGGCGGGGGCAATGCCATCGTTCGCGTTTCAGCAGACGTGGATTTTCGCAAAGTGGAGCTTCAGGAAGAGCTCTACGATCCCGATTCGGTGGTCGTCAGGAGTGAGCAGAAGAGGAGTGAGAAGGTCGGAGGAACCGCATCCGCCGCGGCGGTGCCCGGTGTGCGGGCCAACCAACCCGGCGGGCCAGGCGCCTCCGGGGTCGCCCAGGGCCCACCTTCGGAGAAGAAGGAACAGGTGCTGAACTATGAGATCAACAAGGTAGTCAAGCGTATGGTGGAATCACCGGGTGCGATCCAGAGGCTCTCCGTGGCGGTCCTCGTGCACGACAAAGAGGATACGGAGGAAACGGAGCTTCCTCGTCTTGTTTCCCTGGTGAAGGGCGCGGTTGGCTTCGACGAGAAGCGCGGAGACCAGGTGGAAGTCGTCCTCACGCCCTTCGAGAAGAGCGTGCAGGAAGTAGCCGGGGAAATGCCATCTCCTGGTTCCCTCGAGGTCCTGGAGAGGCTGTTACCCTCCGTGCTCAAGTACGGTGGGCTGATCGCGGGCGTCCTTCTACTGATATTTTCCGTTCTTCGGCCCCTTCTCAAAAGGCTCTCCGAAGAGGGCGAGCGTCTGGAGGCGTTTCAACGGAGACTCCCAGAGAGTCTCGAGGGGATCGAAAAGGCCATTCCGGAGATGACGGAAAAGGACAAGCTGGTGAGGTTGGTACAGCAGGACCCGGGACGGGCTGCACATATCATCAAGATGTGGTTACGCGAGGCATGAGATGAATGGGATTGACAAGGCCGCTGTTCTCCTGATGGCCCTTGGCGAGGATCTGGCTGGAGACGTGCTGAAGCACTTGAGGCAGCCGGAGATCCACAAGGTCACCGCCGCGATGGTGAAGCTCGACAAGGTCTCGGGCGAAGACGTTCAGGCACTTGCAGGTGATTTCGAGCAGGCCCTCAAAGATCACGCCCTGGTGGGGCTGGACGGAGGCCAGTACATGCAGAACGTGCTCGCCAGAACCCTCGGGGATGCAAAAGCCTCGGAGATGATGGAGGAGTTTCTGCTGAAGAGCAGCGAGGAGGGTCTGGAGGCCATCCGTATGATGGAACCCCGGACAATTGCGAATATCGTCCAGGGAGAGCATCCCCAGGTGATTGCCTTTGTTCTGGCTTCCCTGGACCCGGTTCGTGCCAGTGAGGTCTTGGACTGTATCCCGGAAAACCTGCAGGGCGAGGTTGTTTATCGGGTTTCCACGATGGAGGAAATCCACCCAACGATCGTCAATGATCTCGAGGAGGCTGTGAAGAGCCATGTTGCGAGGAGTTCGTCCGGCGGAATCTCGAATCTTGGCGGGTTGAAGTTCGCTGCCGAGCTGCTCAACCGGGTGGATCGAGACAAGGAAAAGCGGATCCTGGATGACATCAGGGCCATCGAGGAACCTATCTGCCAGAAGATCGAGGAGCAACTGTTCGTCTTCGAGGATGTCGTGCAACTCGACGACAGAACTTTGCAGTCCATCCTGAAAGAGGTCACCACCGAGGTCCTGGTCGTCGCCTTGCGCGCAACGGAACAAGCCGTGCAGGACAAGTTCTTCAACAACATGTCAACGCGGGCGGCGGGCATCATAAAGGAAGAGATGGAGATGAGGGGACCCGTGCGGCTCAAGGAGGTGGAGCAAGCACAGCAGGAGCTGGTCAACGTTGCCAAGGCGCTGGAACAAGCCGGGAAGATCACACTGGCAGGAAAGGGTGGGGAGGATGTCTATGTTTAGAGCCGGCCAGGGTGATGGTGAGATTCGGCCTTTCTCCTTCGATCGGATCCTCTCTCAGGAGGGTAAAATCCGCAGTTTGGAAGAGGCCTATGCAGAAGGATACAAGGAGGGGGAAAAGGCCGGTTTTGATTCGGGACTGGAAAGGGCCGGAGATACTCTGTGTCGTCTCGAGGGACTGATTTCTGGCCTCGAGAAGACCAGGGCAGAACTCTACCGGCAACTCGAGCAGGAAATCCTGGATCTCGTCTTCCGGATTGCGGAGAAGGTGATTCAGGCTGAGATCCGGTCGGACGACGGGGCGAGGACGTCGATCCTTGCAGCAGGACTTCGAAAGCTGAAGGAGAGTGAAAAGGTTCTGATTCGCGTTTCCCCCGCTGATTTTTCGCTCATACACAAGGTGCTGCCGGCACTCAAAGAGCAGAACGGCATGGCTGGCAAGGTTACCCTCCAGGAGGACCCGGAGGTTTCAGAGGGAGGGTGTGTGCTCGAGTCGGACCATTGCGAAGTCGACGGACGCATTGAGGTTACGCTCCAGGCGATCGAGGAGGCTCTGAGAAGGCCGTGAATCTGGTTCCATACCGAGAGAGGCTCGAGGAGATCGAGCCCTTGTCTGTCCGGGGCAAGGTGAAGAAAGCTGTAGGTCTGCTGATCGAAGGGGCAGGGGTGTGGGCGCCGGTGGGAGCAAAAGCGAACATACAATCCACGGACGGACAGCATGCCATCCACGCGGAGGTGGTGGGCTTTCAGGATGAGAAACTGTTCCTCATGCCCCTCGAGGGGATTCTGGGTGTGGGGCCAGGCAGTCTGATTCAAGTCGAGGCCGGGAAGAATGCGGTGTGGACCGGGCCGGATCTGTTAGGAAGGGTCATCGACGGATTGGGTCATCCCATCGATGGGAAAGGCCATGTCCACGGAGAAAGGATCTACCCCCTGTATCAGAGCCCGGTGAATCCTCTGGAAAGAAAAAGGATTCGCAGCCATTTGGATTTGGGTGTAAAGGCTTTGAACGGGCTGTTGACCTGTGGCCAGGGGCAGAGGATGGGCATCTTTGCCGGCAGCGGCGTCGGCAAGAGCACCCTGCTGGGCATGATCGCACGAAATACCGAGGCCGAAGTCAACGTTATCGCTTTGATAGGTGAGAGGGGTCGGGAGGTAAACGAATTCATCCACGGTTCCCTCGGACCGGAAGGGCTCAAGAAATCCGTCGTGGTGGTTGCCACCTCGGACCAACCCCCCTTGCTCCGAAAACGTGGTGCCTTTCTGGCCATGGCCATCGCGGAATCCTTCCGTGACCGGGGCAAGAAAGTCCTCTTCATGATGGATTCCATCACTCGCTTTGCCATGGCCCAGCGGGAAATCGGGCTGGCCGTGGGGGAACCTCCGGCGACGAAGGGATACCCTCCCTCTGTGTTTGCAATGCTACCCGTCTTTCTGGAACGACCGGGAAGCCTCGCCCACGAAGGCTCCATTACCGGGATCTATACCATCCTGGTCGAGGGGGACGATTTGGCCGATCCGGTGGCCGACACGGTTCGAAGTATTCTCGATGGGCACGTGGTCCTCTCCAGGGAGTTGGCCGCTCAGGGACAGTTCCCGCCCGTCGACGTCCTGGAGAGTGTGAGCCGAGTCATGCCCCTGGTGATTTCCCAGGAACACGGATTGGCCGCACGCCGGCTGAAGGCCCTGATGGCTGCTTATCGCCGTGCCGCGGACCTGATCGCCATCGGTGCGTACAAGGAGGGTAGCGATCCCGAGGTCGACAGGGCCATACGAATGAAACCTAAGATCGATGCTTTCCTGCAGCAGGAAATCGACAGGTGCGTCTCCTTCGAAGACACGGAAAAGACGCTCCGGGGCATGGCTGAGGAGGCAGGATGAAACCCGGTGTGTTTCGTTTCGAGGCTCTCTTGGACGTTTATCAAACCCAGGAGGACTCCCTTAAAGGGGAGATTTCTTCCCTTGAAGGAGAACGAAAAGGGGTACTGAGCCGAATCGAAGACCTCCTCCGGGAAAGCCTTGCAGCACGGAAAGTCCTCTCCCACGGAGGACCCGTCGTTGAGGTTGAATCTGTTGTGCGGTATGTCGAAGGGTTGCGGCACTGGATCGAGCAGTCCCGAATCCGTGAGCAGGACTTGCAGAAGAAGATCGGCGAAAGAATGGCTGCGCTTCAGGCCATTCGTACGGAGCGGTTGCGTTTTGGCAAACTCAAGGAACGACACCGCAAACAAATCTACCAGCACACAAGAAGGCTGGAACAAAAGGTGACCGATGAATTTGCTCAGAGAAAACGGGATCGTTAAACCCTTCTTGGTCTTGTTGTTTCTCTTCCTGGCCCTGAAAGGCTGGGTGCTTCTCTCCCTGGTCGACAGGGAAGAAGGGGCAACCTGCATGGCCGAGCCGGTGTCAGCAGACACGAGCCGCGAAGGACCGGCCTTTGCCCCGGGGGAGGAGGCCTGTGACCTGCGAGTCGGGGGACTGATCAACAGGATACAAGAGGAAGAAAGCCGGCTCGACGAGAAGGCGATGAGACTTGAAGAGAGGGAACGGAGACTTCAAATCTTCAGTCTTGAGATATCAGAAAAAATAAATAATTTAAAAAATTTACAAATAGAAGTTCAGAAAGTACATCAACAAATAGAACAGTACCAGAACGAACAGCAGCAACGTCTCGTCAAGATCTATGATGCGATGGAGCCGGAAAACGCGGCACAAAGGCTCGAGGCAATGGACGATGCCCTTGGGTCCTGGTTGCTTCTCCGAATCAACGTTCGGAAGGCGGGCCAGATCCTGGGAGCCCTGAGCCCTCAGAAGGCGAGTCGAATCACAACGAGGCTACGGGGAGAAGATCCCCACTCAGCCAAGCA
>Ga0180437_10008484_pt1 | contig 13024 bp, 13 predicted proteins | sample SS_ome_4_FD_132410 | JGI IMG/M metagenome (GOLD analysis project Ga0180437, IMG submission 132410) | Hypersaline lake sediment archaeal communities from the Salton Sea, California, USA - SS_3_D_1 metaG | ecosystem: Environmental > Aquatic > Non-marine Saline and Alkaline > Hypersaline >...
GGCATAATCCAGGCAATTAAATTTGAAATTGAAAAAATAGTTGTATTAATCGTAATCAACAACCCAATAATAAAGGGATATAATTGTTCCCAGCTATAACTATCAATTGGAAAAAGGAAGTATAATATTCCATTAATTATCATGATAAGTGAAGAGTATCCTATTAGTTGATATCTAGTTTTAATCCATGGTTCCACGTTTTTGGTTTTAATAGATTTGTAATATTTTATTGCCGTTAAACCCAGCCAAGGATAAGATAAAAGGATAGATAATGAAGACAGCGTTAAATAAAGATAAAACAAAGGGACCTGTGGGGCACTTACAACAAAATTTAAAGGGATTGAAAAGGGAATATATACCTTTAAAACAACATCTATTATTTTAAGCATGATGAGTGAGATCAGTAAATACCAAAAAGGACTCTTTTTTTCTCGAAAAAAGGTGTATTTTGTAAAGATTACTAAACAAATATTTGAAAGCATATTAACAATCGTGGAACTCCCAACTAGTAAAATTAATATTACTTCTAATGGATTAAAGAAGAAAAACAGTATTAGAGGTAATAAATTCGATTGTTTTATTTTAATTGTCCGAATTATTAAAAAAATACAAGTAATTAGTTGGCTTCCAAAAAAAATTAGATAAAGTAGATTAATAATGAAATTCAGCATTATAATAATTTAGAGGTGTATAATTCATATTTATTTATGTATGCACTATGTAATTACTTTAATATAAAACTAGTGATATACTAATTTAATTAGTGAAAGATAATTATTATATATAGAATTCCTTCATGAAAATAATAGGGCCTTGTGCTGGAATTGGTTCAAGACTTCGACCATTCACTTTGAGTAAACCAAAAACATTTATCCAAGTAGCGGGAAAACCTGTATTAGAACATATACTAAATAAATTCCGTGATACCTTTGATTCGACGACGGAATTGATTTTGATCGTCGGTTACAAGAAACGACAAATCGCTGATTTTGTGAAAGAAAAATATGGAGATACGTTTAAATTAACTTTTATTGAACAAGAACCACGTGGTTATAACGACGATGTTCCTTTTTTCTGGGGTTTAGGAGAAGCGGTTTATCTTGCTCATAAAAGTTTCAAAGAAGTTCAATATGCGACTAAAGAAGAAGACAAAAAAGAAGGGGCTTTAATATTTTTAGCAGATATGATCCCGATTGATGAATATTCCTACATTATGTATCGCTATTATGAATCAAATGTAGATGGGATTATTACGGTCATGGAGGTTCCTAAAAAGCAAGCAAGCTCCTATGGAATTGTAAAAACAGATAAAAATATGATTATTGAGCAGCTTATCGAGAAACCACAAACCTATATTTCTAATTTAGCCATTGCAGGAATATATGCATTTTCTCATTCAACAATCTTAGAACTTTTTAAAAATATCAAAAAATATTTAGACAAGAGAACGGAGGGTTCAAAAGAAATTTATCTTACGGAGAGTCTTCAAGATCTGGTGAATAGTGGCTTTAAAATTGCAGCAGTAAATCTTAAAAAAGGAATATTAGATTTTGGACGACCTTCTGCTCTTTTATATGGAAATAAGTATCTTCTAAAACAGGATTCCACCAAAAAAGAGGATTTTTCAAGCAAAAATATTACAATTGATAAATCATTCATAAAAAATCCGGTTTTTATTGGAGAAAACTCCAAGATCGTTAATTCTGTGATTGGTCCCTATGTTTCGATCGGTAGTGGCTCTCAAGTTGAGAAGGCAATTTTAGAAAATTGTGTAATTGAACAAGAAGTATCACTAAAAAAATTGATCTCTTCCAATTCTATAATCGGAAGTAATGCTCAAATCTCCAATATTAGTAAGGATAATTTAATTATTGGAGATAAGACAATTTATTAACTCTTAGCTTGATAATTTTAAATATATTTTTTATGATGTGTGTCATATTATTTATAGGAAGATAATTATTCTTATTTATAAACAGATTGAATTAAAAAATTGTTAGTGATCTATTATGTCTTACAATATTGCATTCGATATAGCTCATAAACCACGAGGAAAGATTGATGAAAATCTCACCGAAATGCGAGATTTTCTTAATTCTAATGGTTTCAAATGTTATAATTTTTTGGAAACTCCCATTACTCAACAATCACTAAAAGCTTTCGATGTATTGGTTTTTGTGTGCCCAGATTTTGCTAAAATTTCTTCGATGGAAATAACAGAAATCTGTAACTGGGTTGAAGAGGATGGAGGTGGGTTATTTTTATTATCTCATGCGGGAGGGGATAAAGGACGAAATAGTAATTTAAGCGAATTAAGTCAACGTTTTGGTATTTTATTCGAAAATGATCAAGTTTTAGATGAAACTACCAACTTAGGTTTAGAGAATTTACCAATCATAACTGCCTTTATTCCACCTCATCCGATAACTAATGGAATTTCTTCTGTATGTTATCGATCTGGATGTTCTCTTACTATTATGGGAAATGCTTTTTCAATCGCATCATCAAATGAAACCTCTGAACCTTTTTCAACTCCTCTTATATGTGTGGCGCAACCTCAAAATGGAAGAGTATGCGCTATTGGAAGCTATGAACTTTTCAGGGATAATGTAGGAGGAGGATTTAATTCAGATGAGCATCCTACGTTAGCTTACAATATTTTTACATGGTTAGTTTCTGATTATAGAATGGAGTTACATTCAAAGGGTGAAGTACCGGAAATTATGTCTCAACCTGTGACTCAAACTACTAATGTCATTTCTGGATCTATGGAGACTGCTAGTAATGTGAATCGAAAGATTGATATTGATTTCTCTATGCAAATTTCAACTCAAAGTGAATTATACGAATTATTAAAAATATTTCAAAATCAAATAAATACTATTAAAACTACAATTGATAAGCTAGTGAAATCTGCAAGCAGTTCAGAAAATAAAACTCTTGATAATCCTCCAAGTTCGAAACCTCCAACCACTTCATACTCACAATCCGAAGATAGTTTGGATTCTCTTTTAGATACCAACAAGAATCTAACGGAATTGCCCCCTAAACCTGAAAACTTTACGAAGGACAACGATGAGCCGTTCATTGGATTACCTAAAGTTGAGGATAGAGAATCTATCAAATTTAGCCCATCGGATAAACCTAAGAAGAAACTGAAAAAGAAAGAACTGAAAGCAGAAAAAGAGGCATTAGAGAGTAAGTTAAATTCCATGAGGAATCTACTTGATTTTATCGAAAAGAAATTCCAAGCGGGTACAATGGATAAAAAATCTTATGAGAAAAGAACAAGCCAACTAAAAGTAGACTTGAAAAAAACGGAAAAACAACTCGATGAAATTAATGAGTTACTATAGGACATAACTTCTTAATTCCTTAAATTTTATTCCTCATCATTTTTTGGCTTAAATTCTTCAGAAACATATGGTTGAGCATATTTGTTTACAATTTCAAAAAATTCCTTATCTCCGACTCCTTTTGTTATTTTCCTTAATTCCTTTTTAATGATATCAAAGGATTTTCTTAATTCTTCTTTAGAGGTTTCTTCATGTTTTTTCTTGACTTCATTAACAATTTTTCTGATAATATCATCAGGAATGTCCAGATCCAGTACCTTGATTTTCTGCTTTAATGCATGTAATATTGATTGTGAGCCTGAAAACTTCCCTAAATAAAATGTTCGCCGCCTTCCTACCATATGTGGATTAATTGGTTCGTATGTTAAAGGATGAGCTAAAATTGCAGCAATATGAAGGCCACTTTCATGAGAAAAGGCATAATCTCCAACAATTGGTTTATATTGTGATAAAGGTTTACAGAAATACCGTTCGCAAACTTCACTTAACTCTGGTAATTTAGTAAGATCTATTCCTGTATTAATACCCATCCGTTCGAGAATCGTCGCTACCTCCTCTAATGCAGCATTTCCTGCTCGTTCTCCATAGCCATTTATGCATGTATGTGGATAACAGCATCCTTCGAAAACTCCAGTAACAGTATTCGCTACAGCTAATCCAAAATCATTGTGAGTGTGAATTCCCATACATTTTGCATCCTTATGCGCATGAACTACTTCTGCTTTTATTTTTTTAATAAGATAGGATGTAGAATAAGGAGTGAGCACTCCTACAGTATCTCCGAGTACAATTCGTTCAGCTCCCGCATCAATAGCTGTTAGAAATACATTTTTTAAATGTTCGAATTCTGCCCGTGTGCCATCTTCAGAAACCCAGTTAACTTTAAATCCATTATCCTTAGCATAATGAATAGCTTTTTCAATTTGGTCTATTTCTTCTTGTTCTGTTAACTTTAATGTTTTCATAAAGATTGGCGAGATAGGCATGAAAACCACGATTTCTTGGAGATCTGCATCGATACACGCATCAATATCTTCTTTCCTTGGACGAGAAATCCCTACAATTGATGCATTCTTACAGTCCTCATTAACAATTGTTTTAACAATATTCTTCTCTGATTCTGAAACCGCGGGATATCCAACTGCTATAATTTTTACTCCAATTTCATCCATTAATTTTGCTAGATGGATTTTTTCATCTAAAGTCAAGTATACAGTAGGACTTTGTTCGCCATCCCTTAATGTTTCATCCCATATGCATACTTCTTTTGGAATATCAAGATCTTTTAACGCAATTTTATTATAATCAACTAAAAGATTTTCTAATTCTTCCTTCGTAAATTTATAGCTCATATTTTACTCCCAGAGGGATAAATCTAACTAAATATCAAAATTATTTAAAACAAATAAATTAAATTGTTTGATATCCAAATAAAAAAGTGAAAAATAGATAAAAATACTTAAAGGAAGGTATTAATTAATGTTCATGACCGCAGTCACAGCCACAACCACAAGCCTCAACTGGATCAGGTTCACATCCCGTTTCCACGATTTTGATTTTAAAGTTTAGAGTTTTTCCTGCTAAAGGATGATTCAAATCGATTATAACCTTTTTATCCTCAACATCTTTTATCCACGCAACAGAATAGGTGTTATTTGGACCATCAATTCTAAGCATCATTCCTGGTTCTGGAGTTATATCCTCAGGAAATTGCTCTCTATTAATAGCTTGAGTTAAGGAGGGGTCAACATCACCATATGCCTTTTCAGGTTGAATACTAACTTCAAATTCCTCTCCAACTTCTTTTCCAATCACCGCATCATCAAAACCACTTATAAGTTGACCCTTTCCCACTTCGAATTTTATTGGTGTTCCATTATTTAATTCCGTACTATCGAAGATTGTTCCATCCTCTAAACGTCCTTCATACTCGACTTTGATTATATCTCCTTTTTGAATTGCCATAATTATCGTTTTTTAATATTATTTTATATATGATATTGGTTCAGAATTTATTATTAAATGCGTTATAAATTAAAAACTATTCCTTATTATGATGTTTTTTATAATATTTCAGAACCAGAAACAAAATTCTAACAATAAAATAGAAAAAAGATAAAAGAAAGAAGTTTTTAAGGACTTCATTTAATAATGTCAGTAATAAAACATGTTTCCATGATCTTAACTCCCGCAATCTGAGAGATCTTTTCCTCGATTAAAGGATTAAATTGCTCTATCGAGGGTATTTCTACTTTGATAAAGAGTCCACAATCACCACTTAAACGCCAAATATCTGTAATCTCTTCAATCTTACTTAATTCTTTCAATATGGCTTTGATTTCCTTGAAATCAGGCTCAATTTTGACGGTTGCTCGAGTCTTTGGCTTCGAATCTATATTATATTCAATAGTGTATTTTTTTATAACACCCTCATCCTCTAAATTTCGTACTCGTCGTCTTACCGTTGCTTCTGTCTTGCCAACAACCGATGCGATATCGTTAAATGATTTTCGCCCATCTGCTTTTAATTCTTCCAATATTTTTAAATCAATAGAATCCACTTTTAATAACCTTAATATAATTTTTTTATTTGTGAAAATCTACTTTTCTATATACATATTGTGCAAAACAATAATTAAAATTTTCGAAATGTGAAATAAATTTTATATTTATTTTGAAAAATGTTAGATTTTCAAAATTTTGTCGAGAAACCAAAAAAAAAAGACTAAAACCTCCTATACTCAATTTTCAAATTAATATATATCTTAACTTTCGATTTTAAACTCAAGCATCATATATTATCTTTGAGTCATATCTTTATCATAATCTAAATAATTATTAATGAATTAGTGATTAGGAGTATATAAGAATGAACGATTATTTTCTCGGAATTGATTGCTCAACTCAGAGTATGAAGGGAATACTCCTTGATTGGCCATTATTGACTCTACAGACTAAAATCATTATTAATTATGACAAAGATTTATCTCATTATGGGACTCAAAATGGGGTCTATATTTCAAAAGATGGAAAAAAAGTTCATTCTAATCCTTTACTATGGGTAGAAGCATTAGATCTCTTACTTGAGAAGCTTCATAATGGAAACATTCCATTACATACAATTAAAGCGTTAAGTGGCTCAGCTCAACAGCATGGAACCGTCTATTTAAACGATAAATTCGTTAGCATGTTAAGCAATCTTAATCCAAATAAATCTTTAACATTACAATTGAATGGAGTGTTCTCGAGAGAAATAAGTCCTGTATGGATGGATTCAAGTACTTCAAAGCAATGCCAAGAAATCCGAGATGCATTAGGAGGATCAGAGTCAACCATACGACGAACGGGATCAAACACATTTGAAAGATTTTCAGGACCTCAGATTAGAAAATTTTACCAAGATACTCCTAAAAAATATGAAGATACCGCGATAATTCATCTTATTAGTTCATTTTTATCTTCTTTATTTTTGGGCAAATCTTCTCCGATAGATTATGGAGATGGATCTGGAATGAATTTAATGAATATTACTAATAAGTGCTGGGACGAAAAGGCTATTAAAGCAACTGCTCCTAACCTTATACAAAAATTGCCTAAATTAGTTGAATCTGATACTATAATTGGAAATATTGCTCCTTATTATGTTAAACGGTATGGTTTCTCTCCTGAAACTAAATTATTACCGTGGTCCGGGGATAACCCTAATAGTCTCATTGGAGTTGGTTTGGTAGAGCCAGGACAAGTAGCTGTCAGCCTAGGAACAAGCGATACCTACTTTACTCCTTTACAACATTTATCTTTAGATTTAAGTGGTCAAAGTCATGTGTTTGGAGCTCCTAATGGGAATTATATGGCATTAATTTGTTTTAAAAATGGTTCTTTGGCTCGAGAATCCATTAAAAACCATTTTAATCTTACTTGGAATGAATTTTCTAATATCCTGAAACTAACACCACCAGGAAATTTAGGTAGAATTATGCTTCCCTATTTTTATCCGGAAATTGTTCCATTAGTTTTAGCGCCCAGAGTGTATCGTTTTGGTTTCGAAGAGTATGATATGAACGCCAATGTGCGTGGAATTATTGAAGCACAATGTTTAGCTATTAGAATTCATTCGCAATGGTTAAACAAAGCTCCAGTAGAAATAATTGCTACTGGTGGAGGGTCAGAAAACCGAGAAATATTACAAGTCCTTTCAGATGTTTTTCAAGCCCCTGTAAAAATACTAAATGTGCTTGATTCTGCTGCTTTAGGTGCTGCATTACGATCTATAAAATCATTTAAAGCTTATAATGGTGAAAAGCTTCAATGGTCAGAATTAATACAATTATGCAAAGATCTTCAACCTATTGAAATCTTAACTCCACGAGAGGATAATAAGATATTATATGATGAAATGATGGAAATTTACCAGAGTTACGAACAATTTATATTACAAAATGGAAAAGATCCAGATAAGAAACGGCTCAAATTTAAAGAAAATTACTTTTAATAAAATATAATTAATGCAATTTCCTTTTAATATTCTATGTCAGATGATAATCGCACAATATCTCTCAAAAAATCCAAAATCTTTATCATTTTAGTATTAATAGTTGCCACTGCGGGTGTTGCTCTGATCATTATCTTTGCCCTAAATCAAATGGCAAACGGTACTATTCCAGATGGCGGAGGATGAGGATGTATTGGATTTTTAAAAATCACTAACCAAATATTAAGGACAATCGGATGAAGCTTGAGAAAAAATAATTGTCTCAAGATGATGCTCCCTCTGCTAGGGAGATTTGTCGTTAGAAATTTAAAAAATAGAAAAAAGGAAAAATTTTCTTTCGCGTAGGTGATAATAAGCGAGCGATAATTATTTCGTCGGGATTAGGACTAATTAAATTAGTCTTATTTATGATTCCCAGTAACGAGGATCGTATTATTTTGTTAAATTGACAAATAAATAGTTTTAGTTTGTTTCAATCTTTTTAAGAATACCTTACTAGTTTCTAATAATTGATTTTCAATCAAACCATAAATCTTTATTTTAGAAAAATAATAATATTTGAGTTCCATATACATTTATTACTTAATTAGTTAACCAATGACTAACAATTAATAGGATGTTGAATAATATATTTACATATATAAAAAATTCTCATATATGCCCAAAATCTCTTAATTAAACGATATAAAATTATGGTGGTCGGTCATGTCAAAAGAAATTCCAGAAAATGTAAAAGAGGCACTAAGAAACATAGGACTTACAGATTATGAAATTGCTATTTATCTCACACTTACTGTAAAAGGACCTATGGATGCGCGTGAGCTTTCAGAAGCGTCTGGAGTCCCTTACTCGCGTATTTATAATATTCTAACTCAACTAGAGAAAGAAAAGAAGTTCCTCGTACGTGAAGAGGAAAGCAGACCTAGTAGGTACTTTGCTAAAAGCCCAGATGAGGCATTAATCATTGCTAAGAAACAATACAATGATAGTTTTGATGAGCATTCTAAAACTATTATAAACACATTAACTCCAATATATCAATCACATGATACTCCTATAAAAATTGCGCTTTATATCCATCGAGGGAGGAACATATGCATTACAAAAAGTCTGTCATTAATTGAGCAAGCGAAAACAGCTTTATATGTTGTAGCTTCTGATTTTGAATTCCTTGAAATCTTTTATGAGGATATTAAAAAGGCTAGAGCCAGGGGAGTCACTGATATTCGCATACTCATTGAAGAGGAAGCTTTTGAAGATAAAGAATTTAAGGAGCTATTGGACAAATATGCCAAAATCTCCGTTATTCGATCTCGGGATCAAGTTTTTGGTAACTGTGCTGTAATTGATGAAGGAGAGGATGCTTTCATTATCTTAACACAGAAATTTTTCAAGAAACTTTCTTACTTTGGAGTGGTTACTGATCATATTGCGTTTGGTCCTGCAGCAAACTATTATTTTAGCTACTTATATAATACTGCAGATGAATATGATAAATAAAATATATCACTTCGCATGATATTTTGGAGCATTTTCTCAACTTATGCCCTAATAGATGAATAATATTATCTAAATTTCAACTTTCTTAAAGAGGATTTATCTTGAGTATCAAGAAGTATATAAAAATTGGAACGATTGGATGCGGCGCTATAGCGAGTGAGTTTAAAGCATTTTTTAAAATGATAAAGAATGCTAAGTTTGTGGCTGCTGTAGATAAAGAGTATAAAAGAGCACGAAGAATTTCTGGAAAAGAACACTCTTACACTGATGTGAATGAAATGTTGGAAAAAGAGGAGGTTGACGTAGTATATATTGCAACTCCTCATTATCTCCATAAAGATCATATTAAATTGGCATTTGAGCATGGTAAACACGTATTCTGTGAAAAACCAGTTGGAGCATCGGTTCAAGATGCTCGTGAAATTTATATCATGTCTCGAAAATATCCTCATCTAAAACTCGGGTTTAATTATCAATATCGATATGATCAAAATTGTTATGAATTAGTGAGCGGTCTAAAAGAGGAGATCTTAGGTGATATATATTATGCTAATTGTAATGCATATTTTAGTAGAGATTACTCCTATTATAAGGAAGGTAATTGGAGAGGCTCTAAAGAGTTCGCTGGAGGAGGCACGATGCTCTCACAAGCCTCACATGTTCTTGATATCCTAATTTGGGCATTTGGTCAACCAAAAACAGTTATGGGTCAAATAAAAACAGTAAAATTCACAAATACAGAGGTTGAAGATCTGGGCTTTGGGATTATTGAATTTGAAAATGGAATCCTAGCACAAATTAATAGTTCAATGTTAGTTGAGCCACCAATTGAAGTTACAAAAGCTCTTTCAGAACTTATAGTTTTCGGTGAATATGGAAGGGCAATTTGTAGATTAGCAGCACATTCTTCCCTACAATGGTATGGAATTGGAAAATATTCCTGTAAAGAAATACTGTGCTACAATCCTTATACTGCAGGAAGTGTAGAAGCGTTTGCAGATTGGATTTTATTTGAAAAGCCCTATCTAAATACAATAGAAGAGAGCTCTAAAGTTTTATGTCTTATTGATGCAATATATAAATCCTCTGAAACAGGAAAAAAAGAAAAAGTAGAAAAATTCCCCTAAGAATTATTAACCACTAATTTTATTGAAAACTTGTAAGAAATTCTCGCCAGCGATCTTCCTTATCTCTGTATCGCTATATCCCCTTGAAATTAACCCTTTAATTAGGTTAGGAAACTTTCCATAATTTTCGAAATCTTGCATTTTATCCGTAAAGGTTGCTCGGTGTTCTTGACGAAAACCTAAAATGCCAATCAATTCATCAATTTTTTTAGCCAGATTATCCGGTACGGAATAACCATAATAATCAGTGCCTATACCTACATGCTCAATTCCAACCAAATTTATAATATAGTCAATATGATCTAACCAATCATCAACTGTAGTTTTCATATTGGTAGTTAAGAAACCTGGAACAGTCAAAACACCGATATATCCTCCCTTATCGGCGACCGTTCTGAGTAAGTCATCAGATTTAGCTCTATCATGCTTAAAAACACTATCTGCTAAGGTATGGGATGCAACAATTGGCCCAGAAGAGTGAACTGCAGCATCCATTGAGGTTTGAGCCCCACAATGAGAAATATCCACAATTCCCCCCAACTCGTTTATCTTTTCTACAACTTGCCGTCCAAATTCCGTCAACCCCTTATCTCTTCTTGCCGTACAACCAGTACCTATGGTATTTTTGCTATTATAGGTCAATTGCATTACTCGGATACCCAAATAGTAAAATTCCTCTAAAAGATCAATATCTGTTCCAATAAATCCACAATCTTGAAGGTTGTAAATAATTCCAACTTTTCCTAGATCTTTAGCCCGTTTAATGTCGTCTGCCTTTACAACTTTGACGAAAAATTCGGATCTATTATCAATAAAATAAGTCAAAAATGCTAGATTATGCCTAACTCCTTCTAAGGAATATGGTCTTTCATGAATGGGACCAACGGTCCAACTTACACAGTCAACCCCTGATTTTTTCCAAGCTGTTTTCAATTTCTCAAAGTAATCATCATTAGAAACAGCAGTTTTAGAAAAATCTCCAATTAATTCTTGTACAATCTTAAATGGACTTTGATCTAATGCGAGTAATTCATCAGTTTTTTTAATAAATGGGTCAGTCCATAAGATAGGACCGTGGCTAAGAGTATCGATTATGGTACCTTTCTCAATAAGATTTCTAGCTCTTTCTTCTAAATCACTCATGTCTAATATCCTTTAGTTTAATAATTAACAAATAAAAGGAGAAATAGAATTTAAAGTTAAAACTTATAAATAATTGACTACCACGATATATTAATCGCGTTTTCAGGGCAAACTTCAACACATTTAAAGCAGCGAGAGCATAATGAGCCCCAAATAGGAGTTATACGCCAATCCTGGGGATCATAGGGATCTTCTTGTTGATCTTCAGTTCCAATAGTCGGATGCATCACAAATACAGCTGGATCACACGATCTCATACATAACCCACAATCTCTGGGATCAATCTTTCCTTTTTCGCCACAAAGCGAATAATCAATCTTTATTTTAGTCCGTTTCCTTTTCTTACTTCGACTCATATCATCACCTAATAGGTTCCATCAAATCCGGGAAATTCCTCCCTTGGAATTAATTTAAGAGCATCATGATTGCATGCGTGACGACATACTCCGCATCCAAAGCATTTATCATAATCAATTATCACCCTGCCCATTGACGGTATAAACCGAATCGCATTCATTTGACAAGTTGCAACGCATTGCTTACAGCCTTGACATTTATCTTGATCAAGTTGGATAATATATTCTGCTTTATACATTACATGAAGATCGAAATTATTTCTTAGTGTGAAGCCCCCACACTCAGGACTTTCACAAGAACAAATCGCATTGATGTAAGGCACTGGCTGGAACCATACAGAAGAAATATAACCTTTTTTGTTAAACTCTTCTAACTTTTCCATAGCCGTTTCTCGATCAATTCTTTGGGTTCTTTCTTTTGGAATAAATCGCGGTAGTTTTTCAATAACCTCAGATAACACTCCAAAATTGATGCAAACGGCTTCTTTTTCTTTTCGCTGCATCCAGCGACACATGCAGTAGTTACAAATGATCGGCTCATCTGCTAATTGAGACATAATGATTTTAGCATCCTCTAACGGTATTACTTGACCGAAGTGACCGTCCGCATTTTTAGGATTTCGGTTTTTCTTCTCACTATGAATCATGGCTTCTGCTTTTGCTCGAAGAATTCTCCCAATAATCGGCATCTTTAATTTATATCCTAAATCTTTGGATGAAAACCCAGCAATTTTCCGAATATATATCTGCTCAAAATTCATCCACTGTTCCGTAAGATAGTCTCGCATATCGTCCTCTGTTGAGATTTGATCCGCATGATAATTCTTGGAATTCATATACCACTTTTTTCCTGCTCCATGGGACATACACCATTGACACAAACTTACATTACACCCTTTTCCTAATGATATAATTGGTATTTAATTTTATAATAATCTAATTAGATAGATTTACTATATTTTGCTTTTAAACTTTTCAATATAAATAATTAATGTATAGTAGTCCATATTTGGTTAACAAAATCTCGCATAATTCAAATGAATTATTAGA
>Ga0180437_10008485_pt1 | contig 13024 bp, 20 predicted proteins | sample SS_ome_4_FD_132410 | JGI IMG/M metagenome (GOLD analysis project Ga0180437, IMG submission 132410) | Hypersaline lake sediment archaeal communities from the Salton Sea, California, USA - SS_3_D_1 metaG | ecosystem: Environmental > Aquatic > Non-marine Saline and Alkaline > Hypersaline >...
GGCAAAGAGTAACGGTGCGGACCTTACCGCGTTTATGGTCGCAAAGCTCGGAGGCGAGGAAGCGGTCAAAGCGGCGTTTGCCAAGCTCAAGTTTACGGAAGCGATTGCGGCGGGGATGAGCCTTGCCGATATCATTTCCGAGGGCAAGGCGGGCGGATGGTTCAACGCAATCAAGGATACTCCCCTCGGGGACCTTTTGCCCGCTGGCAAGCGCAAGCGGAAAGGCGGGCGCAAGCCCCGCGCCCAAACCGCGGCGTTGCGGGAGTCCATTGTCAAGGCGTTGACAAAGAAGCCCGTAAGCTCCAAAGAGCTTGCCGAAACGCTCGGGGAATCCTCCCGCTCGGTTGCAACGCAACTGTCAAAGCTTGTCTCCGAGGGGCTTGCAAAGCGGCATGGTTCCCGGAGACACGCAACCTATTCCCTCTAGGCTCCGGCCGGAGCCCCCGCCCCGCATCCCTGAAAAACTTTCCGCCCCGAGCCCTCCCGGATAAGGATAGGGCAACGGAGGATTCTACCCAATGACAGACGATACCACGAAACAGGGGGCTCCCGAGGAAGGCGAGCCCGAGCCCCAACGTATGACCATCAACGTTGTTGGAACGGAAAGTTGCGCGCGGTTTACGCAACTCGCTTTGCGTTCCAAGTGTGCAACAACGGATGAGTTGGTAAACCGTGCGCTTGTGCTTTACGAGTTTATGTTTAATGAATTCGTAAGCGGGTCCGAGTTTTTCATTATGCGGGAAGGCGACAAGCAAGCGCAAAAGCTTTCCGTGTTTAACGTGTATAAGAATTGTCCCCAATGCGGAAATCAGATGAGCATTGAAGCGGGCAACTGTGATAACTGCGGTTTGCTGTTTCAGTAGGAACAATGCGCGCATCAAAAATTGTTCAAGTAACGGTTACGCTTGATGCTCCCGAGGTTGCGCTTGCTAACCCTCCCGCTCGGAGGCTTGTTGCGCTCTTTACCCGGGTTCCAACGCGCAACCAACTTATTGAAGCGTTTGAGCATAAGGCGGAACTTTTCGAGGTAATCGCCAAAGCGCAAGGAATCATCAACGTTGATTTTGAACCTTTGCGTTTGTTCCTCCGAGCTATTCCGACCGGAGATATCAAGTCAACAATCTATCCAACGGGTATGCTAGCGGTTGACGTAAACGAACCGCTGTTTATGCCGTAAGGTGAACCAATGTCAAAGTTTGGCAAAAAATACGATGAAACATTAAAGCACGTCAAATCGGAATGTGAAGCGTGCGGGGCTCCCGTTACTGCGGTTGAGTCAAAGGTAAAAGACCCTTCCGAGGTTTGGTTTCATACCATCCGTTACCGATGCGGATTGGTTATTGGTGTTCACCCGAATTATTTTGATGAGCGGGATTTAGGCGTTCATAAACCTTGCAGCAATGCCTATGATGTTGCGGTTAAGTTGCGCAAACAACTTGGGCAAGTGCAAGCGGCTTTAGATACCAAGTAATGCGTTGGTTGCTAAGAGCGGTTGGGTTTTGCTGTTTCTTTACCGGGAGCGGTGTTACCTTGATGCTCTTATTTTTTGTTTACGTTGCAAACGTCAAGTTGCGAATTGATGCCCGCTTTATCCCGTTCTATTTCTGGGCAATCGGTTTGGGAGGAATGCTAACCGGAGCGGGCTTGTATTGGCTCGGGCGGGAACCAAAGGAAGGTAAAGAGAATGAGCAAGGGTCAACGGATTTTTGACAGGGTTAAGCGGAAAGGCTTGCGGCTTTACACTATCGTTTTTTACGGGGGCGTTGCCGCGGTGTTGCTCATCATAACGCTTGCCGTTTTCTTGGTTGCATTCATTGTGCGCGGAGGTTGCTAGTGTTCAAAGAATGCTTTGTTGAAACCGAGGGGGAACCAATCAAGGATTTTGCGGAGGGGCAAACATTTTCCCCCTCGGGTTTTACTTGCGATGAATGCAACGCGGAGTTGCCCGAGGGCTCCCGGTTGAATGTTGCAACCGGCAAATGGGAGGGGGAGGATTTGCACTTTCAAACGTGCGAATTTTGCCAAGCTGTCAAGCGGGACTTTTGCCCGCAAGCTCCGCTTGGGGGATTGTGGGATTACATTGAAATTGAATACGGCTTGACCCCAACCGAGGTATTGGAGCCCTCTATACACGGATGGTTCGGGGATGAGTAAAGGTCCCCCAAATCGTATGCCGCGTTGCTCGTGTCTTGCTCCGAGTCAATGGGCTTACGATGATATGCTTGATGAATGGTCTGAAACGCTTTGTTGGCGTTGCCTAGAAATCGAAGTATTGAAAGGCGACCAGATAGCAAAAGCAATTCAACCTTGGGATACGGATATGATAGACAAATTCATTGACTTAGTTGCGGATAAAGATACGTTGACCGGGGTTGTAAGGGTAATCGAGTTTAAGAAATGAAACCGCTTGATAAACTTACCCGGGAAAGCGTGCAAGCTGAGTTGCAGTTAGCCCGAGCTTTGCGCGCCCGTTCCCGAGCTATCAACAGGCTTGTTGATGCGCGCCGCGCGGCAAACGAAACACGCAAGCTTTACCTTGCCCGTCAAGCAACCGAGGGGGCTTACCGTTTTGCGGTGCAACGCCGGAACCAAGCCCGAGGGGTTTGGGCTCGGGCGGTTACCCGGTCGGAAGCGGCGCGGGCTCGGGCGTTTGATGCCCGGTTTGAGTTGCGGGAGGCTCAACGCTCCGGCGCCCCCCTCTGAGCCCGCAAGCTCGGGCTCCGGCCGAAAATCGGGGCTCGGGGAACCTAGCTTACCGCGCCCCTTTCGGGCACAAAAAATTCCGACATTTCGAGGGGTTACGGTAGGGAAAAACTTTTTTCGTTTTTTCCTCTTGACCCGGGCTCGGTTTGCCATTATATATATCTATAGATGATGAAACACAGCGCAAACAATGGAGCCAACAAAATGAAAAAAGTTCTTTTCATCCTTCCCGCTCTTATCGCAACGCTTTCCCGCAAGGTAACCAAGCTCAACAAACGCGCCGCAAAGCTCGGGCTTACCCCGGTTTCCTTGACTGTCAACCGCGATAGCATGATTACCATTTGTAAGCCCAACGGTGATACCATCCGTAAAATCCGGGTTGATATCGAGGGGGCGCCGGTTGTGCTCCGCGGTTGGGAATACCTCGGAAGCATCCGGGCTCTTAGCAACGGGGAGGTTATGCTTTCCCACGATGCGCCCGAGGCTTACCGTGCGACCCCTCGCAAGTGCGACCATTGCAATACTAACCGGCGCCGGTCGGTTACGGTTGTCCTCCGCAATGTTGACACCGGGGAAACGGTGCAAGTTGGGCGCAGTTGCCTTGCCGATTACCTTGATGATTCGGATGCGGTTGCGCTTGCGGATTGGTTGGAAAAGGTTAACGAGATTTCCGAGGATGCAAGCGGGTCCGATTATCTCCCCTCGGGAGGTTGCGGTAAGCGCCCCGAGCCCGAAACCCTCAGTTGGCTTGCGATGGTTGGCGCGGTTATCCGGGAGGATGGTTGTTACAGGAATGAAGGCGGAACCAAGGGAACCGCGTTCCGCGATTATTACGGGCTTCCCCTTTCCTCTTACGAGATTAAAGCGGGGGAGACTCGGACGGAAGTTAAGCCTTGCGACTTGGAAGCGGCGCGGGAGGTTCTTAGTTGGGTTCGTAACCTTGACGCAAACAACGGTTACCTCCGCAACCTCAAAGCTTCCCTTGCTGGGGATTTGATTGACCATAGGGCAATCGGTGTTGCAACCTCCGCGTTCCCCGCGCTAGCTCGGGCCAAACAAACGGAAGCGGAGCGGGAAGCAAAAGAAGCGGCGCGTAAAGCCAACAAAGAGCGCAACACGGGGTCAACTCATTTCGGAGAAATCAAGCGGCGCGAAACCTTCACTCTTACGGTTGTTGGTTGCCATCATTTTGAAACGGATTGGGGTTACAAAACTGCGGTGCGGATGCTTGATGCGGATGGCAACCTTGCGGTTTGGTTTGCTAGCGGCGCCCGCAACTATAAGCTCGGGGAAGCTTTCGAGGTCAAAGCTACCCCTAAGAAGCATGATAAAGACCGGGATGGTAACGAGCAAACCGTGTTGACCCGTTGCAGCTTCCCCGAGGAAGCGGAGCTTTACGAGCCCGAGGAAGTCTATCAGGACTAGCCCGAGCCCCGAGGCTCCGGCGCCCCCTCCCGAGGGGGCGTTTTTTTTTGTCGGAATTTTGTTGACAAGCGTTTTGAGCCCCTGTATATATATCTATAGATGATGAATCAAGCGCACAACACGGGAGCCCGAAACATGGAAAAAGAAGTAATCACCGAAAGCCAGCGTAAAGCCCTCGCCAAGCTTAGGGAAAGAATCCTCAACTATCTCCCTGGTAAGGTTTGGAAGGAATGGAGCGTTGAGTTTGTTGGTAAGTCAATCGCGGTTTGGGCGGTTGTTGGGCGCCCCAATGATGAAGGGACTTACGCGGAGCTTTATTGTCGTGACAAGTGGTATATTTTCATCGGTCCCCGCGGGGGACTCCGGGCTTACGGCAAGGGGAAAAAAGCTGTCAAGGGTTGGCGCGCATTCTATACCGCAAAGCGATAGCCCGAGCCCCGAGCGGGCGCCGGAGCCCCCCTCCCGGGGGGCTCTTTTTTTTTCTTACAATAACCCCAAAGCGGGATAATGATTTCGTATGACCCCAAAGGAATACGCCCGAGCAACCCGAGGGCTCCGAGCGGCGCAAGCCCGGGTTGTCGGAATCTTGAGGGGCGGTTTTTTTGACCCCTCCGAGGGATTGTTTTATTATACGGTAAACGGGCATCATTCTGTTGACGTTCCAACGCTTACAGAGTTTGCCTTTGTGCCAAAACGGAAACGCTTGAAAAGGGACAAACAAAAATGACAACCGATGTAATGACAAAGATTGTTGAGCGGATAGACTGGAAAGCCTTTAAGGAATCCGCCCAAACCCGGTTAGAGCAAGCAATGTTTTCCTCGGTTGATATGCAAACAACAAAAGGATACATTGTTGCGATAATCGAAAGTAGCTTATCGGTCTACGTTGACAAGGTGTTTATGATTCGTTTTAGAATCGAGGTTGACCCCGTTTCTGATTCGTTTTGTGAGGTCAAGTTGTTTTTCGGGGAGCGGGAGCTTGCCCGATGGGAGCTAACCCTTGACCCTTACGTTTTTTGAGTCCCCGCCTTATCCCCCCTCGGGGGAGCCCCGCTTTCCTACCGTGCGCGCCCGTATCCGCCCGCTCCCGCCCGTTACCGGATTCTTGGGTATCCTTGGAGCCCCGAGGGAGCCCGCGCCCCTCTGAGGGGCTTACAGGGGCTCCAAGGGGGCTTGACTTACTGTGCTCTATCGTTATATAAATCTAGGTAACCAAATGGGAGGTTTTGAGCTATGGCAAAGAAATTACCCGAGGGACAAGGGGCTAGGAAGTCCGCTTTATGGGTTGATGCGTTCCACCATACTTGTGTGCAAATGTGCGCCCGAGTAATGCGGACTCCCGAGGGGGATAAACTGTCAAGCGGGCAGTTTGTTGAGCTTGCAATTGAAAAGCTCATTGAAGGCGAGCCAACCCTTGAAACCTTGCGGCCGGTCTTAGCCGAAATGAAAAAGGCGTATCAAGCCGCGGAAAGCGTTACCAGCAAAGAGGAAGCGGGCTCGGAGGGGTAACCCTCCCGGGCGCCCCTCCCCGCGCGGGAGGGGCTTTCCTGTTGTCTTAGGGGTTGCTCGGGAGGTTGAGGGAAATGAAGGAAGGGAACGCGGGCTAGCCCGCGGGAAGGTTACTCGGACTTGGGCTCATCCTCGACAGCTTCCAAGGGACACTCGGGGGGCATTTCGTGAATCGGAACGCGGCGCGGATGCGCGGCGTAGACCGCTTGCGCTTGCTTGGTTCCCATCGGGACGGAAACCACAACCGAGCCCCCATCATCTTCCCCGCTCGGAAGGTCGAACATGAAACAGAACGGGTTATCCGCATCCTTGGGGCTCGGAGCCCAAAGCAGACCGGACTTCATTGACCGGGAGCGGGAGCTTGCCATCAAAATGAAAGACTGCCCATCAATCACCTTGAGGCGGGGGACGATATCCTTACCGGGCTTGCGTCCCTTTTTCTTGGTTGTCGTTGCGGCGCCCGAGTCCTTGTTGTCGGTGTTGTCGGTGTTGCTGGCCAACTTCTTAGTCTTTGCCATTTTGCTTTCCCTTTCGTTGGTTATGGCGTTCCGTTTCCGGGTTGCCAATGGTTATCGGGTTTGTTTCCCGAGTGAAAGTTTTTTTTCGATTTTCTTTTCGCTTCCTCGCTTGCGGTGTTTTGTTGCCGCGTTAAGAGAACCATAAACGCGGGGGAATAGAATGTCAACAATTTTTTTTCATAAAACGTAACGATTCCCGAAAATGTCGGAAATCGTTATACTTTACCGAGTAATAATCCGGGGTTGTCTTGCGTTTCGGTGCAAGTTTGAGCGGCGCATTTTCCTAGCTCGGAACGCTTTGTTTAAGCGTTTCCAAAGGTTGCAGCGGGTTTTAGTCAATCATCCGGGATTCTGTGAATCGTTACACCGGAGCCCGGTTGACCCGCAACTATAATGTTGCGCGGTTGCTCGGAGGGCTCGGGCGCCGCTTGCCCAACAGTCTGATAGAGCCCGTGCTTTACCCGTTCAACCGTTTCTAGCTTCATCTGTCTTGCAAGCCAATACTTGAGGGATTCACGGGATAGCTCGGGGTAACTCTGTTTTATGATGCGGTGCAACTCCCCAATTGGTTGCATTTCGTTTAAGATGAAAAGTGCGCGTTGTTTCCATAAATGACCGTTAGGCGTTAACCAATCATTTTTCTCCCGATTGCATTGCCTACACAACCCGGTTTTAAGTTGCTTCTTTCCTACTGTGTTCCCGCAACCGGGAGTTGAACAGATAGCCCGCGGTTTCTTTGCTTGACCTTTTGCGCAAGCCAAACAGTATACCATAGTTTTCTTTGCATACCTTCCAATTTCTTTACCGCAATTTTGACATAACCGGGGGGAGCTTGTTGTTTCGAGGTAACCACAACGAATACAACGTTTCCACTTGGAATCAACTGTTTTCCATATTTCCCCCTCACATAACGGGCAAGGTGAATCATTCATTGCCCCCCTCGATTGGTTAACCGTTGAGTGAGATACGCTCGATTAACTCGGAGTCCATTTGTTGCCGTTCATCCGCGATATCCCAAAGCTGATTATGCACGCTTATCCCGTTGGTTTGGGGACCGTGAACCAACGTAACGATTACGCCGCAATCCTTGACAGCTTTTACCACGGGAACGAAATCGTTATCTCCCGCTAGCAAGATAGCCCGGTTGAGTTGCCCGGTTGTTGCTAGTTGGAGCATATCAACCGCAAGCATTACATCAACAAGCTTTTGCACGAAAACGGGCTTTCCCTTTTCGGTTGTCCCTCTATATACCAGTTTGCCCAACCGGACTTGAAACCGCGGGATGTTTCCTAGCGCGTTAAAGAAACGTTGCTTGTTTTCAAAGCGGTAGGTTTCTGAATCGGTTGCATCTTGGGAAACATAGGGGGGGCAATGATAGTAATACGCGCGCAATAAACTATCATCCCCGATTAGTTCCGCAACCAATTCCTCAAACTTGATGCGGGTTCTTTTGAATGCATACTCTAAGCACTTATCAAGGTAAGCACCGTCAATAAATACCGCGCAACGCTCAATCATTTGTTACCCCTTTTCTTGGTTGTCTTGCGGGTCTTTTTTGTTGCCGCTTTACGTGCGGGTTTCTTGGTTGTCTTGCGTGCGGGTTTCTTTGTGGGGCTAGAGGGGGAAACCTCCCTCCGAGCGGGGGGAGGTTTTCTGATTCCGAGTTCATACCCGATACCCATTACTCCCCCCTCTATAAAATCAAGCTGTGTTCTTACGTGTCTTTTGATATCACAAAGCAGACAAGAAACCGTGCGCCCTAACTCCATAGGTCCCCCGCAACCCGGGCACAACTTATCTGTGCGAAAAGTTGCTAAAATTTTCTCCATTACAACAGGGTTATTAACTTGTGTTTCGTCCGTTTGTTTTATTGCTTCATCTGTCATTGGTCAAACCTTTTGTTCCGGGGTTCTCTTACTCTTTATCCTGTTTCTGAGGGGATGTAAGATTTTCTTACGATAGCGTAATCACAAGCGTATTCCGAGAATTTTTGAAAATGTCGCCAAAGGTGAGCCCAAGGTTACCCCGGATAAGCTCCCGGGCTATGACCTTTTAGTTGATACACAATTATTACCCTGCTATATCTTACTTAACGGGCAGGAATAAATTGACAGAAAAACTGTTCAACCAACCAACGCTTTTTCTAACAATTAAGTGTTGAGGAAAGGGAAACAATGGATACCGACAAAATCACCGTTGCGGTTCATCGGGAGTTGTTTGAGCGCTCCGAGGGTATGGAGCTAACCGCGTTCCTCGATTCAGTGTATGAAGCGGTTGTGCGCAACTTTGCGCAGTTTGAAGCGGATGAGAAATATCACGTTTGGCCCGAGGAAGTTAGGTCGGATAGCGTGATTGTCCGCAACTCCCCGAAACGTGCGTATTACCGCGCCGCGGTTGCGACCGATACCGAGGGTAACGTTTCCATTTCCAATATCGAGCGGGTCAAGAAACAATGGGTTCCCTTTGGGGAAACCGTTGAGCGCTCCGAGGATGGAGAATTGCAAACCGAGTTTGCGCCGGTCGATATGAAAACGCGCAAGGGATTTTGGGGCGCGGTTCTTTGATTCCGGTTGTCCGGGAGATAATGCCGGTATCCCCCGTTGCTTTGCGTGTCAAGTTTGATACGCCTATTAGCGGGGGACCGGCTTACATTGACCCGGACAATTACCGCTTTACCGAGGGGCTAGAAGCGGTTGGAGTTGTGTTGATTGATGAATCGACAGTTGAGGTATTAACAACCCAGCAAGAGGTTGACCGTAAATACAAATTGAGCTTTGAGGGTAATGAGCAATAAAGAAACACAACTTGAGTTAGAGCGGCTTGCGGAGGAAAACCGTAAGTTGAAAGCCCAACTTGCCCGCTCGGGTAAGGTCAAAAAAAAGAAACTTAAAGCTCCCCCCAAACCCGTTGCAGATTCCCGCTTACAGTTAGCAGAGTTTGTCAAGTTACTTGTCAAACACAAAACGCGGGAGGAAATCATTGATGAGTTAGGACTTAATACGAATCAGTTTGAAGCGTTTTACGCTAAGTTTTTTGAGGAAGTTGAATCGGAGGAAAATAGCAAGACTCCGATTAAACGCTATGTTGAATTCGTGCAAGTTCAAACTCAACTTGTGCGCGAATTGGAATGGTTAGTTCAACACCTGAAATCAGAGAAAAAGAACGGGCAAGCTTACGTTGCGGCAATCCGCACGCAAAGCGAGATTTACGAAAAGATAATCAAGACAGGCCAAGAGTTGCGCCTTATTGTCAAGGCGCCGGAATCTGTGTTGCTTGTTGACGGGAGGGACGCAAGGGAAGTTGATGCGGATGAGTTGGAGTTAGAGGTTAATAGGGAGTTGCAAGCAATCCGGGGATTGATTGACTCGAAAAAGAAAAAGGGAAATAGCGGAGCAAGCAACGTGCTAGCTTTCCGCAAACCCGAGGATGCGGCCGGTTAATGGAATTCGAGTTATCAAAACGCGCGGAGTTGAACTTACGGCAACGTAAGCAAGACAACTTGCGCGCATTGCATCGGGTTCGTAAAGTTCACAATGAAACGGTGCGGCGCCTTATCATTGATGACAATAGGATTGATGTATTAGCGGAGTTGGTTGGTTATCGTTTTGATGATTTCCATGTAACTTTTATTCAACATCAACTAGCCTATAATTCGACTATTCAGTTAGCTCCGCGCGGTTGGGGAAAGTCAACCGTTGGGACCGCTCTATCAGCGGCAATCAAGGTTTTGCGAGATAGAAACATCCGCATCCTTTTTGCCTCTGAAACGGTTACGCAAGCCGCAAGTTTCTTGTCCGAGGTCAAGGCTATCTTAACGCATCCTCGGGTATACGAAATTTTCGGAGACTTGCAAGGCACGGTTTGGCATGAATACGCAATCCGTGTTGCGGGTCGCACGTCAACCCGCAAAGAAGATACGATTATGACAACGGGTGTTGACGGTGCGATTACGGGGTCGCACTTTGACGCCATTTATGCGGATGATTTAGTAACCCTCAAAAATAGCAGAACGGAGCACAACCGCAATAAGGTTCATACTTGGTTCTATACAACGTTGATGCCTTGCATTACGGATGAACATACCGAGTTTCACGTTTCGGGGACTCGCTACCATCCCGATGATTTGTATAACCACTTGATGAAGAATGACCCGCGTTTCAAAGGTAGCGTTCAAATCATCCCCGCGTTGAATCCAGAAACGGACGAAAGCAACCTCCCGGATATTTTCACAACCGAATTCTTGCATCAATTACGGGAGTCAATGGGAAGGGTCTTTTTCAATTCCCAGATGATGCAAAACCCCGCGGGTATTCAGGGGACATATTTTGATGAAAGGTTCTTTAGACACTATGAAGAATTGCCCGACAACTTAGTCAAGTTTATTGGTGTTGACTTAGCAATCGGGGAAGATGAGCAACACGCTAAATTTGCAACCGCTACAATCGGTGTTAATAGAGCAACGCTCAACATCTATTTGTTGCGTTACTATACCGAGCGTTTATCACTCGATAAACAGGATGCGCAAATCCTCTTTGAATGGGAAAAAATTTCCGGTCAAGGGGGCGTTGCGGTTGGAATCGAGGCAAACGCTTTTCAGAAATCAAAGGTTAAGTCTTTACGCGGGAAAGAAAAAACGGCGCATATTCCCGCTATCCCTATTTATACAGAAAAGGATAAGTTGACCCGCGGGCAACAACTAGCGGTGCGCTATGAACGCGGGGAAATTTTCCATCATAAATCAGAAAAAGGCGGGGAGTTTGAAGAACAGTTATTGAATTTTCCTAACGCTAAATTGAAAGACTTACTTGATGCAATGGACATTGCTATCAGAACGGCTTTAAGGCGCCGGAAACGTAAACGAGCCCGCAAAAAGGTTGGAGTCCTATCCGCGGGCGGAAACAGATGGAGGCATTGAAATGGGAAGCAACGTAGGTTCCAGAATGAAGACCGGCAAGGTTACGGGAACGGGGGCGCTTATCAAGGTGAGCATTCCCGAGTTTACCCCGCGCAAGGTTCAACTCATCAACGTTGATGAGTTGGTTACCCTTGAACACAACGACACGATGCCCGCTGATTCTGGGCTCAAGATGGTTCAAGGGGCTCCCCCTGTGTTCAGTTACATTACCTCGGATGGTATCACCTTGGTTGAGCAATTGGAGCTTGATGACGGTGCGGACCCTTCCCGCGGGTTTACCATCGGGGCGGATGCGGATGTCAACGCCGCAACCGAGGTCATTCATTGGGTTGCGTATGAGTAAGCCGCGGGACCGCTTAGAGGGGCGCCCGCGGTAACTCACGAAAACAACAACAAGCCCCCTCCCGGTTAGCCCCTAGTTGACCGGGAGGGGGATAGGTTGGTTGATACTATGCCCGATGATAAAACAACAGTAATCGAAAATGGAAACTCCGTTACTACCTCAACGCCTTTTGAAGCGGAGGTTAAAGCGGAGGATGGGAGCATTGAAAAGCGGAAAATGACCGTCAAGGTCATTCAAGTAAAGCGGCAAGCTCCCGCAAAGAAAAAAGACAAGCCTAATGGTGTTGATGCTCGGGGGCGCACTAATGTTATCCAACGGGATGCGGATGGTAAAACGAGCAACATCAACCCGCAAACGGATGTTTATTCCCACGAACAATTGATTAGCCCCCCGTTCGATTTATTGGGGTTGGTTGTCCTAGAGGAAGAATCAAATATCTTGCGGGAATGTGTTGACGCAATGGTCAACAACGTTGCCGGTTTCGGTCATACTTACCGACCGCGCAAAATCCGTGAGGAAGAAAAGGAAAAGAATCAAGCCGCTATTGAGTTGGAATCTATCCAACTTGAGGGTTGGCTTGATACTGTTTGCGTTGACCCATCTTTTACCGAAACCCGGAAACGGATGCGGCGCGATTTGGAGCTAACCGGAAACGGTTACTTTGAAGTTGTGCGGACAAGCGAGAAAAAGCTTGTTGAGATAAATCACGTTCAATCGTATTTGATGCGATTGAGTAAACTTGATGATACGGTTACGCCTTACCAAGTTTCAGTGATTCGACCGGATAAGGGGTATGCGATTGAACAAATCGACAAGCGCAAACGCTTTAGGCGTTTCGTGCAAGTCGATTCAACCGGAGCCCCGAAAGTTTGGTTCAAGGAATTTGGCGACCCGCGCACGATTGACAAAACGACCGGGGAGGTTGTCACAGCGGGAAGTATTCCAATTGACAGGGAAGCAACCGAGATAATCCATTTTAAGATTTACTCGGCGCGTTCCGTTTATGGGATTCCTCGGTATATCGGCCGGTATGTTTCAATCATCGGGTCAAGGCGTTCTGAGGAAGTCAACTTTTTTACCCTCAGTAATAACCACGTTCCAAGCATGTTTTTGATGGTTGAGAACGGCAACTTTACCGATGCGACCGTTGCCCGCTTAACCGAGTTGATTGAAAGTCAAGTTTCATCGGACCCCAACTTTGCAAAAATCATCATCATTGAAGCGGAGTCAAGTGAGGATGAAAGGTTTGCGGGTCAAGTTACCGCGGCAAAAATCAAGGTTAAGGAATTACGAAACGCGCAAGTTTCGGATGAGTTGTATCAAAAGTATGATGGCAACAATCAAGACAAGGTAAGGCAAGCTTTCCGTTTGCCCCCCTTGCTTGTTGGGCGGGCGCAAGACTATACCCGAGCAACCGCACGGGAAAGCGTGCGCGTTGGGGATGAGCAAGTGTTTGCTCCCGAGCGGGAGCCCGTTGATAACAAGATGAATCGGTTGATGCTTGATGAGGGTTACCGTTGGTTCATCTTCAAAAGCAGAACGCCTAATATCACCGATAACGAGATTCTTTATAAGGCTATGCAAGCGGCGGAAAAAAGCGGAGGTATGACC
>Ga0180437_10008486_pt1 | contig 13022 bp, 13 predicted proteins | sample SS_ome_4_FD_132410 | JGI IMG/M metagenome (GOLD analysis project Ga0180437, IMG submission 132410) | Hypersaline lake sediment archaeal communities from the Salton Sea, California, USA - SS_3_D_1 metaG | ecosystem: Environmental > Aquatic > Non-marine Saline and Alkaline > Hypersaline >...
CGCTTATTTGCCAATTCAACATAATCAGGGTTGATTTCATAACCCACGTAGCGGCGGCCTGATTCAATCGCCGCCAGTGCAACCTGCCCGCTGCCCATAAAAGGATCTAAAACCACATCACCGTCAAATGTGTAGAATTGGATTAACCGGCGGGGCAGTTCAGTCGGAAATGGCGCCGGATGCCCGATTTTTTTTGCTGAGACTGCCGGGAACTTCCACACGCTCTTACTGGACTCCAGAAATTCCTCTTTCGTAATTGTGGAGGTTCCGTTTTCTGGTTTATGTCTTTTATTGGCGCCTTTTGAAAACACCAGAATATATTCATGAACGTCCCGCAGTGTTGGATTGGAGGCCGAAAGCCAGCTTCCCCAGGCAGTGGATACACTGGCGCTGGAGCCTTTGTCCCAGATGATTTCCCCCCGCATATGGAAGCCAAGATCGATCATATCCTGGATGATAAACGCATGCAACGGGATATATGGTCTGCGCCCAAGATTAGCGATATTGATGCATGCTCTACCGGAGGGAACCAGCACTCGATAGACCTCTTTCCATACACGCCTCAGAAAGGTAAGATACTCACCCAGAGTCAGATTACTGTCATAGTCTTTCCCTACATTATAGGGTGGGGAAGTAATCATCAGATGCAGGCAGCAATCCGGTAGTTCTGACATTTCCTCCGAAGAAGTACAAAAAATTCTATCCAGGGCAGCCTGTGGAACCGGTTTTTGGAGGCAGTCAAGCGCCTCCGCCGCGGGTAAGTCCTGGTACAGGCGGCTGTTATAGAACGCTTGCGCGTTATGGCTGATGCGCCCTGGCGATCCAAAGCTGCTGGTAGAGGTTCCGCTTGGTCGATCAGGTTTATTCGACATTTATTGAACCCTGTCCGTGGGTAACGTAATTTAAACAACCCTATGGACCCACTGTGATATAGTCCTGGATATTCTCAAAAATCTTTGGGCCAATACCGGTTACTTTTTGGATCTGGTCAATGCTGGTAAAAAAACCATTTTCCTGCCGGTAGGCGATAATCTGGCTGCTTCTGACTTCACCGATCCCGGGTAAGCTTTCAAGTTCGGTTTGTCCTGCTAAATTAATATTTACCAGCTCTTCAACTGGCTGCCCCGGGAATTTAAACTGCGTATTTGCTAAGGATATCCTGCTTTGTGTAATGGTGATGGTCTCGGGCACACTGACCCGGTCGCCATCTTCAAGATATCCTGCCAGATTTAATGCCCCTTGATCTGCTGCCGGAAGATACCCGCCGGCAGCTTCAATGGCATCCAGCATCCGGCTTTTGTGCGGGAGCGAATAAACGCCGGGGTTTTTTACCGCGCCAATTACATGAATAATGATCGGCGCAGGGGTTGGTTTTTGGTTCAATTGAATTGGAATACCTGATGGCTGGCTGCTGGTCAGGTAAAGGATACCCGCTCCCAGCAGTCCACCTGTTAATCCAATTACGATCCAACACAATCGTCGTATAAAAGTTTCCCACATCCCCGTTTACACATATTTTTTAATCTTCTAATTGCAGACTCAACCCCATTCTTTGTTTAGCGACATCAACATGCATAATGCGAACTTGAACGCGCTGTCCTTCCTCTAGGATGCTTTCTGGTATCACTTCACCTTCCTCGAGGCCCATCTCCGATATATGAATCAAACCATCCAGGCCTTCTTCGAGTCTTGCAAATGCTCCAAAAGAAACAATGCTTGTGACCACCGCTTCAGTTTTTAGTCCTGGATAATAACGTTCATTAACCGTCAGCCAGGGGTTTGGCTGCATCTGTTTGAAGGATAATGCGATTCTGGATCGTTCTTGATCTACCTGGATGACATAGGCTTCCACCTCCTGTCCAGCAGAAACCACATCAGAGGGGTGCTGCACTCGACCCCATGATATTTCAGAGACGTGAACCAGGCCTTCTACACCGCCCAGATCGACAAAAACGCCAAAATCAGTAATATTGGTCACCTTGCCGCGCACACAATCGCCAGGCTGCAGGTTGTTCAACAATTGAATGCGAGCGCCCGGCTCGGTTAAAGCGGCCCGTTCAGAAAAAACAACGCGCCCATTTTCCTGGTCGCATTCGATGACCTTAAGCATCAACTTGCGTCCTATATACGTTTTCAAACGCTTTTCGACATCATTTTCTTCGCAGCGCACCCCCAGCAGGTGGGAAACTGGAACAAATCCCTGCATACAGCGACCATCAACCAAGAGACCTCCCCGGTTGAATCCGGTCACATTCAGTTCAATCAGCTGATCTTGCTCATAAAGTTGGGAGACAATTTCCCATTCAACTGGCCCTGGACGAAAATGGCCTTCTTGCTCTAAAAATGGATATTCGTCTCCTCCGTCATCTCCTCCTTCCTTCGCAGAGTGAGTTTCCGATCTGCTCTCATCTTCATCCAGGATCGCCTGCCACCAAGATGGATCCAACGGAGGCGGCGCCTCTTCCATATCCTCTGATGACACGTCCTGGTTACCCGGGTATTCTTCGCTTACCATTATTAAAACTACCTCCCTTACTCCAGTTCTGATAGAGGCGCTTCCGCGATGTACTCTTTACCCTGTATTGAAAATTCGTCATCCTGCCTGGCTTGTGTTTCCATTTCTACAATGGCATTTGCAACCGCTTCTATCGCAACGCGCTGCTTGCGGTAAAGGTCTGCCTCAGACATTGCCAGCCGCATCGCCACATTTCGCACCTTGCGCCCTTCTAAAAATTTCATTTCAAGTATATTATATAAAATCCATTCCGCGGTAAACCTTCGCTCGCCTTCAGGCCGGACTTTATTAACCGCGTTGCGTAAAATTGCCCTAAGCGCGTTGGTTGGGTTTTCATCATGTTCAGGCAGCGCCTTTTGGACAACTTGAAGATCAATTAACGGGCTTTCGGTAAGTTTAGGGCCGCCCCAGTAATGGCTGAGCGCATCTTTTACCCATTGTGGGAGGTCTTTTGAACCTGCAATCGCTGCTGGTGTGGTCAGGATTTCTCTGCCATCATATCGAGCGGCTGCCCGCAGCTGGTGGATCATATCGATTTGCGGCGCCAGTTGTTCTAATGAACTGAATGCTTGTTGTTGAATGCCGCGGTCTTTCAAAGCCAGGGCTGCTCGTTCCACCAGGATTGAAAGCGCTTCAGATTGATCTTCATCCAGCTCGCGCTCGGTATCGCGGAATACTCCTAACAGACCCAGCATCTCTTCGTGTTCCTTATTTTCATCGAACAGAGGAACCAGCCAAATATCGCCTGATTTAAAAATATCTCTTTTATGACCATTCTGGACAACTTCCTGGAGCAGGTCCGCAGAAAGATTTTCTCTATCCAGCAGCTGTTGATCTCCAATCATCACCAGCATGTCCAACCCTTTTGATCCCAATCCAGCGATAAAACCACTCGAAACCTGTAATTGGTCGCATACCGCTGCTAAAACCGCTTCCAAAAATTGATGCAGGTCATCCAAGGTAAGCAGCCGGTCTTCCAGAGCAGCCAGTCTTTCCAGTTCATCGCGGTCGCGTATTGGAAATAGAAAACGTTCCCAAGCCGGCGCGCTGAGCGTAATTAAATGTTCAAGGATTAGGATCGAACCTACCATTAAAACGGGAATCGCTGTTGAAATATCTATTTCAAGTCGGTTGCCTGTTCTGGATACCAAAGTAGTGATCGCCAGTACAGTCGAGGCGGTTACGGGACCGCGCATAAGCCACTTGAAGAGTCGCCGTTTTACAACCCGGTCGGGCCAGGAGACACCAAAAAAGGCGACTGCATACGCCATAAGCACCAGTAATACCGAGACGAACATATTGCTGATAATGACCCCGACCCAGAATAATGCAGGATACTGAGCTGCAATTTGATAACCAAAAAGCAAATAAGGGAATGTGCCCAGCGCGGGAGCAAGCGCCCCCGCGATCAGGTAACTCATCCTGCGGCGGCTGGCGCTGGTCACGGTGCGCTGGTAAGCGCGCCAGAAGTTCCACCAGGATACAACCATTGCAAAGATGTATAACCCAGTAAACACCAGGGTCAATACTGTCGGCTGCAGATGGGTGGTAAACTGGTCGCCCTGTACGATCGGACCCACTAACAGGGAAGCAAATAGTGTGATTACAAAGAAAACAGAGAGTAAGTAGCTGAGCCGGACGGCGACTCTGCGCCGTCCGCGGGATGGTTTTCCGGTTGTCGCCAGGATAGCATCCGAAAAATGCAGGTAAGCCGGTGGGAGGAAGATAATCCCCATCCACTGGAATTTGAACCAGAACTGCAGTAATTCAGAGGTTTTCGCGACAGCGCTTAATGCTTCGCCAACGTAGACCGTGACAACGCACAGCAGGATGATGGCAAAAGAGCGGGCAACCCTGTCCCGCAAGTTAAATGACAACGCATACAGGAGCAGCGAAAATGCGGTGATCGCCACACCAGCAGTCAATAGCTCGTTGAAGGCACGCAAGAAACCAACAAAAAATTCGTACATAACAATAATCGAATGGATATGCCAGCTGTCAGGTAAGAATAAATTGCCTTCCTGACTTTCCGTAATTAGCTTGGGTCTATCATTTCAGACTAAAAGTATAATCTTATTACAGCGCTTTGGCAAAGAAAATTGCTATATCATTATTGTCAAAGTATCTGTCATTATAGCCGCAAAATTCAAATCCAAATTTTTGAGCCAATTTGATGCCCGCATGGTTCTTGAGCTGAAATTCAAGTACAAGCTGCCGGCTGGCATGATTTGAGCCCCATTCGAGAGCCGACAGTATCAACGCGGTCGCGACACCTTTACGCCTGAAAGGTCGCGCCACCACCATATCGGTTGCCCAGCAGGTGGATGGGGAATGGTTCAGGTCGAGGCTGATATATCCAATCGTACCGATATCCATGGATGCGACCAACAATGCAGAGCGGCTGGTCCAATCGGCAAGCATTGATTTTGGTGAGCGGGGGTACTCAACTCGCTGGGTGCGAGGCAGTCTGATCCACCGGAATGTGGTAGATAGCTGCTTTTGATCCCCGGAGGATCGGAAATCCATCTGCCACACGAAATCGGTCTCATAGTTATGCTCAAGGCGAACAAGCTGGTGGATATCATCGGCTATGGCAGGTCGGACATTTATTTTAGGCATATCACAATTCTCTAAGGTGTTAGGGTGCCTTCTGCGGTTCTTATTACGCGGACGTTTACAATACAAGGCGGTAAAGATTGGGCTTCGTTGTCTACGATAACCAGTCCAAGCTGGTATTCTCCTGGAGTCAGCCGCCGGGTATCCCAATCCCCAAGCTTACCATCTCGGACAACCTGGTTTCCAGCTTGAAGTGTGAGCCAGACGGTTTCTTCCGGTTTTTTTATCTCCAATTTGTAAAATCCAAAATTAGGAGTATCTGCGGTCCCCAAAATTTCGACAACGCCGCTGGTTTCCTGGCTTGCCAGCGGAAATGATATTTGGCTCTGGTCTGGAATACAGCCTGCGCTTAACGCCGGCTGGTTGACCTGTGGTGCAGCAGCGGCTTCATTTTCAACTGGATTTGCCATTTCTGCGGAAAGCGTAACGGTTGGGGTAGCGAGCAGGCTCATCGTCGGTGTAGTCAGCGAGGACACGCCCGGTACGGCTGGCGCGACAAAGTAAACCAGGACAAATTCGGATACGGCCATCGAAAGCAGTAGGACCAGCATTGTTGCGGATTGATTCAGTCTTGCCTGGGCGCTTTCACGTTCCAACCCAAATGCAGCATCCTTGAGTTCCTGCCATGCCAGGATGAACTTCCGAATAAAAAATAACGCCCCTAATCCGATCAACAAATATATCCAAAATTCAAAGGCGCGAAAAAAGCCGATTGCTTCTTCCATGCCCCTCCTCACACAGCATATTCAAATTTTTCAGCATGTTCTGCCATCATTTATTGACTTCGGAAATCAAAAAAGCAAATGATATTATAAACGAGACAGCACTTCCCGAATAATCTTCAATAGTTTTGGAACGATAATTTCACCGGCCCCAAGTACTTCTTCATGTGTAGTGAGCGTATTCCCATCCAGGTTAGCTTTATTGCTGATTCCAGAAAGACCGAGCACTTTTGTCCCGCCGTGGCGGGCTACGATCACCTCTGGAACTGTAGACATACCAACCGCGTCCACCCCGATGGTACGTAAAAAGCGTAAATCTGCTGGAGATTCGAACGATGGGCCAGCCAGTGATACGTAGACGCCTTCCCGCAGGTTGATGCCCGCCTCAGCCGCGATAGCCCGCGCTAAATCTGCTAACTGGCGATCATACGGCTGACCCATATCAGGGAATCTGGGGCCGAATTCATCCAGATTTGGTCCGCGCAAAGGCGTCGCGCCAGCCATTCCGATAAGGTTTATATGGTCGGTGATTAACATTACATCCCCCGGTACAAAGTCGGGATTGACGCCGCCCGCGGCATTTGTAACGATAAACACGTCGATTCCCAGGCGCTGCATTACACGCACTGGAAGACCAATTTGCGGCATACTGTAACCCTCATAATAATGGGCACGCCCTTGCATAACAACCACAGGTTTACCTTCGAGGATCCCCAGCACTAATTGCCCGGTATGGCCTTCCACAGTTGAGATAGGCCAGTATGGCAGATCGCTATAGGGGATAACCACCCTATTTTCCACCGAATCTGCCAGCGCTCCAAGACCAGAACCCAGAGTCAGCCCCACAGCTGGCCTGGTGTCAGAAAGAGCGTTTACTGCCGCCGCGACTTGGTCGATTTGTTCGAGAGAATAGTATTCTTTCATGAAGATTTTGCACCTTTACCTGAAATTTCCGAGCAGATTGATGAGATTAAGATTGTATTTCTGGATAATCCAACCGGTGTACATCTGCAAGGCTGGTTGTAGGGACATACCCACAATACGAAAACAAAAAATCAGTTGTGGCCTGGAGGTCAGTGATTCATAGCCTCCCCGCTGGGACCGCGACAATGATGATTAAATATGGGTATATGTCTACCTACCAATTAATCAGTTATTAATAAACAAGCTGAGATTTACCGATCCCAGCCTGTGATGATCGAGTATTATAACATGCGACCCTTTTCAGAGGACTGTTCGAAAAGCATTCAGGGCGATATCAACCTCACTTTCGCCGATCCAATAATGGGTCACCAGGCGCATGCGGTTCTGGCTGGTCACGCCAACTTTAACCCCTGCTTCGTCCAGCAAATTTGCTGCTTGAGCGGCGTCCATTGGCAGGATATCCCGGTCCAGGTTGAGATAGATCATGTTCGAACTTGGGGATCCTGGGTCGACCAGGATACCGGGAATCTCTTTCAGCCCAGCGCCCAGCATTTTGGCGCGAATATGATCTTCAACCAGGCGGTCGACCATACTTTCCAGAGCGACAATTCCCGCAGCAGCCAATATGCCAGCCTGGCGCATACCGCCTCCCAGTTGTTTGCGAACCCGGTGAGCCTGGTAGATGAATTCATTTGAGCCGCACAGGATGGAACCAACTGGCGCACAAAGCCCTTTACTCAAACAGAATGTGACCGAGTCAAAAGGCGCAGCCAGGTCTCTGGCACTGACTCCCAGGGCAGCCGCGGCGTTAAAAATCCTGGCGCCATCCAGATGCAGCTTTAAATTGTATTCCCTGGCGAGGGAAGCGACCTGGCCGATATATTCCTTATCGATCGAAACGCCGCCGCAGCGGTTGTGGGTATTCTCAAGGATGATCAGCCTGCTCACCGGGAAATGCTCATCATCGCTGCGAACGGCTTCCTGGATGTCGTCCAGCGCCATCGTTCCATCGGGCTGGTTTCTAATCTGGTGGGAATGGACACTGCCCAGGGAGGATATGCCCCCGCATTCATAAACAAATGTGTGCGAGAGGTGCCCCAGAATTACCTCATCTCCACGGCCGCAGTGGGCCAAAACCGCGCTCAAGTTGCCCATGGTCCCGCTAGGAACAAAAAGTCCGGCTTCCTTTCCAAGCATTTCAGCAGCCATCTGCTGCAAGCGGTTGACGGTAGGGTCTTCCCCGTAAACATCATCTCCAACTTCGGCTTGAGCCATAGCGGCGCGCATTTCGGGGGTTGGCTGGGTTACCGTATCTGATCGTAAGTCTACAATTTCCATTTTCTATTCCTATTGAGTGGTTCCCTTCTGGTAACATCGGTAAATGATAATTCTTCTGAATTGATTAGTTGTTTTCACGCAGCTCGGTCAACACCTGCTCGAGTTCAACCGGAAGCGGGGCAGGAAAAGTGTGCGGTCTACTTTCACCCGGCAGTCGAATTTGTAACCGGCAGGCGTGTAAAAACAATCGGTTTAGGGAGATGTCGCCCACGCGTTTGCCGTACAGCGTGTCCCCGGCTACCGGGCAGTTAATAAACAACATATGCAGGCGGATCTGGTGTGTACGCCCGGTGATTGGATGGACTTCCAGCAGGCTGTGCTCAGGGAATGCCTCCAAAAGCTCATATTCTGTAACCGCCTGCCGGCCTTTTTTCGGGGAAACAACTGCCATTTTTCGGCGCAGCCTAGGGTCGCGTCCGATGGCTGCTTCTATTCTGCCCGATGGTGTTGCAGGACATCCATCGACAAGCGCCAGGTATGTTTTAACAGCTTTTCGCATTCTGAATTGATTCTGGAGCCAATGGTGAGCTTTATCGTTCTTAGCAAGAATAATAACCCCGGAGGTGTCTTTATCCAGGCGGTGTACCACCCCTGGCCTGATCTCGCCGCCGACTCCTTCCATCTGGGGCGCATGGCTGAGAGCCGCGTGCACTAATGTGCCTGTATCATGACCTGCTGACGGGTGGACAACCATCCCGGCTGGTTTATTTACCACGATACAATCTTCATTTTCGAAGACAATATCCAGCGGGATATCTTCAGGGATCAAATCTGTCGTTTGGGGCGGTGGAATATTAACTTGCACGGTGGCTCCGGCAGAAAGAGATTCACCGGTTTTGTTTGCTTCGATGCCATCAATCGTGACTCTGCCGCTTTTGATCATTGACTGCAAGCGAGAGCGGGAAAATTCAGGAAAACAGTCTACCAGATATTTGTCGAGGCGTTCGCCCTTTTCGCCGTCATAAATCAATCTGACGATCCGTTCATTCACCCTGGACTTCCTCGAAGGGAGGCGTCGACGACAGGTCCTGAGGTTCAGGATCCTCTTCGTTCGCAGATAAGCTTTGTTTGGCTTTCTCTTTACGTTCGTTCTGCCAGAGACCGAGAACCAGCAAGGCTGTGCCGATCGAGATGCTGGCGTCAGCGACATTAAAGACCGCAAAACGATGCAGTGAAACAAAATCGGTGACATGACCTATCCTCAATCGATCGATCAGGTTGCCGATGGCGCCGCCCATTTGCAGACCCAGCGCAGCCCGGATCAACCAGTCCTCCCGGGGGACTTTCGGGAAATAATAAATAATCGCGACCGATACAACTACCGCTAAAATTGAGAATACTGTACCAAAATCCTGGAATATTCCAAAAGCAGCCCCGGTATTCGCCCAATGAACGATCCTGGCGTAATCAACGATCCAGTGGTTTTGAGGCCAGATTTCACCGAAAGAAAGGTTTGAACGGACGATATTTTTCGTCCATTGGTCCAGCAGGATCACTGTGCCGGAAATGAGAAATAGAAAAGCATAATCTTTAATATAACGCTTCAATAGATTACTCCTGTTTTTCAAAAAATCACCCCCCAATTTTACCGCAGTAAGGTCTGGTTTCTATATTGTGATTAAAATACACGTATTCGTAATACTGAATCGCTAAAAAATACAGGTGATTTAGAGCGCTTCGGATACAAGCTCTTCAAGCGGCGCCCCGATCGCACCCGCTAGTACAGTTCGAACTTCCCCCCGCAGGAGAACGGGACCACCGCCATTTGTTTCCAGATTTTCAAAGGGAAAGTAGACCAGGTGTGCCGGGCAGGTCGAGATACAATCACTGGCTCCGAAACCTTGAACGGGTACAGCTGCTCCAGGTACGGATAACAAAGCCTGGGACCAGCTGCACTCAAAGGGTTTTTCATCCGGTATGCCGGCATTCGCCCGTATATAACAGCAGGCGCGCCCCTGTGTGATCGCTCTGAGATAATCAACATGCCAGCGGCGCAGCCTGGACTTCGCCAGTATATGGCGTCCCAGGCGGGCGTTTAATCCGCCTGGTCCGTATGCGCTGCCGCTGTAAACATAAATACCGGAAGGTAAATTGAATTCCCCGAGCTGTCCCACGGTTATCGTTCGCGCTTCGGATAACAATAGTTCGATCGCATATGCGCCGGGAGAATCTGGTACAGAATCCATTTTAGCGGACCAGCCTTAGATTAAACTTTTCCCACGAAATCCAGCTGGTGGGCGATATAAAGCAGTTCCCCCTGCTCAATTTGTCGGCGGCGTTTATTGACCCACTGAGAAAGATGCTCCTGGTTAATTCGTTCATTCCCATCTAAACTGGTGTGGATTGTATGGATGATGAAGTGCAGGAAATAAGCTTCATCGGTGGAGTAACCGCCAGATCGCGGGAACACAACCCAATCCGAAGCGCCAGAATCCAGGATTTGAGCCCCCTGCTGCTTGATTTGGGTATAAAGATGGCGTCCCGTACGGCTGTCACCGGAAGGTTTTCCTTCGATCCAGCGTTCGTCCATCGTGCGCTGGTAAAGCTCCAGGACCATTTCATCGAGCCCTCCATCAAGCGGCGGTTCCAGGATCGTGAGCCCGTCGTAATTTATGCTGAAGTAAAAAATTCCGCCAGGTTTCAGCAATTTAAACAAAAACGGAAGCGCACTCGGCAGGTCGACCAGGTCCAGGAAGGCATGCGCCAGGAGCAGATCAAATCGGTCGGCTGTATGATTGTCGTTTTGAAGATGATAAAAATCAACCGGTTTAAATTCAACATTGATTTGTGTATCTGGTGCGCTCATGAGGATCCGGTCTGACGAAACCTGTTCAAACCTATATCCGCGCTGGTTTGCCCATCCTTCCAGCCGATCCTTGGCGATTTCCAGGTTGCGCGACTGCTGCTCAACAGCGGTATAGCTGGCATTGGACACCAGTTGCCGCTCGATCACTCTTTCAATCATCGTCCCTATCCCAGCGCCTATTTCCAGGATTCGAAGAGGGGGGTCCTTTTGTTCTATCTCGCCCTTTAAAATGCCCCAAACATGGCGGTTGAGCGAACGGTCATCCAGGCTCTTTTTCGCAGCCAGATAACGTTGAAATGAATATTCACTTGGAACAGCCAAATTTACCTCACTTATTCACTTTACAAATGCGCAGCAGAAAATCACGGATGCTGTTACAGGTCAACGCCCAGGTGGGGTGATTCGCGTAGCGGCGGTAGGCCGCCATACTCATCTGGAGCAATTTACTTCGATCCTGGGCTAACTCGAGGATGGACTGCTGAAGCGCTTGCGCATCACCTGGCTGGACTAAATATCCATCGATCCCATGCGTGATGACCTCCGAAGCGCCGCCGGCGGTGGTGCCAACTGCCGGTAATCCGAAACCCATACCTTCCAGGTAGCTGATTCCATAACCCTCGTAAGTTGAAGGTATGACCATAACATGGTTTTTTCGTAAAATTTGCCCTAATTGATCCTCATTCAGGTAACCGTGAATGGTAACCAAGTTAGTCATTTGTCCTTCGCATATTGCCTGGCGGATCTGCTTTCCGTAATTTGAATCGAACGAAATGTTTCCAACAATATCCAGATGATAGAGATTGTCTGGGATTGCTTGTAAAGATTGTATTAATGTGTGCAGTCCCTTGCGTGGAATAACATTGCCCAGGAACACCATCCGCAGCGGACCAACAGTCCTGGAGCGATTTATGATTTCACTTTCAGTGATATCTGAGATGGGGTTACCGCCTGCCGGATACGCAATGATCGATGGTCTGCCCTTCAAATTCACCCCAGCCCGGATGACTTCTCTTTTGGTAGCGCGGCTGTTGAATATAAAGCCATCCACGCTGGTCAGATATCGAGATTCAATGAACCTGTAAAACCTGTTCTGTAAATCCGGGAAATCTTCGCAGCTGCGCAGGTGGTGGACAATGGAAATAACGGGGAAATTGGGATTATTGCCTGCACCGGAACCAGTCACAGGAGATGCGTCCCGGTGTGGTGGAAGAGCGTGTGGGAACATCCTGTTTAGAGCAAAAAGAGAGGGGTGGTTCAGTTCATCCTGGAGCAAAACATCAAAAACACCCCCCTTAAACCTTCTCAGAAGACCAGGTGAAATATTATCCAGTAAATTTTGGGCATAATTCCGGCCGCGGATTGAAATGACTTCTACCTGATCTCCGTGGTTTCTGAGATATTCGACCAATTTTCTGTCGTACAGGTATCCGCCAGAGATTGAATGGAGGTCATCGTAAATAACTAAACCGGCACGCATAAATTGTAAAATCTCAATCCAGGGTGAATTCGCGGCAAAAGGTTTACCTGTTGACCTGGTAAGATGACCAGGCGATATCGTTCTCCCACAGCTTGATGGTAATCACCTGAATATTTTCGGCTTGAACATGGCTGTCAACCAGTTGGCACAATATCCTGGAGAAATGCTCGATGCTGGGATTCAGCCCCTCAAATTCAGACAGGTCGTTGAGGGTCTTATCCCTGAAACGCTCGACGATGGACTCGAGAAAATTCTCAATATCTACGATATCAACCAGATAGCCGTGCTGGTCCAGAGAACGGCCCTCGAGCTGGACTTCGACCTGGTAATGGTGCGAGTGTTTTTCATTTTCAGGTCCCCAATCACCACCGATCAGGAAATGCTGGGCGATAAAATCCCTTTTTACAGCAACTTTATACATAAAAGATACCCTTTCCTCAGAACGCACACCCATCCGGGAGCGGGGGTGCTCCTTCAAGTTCGATCGCAAAATCCGCTTCCAATTCTTCAGGTTCGAATCCTGAACTGATCGAACCCTTATACACTGCGCCGCCGTACCCGGAATTGTTCATATGGGCGCGCACGATCACCGTTTTATCCGGTTCGATCGGGACCGGGCCTCCG
>Ga0180437_10008487_pt1 | contig 13022 bp, 12 predicted proteins | sample SS_ome_4_FD_132410 | JGI IMG/M metagenome (GOLD analysis project Ga0180437, IMG submission 132410) | Hypersaline lake sediment archaeal communities from the Salton Sea, California, USA - SS_3_D_1 metaG | ecosystem: Environmental > Aquatic > Non-marine Saline and Alkaline > Hypersaline >...
CGGTGGTTCGGGCAGCGCTGGAGCAGGGGACGTCGTTTGGGGACTAGGGGTCGCGACAGGCGACACGGCGACCTGACGGCCCAGAACCCCGAGCGCGCAAAGCCTCTCACCACGAGGACCACGAAGCGCACGAAGGGGACTCTCATCGGGGCAGGTCGCCGACCTGCCCTGACAACACATTGCGCAGTTTCTTCGTGATCTTCGTGGCCTTCGTGGCTCACGCTTTCGTCTCGACGCTAGATCCCCCACATCCGCGCCGTCTACGAATGAGGTGCTTGCCCCATCGGTCTCCCTAAAGACCCTTCCGTTTGATGCCGATTCCTGGTACGAGACCCCGACATCCCCATCCTGATCCACAGGAGGCGTCCCGTGCCGCTGATGAAGACCGAACCGCGCGCCGCGGTCATGGACCGCGAGGCGGCGGGCAAACCACCGCCTGCACCCGCGAAGATCTCACCCGAGGCCCTCGTCGAAGAGGAGGAGGCCCTCTGGCTGGCCACGACCTACCGGGGTCACAAGGAACCCGAGCTCACGCTGCGGGCCCTCGTCCCCGGGATTCTCCTGGGCGTCGTGATCGTGGCCTACAACGTCTACATGGGGCTGAGGACGGGGTGGGGGGAGGGCGGTTCGATCCTGGCGGCCATCCTGGGGTTCGCCCTGATGCGCGCCCTCAGGCAGAAGTACTCGGTGTTGGAGAACAACCTGACCCAGACCACGGCCTCGGCCTCGGCGACGGTGGGCAACGCCATGAACCTCATCGCCGCCTTCTTCCTGATGGGGGTCGCGATTTCGGGCTGGCAGGTCCTCGTTTGGCTGATCTCCATGAGCGCGCTCGGCGTGCTCTTTGCAGTTCCTCTGAGGCGCCAGCTCGTGGTTGGGGAGAAGCTGGTGTTTCCCACAGGGACGGCCTGCGCGTCCCTCATCAGCACGATGCACGCCAAGGGTGGGGAGGGGATGAGGAAAGCCCACGCGCTCCTGATCACGGGTTGTGTCGGCGCGGCCGTGACCTGGCTCAGGGACACGGCCTTCCTCGGGCCGCTACGGATTCCCTCCCACTTCTACTTCGATTGGCTGAGGCTCAAGATCGGCGGGTTCGCAAGCCGCGAACTCCTCCTCGGCGTCGAGGCCAGCCCCATGATCCTGGGCGCCGGGTTCCTCATCGGCCCCCGGGTCGGCGTGAGCCTCGGGGTGGGGGCGATCGCCAGCTGGGCCATCCTGGCCCCGTGGTTGGTCACGCACGGGGTCATCGAGAACTTGGGCTACCGGTCCGTCACCGGCTGGACCATGTGGGTGGGCAGTTCGGTCCTCGTGTCGGCCTCGCTGACGTCGATGGTCCTCCGGTGGAGGGTCATCACGCGTGCGTTGGCGTCGATGGGCAAGGCCCGGCGGCAGGCGTTGGGCGCCCTCGAGATCGGCCGGACCCCCTGGGTGGTGGGACTCGTACTCTCCGCCGTGGCCGTGTCCCTGGTCCTGCGGGTGTCGCTCGGCATCCCCCTCTGGATGGGCGGCCTCGGGATCGTGATGTCCTTTCTCCTGGCCGTGGTGGCCGTGCGCGCCACGGGCGAGACCGACATCGCGCCTCTGGGCGCGGTCGGCCACGTCACCCAGATTGTCAACGGGGCCCTCTCGCCCGGCAACGCCATGGCCAACCTCGGGGCCGGGATCGTGACGGCCGGTGGGGCGGGCGAGGCGGCGGACCTGATGCAGGATCTCAAGACCGGGTACCTGCTGGGGGCGACCCCGAGACGACAGGTCATCGGCCAGCTGGTGGGCGTGGTCGTGGGGGCGCTCTGCGCGGTCCCGATCTTCTTCCTCCTGACCCAGGCGCACGGCCTGGGCACCGAGAAGCTGCCCGCGATGGCCGCCGTCGTCTGGTCCAATTTTGCGCAGCTGCTCTCCCGGGGGTTCGGTGTGCTGCCGCCGTTTGCGTTGACCGGCGTGGCGATCGGCGTCGCGGTCGGAATCCTCTTCGGCGTCCTCGAGAAGACGCGGGTCCGCAGGTGGCTGCCCTCGCCGGTGGGCTTCGGGATCGGCATGATCTTCCCGGCGTTTCAGGGGATCACGATGATGGTCGGCGGCCTCGTGCGCGGTGCGGTCGACCGGTGGCGCCCGCGGTGGAGTGAGCAGTACGCGTACCTCACCGCTGCCGGTCTCATCGCCGGCGAGGGACTGATCGGGATCGTCGTGGCCGTGCTGATCGCCAGGGGGCTCCTGGGCTAGCCGGGGAACTGCCAAAGCCTGAACCACGAAGCGCACGGAGAACACGAAGAAGACCGGACATCCTCTCGGGGCGGGTCACGGGGACCCGCCCCGATTTGTGACCCCTTCGTGTGGTTCCTGTGCTTCGTGGTGAAAGGCTTCTGTTTCCGATGGGCGAGAGTCGAGAGCCGAAAGCCGAGATTGGATAAGAGCATCGGAAAAAGCGCGCACCACGAAGGTCACCAAGAGCACGAAGAAGATCTGGGTGTATTTTCGGGGCGGATCGCCGATCCGCCCCGATGGTAACTCCCTTCGTGTCCTTCGTGATCTTCGTGGTGAAAGCCTCCTGGGGTTTGTCGGTCGCTCCGTCACCTTGTCGCCCCGTCGCCTGTCCTGAGTAGCCGCTGAGGATTGCGAGGCGGGGTATCGAAGGGCCTTGCCCCGGATCGGGCTCCCGCTCCTTCGGCTTGCTATGCTAGAATTCCACTCGACCGGCGATGCGCGGGCGGCCCATGTCCAGGGAAGGACGGGTTCTGTGGACAAGATCACGGTCGAGCGGGTTTCACACCGGAACAGGTGCAGAACTTCGGACGAGTGGGTCCTCCGCGACGTATCCCTCTCGGTCCGGACCGGGGACCTGGTCACGATCATGGGTCCTTCGGGCGCGGGAAAGACGACGCTGCTCCGGCTCATCGCAGACCTGGAGGAACCCACGGAGGGGCGTATCCTTCTCGACGGCCGCCCGGTTCAAGAGGTTCCACACGAGGATCTGCGCGCCCGGGTCGGCATGGTGTTCCAGATCCCGGCCCTGTTCGAGGGAACCGTCGCCGACAACGTGCTCTACGGGCCGAGGCTGCGGGGGGGGGACGATCGCGCCGATGCCGTCCGAGTGCTGGAGCGGGTGGGGCTTCGCCAAGGCCTCCTGGACCGGGAGGCGTCGGCTCTCTCGGTGGGCGAGCAGCAGCGGGTGGCGCTCGCCCGCGCCCTTATCCTGAGGCCCGAGATCCTCCTCATCGACGAACCGACCTCGGCGCTGGACCCCGCCTCGACCGCGCGGGTCTTTCGACTCATCCGGGAACTCAACGTGTCGGACGGGTTGACCGTGATCCAGGTCACGCACGTCGTCGACCTCGCCCGTCAGTCCGGGGGCGAAGTCGTGCTTGTGGTTGGGGGGAAACGGATCGAGTCCGGCCCGGCCGAGGTCTTCTTCTCGAACCCGCGGACCGAGGCCGCGCGGGCCTTCATCGACGGCACGCTGGAGTAGGAGGAACGGGATGTCGCTCATCGAGATCAGTATCGGGGACCTGGCCCTCTCCCTCGGGTTCATTGCGCTGGTGGTCGTGCTCTCGCGCCTGGAAGGGCTGGCGATGGAGAGGACCCTTCTTACCGGGACCGTCCGCTCCATGGTCCAGCTGATTGCGGTCGGCTACGTTCTGAAAGTCGTGTTCGATCTTGAGCGTTGGTACTGGGTGGTCCTGGCCGTACTTGTCATGACGATGGTGGCGGCGCACACGGCGCGCAAACGCCAGACGGTCCGGGTACCGCACTGCTTCTGGACCATGGCCGGGTCCATCGGCCTGGCGGCCGCCCTGGTGCTGGGCTCGCTCGTCGGCGTCATCCTCAGGGTCGCTCCGTGGTACCAACCGCAGTACCTGATCCCGCTGGCGGGCATCATCCTGGCCACGACCATGAACGCCACCGCGCTCAGCGTCGACCGATTCCTCTCCGAGATCAAACAGAGACGGACGTTGGTGGAGGCGGCACTGGCCCTCGGAGCGGGTGCGAAGCAGGCCTCGCGCGCCTCGACCGCGGCGGCCTTCCGGGCGGGCATGATGCCGTTTGTCAACACGATGATGGTGGCCGGAATCGTGGCGCTGCCAGGGATGATGACCGGCCAGATCCTGGGCGGAGTGGCGCCCACCGACGCCGTGCGGTACCAGATCGTCATCATCTACGGCATCACGGCCGCGGCCGCCGTCTCTTCCCTCGCGGCGCTCGCGATCGTCCGCCGGCAGATCTTCACCCGAAGAGCCCAGCTGGCGCTTTAGCCAATCCGGGCGTGGAAACCACGCCCCTACGATCTCGCCTCCTCGCCCGTCGCCCTGGGGTCTAGGGACACGATCCTCATTTACACCTGGACGGTGTCTTCGCCTGGCCGCGCCCTTGGGCTCTCGCGCTCTCTCACCTGGACTCCATGCCGAAGACGCAGGCGATCTGTTCTTCCAGGAGGTCGAGGATCGCGTGGGACGAGATCTCGGTGGGATTCGAGCGCAGGCCCTCGAGCACTCCCCGGTAGTACCAGGCCTGTGGGTTGCGGCCGCGGTTGAACCGACTCCAGACTTGATCTCCGATCCTCGCCAGATCGCGTTCGATCGAACGCAGGTTGTCCAGCTTGTCGGCGGCCGAAACCAGGGCGGCGTCGAAGGACGCGTCTCGCAGCGTCCCGATCGTGTGCGCCTTGCGGTCCTCCCACGGAAGCGAACGGTCCGGCTCGCAGCATCCCGCCACGATCTCGGCCACGCGAACGCCGAACTCCTCGACGATCCGATCCAGGGTGATGTCCGTATCCTCGGTCGTGTCGTGGAGGAGTCCGGCGATGATGGTCTCGGGTGCGCACCCCATCTCCTCCAGGATGCTGGCCACGCGGAGGGGATGCTCGATGTAGGGAATCCGCGTGCTCTTGCGCACCTGTCCCTCGTGCGCGCGGGCGGCGAAGGCCTTGGCCCGTTCGATGTCCTTCCGGTCCATCGTCCCGATCGCCTTCCTCTCCCGGGTTCTACCGCCCTCGTCGCCTCGGCATGACGATGATGTGTCCGTCCTCGCCGTACGGCTCCGAGCGCTCCATCAAGTGAAGGCGGCCGACCAGGGCGCCCGTGGCCGCGTCCAACTCGTGGCCGGTCGCGGATGCCACAAGTCCGCGGACCCCCAGACGCGCCAATCCCCGTCTAAGGCCGTGGAGATCGTGCTGCTGCCGCGGGAGGTCCCAGACGTCCTGCGCGCCGCCCGGGTAGATCTCGATCACCGTGAGCCCTTCGCGCTCGAGCCGCCTCTTCAATCGCATCCCCCGCCGGGTCAACATCCTCATCGGCCCGAGCGTGATGGGGAAGAAGGGGATCTTGCGGCGTCGGAGTTCAAGGTCGCACGAGCGGTAGTGCCCGCCGCGCCGGTCCCCGATGGTCCGCCTCCCGGGCGGGAGCGAGAGCGGCGCGTCGATGGCCACCAGGTCCGGCGCCGCCGCCCCGAGGTACGCGAAGATCTCGGCGTCGGAGAACGCGATCCCGGTCGTCGCCCGAAGCGCCCGGAGCGTGCACATGCCGGTGGGCCGCCGCGGCGATCCGGCCAGGTCGATGCCGATCACGAGGTAGGGTCTCATGCTCGCTCCCGCGTTTGCGAATCGAGGTCCCCCAGGCTAGCAGCGGGAGGGCGCAACGTCAAGCCGGCGCGCCGCGGGGGGTCTTGCCGCATAAAGGGGAGTATATAGATACGGGGCAGTCGAGGAGCAGCGGGAGGGATGATGGGTGGTTCAGGAGAATCCGCCTCGTCCAACGACCACGGCGTGATGCTCGAGCGTCTAGATCAGCGACAGCAGCGTCTCACACCGGTTGGCCTCCTGGGTGACGTGCTCGATGATATCGGGCATGTTGGTCACCGAGAGGTCCAGGTCGTACCACGCGCTGTTGGAGAAGGCCGCGGGGATGCCGTCCCCGCCGTCCCCGATCCCCAGGCTCGTGCAGATCGAATCGGCCAGGTGCACGGCCTGGACCAACGGGCGGTCGTCCGCCTCGGCCCGGGTAGGCTGGTGGTGGAACGAGACGGCGGTCACGATCGGATGGGGGAGGTCCCACCGGCTGAGAAGGGTGCCGCCCACCTCGCCGTGGTCGATCTTGAGGATCTTGTCCTCGGCCTCCGCGTAGGGGCGGTTCTGCTCCTCGGCCGCCGCCCGGACCTTCTGGAAGGCGTCCGGGAAATACTGGTCGAGCACCAGAGAGCCGACGTCGTGCAGCAGGCCGGCCACCCAGGCCTCGTCCTCGCTGAAGGGGGCCGCCGGGTGGCAGTAGTGGCCGATCACACGGGTGGCGATGGCGGCCACGATGCTGTGTTTCCAGAACATGCGGTGGTTCAGCTGGCGTCCCATCTTGCCGAAGGTGCGAACCACGGCGATGGTCGTGCACAGATTCCGGATCTCGGAGAACCCCAGGCGCGCCACGGCCCCGGCTACCGACGAGATCGACCCGGCGAGCGCGGCGTAGTACGCCGAGTTGGCGACCCGGAGCACGTTCGCCGTCATGCTGGGGTCTTCGGCGATGATGCTGGCGACGTCTGCGGCGTTCGTCTCGTCGGACCGGAGGGCCCGCTCGAGGGCCGTGACGATCGTCGGCAGCGTCGGCAGGTCGCCGATGTTGTCGAGCTCGCCCTCTAATCTGTCTCGAAACGACTCTTCCGTCTGGGCCTGCGGGAACTCTAGGACTCTCATTGCCGGGTCTTCCTATCCAAAGGGTTGGGTTGTGCGGCCGGCGTCTCGGTGTCTCCGGCCGCGGGTCTTCGGCCGTGCTCGGCGCCGCCCGATCGCGGGGGCGAGTCCGCCATCTGGCCACGTTGTGCGCCCTTCGTCGCGACGTACACGTAGTAGTCCCCTCCGGCGTGGGACCGTTTCTCGTACGCGTCCGTCGACCCTTCCGGGCATTCGCCCTCTCCCAGGATCAGATGACCCGAAGGGGAGAGCGACCGGGTGATGCTCGCGTAGACCTGTCGCCTGAGGTCGTCGGAAAAAGCGTCGGCGACGTACCGCATGAACACGACGTCGAACTTGCCGAGTGAGGACGGGCACTCCTGGAGGTTGAACTTCTTGAATTGGACCATCGCGCGGATCTGAGAATCGACCTCCCAGGCGCGCCCGTCGTGCCGGAAGTACGGCTCTCTCATCTCTTCCGGCAGCTCGCGCTCGAGCGCAACCGGGCTGTAGCGTCCGGCCATCGCAAGCAGGAGCGAGGCGGGAGAGATGTCCGTCCCGAGGATCTCGAACTGCTCGGGTTGGATGCCGTTCTGCGAACGACAGAACTCGTCCACGACCATGGCGATCGAGTAGGCTTCCTCTCCCGTCGAACAGCCTGCGGACCAGATCCGCACCCGGTACCGCTTCTTGAGCAGGATGTCGTCGGCGCAGGCGGCCAGGGTTTTGTCCTTCAGGATCGAGAACGGATGGCCGTCGCGGAACCAGGCCGTCTCCTTAGACGTCAGGGTGTCGACGATGCGATCCCTGAGAGAGACCAGGGTGTTGCCCCTGATCAGCTCGTAGAATGCCGCGTAGTCCTGGCAGTCGCACTCCAGCATCAGGTTGGTCAGGCCGGTTTCGACCAGATGCCGGCTCTCGCCGTCGAGTCGGAGACCGCATTCCTTCTCGACGTACTCCCGGACAATCTGCAAATCGTCGGTCGGACTGTGCGTCTTCATCGGCGATCCTGGACCGGCCTACCCGCTCCCATCGGGGGGGCGTACGCTCCCGCTAGGACAACACACGCATAGGTACCCACTCCCCCATCGGCAGCCCCGGCCACAGGCTGAAGGGTTTCCAGGCCCCAGGCGGGCTGCGGGTTGACTTCAGACCCGGCGTTGTGCTACGCAGGGAAGCGACCGCACGGGAGGGAGGTAGAGCGATGGACAGGTTCTCAGTGGAAGTCTCCCCGTGGATCTGGGGGCCTCTGGCCTTTGTCGTCTGGTTGGCGGTGCTGTATTCCCTGAAGCGGGTCCTCTTCTCGGCCATCCGGAAACACGCCCAGAGGACCTCTTCCGAGCTGGACGACATTCTGGTGGCGGCCCTCGGGAGACCTCTGAACGTCTTGATCTGGGCCGGCGGGCTCTACGTGCTCATCCACGTCCTGCCGCTCGGCGCCGGCTGGGACCGGGCGTTGTCGGTCTTGATGATTCTCTCTGTAGTCCTGGCGATTGTGTTGTTCGTCGACCGCCTGACCCGCGGGCTGTTGGACTGCTACGAGCCGAAAACCGATTTCGTGCGCTCGTCCCGCAACCTCATCCAGGGGGGCGTCCGCGCCCTGGTCCTGGCCATCGGAATCTTCATCATCCTGGACAGTCTGGGGGTGTCGATCACTCCGCTCGTCGCCTCCCTGGGTGTGGGCAGTCTGGCCGTGGCCCTGGCCCTCCAGGACACCCTCAGCAACTTCTTCGCCGGCGTCCAGGTTCTGGTCGACAAACCTCTTCAGGTGGGGGACTTCGTGAGGCTGGAATCGGGCGAAGAGGGCTTCGTGACCAAGGTGGGTTTGCGCAGCACGTGGATCCGCATGCTGCCCAACAACATGATCGTGGTCCCGAACTCGAAACTCATCGGCGGGCAGATCCTGAACTACTACCTCCCGGAGCCCGAGATGTCCACGCTCGTCCAGGTGGGCGTCCACTACGACAGCGATCTCGAACACGTGGAAAGGGTGACGATCGACGAGGCTCGCAAGGTCATGGCGGGGGTCGAGAAGGGGGTGCCGGAGTTCGATCCTTTCATCCGGTACCACACCTTCGGGGATTCCAGCATCAACTTCACCGTCATCCTGCGGACTCGCGAGGTGGTCGGCCGGTACCTGATCCAGCACGAATTCATCAAGCGGTTGCACAGGCGGTACCGGGAGGAGGGCATCGTCATCCCGTTCCCGATCCGGACCCTGGAGGTCAACCGGGAAGACCTGGAGATCCTGGCCGGACGCGGGAGGTAGCGCGGTGGAGAGCGCCCGCCCTGGACGCACGGCGCGGACGCCGGGAAATCGAGCGTGTGGGATCGGTGGGGGGAGGCGCGCCCCAGGGCCCTACCCTTCGAGCGCACGCGCCCGGGGTCGGGGGGGTCGGATGGCGCGCGGTCCGGGCCGTCCGGGGGTCCTCTCAAGAGACGCGGCCGGGGGGATTAGTCTTCGGTCACCAAGAAGACGACGTCGTGAGTCCGGGCGTGCTCGCTGACCTTCAGGCCCACCGAATCGCCCGGCTTGGCGACTTCGACGTCCTCGTGCTCAATCTGCATCGAGTCGATCTTCTGGGTGAAGTCGGAGGTGTGGCCCTTGATGCGAATGGTATCCCCGACCTTCAGCTCACCGGACTCGATCTCAATGGCAGCCACACCCACCTTACCGAAATAGTGTGTGACCCTTCCGATTTCCACCTCTGCCATTGCACCCTCCTTGGTCTGCGAGACCGCCGAGTTCGGGCAAATCCCAGAGAACATGTCCCGGAGTGAGCAAAGATCTCCTACCCGACGCGCACTCTATCACCGCCAGAGAAAGCTGTCAACGTTGAAGCTCGAAACGGAACGTGAATTGCTTGCATTCCCACCCCGGCCTGCTAGTATGAATTGTTTCGGACGACCCCACCAGAAGCGACTCGGAGGGAGGCCAGCATGGTACTGATGTCGGGGAACGAGGCGGTGGCCAGGGGGGCGTACGAGCACGGCGTGAGGGTGGCGACCGCATACCCGGGGACCCCGAGCACCGAGATCCTGGAGAACGCCGCCCAGTACGACGAGATCGCGGCCCAGTGGTCGACCAACGAGAAGGTAGCCTTCGAGGTGGCGCTCGGGGCGGCCTTCGGGGGGGCTCGATCGCTGGTGGCGATGAAGCACGTGGGGGTCAACGTCGCCGCCGACCCGCTTTTCAGTTCCGCGTACACGGGGGTGACGGGCGGGTTTGTGATCGTCTCGGCCGACGACCCGGGTTTGCACTCGTCCCAGAATGAGCAGGACAACCGGCTGTACGCGAAGTTCGCCAAGCTGCCGCTCCTCGAGCCGTCGGACTCCCAGGAGGCTCTCGACTTCGTGGGGGCCGGCCTGGACCTCTCCGAGGAGTACGGGATCCCGGTTTTCCTGCGGATGAGCACGCGGGTCTGCCATTCGAGAACGCCGGTGGAGCTGGGCAGCCGCCGGGCCCCGGAGGTCCAGCCCTACGAGAAGGATATGGACAAGCGGCTCCTCATCCCCGCGCACGCCCGGAAGCGCCACGTCCGCCTCGAGGAGAAGCTGACGAAGCTGCGGCAGGTCGCAGAGATTTCTCCCCTCAACCGGATCGAACAGGGCTCCGAGAAGATCGGGATCGTGACCAGCGGGATTTCCTACCAGTACGCCCGGGAGGCGATGCCGAACGCCTGGTTTCTCAAGCTCGGCTTCTCGTACCCGTTTCCGGAAAGCCTCGTCAAGGACTTCGCCTCCCGGTTCGATCGGATGTACGTCGTCGAGGAGAACGAACCCTTCCTCGAGGAGCAGATCGCCGCGCTCGGGATTCCCGTCGTCGGCAAGGCCGTCGTTCCCCGGTGTTTTGAGCTCAACCAGCGCATCGTGGCCGAGGTCCTCAAGGGCGAGGCCCGCGAGGTCAAGCCGGCGTCGGTGGCGCCGAGGCCCCCGGTCCTCTGCCCCGGATGTCCCCACCGCGGGTTCTTCTACCAGGTGAACCGCATGCGCCTCACCGCGACGGGGGATATCGGCTGCTACACCCTGGGGGCGCTGGAGCCCCTCAACGCGATGGACACCTGCGTGTGCATGGGCGCCTCCATCGGCAACGCCCTGGGGCTGGAGAAGGCGCAGGGAATGGCGTTTGCGCAGAAGACGGTGGCTGTGATCGGCGATTCGACGTTCCTGCACTCCGGGATGACGGGGCTCCTCGACGTGGTGTACAACGGGGGCACCGTGACGGTCGTGATCCTGGACAACAGGGTGACGGCCATGACGGGTCACCAGGAGCATCCCGGGACGGGACGGACGCTCAAGGGGACTCAGGCACCCAGGGTGAACTACCGGGACCTGGCCCACGGGCTGGGGGTCCGGCACATCCAGGAGGTCGACGCCTACGACCTGGAGGCCATCTCGAACGCGCTCAAGGCCGCAGCGGAAGCCGCCGAGCCGTCCCTCGTGATCGTCCAGGGGGACTGCATCCTGCGCGTGCGCGACCGCTGGGGTCCGGCGCTCCGGGTGGATCGGGAAACGTGCACGGCCTGCGGCCTGTGTCTGAAGCTGGGATGCCCCGCGCTCTCCAAGGACGCCGAGGGCAAGGCCGTGATCGCGCCCGACCTCTGTGTTGGAGATACCTGCGGGGTGTGCGCGCAGGTCTGTCCAAAGGAGTGCATTGCGGTCGGGGAAGGGGGGGGTGAGCGATGAAGGACACGACCAACCTGCTCCTGGCCGGCGTAGGCGGGCAGGGCATCCTTCTGGCGGGAGACCTGGTGGCCGAGCTGGCCCTGGGCGCCCAGCTCGACGTGAAGAAGAGTGAGGTGCACGGAATGGCCCAGCGGGGCGGCGCGGTGGTCTCTCACGTGCGCTTCGGCCGCAAGGTCTACTCGCCCGTGATCGTGGAGGGCGAGGCGACGCATCTGGTGGCGTTCGAGCAGATGGAAGCCCTGCGCTGGATCCACATGCTGGAGTCCGGTGGAACGCTCATCGTGAACCAGCAGCGCATCATCCCGAGCGGCTTGACGAGCTACCCGGAGGGGGTTCAGGAAGAAATCGCTTCGCGCTGCCCGCAGGCCGTGTTCGTGAACGGAGCGAGTCTGGCCGAGAAGGCGGGGAACGCCAGGACCACCAACATCGTGCTCCTGGGCACCCTCTCGCGGTATCTGGATTTCGACAGGGAGCGGTGGGAGCACGCCATCAAGAGGCGCGTTCCGGAGCGTTGGCTGTCCGCCAACCTGGAAGCTTTTCGCCTGGGCCGGGGAAACGGCGCGGCCCAGCCCAGATGATCCACGAGCCCCCGGAAGGAGAGTGGGCACGCTCTGCCGGGACGCCCTCAGCGCGCTGGACGCCTCGCCGCAAGATCGATCCTCCGGATCTGGACGACAGCCGAGAAGCAGGAAGGGCCGGGAGTGAATCCCGGCCCTTCCAGGTTGTTGGGGTGGGGGAAGGAGGAGGTAGGCTTCCCCCGGTCAGCATGGAGGTGGAGAGGCCAAGCGGGATCTCGTCCTTGCGGAACACCAGGGTACGATCTCGGTTGCCGGGGAATCCCCGCGCAGAAAACTCGCCAGATTCAAGGGAGGGCCGGCGGAATCGTGGCGGCACGTACACCATCGACATCCGCAGGTCCCGGTCTCGCCCGAGGAGGCGGGGGATCCATCGAGGTCGCTGGGGAAAAACGCCCACATCGGTGGGCCAACGCCCCCGCTGGGGAATGGGTCTGCGATCGGCCCATCTCGTTTGGAATCCAATGGCTACACCCTTTCTCGGAACGTCACGGCCGAGCGTACAGTCGCTCCGTAGGGGGGATCGTCGCAGATTCGGTGCCAAGGGAGGCGACGGGGCGGCAGGGCGAGACTCGAAGACGGGAGGGCCAACCTTTGTCCGTTCATCCTGAGTGTCACCGACCCTGAGGGTCGGGGACGTATCGAAGGGCGAACGGACACGCGTGTCCTCTGGATCCTGTCCTCGTGGTGGCGGGAGGCCGGAGATGCGGTTCTCGAGAGCCATGATGGCACGCATGCAACCTGCGTGGAGGATGGTGACTCGCGGCGCGCCAAACCCGCATGGCTCTCTCGATCCCGATCTCCGGCCTCCCGCTTTGTCGCGCGCTCGTCTTGTCTCCCGGTTGCCTGTCCTGAGTAGCCGCCGAGGATCGCGAGGCGGCGTATCGAAGGGCCATCTCACGCGGTCGCGCTATCGCGCCCTCCTGTCTCCCCTCTGAGGCCGGACGTAGGCGTCGAGAGCGCGATGTGTCGATGACCCGGCTCCCCCGCAACGGGTGGCATGGGATAGGGCTCCCGCCGCCCGCAGGCTACGAGGACGGCGGGATGTTCCCATGACAGGACCCGTTGCGGGAGGCCCGTGTTCCTGCCCCCCGTCGCTCTCGAGACCCGCA
>Ga0180437_10008488_pt1 | contig 13019 bp, 9 predicted proteins | sample SS_ome_4_FD_132410 | JGI IMG/M metagenome (GOLD analysis project Ga0180437, IMG submission 132410) | Hypersaline lake sediment archaeal communities from the Salton Sea, California, USA - SS_3_D_1 metaG | ecosystem: Environmental > Aquatic > Non-marine Saline and Alkaline > Hypersaline > Sediment...
AGCCGCATTGGATATTGATTCTGCCGTTCTTCTCCGTTCGATTATTGAAAGCTGCTATTGACTGAAAGGGGCTGTTCGGCTATGCTTTCTCTTTGTCATTCCCGCGGAAGCGGGAATCCAGGCAGTTTGCGGCTTGCTATGAGGTTGTATAGCAGGTTGAACCCTATTTCAGAAAGACTGTGCAATGCTCAAGAGGACACATAATTGTGCTCAACTTCGGCTGGACGATGCCGGGGCAAAGGTTGTATTGGCGGGATGGGTCCATTCCTATCGCGACCACGGCAACCTGGTGTTTATTGATCTGCGCGACCGGGAGGGCCTGACGCAGTTGGTTTTCGATCCCGAGACCCAGCCGGATACTCATAAACTGGCCAGGACGGCCCGTTGCGAATGGGTACTGGCCGCCGAAGGGGTGGTTCAGCCCCGCAGTGAAGGGATGGCCAACCCCAAGCTTGCGACCGGCGAAATCGAGGTCGCCGTCGAGAAGCTGGAGATTCTCAATACCGCTAAGACGCCGCCGTTTGAAATGAGCGAAGCCGAGAAGACGGGCGAAGAGCTGCGGCTTGTCAATCGCTATATCGATCTTCGTCGGCCCGAGATGCAGAGTAAGCTGCGCACGCGCCACAAAGTAACGACGCTCGTTCGGGACTATTTCGACAAGCTGGGTTTCTGGGAGATTGAGACGCCGATGCTGGCAAAGAGCACGCCGGAAGGAGCGAGAGATTTCCTTGTGCCAAGCCGGTTGAGCCAGAACTGCTTCTATGCTCTGCCGCAATCGCCGCAGCTCTTCAAGCAGATACTGATGATCAGCGGCGTCGACAAGTACTTCCAGATCGTACGATGCTTTCGCGATGAGGATCCGCGAGCCGACAGACAGGCCGAGTTTACACAGATCGACGTTGAGATGAGCTTCGCTGACAGCAACGACGTCATAGCGGTTCATTCAAGCCTGGTAGCACGGATATGGAAACAGATACTGGGCGTGGATATCCCGCTGCCGATACGGCGCATGCCCTACAAAGAGGCAATGGACGATTACGGCACCGACAGGCCCGACCTGCGCTTCGATATGAAGCTTAAGGATATCCGTGGCCTTGCCAAGCAAAGTACGTTTAAAGTGTTCACCGCGACCATTGACAACGGCGGCATAGTCAAGGGCCTTTGCGCTCCCGGCGGCGACAAATACTCTCGAAGCGATATCGAAAAAACGCTCACCAGTTTCGTCGGCGACTACGGCGCGAAAGGATTGGCCTGGGCCAAGATCAAGTCCGAGAACGGCAAGCTATCACTGTTGGGCGGCTGTGCGAAGTTCTTTGAAGAAAAATTACAGCATCAGTTGATCGAACGCTTCGAAGCAAAGGACGGCGATCTATTGCTGTTCGTAGCCGACAGCGAAGATGCCGCAAACAAGGCCCTGGGGCCTTTGCGCTGCAAGCTGGCTCGCGATCTGGAGTTGTATGATCCGAACCGATTCGAGTTCGTTTGGATTGTTGATTTTCCGCTGTTCGAGTGGAACGAAGAACAGGGGCGATACGATTCACTGCACCATCCGTTTACCTCGCCCATCGAAGAGGATCTGGGTAAGCTCGAAACCGATCCGGGCAACATCTGTTCGCAGGCCTATGACATTGTCGTCAACGGCTCGGAAATCGGTGGGGGCAGCGTTCGTATCCACAATCCGAACGTCCAGCAAAAGGTATTCGATCTTCTCAACATATCAAGAGAGCAGGCCCGGCAACGATTCGGATTTTTCCTCAAAGCCCTTGAGTACGGCGCCCCACCGCACGGCGGAATAGCCTTTGGTCTCGACCGGATCGTTATGCTGCTCACCGGTACGGAAAACATTCGAGACGTTATTGCTTTTCCGAAAACCCAGCGAGGCCAGTGTCTCCTGACCGATGCTCCAAGCGAGGTTGATTCCGGGCAGCTCGACGAGCTTAATCTTCGGACACAGAGACATTCGCACTTGATCGAGCAGGAAGAAGATGAGCATAAGTGATGGCTGACAGGTTCTGATTCTATGCGAGTCGATCTACGTCACATTAAGAAAAGGCTCCTCAAGGTCAAGCAAATCTGGCCTTTATCATTGGCGAGAAAAGTGCAGGCCACTTTCGGAGCCGCGGTGATCTTTGTGCTGGCGCTGGCGCTTTTGATCCCCTACATCTGGATGGGCAAGCTCGCCACAAAGGGACTGCTCAATGCCGGACGGTCGAGATCGCAAGTGCTGCTCGATCGACACTTTAAATTGGAGGGCCCGGGCCAGACTCTACGGGCCCTGGACGATACCGGACAGCCACGCGATGCTAACGATACCGACATACGCTGGATTCGTTTTACCGAAGATGACCCGAACCTCATAGCTGAATTCGGCAAAGACGTCAATGATATGATCGCGGACATCAAGAACGACGAAGACCAAGACGACAGTGTGTGCATTCTAAAGACCGAAGGTGGCAAAGAGACTCATGACGTACGAATTTTCCGAGCAACCGATCACTGCATAAACTGTCATAACCAGGGTGGCACGGCAAGTCCGTTCATATTGAATAAACCCATAGGAGCCGCACTCATACGATCCCAGGACCTCGCCAGTGAGCGCAGCAATACGATTTTTATGAATACGGTTTGGATCTTCGTGGCGGGCCTTATCGGCGGCACCGGTGCTATTGTTGCCTTCTATGTGATAACACAGCGTCTTATCCTGCGCCCCATTCGGCAGCTTAGGGCTCTGGCGAACAACGTTGCCGAAGGCAATCTCGAAACCAGAAGCGCAATAGCCACCCGCGACGAATACGAGAAACTGGCCAAAGCATTCAACCACATGCTCGACGTATTGCAGACGACACAGGAGAAACTGCGCCAGGCGAACAAACAGCTTGACGCCAAGATAGCCGAACTCTCGAAGCGAAATATCGAGCTGTTCAAGGCCAACAAAATCAAGAGTGAATTTTTGGCTAACATTTCGCATGAATTCAGGACGCCTCTGAACGCCATTCTGGGTTTCGCACAGGTCCTGCGAGAAAAGCCTCTTGGTCTGAGGAAGGCCAAAGCGCAAAGATACGCCGAGAACATTATCACCAGCGGCAACAGCCTCTTGAATATGATTAACGATCTGCTGGATCTGGCAAAAGCTCGCGCCGGGAAAATGGATCTTCACATACAACAAGTTTCGGCGGCCGACTTGCTCGAAGCCCTTGTTTCGGAGTTCTCTTTGCTGGCCGATGAAAAGAAAATCAGAGTCAAGCTGCTTCTCGATTCGGACCTGCCACTGCTTGTAACCGACGTCGGAAGAGTCCGGCAGATACTGTATAATTTTCTCAGTAATGCGTTGAAATTTACACCGGAGCGAGGGAGGATCGAGATTCAGGCAATCTTTCCCGCCCCCGGAAGCAGAGATACCGGGCCCGAGGAGCGTATGATCCGGCTGGCCGTAACCGACAACGGCTGCGGTATAGCAGATTCCAACAAAGAAAAGATATTCGAAAAATTCCGGCAGGCCGACGGCTCAATAACCCGCGAATCGACCGGCAGTGGACTGGGCCTGACCATCAGCACCGAGTTGGCAGCAATGCTTGCCGGTAGTATAGGTCTGGAGAGCCCGCCGCCCGGGCGTAAAACAGGCGCTATGTTCTGGCTTGATATCCCGATTATTCTGACCGAAGATGATGACCGCGGACAACGAGAAGAATGATTCGGCGTGAAGCGGCCGGTTGGCTTGGCTCCGGGCATGACATATGCTGGTTTCAACTTTTTCATTTCGGCTGATGCCGAGCAAGGAGAAAATCATGCGATTGACGAGTTTGTTTGTATTTGTTGTGTTATTTGCAGGCGCCTGTTCAGAAGTTGTGACTGCACGTGTCGAGACTCATCCGTTTTCAGTACATGATATGCTGGCGATGGATCGACTTTCCGACCCACAGGTCTCTCCGGGCGGCAGGCATATCGTTTTCGTTCGGCGGAAAACCGACCTTGAAGCTAATAAAGGCCGGACCGATCTGTGGCTCGTCGGCGTCGATGGTGCCGGGCTTAGGCGATTGACATCCCATCAGGCGGCCGATTCCAATCCACGCTGGTCGCCGGATGGCGAATCGATCTGGTTTATTTCAACCCGCTCGGATTCTGCGCAGGTGTGGCGTATTCGCATAGACGGCGGAGAAGCCGAGCAGGTGACCCATGAGCCGCTCGACGTTGGAAATCTTGTGGTCTCGCGCAACGGCAAATACATAGCATTCACTATGGAGGTCTTCCCCGACGGCAGTACCCCGGCAGAGACAAAGGACAAGCTCGACAAGATCGAGAAGACTAAAGCAACCGGGCGCATATACGAAGGCATATTCGTCCGGCATTGGGATACCTGGAAGGATGGCCGCAGGTCGCATCTGTTTGTAATGTCTGCTGAGGGGGGCGATGCGGTGGATGTGATGCCCCAGATGGATGCCGACACACCTTCAAAGCCATTCGGTGGTCCTGATGAAATTACATTCACCCCGGACGGCAAGGGTATTATTTTCTCGGCGCGCGACGTTGGCGCCGAGGAGCCCTGGTCCACGGATTTCGATCTTTACCTGGCGCCTGTTGACGGATCTCGAAAGCCGAAGTGCCTGACCGAAAAGAACAAAGCCTGGGACACAAATCCTGTTTTCTCTCCGGATGGTAAGATTGTAGCTTACCTTGCGATGGCCAAACCGGGATATGAATCGGACCGCCTGCGAATAGTGCTTCGTCGCTGGCCGGGCGGCAAAGAAAGGGTTCTCACAGAAGATTGGGACCGAAGCCCGTCTTCGATTTGTTTCTCAACGGATGGCAGTACCATTTATGCAACGGCGACCAACCTTGGGCAGCGATCTCTGTTCGCCATTGATGTGCGAACCGGCAAAGTGAAAACAGTCGTGAAGGAAGGCAGCATTCGCTCGCCGGGGATCGCGGGCTCAAGGATTGTCTACGGCATGGACACGTTGCGTTCACCGGTGGAGTTCTACTCGGTCAAACCTGATGGCAGTGACATACAGAAGATCACCGAAATCAACTCTGAGAAAATAGCCGCCGGTCGCATGGGCGACTACGAGCAATTCACCTTCGCCGGGTGGAATGATGAGATGGTCCATTGCTACATTGTCAAGCCTGTTGATTTCGACTCAAAGAAGAAATATCCCGTGGCCTTTCTGATCCATGGAGGCCCGCAAGGCTCGTTCGGCAACAGTTTTCACTACCGATGGAACCCTCAGGCCTACGCCGGGGCGGGTTACGCCGCGGTTATGGTGGACTTCCACGGATCCACCGGATACGGGCAGGCCTTCTGCGATTCCATCCGAGGTGACTGGGGCGGCAAGCCGCTGGAAGATCTACAGAAGGGGCTGGCGGCTGCGCTGAAGCGTTACCGGTGGATGGACGGCAACAGAATAGGCTCACTCGGCGCTTCGTTTGGCGGGTATATGATCAACTGGATTGCAGGCAACTGGCCGGAACGTTTTCGCTGTCTGGTCAACCATGACGGCAACCTCTGCGAACGAATGGCGTATTACGATACTGAGGAACTGTGGTTCCCCGAATGGGACCGTCTCGGCACGCCATGGGAGAATCCGGAAGCTTACGAAAAGCACAATCCGATCAATTTTGTAAAGAACTGGAAGACTCCGATGCTGGTCATACACGGAGCACTGGATTTCAGAGTAGTCGATACTCAGGGCCTGGCGACGTTCAACGCACTTCAACGAAGGGGCACTCCGAGCAAATTGCTATACTTCCCCGACGAAAACCACTGGGTCTTAAAACCGGCAAATTCCATCCTCTGGCACGAGACGGTCATAGGCTGGCTCGACCAGTGGGTCAAGAAATGACTCTTGATTAATGAGCATTTATCATTTATCATTTCGAGTTTGCATTGGGCTCGAGATGAGCCTCAAGAGTTTGGAACCAAATGGTGTAGCAATGTCTGACAAACATGTAAGAGCAATTTTTCCGGGCTCGTTCGATCCGCTTACGAACGGGCATCTGGACGTTATCGAACGCGGCATGAAACTTTTTGACGAGCTTATCGTCGCCGTAGGGCGCAGTCCGATCAAGAACCAGCTTTTCACTCCTGAAGAGCGCGTGGCAATGATCTCAGAACTGCTCGAGCAAAAAAACATGCCAGGCGTATCGGTGGAAAGCTTCGACGGGCTGACGGTTGAGTACGCCGCCCGAAAAAAGGCCGACGTTATCCTGCGCGGGCTGCGCAGTCTCACCGACGTTCAATACGAGTGTCAGCTCGCCATGACCAACCGCGCCGTGGCGGGGATCGAAACAGTCTTTATCATGACCAGCGAGCAATATGGTTTTACCAGTTCAACCCTGATTCGCGAAGTCGCCTCATTGGGGGGAGACTTGTCTAATCTGATCCCAAGAAACATATTCGAGCACCTGAAACGAAAATCCGAAAGCCTGAGGGGCTAATTGCAGGCCGAGAGGTATGTTTACAATCAGTGTAGAAACACACTTTCGAGCATCGCATCAGTTGACTCTGCCGGACGCTTCAAAAGAGCCTCTTCACAACCATAACTGGATGGTAACCGCCGCGGTCAGCAGCGACAAACTTGATGAAATGGGGGTTGTGATGGATTTCCATGTTCTCAAAGCAAAACTCAGGCAAATAACTGATGAGCTTGACAATTCAGTTCTCGGTGAGGTGAAGTGTTTTCGCCAGAACAACCCCTCGGCGGAAAACGTAGCCAAGCACGTCTACGGCCTGCTTAGGGATCAGTTACCTCGGGGTGTAAAACTCCTAAGTGTCAAGGTAGTTGAAGAGCCGGGTTGTATGGCTGAATTTGCCGAATGAACGCTTTTTTATCAAAAGAAGCCCTTAAAGTCGGTCTCCTTTCAAATATGGATTTTGTATTACATTTTTTTTGACTTGTTGCAGTCGAGTCTTTATTTGTATAATGACAGTTGAGGCCGAGATTAATCCGCCTTTTGGGGCGTTTTGAAAGAATTCGCCCGTGACTACAGAAAATCGAAAACCGAGGCAATTATGCTGTGCCAGATTTGTAAAAAAAATGACGCGACGATTCACCTGACGGAAATCTCCGGCGGGGTGCGCACTGAGATCCACGTTTGCGAGAGTTGTGCCGTCGAGCAGGACATAGCCGTCAAAAGTCATATCCCGATAAATGAGCTGCTCAGCAATCTGCTTGCCTCGCAACCGACGGACGAGGAAATCGGCGGCACCGTCGAGCAGGAAATTGTCTGCCCGAATTGCGGCTTTACGCTGGCCCAGTTCCAGAAAGAGGGAACGTTAGGCTGCCCGGCCGATTACGAGGTTTTTGAGAAGATGCTTCGCCCGCTGATCGAGAAGGCCCACGACGGCAGAACGACTCACGTCGGCAAAATTCCTTCGAGCACACCGCTGGATACCAAAGAACAAATGCAGCTCTTGAACCTGCGTCAACAACTGGAAGCGGCTGTGCAGAGTGAAGACTACGAGCTGGCCGCTAAATTGCGGGACGAAATCAAAAAGTCAGAAAAATAGTGCCCACGGGCCCTTCTAAAAACAGATAAAATGAAACTAACCGATATAAGCAACGACATAAACGAGTGGTTCGATGGTTCAGGCCCGCTGAGCGACATCATTATGTCCTCGCGAATTCGTCTGGCCCGGAACCTCGCGGGCTATAAGTTCCTCAGCCGCTGCTCGACCGCCGATAAGACTGAGATACTCAACAAGCTTAAAGACGTCATAACCTCGCTCGATCTCGGCGACAAAGTCTTCTATGTCAGCATCGACGAAGCTCCGATGCTAAACAAGCATTTTCTCGTTGAGCGGCATCTCATTAGCAGGCATCATGCCTTCGGCAACGGGCCCAGGGGGGCCGTCATCGCCGAGAGAGAATTCTTCACGGCCATGATAAACGAAGAGGACCACCTGCGCATTCAGGTGCTCAAGGCAGGCTGTCAACTGTCGCACTGCGCCGAGCAGATAAACCGCATCGACGACATGATAGATCAAAAGGTCGACTTCGCGTTTAGCCCCCGTTACGGATACCTCACCGCGTGCCCCACCAACCTTGGCACCGGGATCAGAGTTTCGGTGATGTTGCATCTGCCGGCTCTGAAGATGACGAACCAGATAGAGAAGTTCTTCAATGCCGCAAAGGACATGAGCCTGGCAGTTCGCGGTCTATTCGGCGAGGGAACCGAGGCTGCCAGCGACCTTTACCAGTTATCCAATCAAGTCACGCTGGGAGTTTCGGATTCGGACGTCATCTCGCAGTTCGAAACGGTGATTATACCCGAAATAGTCGAGTACGAGAAAAACGCCAGAATGCAACTGCTCTCCAAACAGTCCGACGTTCTCGACGACAAGATCTCACGTGCAATGGCGCTGCTGCAGAACGCCCACCTGATCAGTTCGCAGGAGGCGCTTTTTCTGCTGAGCCATCTGCGATTGGGTATCAACATGTACCACCACATGGGGGCCTCAACCCCGGCGATCGAGAAGCTTCGCGCGCTATGCGGCGCCGATGATGCCGCGGGAGAGTCGCACCCGCTATCAATCGCTAAGATAAACAAGCTGTTTCTGCTGACCCTGCCGGCACACCTTCAGTTGAACTACGGCAAGTCACTCGACCCCACCCATAGAGACGCTCTTAGAGCACAGATCATCCGATCGGCCCTGAACCAGGAAAATCCGCAATAAAGCTGAGATTCAAATCGAGCTTGGCGCCAAGAGCCGTGAGCCCGCTTAACAACTAAGCGTAAAGCGTAAAAAACACTGAACTCCCGGCCGTTTCCAGTCGATGTTAAGAATGACGGGAATACGGCGATTCCCTGAAGGCATTTTTCAATTCGTGCTTTATCCCGGCAAGGCGGAGGTTGCCGGGATAAACACATTTAGAACCTGTGCGGAGGCAGGTAGTGGTGAGAAGAATGTTTCATTGTTGGGTAATCGGGATCGTTTGCCTTGCGGGGTGTGCGCCCGATAATAGCGGGAAGGCGCAGGCTATCGCCGGCAGGCGGATAGATTATTCCGACGCAACAGGGCAAGGCCCGCTTTCCTGTCCGGAGCCTGCTCTCAGCGCGGTCGAAGCGGGCGACCTGCTGGAAGAAATACCGACCGTCGAATCCGTTGACCTATGGGAGAACAAGTATGGTCCGGGGCTGAGATTGACCACCACTCACTATCTGATATACACAACGTTGCTGGATCCCGTAATGCTGCGCAGGATTCCAGGATTCATGGAATCGGTATATCGGGCTTATAAAACTCAATTGACCGAAGTCGTTGAGACACAAAGTGGACTCACGATTTACCTTTTCGCCGACCGCCGGCAGTGGGAGGAATTTACGAAAGATTTCGCCGGCGATCAGGCCCGGACTTTCTGCAGGATCAAGGCCGGCGCATACTACCACAACGGTGTTTGTGTGGCGTACGACATCGGGCCTGCGCGGACTCTGGCGGTACTCGGGCACGAGGGATGGCATCAATTCAGCGACAAACATTTCAAGTTTCGCCTGCCGAGCTGGATCGATGAAGGAGTTGCGATGCTCTTTGAAACTAACGGCATCGAATCAGAAACATTCAAAATCGCGCCAGCCAAAAATGCCTATCGATTGAAATCGCTGAGCAGAACGCTCGAAAACGACGGTATGATCCCGCTGCGAGAACTGATAGCATCGAATCCCGGGGACGTGCTTGCCATGGACCGGACCGAGGCGGTGATGGCTTTTTACAGCCAGTCATACGCTTTAGTCCGATTTCTTCGGGAAGCCGACTCCTGCCGTCGTTTGGCTGCATATCATCGCCTGCTCGCCGACGGCCTGCGAGGCAGGTGGCAACTCGACAGTACGAGCAGGCAAATTGCAATAGACAGAAATATCCCGCGAAATATACTCTGGAACCACATCGTAGGTCTGGTATTATTCGAGGATTATGTTGGTAACGATTACGATCGGATCGAGAAAGAGTACCTGACTTTTTGCAGACAGATTACTGAATTGAGAAGTAAGAATTGAGAATTGAGAATATGGACATTATAATATGACGTGCGATCCTAAAAATTCTCCATTCTTAATTCGCAATTCTCAATTCCCAAATATGATCCTGGCTTCAGCATCACCCCGGCGTAAAAATTTAATGACTGAAGCAGGCTACAGTTTCACTGCTGTAAAACCAGACGTCGACGAATCGGCCTTTCCCACAGATGGTATTAAAGCCTGTGAATACGCCATGAAGCTGGCGCTTGCCAAAGCCAGCAGCGTCACATCGGAGCATCCGAATTCGTTGGTGATAGGGGCCGACACGGTTGTGGATTGTTGCGGTGAAATAATCGGCAAACCCACCGACGCCAAAGACGCAAGGCAAATCACGGAGAAGCTTTTCAGTAAGCCTCATAAAGTAATAACCGGAATCGCGATTATCAGATATGCCGACGGCACGGAACTCATCGAGAGCGACACCACAACGGTCTATCCTAGGAAGATGACCGCCGAGCAGATCGCCGAGCACATCGCGGGCGGCACATGGCAGGGTAAAGCCGGCGCATACGCGATCCAGGAGACCGGCGACGAGTTCGTCGAGAGGATCGAGGGAAGTTTGACAAATGTCATGGGCCTGCCCATGGAATTACTGGAATTTCTCCTTACCCGATTGAAGGTATCCCCCCGCCGAGAGCAAAGAGATTAGCCGGAATCGCGGGATTTTTCTTGACGGGCCGGTCGCTAATCTGATATAAAGGATACTGGTAGGATGTGGATGTTCTTTGCGCCGGTGGAGGGCGGAATCTCCGTAACCTGCCGCGCGACTTGCACTTTTCTGATTGGCCGCCCATACCGGGCTCTGGAAGTAAGGAGGTTAACGTCAAATCGCAAATGACTCTTCGCCGGTCTCTATAGACCGCACATCGTGAGAGATAGAAATGTCGCAGACGCTCTCTATCTGGATTTTCTTATATCTATCTAAACTTTTTGAAGGAGGATCATTATGTCTAAAAAATTGATTTTTCTAACTTCTTATGTTTTGCTGCTGGGATTGGTAACGAGCGTAGCCGAAGGTGCTGACCCAAATCTTGTCGGCTGGTGGAAGTTTGATGAAGGCTCAGGGACCACTGCCAATGACTCAAGTGGCAACGAAAACCACGGCGCCTTTAAGGGCGATCCACAGTGGGTGAATGGAAAATTCGGAAAGGCGCTGAAGTTCGACGGCAGTTCCGACTACCTCGCCGTCCCTGACTCCGACAGCCTCGATATCAACGGCGACCAGTTGAGCATCGTTGCCTGGATCAATGGCGAAAGCTGGTCGCTGGCAAAACACATTGTCCGAAAAATAGCAGACGAGGCGGCAAGTCCTATCTACGTATTCCGGGTGCAGCCGGATCAGGTGCGCGTCATACTCAGTACGTCCGCCGGCAACACCACAATACAGGGGGCAACGGTGTTACCCACCAATGAATGGATTCACGTTGCCCTCGCATATGATGGCGGCGAAGCGCGCATCTATGTCAATGGTGAGTTGGATGCATCGAGCAACGTCTCCGGAGAGATCACGCAGAGCAACAATGAACTGCGCATCGGTCTTGGAGATCCGGCGGGCTACTTCCACGGGACGATCGATGACGTCCGCATCCATAACAAGGCACTTACTCAGGAAGGGATTCAGGCTATTATTCAAGGCGTAGGAATGCCGTATGCCTTTGATTCCTCTCCGGCGGATGGCGCCATACTTGAGGCTACATGGGCCAACCTCTCCTGGAAGGCCGGATATCGTGCGGTCTCGCACGATGTGTATTTGGGTGACAATTTTGACGACGTTAATGACGGCACCGGCAATACGTTCCTTGGCAACCAAGCCGGAACAACTCTTATTGTTGGCTTTCCCGGATTTGCCTATCCGGGAGGTCTTGTTCTGGGCACAACTTACTATTGGCGAGTCGATGAGGTCAATGACGCCGATCCGAACAGTCCCTGGAAAGGCGAGGTCTGGAGCTTTACGGTTCCATCCGAGACTGCATATAACCCCCTCCCGGCTGATGGCTGCAAATATATAGATCCGAACGTGGAGATTAACTGGACGGCAGGTATGAAAGCAAAGTTGCACACTGTATATTTTGGTGACAATTTTGACGATGTGAATAGTGCTGTTGAGGGCGCCTCTCAGACAAATGCAACCTATACTCCCGCCGGCCCGCTTGAGTTAGGCAAAACCTATTACTGGCGTGTCGATGAGTTCGATGGCATGACCATGCGTACAGGCGATGTCTGGAGTTTCAAAACTCGACCGGTTATCCCCATTACCGACCCCAACCTTGTCGGCCGGTGGACGCTTGACGAGGGTATGGGCAGCACTGCCGTTGACTGGTCCGGCCATGGCAATCACGGGACACTGTTCGGTCCGGATTGGATTACCCCCGGTTGGCTTGGTGATGCCGCCTTGGACTTCAGAAGTAGCGGCTATGTGGCGATTCAGAATCTCAGCTATGACAGGGCGGACTATTCCGAAGTGACGGTCTGTGTCTGGATTCGGACGAAGATCTGGAATCAGCAGGACATTGCTTCGTTTGATCGCGACCAGTACTGGTTCCTGGGGATCAGCCGCCACGGCGTCGGCCCTGGCCAGGTCGGCTGGCACGTGATGACCAGTTCAGGACAAATTGACTGTGGCAGCACTACCCGGGTGGACGATGGGCTCTGGCACCATGTCTGCGGTGTGTTTGACAAGGGGCTCATGACCATCTATATCGATGGCTGGCCCGAGCCTTCAGTCAGCGGAGGTACAACCTTTGGCACAGGCAACACTCGCTTCGGCTTCCTCGGCGCCGTCTCCGAAGCCACGAGTTTCAATGGCGACCAAGGCTCTGGCCGCCCCGTCGTGGGCGACATGGATGACTTCCGCATCTACGACAGGGCTCTGACGCAGGACGAGATCGTTCTGGTCATGCGGGGCGATCCACAACTTGCCTGGAATCCTAATCCCGCCGAGGGATCAACGCCGGACATTGACAACGCGATGCCTCTTAGCTGGTCCGCCGGAGATGATGCTTCCAGCCATG
>Ga0180437_10008489_pt1 | contig 13019 bp, 12 predicted proteins | sample SS_ome_4_FD_132410 | JGI IMG/M metagenome (GOLD analysis project Ga0180437, IMG submission 132410) | Hypersaline lake sediment archaeal communities from the Salton Sea, California, USA - SS_3_D_1 metaG | ecosystem: Environmental > Aquatic > Non-marine Saline and Alkaline > Hypersaline >...
AGCTGGCAACGTAGTGGTTCTCTTCGATGAATTCAATCGAGCGCAACCATGGATTTTGAACGGACTTTACGGATGGCTTGATGACACTCGAGAAACTGGTGGAATTAAAGTCGGCGACAACGTAATCTTCGTAGCAAGCATGAACCTCGGAGCCCGCTTCACCGGAACTTTCGTGATGGATGCGGCAATGAGCAATCGCTTCAACGCTACCGTCAAGTTCAACTACCCCCGCCGCACACAAGAGGAGAAAATTTTGAAGACTCGAATCCCCTCTTTAGAAGAAGACGACGTCCAGAAAGTTGTCGAAGTTGTCAAAGCACTCCGCACTTTCGAAAAGGAAGTCGACTGCGGTTTAGACGTTTCAGTTCGAACCTCGCTAAGGATGGCTGAGTTACTAGCTTACTCTCCAGAAATGGCGTGGACCCACATCGTAAGTTTCACAATTGCCTCATTCATCACTGACGATGAAATTGAAAAGGAATTGTGGGACAAAGTGAACCCTCTGATTGGAGTCTCCCCAAGCTAAGAGGTTCACACCAACGAGAGGAGGCCTTGTCGGAGGCCTCCTCTCAAACTAGTACCCGAGTACTATTTACAAAGGGTACATTCTAGAGTATAATGTAATTAAGTTCAAAGGAGACTCAAAGAAAATGATTACCACAAATTTGGAAAAAGCACAAGAAGGATTGGGAAACATCAACACCGACAAAGAGCTTTCAAACATCGTGAACATGATTGAAGTCTTCTACGGAGCACAACGAGATTTTGTTCCCTCCCTAGGGACTTCTGCTTTTGCTTCCTTCTGCGGAGCTTCATCCCACCTAACTTCACAACTTTACGATGACAAAGACTTCACCATCGTAATGAACCCCTCAATTCACACAGCTCGTATGAACTTCGTAACGAAGAAAGTGGAACTCCCAGCAGTCGCGGCAAGTAGCGAGTATTATGAGACAGTTTTCGGCATTAGCCCCAAAACTTCCGGACTTTCGCTCATCGCGATGTCCTACCTTTTGGGAAGTCAAGTCCATGAAATTGCTCACGTAGTCAACACCCCTTCAAATCTTTATGACAATGCTTGGGGGCGACTGGAAAAATTCGGTTACGACAAGCAATTCGTCTACAACCTCGTCAACATTCTCGAAGACTATCGCATCGAGCACGTCATTCTTAAAAGAGGCAAAAATGATGTTTACGCTAAATTGCTCAAGCAAAACAAAAGCATCACATTCAGCAAGGAAATTGCAGAAAAAGTGTTCAAGGCAGACAGCGAAAACCCCACACCACAAACTCGCTCAGACGTCATCCTCTTGGGAAAACGCCCAAACTTTCGGGCAATCATTTGCCAATATTTCAACAATCTCGATGGTCTTTGGGAGGCTTTAGCCCCCAATACATACGAACCTTATTCTTCTATTGAAAAAGCAGAGTGGTTCCTCACCAACCTCTTCGACTTCCCAACCTCCGAAGAAGAGGAAGAAGGAGAAGGCGGAGAACCCGAGGAAGAGGAAGAAGGCGAAGAGAGTCAGAGCGGAAGCGATAGCGGAAGCGAAAAGGCTGAAGAGGAAAGCGAAAAGCCAGAGAACGAAAGCGAGAAAAGCAAAAGTGGTGAAGAGAAAGAAGTCTCACCACAAGAGCACAGTCAGGAAGTGGAAGAGGAGCTTGAAGAGCTTCTCGAAGAGCTCGAAGAAATTCTCGAAGAAATTGCTTCAGAGTTTGATGACTCTCTCGAGGAAGAAAAAGCCGAGAAAAAGTCAGAAGCTGCCGAAGAATTCTTCTCCACCACTGGAGAAAAGACGAAGACAAAAAGTGTTTTTTCTCCCAACGTGAAACATTACGAAATGGCTCCCACTTTCAAAGAGCCGAGATTGAACGGAAGTTTTCTACGGAAGCTGAGAGAAGTTCGCTCAATCAACGTAGCTTACGGAGAAATTCGCACCACCGGCCAAAAGCTCGTAAAAACCCGTTTACACCGCATCGGCGTCGATGGAAAAATGTTTGCTCGAAACGTTGCTCAGGAAACGAAGCAGACAACTGTCGAAGTCATTTTCTTAGTTGACTTTTCCGGAAGCATGCACTCCATGATAAAAGACGTAGTTGCTAAAACTTTCTCTATCTGCCAAGAATTGAAGAAAGTTGGAATTGGGTTCAAAGTTTATGGACACACAACCTCAAACATGACAGTCGCTTCCTCATATCGCCCTTACGTTTTCTTCATTACAGACAACAATCGAAAAATGAAGGACGACTTTCGCCGCGCACTTTCAATCCCAATGAATGATAATTGGGACGGAGTCGCAATCGAGAAAGTTGCTGAAGAATTCAGCCCCAACGCAGACGTCAAAATCCTCTACGTTATGAGCGACGGACGACCCGCTGGACGAGGATACGACGGACAAGAGCACACAAAAAGCATCATCAAAAAAGTTCGCAGCCAAATTGATGCTCTCTTCTCCATCTCTTTAGTTCCTTACGTCGTCAGGTACAACAGCCACCTCTACGGTGAAAAGTTCAACATCGACGCGAGCGATTTGGGGAAAATGAAAAATGAATTCGCTAAGAAATTCTTCAAATTCTTAGAAACTCGGAAAGGAGGCCGCCTATAAGAGAATGACAGCCCCCAGAAGCACCCAGGGAAACGCCCCTGACGAGCATAATAGTTCATATATCAACATGAAAAGGAGAATCTCAGATGAGTACAAAAAACGTTTTTCGTAAAGGTTCCGCTGCCATCCCGGCTTCGAGTGGCGGTAAGTTCCTGAAAGTTACAACCGACAAGGCCCCCATTATCGTCCCTCAGGTGGATATTGACAATCTCATTTCTGTGGAACAGCATGAAGTCTGGGACATCAAGCCCGCGCTTTTGTTCCCCTGTCTCGGCGCCACTTGTCCAGCCTGCAAGCGTGATATGCGGACCAAGTACAAAGCTTTTCTTCCCGTTTTGGTAAAGGGCGAAGAGGGGTGGGAGTCTAAAATTTACGCCTTCGGTATCTCAGTTGTTCGTCAGCTCGAAACGTTGGCAGAGGAATTGGGAAACATCAAAGGGAAGGCAATCAAAGTCATCCGCAAGGGGAAAGGTTTCAATACCACGTATCAGCTTTTACCGCTTGGTAAAGAAGTTGACATTGATGCGGAAGAAGATGCCCTGGACCCGACTGAGCAAGTTGAAGTTCTCGACGAGGAAACGATTGCCGAGAAATTGACGGCTATTTTTGGCGAATACGAACCCGAAAAAGAGGAAGAGACCGCCAAAGCCACAGCCAGCGACGACGATTGGGGTGAATAAATGAAAGACCGTTTAGAGCAACTATTTGAGGCTCAAGCGGAATTGATGGAGAAAATGGGCATCCCAGTGGTGCCCATTCCCAATTTTTCGCATATGTCGCTCGCTGAATTTCCATGGCTCGCTGAAGGTGCAATGGGAATTGCTAGTGAAGCTGGTGAAGTGCTTGATGCTTTAGTTGCAGCTCGCCAAAACAAACCGTGGAAAGCGAATCGCGCAGACGAAGAATACCAAGCGGAGTTCATTGAAGAAGTTGTTGATGTCCTCTTCTTCGTTCTTGAAGTTTGTATTCTCGTCGGTCTTGAGCCATCAGGCTTGATGGCCACATATCGAGATAAAACCCGAAAATTGCACAAGCGAATTGAGGAGGCGCAAAATGCCAAGTCATAGTTCCTTAATCCGGACGGCGCAGAAAGTTTGTACTTTTTGTGCCACTGGTGAACAAAAGTTGAAAAACAATGGCTTCTTTATTAAGTCGTCGGGTGAACCCATTTTTCTTGTCCTCGTTGACCGTATGGAGGACGTTATCCCCGTGAAAGACAAGTTATATGAATTCGAAACACCGAATTTCAAGCTTGCAAATTGTCGTTTCGGATTTGCTATCAAGTGTGATGGCGTAAGCGACAAAAACGAAAGCGCGCAATATGCTTGCGGAGTCTGGACACGACAGTTCGTTATGGAAACACGGCCCGCTGTGATTGTGTGCAGTGATATCGCATTGGCCCAATTGGGAGCGTCAGATCGTTTGAAGCCGTTTGCCACGGTCACTCACCAGGCATTTGGATTAGTTACCTATATTCCACCTGACCAATTGCTCTCAGAAGAGGCCGAGGGCGCACTCGCTGCGTTAGGAGAATTAGTCAATGGCTAAGAGACTTGTAGGGAAATTTGAAGAAGGACCGTTCGTTCTCGGTGCTGGCCCATCCGGGTTGGCTATAGCTTGGGAGCTTGAGCAACGAGGTTACGACCCAGTTTTGATCTCGCAAGATATTGGTGGAGTCAACGGTTCATGGCAAGATGGCGACTTCATGTTTGATTATGGTGGACATGTGTATACGACAACAGACAAAGAAGTCGTGGCCATCATGAAAGCCTGTGATGGAAACCTTATCGAGAATCGACAAGCTTTTTACGATGCGCGAAAGCGGATTCCTTTTCCCGTCCAAGATCATGTCAACCTTTCTCCACCCGTTGATATCTCCAACCCTAAGAACCTCGCCGAGTACATTCGTTCCGTTTTAGGGGAAGACTTCTATTACAAATTTATGCGACGCTTCAATGAGCGTGTATGGACAGTTCCCCCTGAATGCATGGACTTTGACTGGACAGCGGGCCGAATCAAGCGGCCCGATGAAAGTGACAAACGTTGGGGAATGAACGCTTCGTTTTGGCATGCTCCTGGCCAGGATATCATCGCACACATGTTCAACCGTCTAAAGCGAACTCATTTTATCAAAGGTCGAATTTCAGGCATTGACGAAGCCGGAACTTTGTATCTTGCGAGCGGTGATTTTGAGCAGATTAAAACATCACTGTTGGATGCAAAATTTGATACGATTGGGTTGTTCAAATCGCGTTACATGACAGCAATGGAAAACGACGTCTTACTTTTTGGCCTTGGTTTTGACCATAAACTGGATATCGAGCCATTTCATTGGCTCTATCCCGGCCTTCAATACGAAGCACATCGTGTGACTTTGATCTCGCGTTATCACGAAGCAATGGCACCATACAACTATGATTCTTTACTTGTTGAGATTCCGCTTCCCAGTCTGATGAATACTCAGCCAAAAAGGTTGGTCGACTTCTTTACAAAAGCTCCCGAAGAAGCGTTATCTGCTACAACCGGAATTCGAATTGACAAAGCACCGATAGCCACGTCGTATCGACTTGTTCGCGGTTACCCTATCCCGTTTTGCGGTCATCGCCACTTTATGCACGAAACAAAAGAATATGCATTCATTATGAGAAACGCGTATCTTGCAGGCCGCTGGGGTTCACATACGTACATGAACCTTCAACACATTTTAGCTGACGCAAAAATTGTTGTTGATGTAAGCGAAGAAAGAAGTAGCACTCAAGACTATTCTTGGGGAAACCATTATTATCCGGAGAAAAAAGTATGAGTACTAGAATATTTCCCGCTATGGTTATCGTCGAAGGTCCGCGTGGAGTTGGGAAGACAACGGCTCTTGACCTTGTGGAGCGTTATCTGATACAAGCTCGACAAGAACCCGTGCGGTTCAAAGCGGAACGCGGGGAAGACCCAACGACAGATATGTTGGAGACAATTATGCGAATTGTCAATGCATCATATCACTTTCCAACTCGAGTGTTGCTCGTTGACCGTTTTCATATCACCGAACTCGCCCTTCGGCTCGCAGACGAAACGCGATCAACGAAAGAGCTTGTACGTGATACGTCTATCATTCAGCAAATACTCATCAGCGAAAAGTTTCCAACTTTTCTTCTCTATTGTCAGGAAGAAGAGCGTCAACGGCGAGTCAGCCTTCGTGATGACGGTCGACCTGATCTGACTCCCACACAGCAGTCAATATGGCAAGCTGTAGTGGGTAGCAATTTACGAGCTGCTATCACCAATCACTACGTCGATTTGATTGATGTGACAGCTATCTCACCAAGGTTGACAGCTAAAACGCTCATGTATCGGATGCGGGCAGCTGTTGAATTGAAAATAAACTAAAAGGAAAGGAGTATGGTAATGAAAATTGGTATACACACTTACGAACCTGGAATCACACACAAACAGCTTGTGAACTCAACTGGCGGACGTGATTGGCTAAAATTCGTAATCAACATGTTGCAATCACGTGGACATGAAGTCTTTTGGGTTTCGAACAAATTGTTTCCTGCGTGGCCGTCAAACAAGACGTTGAAAACAACAAAACTTGATGGCTTGGATACGATCTTTATGCCGTGGCGGTGGCCGATGCCGAAGTATCCAGAACGGCACGCTCTTTACGAGCAGCAACAAGAAATTTTGGCCAACTATAAAGGCCGCATCATCGTCCACGATGAGGACCATATGATAACGGCTAAAGAGGAGCAACACTTGATGACATCTCCTAACGTCGTCCTGACAGCACCAGAATTGCTCCCACGACCTGGATATAAGACACTTATATTCCCATATCCATTTGCTGGCTTGCCAACCCCGGATATGATCGAAGATAAGTTCACGAAACTTCCAAACGAACGGAAAAAGATGGTTGATTTTGTTTACGTTGGCAACAACTATGAGCGATACAATCAGACAAAATTGTTCTTGTCTACAAAGCACACTCGCGGTCTCGATCCCGAACTAAAAGTTCAGATTTGGGGAAATTGGTTGGAAAAGCATTCTGACCGCGAAACCCCGGAGCAAGTGAAAACCGACTTTCCAAACGTTCTTTTCCAAGGTCGATTGCCGCAAAATCAGGTGCGGGATGTGTTGCAAAATGCGTATGCGACTGTTGCTCTCCATAAGCCGTCATATGGTCACTCTGGTTTTGTAACAATTCGATGGGCTGAAGCTATCGCAGCCTCTTGTATCCTCTTCATTCCCCAAACATTCAAAATGCCGCGAGCCTTTGCTTCTCTATTTATGGCCGACGGTTTAGTCGTTGCCAATGGGGACGAAATGAGCGACTCATTTCATGATATCATGAATTCAAAATATCGTTTCGTTGGCACTCTTTTGCGCCAACAAAATATGGTCTTTCAACATATGGACGACCGCCCATGGTATAAGCTTTTAGAAGGAGAAAAATAATGCAAAAAGTCTACCAACCCTCATCCTCACTTTCTCTGTATCCATGGCTTTTCAGCCACGGAACTCCTCGCAAAAGCCAGCGTGGAGATAGCGTTGAAATTATTGGCGCACACTTGATCGTGAGGAACCCGATCGCGCGCTTTGACGTATCAAGAGTGCGTCGTGTTAACGCGGCATTTGCCGTCGCCGAATTCGTTGCGATGATAGCTGGCATAGACGATATCAAGTTCTTCCAGCAATTCATCCCAGGGTACGATCGCTATTCGTCAGATGGAGAAACCTTGGACGGCGCGTATGGAACTCGTGTCATCGCTTCAAACAGCGCTAACCAAGTTGAGGCCGTAATCGGAAAATTGAAAGAGAATCCAATGTCGCGCAGAGGTGTTATCGCCATATACGATCGTGACGACCTGACCCGTGACAAAGGAGGTCTAAATACACCTTGCACCTTATCACTGCAGTTCATCCAGGGAAGCGGAAACCAGTTAGATATGATAACATATATGCGTTCTTCAGACATTTATCTGGGGCTTCCTAATGATGTGGCCGCATTCACTCTTTTGCAAGAGTATATTGCTCGCCGTTTAGGCTTAAACGTCGGCGAGTATCATCACTTTGCAGGTTCGCTTCATTACTACGTCAAAGATAATCTTCAAGACAAATGGGAACGTGCTTCACAAGAGGGGCGTTGGCCGTATACGATGGGTTATATGCCTGAAACTTTGGAGATGTCGAAAATTTCTCATGTCTACCAGAACGCGACGAATGTTACAGGCCAACGAACGTTCAACACGATCAGCGATCCATATTCGCGCGATCTTGCGGCTCTCGCTTTGATTTTCGGCCATCGCCGTGTTAGTATTCCACTTGCTCAAGAGTACTATAACACACTAAATGACAAAACCCTTCGCCGGATTACTTTCCCTTGGGTGCAGTCGTGAAATTCACTCACCTTCACTCTCACACCGATGCATCTCTTCAAGACGGGATGGGTACAGTCGGTTCGTTCATATCAGCCGCTAAAACGTTGGGTTTTGACCATGTTGCTATGACAGACCACGGTACCCTAGCAAACGCGGTCTCATTTACACTTGAAGCAAAAGAGGTGGGGATTAAGCCGCTTCTCGGGCTTGAGGGATATCTCATCCACGAAGGGAAAATTGGTCATATCACACTGCTCGCCGACGGCGACCATGGCTTCAAAAACATTGTTCGCCTCAACAATCTTGGGCATGCATCAAATAACAAACAACCTGCTTTCACTGTCAACCAACTCATTGACCACTCGAATGATGTTATCATGTTGACAGGATGTCAAGCGAGTCCATTTCAAACGCTTCCGCTCGATGAAGCGGTAGCTCTAGGTGCACAGTTGAAACCTCATTTTCCAGAACGTATGTTCATAGAACTTATGTTCATTGGCGACGAGAACAAAACGAAGCGAGGTATTCAGTTACGTAAAAGATTGAAGCTCCCGTATGTCATCACAAATGATACGCACATGCCGTTATCAGAGCACACCAAGATTCATCCTATTTTGACTAAAATGCGAGCGGGTTTTACATACAATTCGCAACATCTTTTCCTTAAGACCCCTGAACAGATGCTTGCGGCCGCGACGAAGTACATGCCCGAACATCTCGCAAAACCTGCACTTCATTTAGCTTGGGAAATTGGTGAAAATCTTCGTGAAGTCAACCTTGCCGCGAGTCCTAGTTTACCTCATGTTCCAGGCTCTCACAAGTGGCTTGAAGAGCAGGTGCTCTCAAAGGCTTCACTTGAAGGGCCGCGATACGAAGAGCGAGTTCGATTTGAACTTGACATTATCAATAAAATGGGATATTCGGCATATTTCTATATTCTTCACGATCTCGTGGAATACGGAAAAGCCCACGGTGTCAGAATCGGCCCGGGTCGCGGGAGCGGTGCAGGATCGCTTGTACTTTTCCTTCTCGGTATCACACAAATCGATCCGTTAGTTTACAACCTATCCTTTGAACGATTCCTCAACCCGCATCGCAAAGGAATGCCTGATGTAGACATAGACTTTGATGCCGAGAGACGTGGGATCGTGCTTGAGTATGCAAGTAAAAAGTGGGGTGCGGTTCCGATTGCAACTTACTCACGGTATGCTCACAAGATTTTGACACATGACCTGTCTAAACAGTTGAGAGTTCCCCGCGAGTTGGATGCGAAGGCAGCCGATAGCGGGCCAGATTCGAAAGCTTTCAAAGAAGTTGTTGAGAATTTTGAGGAATTTGGGCCTGCATATAACATCATCTCAGGTCAAATTCGTCATCGCGGCACACATGCTGGTGGCGTGGTCATCACGGACCAAGTCGTTCCGATCGAGCGATCAGGGAAGTCGCTGTCTGTATCTTGGGTCGAAGGAAAGAAGAATGAGTTGTCATATGCTGGATTTGTCAAATTTGATTTGCTTGGATTGACAGCGTTGTCCGCCCTTCGGCGAATGGAGAAGCAGACTGGAGAAGTTGCTCCATTTCCGCCAGTAGACCTCGATCCAGCTTTCTCCATCTTTCGAAATGGGAATCTTGATGGCATTTTTCAGTTCTCCGGGTCAGAAGGGATTCGTGAGTTGACAGTGAAGTTGCAACCCACTTCTTTCGGCGATCTGGTCGCAATCAACGCGCTGTATCGACCAGGTGCTTTAGACGTTGGAGCAACGGATAAGTTTCCTGAGTGGAAAAAGACTCCTCGAAAAGTCAACCCTTTGATCGAGGATATTCTTGCAGAAACGTATGGGGCTATCGTATACCAAGAGCAGGTGATGGCAATTTTTGCCCGAATTACAGATGGCGATCTTGCCGCCGCTGATAATGCGAGACGAGTCATCGTTAAGTCAAAAGCTCATGACCTTTCTTGGGTAAAAAAGTTTACAGAATTGAAGAGACTTTTCATTGAAGGTTGTCTAAAAAAGTCAATTTCGAGGACTGAAGGTGAGCATCTTTGGGAAGAGTTGGCGGCTCATAGTCGGTATTCATTCAACAAATCTCATTCGGTCTCTTACGCTCGAATCGCATGGGAGTTAGCGTGGTTCAAATACAACTATCCGGCTGAATTCTTTTGCTCCATTCTGAACGTTGATAAACCGAATGGGCAAGCGTATCTCGTCTCAGCTGTGGAAAGTGGTATTGACGTTGTGATGCCTCATGTGAATGTGTCTTCTGACCAGTATGAGATTGGTCGAGAAGGCGGTGTGACAAAACTGTTCATGCCACTGTCGGAAATTAAGTTCCTGTCGCAAACGGCAGCTAAAGCGATTGTTAGTTCGAGAGACGTAGACGGAGACTTCAAGTCAGCCAAAGATTTTATGAAACGGATTCCCAAGAAAGTATGTCAAGGGCGTGCTCGCGCCGGCTTGTACGCACTTCAAGGCTTTCGTGGAATGCCAGCAACACCAAAGACTCTTGAGATAAAAGCCGACGTCGTAGACTTTGATGACGAACCAACAGAAATTCAACGAAAGTTCCTTGGTATATTTGTACCTTTGGCCTTAGAGCTTGATAAAATTAAGTCAGAAAAAGCGGCAGGCCGGGTAGCCGGAATTGTTGCCTCGACAGACAAGAGACGTTCAAATTATGGACCCTACACCGTTTACCGCCTTGTTCCATTTGGAGTATTCTGGGTTCGAAAAGCCAAAGTCGACAGAGATATTGAGATCGGAGATTTGGTCTCAGCAACTGTAACTGAAAGTACTGGAAGGGCCTTGACCGTAAAACACCTGTAAGGAGACCACATGAACTTGCTTATAACAAAAGCATTGGAAGAACAGGACATCCAACCGCTCACGGAATTCCCACGTTTTCTTTTGAACGAATTTGAACAAAAACTCGTTGCCACGATTATAAACTACACAACGAAATACGGGAAACCCCCAACACCAGAGCGTTTGGAAAAGTTGGCGCCGTCATTTGTCTCACTCAAGACAAAGGACCCGTTACTTGACGTTGCCGACCAGACAGTGGAACGAAAGAAAAATGATTACGCAACTTTGTTGCTGGAAGAGGAGCTTGCTGCTCTAAAGAAGGGAAAGACGTTTGATGTTTCAAAACACATTTCCAATCTCGATCAGTTAGCTCTTACCTCGTCAACAATTCACCGATACACGACCTTCGATCGTTCCTCCTATTTCAGGAGTGGGAAGCCAGTTACGACAGGAATCTCACTCCTGGATGGGGCTACAAAAGGGGTTTACCCTGGCGAAACGCTCTTGCTCGTCGGCCGACTTGGGGTCGGCAAATCAACTCTTCTTCAGTTTGTTCTAAAGCAAATTTTAGAAAGCGGGAAACGTCGTATTTTGTGCATCTCGAAGGAGATGCCAGCGGCCGACGTATTCGCTCGGATTGATGCTATCTTTGCTACATTCAATCCACTTCGGTTGAGAGAACAAGAAGAGCAAGAGCAGCTGCTTCCTCAGCTTCATGTAACTCAAGGAATTATAAAAGAAACAGGCAGTGATATCATCATGCCTCGCCTCTCTATTTGGGATGTCGAGAACATTCACTCAATGGCTCGAACCTTCAACTGTGATGCAATTGCCATCGACGGTGTCTACCATCTCACGTCTTCTGAAATGGGAACGGGGAGAGCCGGATGGGAGAAACTCACTGCAGTCTCACGACAAATCAAGGCCATCTCACTCGACCTCGGGGTCCCAACGATTACAACATCTCAACTAAAACGTGGTGCTGGTGCTGCTGAAAAGTTTAGTGACGAGGACATCGGGTATGCCGATGCTCTTGGTCAAGACGCCGACTTCGTAGTCGGCATTCGTCCGCTCGGACACGCAAAACGAAACCGTCAAGAACTTCAACTTATTAAGAACCGGTACGGAGCGAAATTAGCAACTCTTGTTGACATCCATTTCGACACAATGTCGATAAGGGAAATTAGTACACAAGGAGAAACGTAATGACTGACCGTGAAATGATCGAATTTTTATGGAAGCTTTTGTTACGGGTTTTTAGGGGTGATGACATTTATGAAAAAGAATGGGATACTCTTGGGATCGAATTGTTCAAGCGCGGTCTCTGTGAAAAAGAAGATGATCCGATGTGGGGGACCTACTAATGCAAATCATAAACCCCATTGCACTTGGTCTTGAGGTCGCTCGTATGAGTGGATATGAAGCTCACTGTGTTTGCCCATTCCACGACGACCATTCTCCCTCCGCCAGCTTCAATGTCAAGAAGGGGAAGCTCTATTGCTTTCAATGCCAACAATCCTGGACCACGGTCCAAGTAGCTGAAAAGCTTGGAACTTCTATGGTTTTCACCACACTCGAAGAACTAGACATTCCGATGATAACAACTGAACAGCCAGATTGGTCCTGGGTTCATTCTCTGCCTAAGGCATATGGTAACTCATATCTCGCCAGTAGAGGTGTTAGGGATGCCCTGGTGGCTGCCTACGATATACGAGAATCTAATGATGGTGTCGTTTTTCCGCTTTGGGATAGAAATGGCACCATAATTGGAGCTCAAGAACGTTTGTATCGTGGAGCATACAAGTACATCTTCTACGGCGAACGACCTCCGATTTGGCCAATGCATCGTCTTGGTGAGAGCCCGTACGTCGTGATTGTGGAAGGAATTTTCGGTGTGCTGAGAGCCCGTAAATATGGTGTACATGCGTTTGCAATCATGGGAGCTGGCATTCTACGGCATGCAATCCCATACTTTGCCGGTTTTACTAAAAAGATTGGGGTTTTTGACGACGATCCAGCCGGCCACAAAGCTACGAAAGTGTTGCTTGAGTCGGGGATCGGGGCTCAAGCATTTGCTCCCGGAGCCGAAGCAGACGAGGAAGACGACAAATTCTGGAGCAACATTTTCCGATCCCCCAATCTTGTCTCAAACTGTGTACAATTTTCACAAATTAGTGTATAATGAAATTGTCTCCTGGTGAGGATCTTTTAGCCCCATTTACGGCGAAGATCCTCGC
>Ga0180437_10008490_pt1 | contig 13019 bp, 7 predicted proteins | sample SS_ome_4_FD_132410 | JGI IMG/M metagenome (GOLD analysis project Ga0180437, IMG submission 132410) | Hypersaline lake sediment archaeal communities from the Salton Sea, California, USA - SS_3_D_1 metaG | ecosystem: Environmental > Aquatic > Non-marine Saline and Alkaline > Hypersaline > Sediment...
CAGCAAAGCGTTCCGCCACAGCCGTGAGCGTCGGGTCTGTGCCGGTGCGTTGTTTTCGGGGATGGCCGATATGGCGTTCGAAGAACCACGCATAAGTGTTATTGACCCTATTGGTCCGGCTATCGACCGGGTGAAAGCCATGCTTTTTTCGCCACTTGACTTAGTGCGGTGGCTGGTCATCGGGTTCTGTGCGTGGCTGGCCAATCTGGGTAAAGGCAGTTTTTCCGGCGGCTTCAGGGGTGGTTTTCCCGGTCCGGGCCGCGCCGGTGAAATTGACTGGCAAGGGATGCGGCACGAAGTCGAAAGCTTCTTCGGGGTGGAACTGGCGCTGATAATAATGGCAGCCACTTTCGTGTTCGTATTGGTAGTTGTGGCGGCGATTGCGGCGTTGTGGCTGAGAAGTCGGGGGCGGTTCATGTTTCTGCATTGTGTCGCGCAGAACAAAGCTGAGGTCAAGATACCGTGGCACAAGTACAGCCGGCAGGGCAACAGTCTTTTCCTTTTCCAATTGGCCGCATGGATTATCTTTTTGGTCTTGATGGCGTTGATTGTCGTGCCTATCCTGCTGCTGGTGGGTGTCATTGGGCGGGGCGGCGCCCGTTTGGGGTTTGGCATAATCGGGGTCGTCGTAATGCTGGTCTTTGTGCTGATAGCAGCAGGACTGATCTTTTCACTTATACTGAAGTTTACGCGTGATTTTGTGGTTCCGATTATGTACCTTCGCGGATGCACGTGCCTCGAGGGGTGGAGGGAATACCGGCGGCTGCTTTCGGCCAACGCGGGCAGGTTTGTATTGTACATTCTGTTCCAGATATTGCTGGGAATGGGGATTGGCGCGATTGTAACGGCGGCTGGACTATTGACCTGCTGCTGCGTGTTCTTTGTACTGGCTATTCCGTACGTAGGGACGGTGCTTATGCTGCCGCTGCTGGCCTTTATGAGAGCCTATTGCCTGCAGTATTTTGCTCAGTACGGTCCGGCGTTCGACGTTTTCTTGGAGGCCGAGCCGCCGGAGACTATCTTGCCGGGTTAGTCGTTGAGGGGGCGTGGGTCGTGGGCTCCGATGGAGCCGTCGGTGAGGTTAGGATGGTTGCCTGGGGGATATTTCGCCGCGGCGATGCGGCAATTGCCTGCAAAGGTTCAAACCCGGCCGCTTGACATTCGTATGTCTTTGCGATAGTTTGTAAGGTTTTATTGTCTTTGCAGGCTGTTGAAGACTGCGTGGAGATTGATGTTGGCTTAATCATTATGCTGTTTATGGCAGGTCGCGATGGAAATCAGAGCGTTCAGGGCATACAGGTTTGACGAAAGCGTGGTGGGCGACGTCGGCAGGTGCATCGCTCCGCCGTACGACGTTATCAACTCCGACCAGCAGGAGCAGTTCTACCGCAAGAGCGAGCACAATATCATACGGATAATAAAGGGCAAGACCAGGCCGTCGGACAACAACGGCGACAACGTGTACACCCGGGCGGCGGAATATCTGAGCAGGTGGATACAGGAAGGGGCGCTTAAACAGGATGAGCGGGAGGCGATATACGGTTACGTGCAGGATTTTGAGGCGCTCGGCAGGCGTTTTCGGCGTCTGACTTTTATTGCGCTGGGCAAGCTGGAAGAATTCGGCAGGATAGTCAGGCCTCACGAACAAATTATGCACGAGCCCACGGTGGACCGGCTCAATCTCAAGCGTGCGACGGCGGCCCGCTTCGGACTCGTTTTTATGCTTTACGACGACGAGCAGGGTGTGGCAGACGCCGTTATCGAGAAGGCGGCGGGGCACGAGCCCCTGATTGATTTTGTTGATGAGAACAGCGTCCGGCACCAAATCTTTGCCATTATCGACAAAGGTGATATTGATGCGATCACTGAGATGATGCGCGACAAGAGCTGTATCATAGCCGACGGTCATCACCGTTACACGACGGGCCTGCTGTACTCCAAAGAGAGTCCCAACCCGGCTGCAAAGTATCAGATGCTTGCTTTTACGAATACACGCCACGAAGGACTTGTGGTTCTTGCGACTCACCGCGTTGTGAGCAATGTCGAAGCGTTTGATTTCGCACAGCTAATCGAGAAGCTCAGCAAAGACTTCGAGCTTACACGGTATCGGTTCGACTCACCACAGGGCAAAAGCGATGCCAGAGAGAAGATGCTCGAGCAAATGCGAGCCGGGCATGACAATAACAGGAACGCATTCGGCATCTACGGCGGCGACGGCAGCTTCTATGTGGCGGTTTTGAAGAACACAGAAGCAATGGATGGGGCGGCGCCGGAAAGAAGCGATGCCTGGAGGTCGCTCGATGTTTCGGTGCTGCACAAGCTTATCCTCGAACAGGTGCTGGGTATCGGCGAGGAGCAGCTTGCCGAGGGTCGGCATCTCGAATACGTAAAAGACAACAGCAACGCTATCGGCGAACTGGTTTCGAAGGTGGATGCGGGGCTCAAGCAGGTGGTTTTTTTTATGAGCCCGACGAAAGTGGAGCAGATACAAATGGTGGCCGAGCACGGCGAGCGAATGCCTCAGAAGTCGACGTATTTTTATCCGAAAGTTTATACAGGATTGACGATTAACAAGCTGTAAGTTTTTGGGTTTTATTATTAGGAGCCGGTGATATGGTAGATTGGAAGAACCCGCCGCGATTGTTTATTCCGGGGCCCGTAAAGGTTGACGACGACGTGCTCGAACAGCTTGGGCGTCCGACGCTCGGGCATCGTTTGAAGGAGTATTCGCAGCTCCACGGCGAGACGGTTGATATGCTCAGGAAAGTGCTTTTTACCGAGCAGAACGTGTTTCTGCTCAGCTCCTCCGGGTCGGGCGGCTGGGAGGCGTCCGTTCGCAACTGCGTAGGTGCGGATGAAACGGTGCTGTGCACGTGCTGCGGCGCTTTCAGCGACAAGTGGGCAGGGGTGGTCAAGAGCTGCGGGCGGAGTGTTGACGAGCTGAAGGTTGCTTGGGGAAAGCCTGTTCTTCCTGAAATGATTGACGAGAAACTGGCGACGGGCAAGTATGCGGCCGTTACCCTCATATACAATGAGACCAGCACCGGGCTGACCAATCCGCTCTACGAAGTCGGGGAAATGATGAAGGAAAAATATCCGGATGTTCTGGTTTTCGTGGATGCGGTGAGCGGGATGGTTGGTCTTCCATTGCATTTTGACCGGCTCGGCTGGGATGTGGTTTTTGCTTCGGTGCAGAAGGCGTTTGCCATTCCTCCGGGCCTGACGGTGGCGGCGGTCAGCAATCGTGCAATTGAGAAGAGCAAAGAGGTTCCAGGCCGCGGCTATTACTTCGATTTTCAGAATTTTGCAAAATCGAATGAGAAGAGTCAGACGCCGACCACGCCGAGCATACCTCACATAATGGCGCTGAACCACCAGTGCCACAAGCTGCTGGCCGAGGGGATGGAGAAGGTCTGGCAGCGGCACAAGGATATGGGCGATTTCGTCAGGGCGTGGGCTAAAGAAAAATTCGCTCTTTTTTGCGAAGACAGGTATGCCTCTAATACGCTTACCACGGTGAAGAACACTCGCGGCATTAACGTGGGCGAGACGATAAAGGCGCTGCAGGAAAAGCACAACACGGTTTTTGGAAACGGCTACGGCAAGCTCAAGGAAGAAACCTTTAGAATCGCACACATGGGCGACATCACTCTCGACGACCTCAAACAGCTCCTGGGGTGGCTCGACGACGAAATCGCATGAAACTCTCCGCCGACCCTGCGACCAAGTAAACTGCTGTGGTAGCCTGACGGTCGGATGTCCCGATGCTTGGTTATTGGGAGGCCGGCTGAATGGGTAAGGTCTCGCAGGTTGACCGGGCTTGCCCAGTTTCACTGGAAATTGGGTTTGTTCCGGCTTCGCCTGCGGGCTTCGCCGCGATAAATTGGGTTCGTTTGGGTTCGTTTTGGGTTTGGGGTGCGATAACGGGCGAAAAATGGGGGTCTGATTGGGTTTGTTTGGGTTCGTTTGGGTTCGTTTTGGGTTCGTTTTTCGGTTGGGCGAAGGCGTTGTTTTTTGATAACCCATTTTGACAACTGATGTTAGGCTCATTTGGGCGTTTTTCGAGATTGGGTTCGTTTTGCACGAAAAGGGCGGATTTGTAAAGGATTCTCGACAGAAATCGCACAGAGAAGAGGGGGAAAGGTAAGGATTCCTGGTGCTCGGTGCTCGATACTGGATGGGGGTCCGCATTTTGTATTTAGTATCTGGTATATAGCATTCAGTATCAAGTTATGCCATTCTGGTGGGTATTATACGCGATTTTGGGCGAAAAGTCAACGAAAAAGAGGGAACGAACTATCCACGAATACACAGGAAGTATCACGAAAAGGGGTAAGCGCGGATTGCTGAAAAACTTCCAAAAAAGCCTCCGAATTTTCAAAAAAGGGTATTACGGATTGGCCTCTGGCGCATGATAAATTAGAAGATGGAGTGTGCTTCGGGAGGCGCGCATTACCTGCAAAGCGGCAAGGGCCGGACAGAAAAAAAAGTGCTTGCGATTTTGAGACGGACGTGCTAACTTAGAGTGCGAAGGAGAAGTAACAGGGTTGTTTATTGGCGTATATGGCAAGCCCCGGATTGTACACGGGGTCATTTGTATTTCGGGAGATAAGTGTTATGGAAGCCGGTAAGAGTTTGCTATGGGTGGTGGTGTTGGTTTGTTTGGTGGTGAGCAGCGCTTCGGGGCTGGAAGTTCTTGAACCGGGTTATTTCGCCGAGGTTTATTCGGCTTACTCTGACCCGGGAATAGACCGGAGCCCGTGGGATATGGAGTTTGTGCCGGACGGCAATTTGTATGCGACACAGTTGGATGACAGGTCGTTATGGCAGATTAGTCCCGATGGGATAGCGGAAGAACTTGTGAGCGGGCTTGGTCGTCCGACAGGTTTGGTGTGGGGAGGCGGGACAGCTTATAATGATTATCTATATATAGCAGTGACCGATACGGGCGTTGTGAGGGTGCACCTTGACGGAACAGTCGAGGGTTTTGCTTCGAGATATTGCGCGGGGACTCTCGGGCTTGACCGTGGAGGCAGCTACGGCAACTTGATGTACACGACGACCGGCTGCGTGGACCGTACTTACGTGGTGCATCCGGACGGCAGCGTGGCATTGTTTTCGAGCTGGCCGACGCATATCAACGGCGGCGGCCCGCATAACGTTGCCGTCGACAACATCGGAAATTACGGCAACCTGTTGTATATAGCGTCAAGCTACACTTCCAGCCAGGCCCATGTCAGCGGGGTTTTCAGCATGGACCCATGGGGTAATGCCAGTCGCTTTACTCCGGCGATAGTTGTGGCTCGCAATGTTGATTTTGACCCGGCAGACGGTTTTGGGGGCGATATGTTTGTCATTGGGACATCGCAGTTCGGGGAGGCGGATGATCTCTGGCGGGTCAAGCCGGACGGAACCGCCACAAGGTTTGCTTTACTTGAGGGCCTTGCCCCAAGCGGTATGGCATTCGGGCCTGATGGCGCGTTGTACGTAGGTGAGTACCTTGCGGACGGGCAGATAGTAGTCGTGACACGTATTGCACGTTACGCCCCAGTTATGGTTGAAGTTGATATCAAGCCGGGCAGTTGTCCGAATCCTTTGAATCTTAAGAGTCGCGGTATACTTTCGGCGGCGGTTCTCGGGGGTGGGGATTTCGATGTGAACGATATTGATACTGCATCGATTCGGCTGGCCGGTGTTGCACCGGTGCGAAGCAGTATGGAGGATGTTGCGGCGCCGGTAATTGACGGCAACGAATGTGATTGTGTTGAGGAGGGCGGGGACGGATTTGTCGACCTTGCTTTGAAGTTCAAGAACGAAGATATTGTCGCAGCATTGGCATTGGGGGCGGACGATTTGGCAGTGGGAGTGGAGCTTATCCTGGGTTTGACGGGTACTTTGAAGGACGGAACAGCGTTTGAGGGCGGTGACTGTATTGTGATTGTGGGCAAGATTCCGGACTTTATTGCGGCCAGGAAATCGGACGTCAACGGTGACGGGATGGTGGACTTCAGGGATTTTGCGAGTTTCGCCGAGTACTGGATGGAACCGGCATTGTAAGTCGCTGCGTGGGTTGACCTGCAGCCTATTGGGATGATTGCAGGCATTTGCTGTGGGCAGGCCTGGGCGATGCTTGTAGCGGACTGAACATATCTCGCCCCCCGGAAGGGAATTCTATGATGTCACAGAAGCTGCACTGACCAAATTTTCGCACAGGTTTACGCACGGTATTGTCCGGGTTCAAAAAGAGTTTCTCTTATCAAGAAGGCGTTCGAAGACTTGCCACGGGGCACACTGGGCCATTTTGATTGGCGTCTGCTTATTGGCGGTGATTGGGGGAAAAAGATTATTTTACCGGAGTCGATTTTCTGACGCATTGGTGTGAAAAATTGCTTGACATACTCTGACCGGCGGGTATAATCTGTATTTGGAGACTCGAAAATATTGTTTGTGACGCCTCGGGGGGTGAAAGGAAAGAAGAAGAAATGGAACCGAGGAGTATCACTAGTGGAGGGCAATCGTATCGCAATTCGACCGTTTCTATAATCCTCGTTTTTCTGGCGCTTGTGCTGTTGTGGCCCGCCGGCGCAGGGGCCAAGGCGATAAGCGCCGGACAGGCCGGAAAAGCGGTAAGGGGCTGGCTGAAGGTCGGTGCGAAACCTCTGGGCACGGCGTTGGGCAAACGAATCTCAAGGGTGGATACGTTCATCGACGAGGCCGGAGAGCCGGCTTATTATGTTGTCTATCTGGAGCCCTCGGGATTTGTGGTTGTTCCTGCGGACGACCTTGTTGAGCCGATTATCGCGTTCGTTGCAGGCGGCATCTACGACCCATCGGATGATAATCCGTTGGGTGCGCTGGTCAGCGGGGATGTGCCGGCACGAGTCGGCGCAGTCCGCCGGCTTGAGAGTGGCGGCGGAGCACAACCCGTAAGTGGTAAGAGGCAGAAGGCCTTGCAGGAGGCGGTCGCAGCGGCTCAAGGCAAATGGGCGAACCTGCAGGCGTATGCGGATGAGGCGGGGAGCCTCGGCGTATCCAGCATTTCGGACGTTCGGGTCGCGCCTCTGACTCAAAGCACATGGGGACAAACAACGGTTGGTGATTACAGCGGGGGGATAACCTGTTACAACTACTACACGCTGAACAATTATCCCTGCGGCTGTGTGGCGACGGCAATGTCGCAGTTGATACGGTATCACGAGTATCCCAGCTCAGGGCCGAGCGGCATTTACGTGTGGGGCAATATGCCTCTTGAGCCCAATTGGCACATAACGCTTGCCGAGCGGCAGGCCATCGGTCACTTGTGTCATGATGCGGCCGAGTCGGTGGACACCAGTTACGGTTCCGGTGGTTCGAGCGCGTCGCTCTATGACGCGTGCCGGGAATTTAGGGACACGTTTGGTTACAGTCGGTCCATACACGGCTACAACAGCTACAATGAGCTCGGTGCTGCGCTGACAAAGATGATTCTTCCGAATCTGGACGCGGGCCACCCGGTGGTTTTAGGCGTTCACTCGCCCGGCGCACACGGTGTTGTCTGTGACGGGTACGGCTATGACACATCGACTCTATATCACCATTTGAATATGGGCTGGAGCGGTCACGATAACGCGTGGTATAACCTGCCGACCATCGTGTGTCCCGAAGCGGGCCAGTCGTACAGTATTGTGGATACGTGTATCTACAATGTCTTTACGTCCGGCTCAGGCGAGATTATCAGCGGGCGAATCACGGACCCGGAAGGTGAGCCGATAAGCGGCGTGACGGTCAGTGCCGGAGGCGGCGCATATACGGATACGAGCGAGGCTGAAGGCATCTACGCCCTGGCAAAGGTACCCTCAGGCACAGGCTACACAGTCAGTGCAAGCAAAGGTAAATGGAACTTTTCAAACCAGATTGTGACCACAGGTACTTCGACGCAGGATTCGACAACGTGTGGCAACCGGTGGGGGATTAATTTTAGCGGGACGATTTCTGCAGGGCTTGTGGAGTTCAGTAAAGAGGCCTACGCGGCCGGCGAAAGCATCGCCGTGAGGCTGATTGACAGCGACCTGCAATGGGCCGGCCCTCAAACGGTGGCGTTGACTATATGCGGCGGCGACGAAGAGACGATTACGGTGACCGAGAGCCCCGGCGGCACAGGTGTGTTCAAGGGCTCGATTGCGACCGCCAATGGCGCGACGGTGGTGGGGGACGGCACTGTTCAGGTTCTTGGCAGCGCGGTTGTTGGGGGCGTTTACGAAGACGCCGACAATGGCACCGGTAGTCCGGGCAGCTCGTACGATTCAGCGATCCTGGCTCCTCAGTTAAGCACTATCTACACGACAGATTTTACGGGCGGTCTTCCGGGCGGGTGGTCGACGGTCGACGCCGGCGAAGCGACCGGTGACACGTGGACCTCGACGAACCCGGCCGGCCGGTCCAATTCAAATTGGACAGGGACGTTTATGATTGCCGACAGCGATTACTACGGGTACGGGATTGCAATGAATGAGGAGTTGATAAGCTGTCAGGTCGACTGTTCGGCCTACCGCAATGTCACGCTGAAATTTAAGCACTATTTCAAGTGGTCACTGTACAACTGGGATGAATTGTGCGACGTGGACGTTCGCGTTGACGGCGGGAGCTGGCAGAGGGTGGTGCGCTATAGGGGGGCGGATGCCTCCGGCGCGGTGGAGCTGGATTTGTCCGCGTATGCCGACGGTCAGGCGAACGTGCAGGTGCGCTGGCACTACTATAACGCTCTGTGGGAGTACTGGTGGGGCATCGACGATGTGCAGGTTGTCGGTGTTTTGGCAGCCGAACCAATCAGAGGTGACTTTGAGCCGGACTGTGACGTGGACTTCCACGATTTTGCGGTGCTGGCGACGGCCTGGCGAACGAGTGAGGGCGGTGCCAATTGGAATCCCTCCTGTGACATCTCGGATTCGAAGGATGGTGTTATTAACGAGCTTGACCTGAAGGCTCTGACGGAGAACTGGCTTACGGGGGCGGTTCCATAGTCAGCCTTTCGCATCAGTTCGAGTTCGAGACAAATCTTTCTGCGGGGGAGGTTTTTTGCCTGTGAGGTTTGAGGACATTGTCTTGCCCGATACAAGAGAGAGTGAAAACCAACGGACGTGCGGCATTAAAGACTCCATCCTGTGTGAAGAATCCCTGGAGTTCGCCGTGTGCAAAAAAGCTTTGACCAAGCGAACCTGCGTGGACTAAAATCGTATAAGAATCATCGTTATTGGCAGCAATGGGTCTGTATCTAATATCGTTTTTTTGTCCACGAGATTAGGAGGTCAAGCAATGGGGACGTTGAGTTTACAGAAGAAGGCGGGGTCACGTTACGTGTTATCACTGGTAACGGGGGTTCTGGTTCTGGCGGCATTTTTGCCTGCGGTGGCGGCGGATAAAGACGATGAGTGTATCAAGATTCTGCAGCAGATGGGCAAGGCTTTTGCGGGTATTGCGGAGAAGGCGTCGCCGGCGGTCGTGGCGATCAAAGCCAATCAGGAGGTATCGCAGGAGTACTCAAGCGTTCCCGACTCGCCTTCCAGCGACCCTTTTGGTGATGACTTCTGGGAGCGTTTTTTCGGCCATCCTTATCGTTACAGGCGCTCGCCCGAGCGCAAGTCCTATAGGCCGGTACAAGGCTCCGGTTTCATTGTTTCAACCGACGGGTATATTCTGACCAACAACCACGTAGTAAAGGATGCAGAAGAGATCACCGTGACACTCAGGGACGGCAGGGATTTCAAGGCCAAGATCATCGGCACGGACCCGCAGAACGAAGTGGCCGTTATTAGGATCGATTCTGAAGATCTGCCCGTGCTGGAGCTGGCCGACTCGGACGAGCTGGAAGTCGGCGAATGGGTACTCGCCATTGGCAATCCATTCGGTCTCAGTCACACGGTCACACAGGGCATCGTAAGCGCCAAGGGTCGGAGCGGCATCGGGCTGGCGGGCTATGAAGATTACATACAGACGGATGCGGCGATAAACCCGGGCAATTCCGGCGGTCCTCTCATTAATCTGAAAGGTCAGGTCGTCGGCATCAACACGGCCATCATCGGACCGGGCGGGAATATCGGTATAGGTTTTGCCATCCCCATTAACATGGCCAAGTTCAGCTATAACCAGCTTATAGAGGGAGGTAAAGTCGTGCGTGGAGCACTGGGTATCCAGATTGACGACCTGGATGCGGATTTGGCCAAGTCGCTGGGTGTAAATGAGAGCAAAGGTGTTGTTATCGGACAAGTGAGCAAGGATTCGGCGGCGGACAAAGCGGGTCTGGAGCGGTACGACGTGATTGTCGAGCTTAACGGCGACAAGATTGAGAGCGCCAACGAGCTTCGGAACAAGGTTGCGATGCTCAAGCCGGGGACGGAGGCAAAAATAGTTGTTGTTCGAAAGGGAAAACGCAAGACAATCCATGCCAAGTTAGGGGACAGCACCAAAGAGCTTAAGGCATTTACAACACCTGAGGAAAGGCTCGAACAATTGGGCCTGTCGGTGCAAAACCTTACGGAAGATGTGGCACGGCGTTACGGCTACGAGAGCCTGAGCGGGGTTATCATAACGCGGGTTAAATCGGACTCGGAAGCCGCGCGCAAGGGTATCGAGCCGGGGATGCTAATAATGGAGGTTGATCAGCAGCCGGTAAAGAACACGAAGGACTTTGATGAAGCGATAAACAAGGCGGCCGAAAGGGGACAAGTACTCTTGCTGATAACGGACGGGCGTTTCTCGTATCTTGCGGTGCTGAAGCTGGACAAGGAGAAAGAATAAGCGGGCAGGAATAAGCCACATCTGCTGAAGGATTATGAGCCGCGCTGCGAGGCGCGGCTTTTTTTACCGTGGTCGGCATCGGCCCACGACCGTGTAACTATCAGCGTGAATAAAAAGGCGTTGTCACCGCGTCGAGAGGACATTAGACTAATCGACCATGATAAGGCGAGTATTGTCGTTTTACACCAAGTATTTTGCCGTTTGGGTAATGGTGTGCGGCGCGGCGGCGTTCTTTTGGCCGGGCCCGTTCCTTGGTATTGAGAGGGCAACAACGTGGTTCTTTGCAGCGACGGTCGAGCGTTTGCTGCCGGCTGTTTGTCGGCTGGACGGCGGCATGAACTGGTTCTTTGCTTTGACGATGTTCGGCATCGGGGCGGTCTTGCAGGCCGAAGACTTCAAGCGGATAGCCAGGAGACCGAGCATTGTATTTATAGGTTCGGTCGCCCAGTTCAGCATTATGCCGCTCGGCGCTTTTGTTTTGGCCAAGGCGTTGGGGCTGCCGGCTGAGCTTACAGTGGGTTTGATATTGACCGGCTCGGCTCCCGGCGCGATGGCCAGCAACGTGATGAGTTATATTGCCAAGGCCGATGTCGCCTATTCGGTTTCGCTGACCACATTTTCGACTTTGCTGTGCCCGCTGCTGACGCCGGGGCTGACGTTTTTGCTTGCCGGGGCCGAGCTCGATGTTCCTTTCTGGAGCATGGTTGCAAGCGTGTTAAAAATGGTTGTGGCACCGCTGCTGGCGGGGTTTGCGGTGAGGCACTTTTCCGGCAAGAAGATTGAGAAGATTCTGGTGATATTCCCGGCTATTTCGGTGACGTTTATAATCTTCATTTGTTCGCTGGTCATCGCCCTGAACAAGGGCCACCTTGGCGGCGTTACGGGACTGGTTGTGGCCGGGGCGATAATACTGAACATCTACGGTATGGCGGCCGGTTACGGTGTGGGAGCGGTCTGGCGGATGAATATGAGGCGAAAAAGGACATTGTCTATTGAAATCGGCATGCAGAATGCGGGACTGGGCACGGTGCTGGCATTGAAGCATTTCGGGGAACGGGCGGCGATTCCGGCGGCGGTTTTCGTGTTCATTTGCATTATCAGCGCCTCGGTAATGGCGGAGGTCTGGCAGAAGAATCCGGTCGAAACAGCAGCAGAATAAATATTGTCTATCAGCCGGCAATTGTTGCAATCTTGTCTTCTCGTGCTATAATATCTCATTATAACTGGTTTCGGTGCGTAAGGGGGCAGTCGATACTGCGGCTGCCCTTGCGTTTGGATATGAATTGAATTATTCAGGAGTGTGAGTATGGCTTGCAATCTGGCAATTGCAGGAGTGACGGGGGCGGTTGGCCAGGAATTTTTGAAAATCCTGGAAGAGCGTGATTTTCCGCTGGATTCTCTGAAGGTGCTGGCGAGCAGCCGGTCGGCCGGCAAGAGAACCGAATTCAAAGGCAGGCAGTACGTGGTCGAGCAGTTGAGCGAGAGCAGCTTCGATCGTGTTGATATTGCCCTGTTTTCTGCCGGCGGGGCCCGAAGCAAAGAGTTTGCTCCCGCTGCCGCTCAGGCCGGTGCGGTTGTTGTGGACAACTCTTCGGCCTTCAGAATGGACCCCGATGTGCCGCTGGTGATTCCGGAAATAAATCCGCAGGCAATCGACAACCACAAGGGTATCATAGCGAATCCGAACTGTTCGACGATTATCGCGCTAGTTCCGGTCTGGCCTCTACACAAGGCGAACCCGGTCAAGCGAATGGTGATCAGCACGTATCAGGCGGCCAGCGGCGCGGGACACTCGGCAATGGTCGAATTGGAAAACCAGACGCGCGAAATTCTTGAGGGCGGGGCGCCGACGTGCCAGGCGTTCCCCTATCAGATAGCATTTAACGTATTCAGCCACAACTCGGAGCTTGATGCGACCGGTTATAATCTTGAAGAAGCAAAAATGGTCAAGGAGACTCGCAAGATATTCGACTGCCCGGATATTGCGATTACCTGTACCTGCATCCGGATACCGGTATTTCGGGCGCACTGCGAGAGTATCAATCTTGAATTCACGGACCCGATCACGCCTGAGCAGGTCAGGGACCTGTTGGGCACGGCGCCGGGGGTATCACTGATTGACGACCGCGAGCATAACCGTTTCCCGATGCCGATTGACGCGACCGGCAAGGATGATGTTTTCGTCGGGCGAATCCGACAGGATGAGTCGATACCGGAGGGCCGCGGCATCAATATCTGGGTGGCAG
>Ga0180437_10008492_pt1 | contig 13018 bp, 16 predicted proteins | sample SS_ome_4_FD_132410 | JGI IMG/M metagenome (GOLD analysis project Ga0180437, IMG submission 132410) | Hypersaline lake sediment archaeal communities from the Salton Sea, California, USA - SS_3_D_1 metaG | ecosystem: Environmental > Aquatic > Non-marine Saline and Alkaline > Hypersaline >...
CCCCTAATTTCTGAGCAATCGCCTCTAAGTTCTGAGCAATCACCACTAAGCTTTGAGCAATTGCCACCAAGCCCTGAGCAATCACCACTAAGATTTGAGCAATAGCCACTAAGACCTGAGCAATTACCACTAAGTTCTGAGCAATCGCCACTAAGTTCTGAGCAATCACCACTAAGCTTTGAGCAATTGCCACCAAGATCTGAGCAATCACCACTAAGACCTGAGCAATCGCCCCTAAGTTCTGAGCAATCACCTTTCATATCAGGATTAGGGCCTTGTACTTTTTTGCCATCTACAAAATAATAAAGATCGTTTTCTAGTCTTTTTAGTCTTTTTAATCTTTTTAATGGTTTCACTCTTACCCCTCAAAAATAAAACGTGCTGTTATTCACGCTTTCCTTACAATTATTACAAATTCTATTAAATTTTGACTTTGCCTCAAATTCTTTGTTGCATTTAAGACAAGTATTTTTAATTCTATTATCTTTACCTTTAATAAATTTACTATTTTCTTTCATGTCTTCATTTATTTGGCGTTTTCTTTCTTTATTTTTAATTCGGCACTCTAGGCAAGTCTTCCCTACTGCTCCGGTATCAAGTAAAAACTTAACTCTTTTTTTGGTTTTCTTGCACATAACGCACTTTAGTTCTTCTTTGACTATGTTCATTAAAAAACTCCATTTACAAATAAAGAAATGTATCCTACAAAAAGAGAGCAAAAGCGTTTTCCTTTTGTATGTTTTGTCTAAATAAGAAGGTCGTAGTTTCTACGGCCTTTTTATTTAGACATTTCTTCCGCTAAAGAATCTAATAGTTCCTTCTTTAAGTCTTCGCTAACAATATTATTAACAACATAATTTAAAAATTCTTTTATTGGCATAATCTTTTTAGAAAAATGCTCTATAGTTGTATTGTGATATTCTTTATTGACTATCTCAACTAGCTTTTCAGAAAACTCTATTTCCTTTTTTGTTACAAGAATTTCTAAATCTTTAGGGAAGTGTTCGCAAAATAATATTTTCATGAGAATCCTTAGTGCCACAAATTGTTATAAGTTAATATCGCTGAATGATTCGCAATCTAAATCATAATCACAAAATATATCGCAATACATATCGACTAGTGAGCTATCTTGTAAATTTGGATCATCAATAGAAAGTCCAAAAAAGTCTGCCATTTCGTTTTGCATGTCTTCTGCTTGTGCGACTTTGTAAGAGTATTCGATTGAATCTATTTGATGTGCATTCATCCTTGCAATTTCCCTGTCTATTTGTTCGACAGTTCCTAGATACATTTCTGGTGCATTTCTGAAATATTTTTCATTAACGATGAAGTATTGTTTTGTCATGTTTTGTCTATTTTCTTAATTCTTTTTGCATGTGATAAAAAACTCTATATTTATCTAATTTTTTTATCCTATCATCTTTTAAAGCAAGTTCACTTTTAAGTGTTTCTATAGATTTTTCCAAAAGGAATATAGATTTTTCTTTATCTTCAATGATTAATCTAAAGTATTTGCATGATTCTATAGGTTTAAATAACTTATCTATTTTAAAATTCCACGTATTGGTATTTTTTATTTCATCAAATGAAACTTTTATTTTATTTGATATTTCTACTTCGTAGATAAGAGCTCTAGAGTTAGCGACTATGGAATTACTTTTTAAACCATACATTCGGCATTTTTGATTAATGTAGTCTTTTAAAAGGTTTATCATATTTGTCCTTTTGTTGTTTTGTCTTGCTCTGTTTTACCATGTCAAATTTATGTGTCAACTTTCAACATTGTTTCTAACATAATAAGATTTTATGGTTTGGATCCTATTTCTATAATTTAATTTTATGGTTTCCTGAAAAAACTATTGATAATTAAAAAAGTGTCAATTTTGACACTATGTAATTTTTACATACTTACTGCGTTAATCAAGTGTCAATTTTTTGACATGTTTTCATATTAGTAAAAATAACTTAAATATTAGAATGTCCGGAGGGAGGGAGACACAGACCCTTATGGGAATTGCAATGCCGGGCAAGCTTATTCCATCAAACTGTGCGGGTGATTGTGCGACGAAGGCGGATAATTATTCGATAGATTGCATCTTAAATGCAGGCAATCCAACTGGCCAACATATCTGGCGAATCAGTTGTGCTGACCGAGAGACAGTGCTCCTACGCTGCTCTTGCGAGTTCAAATAAGACTTTTATAAAGAGGCTTATATTAGGGTTCCTATGCTCAAAAAACAGATAATTGAGATATAAAAAAGGGATGTTATGAATGTTTCTTATTGTCCTCTTTGCAATTCTACCTCTGAATCTCTTTTCCACTACGGGTTTTGTGAGTGCATACTAGATCAAATCAGAGATTACATAATTTTAGACGGTGTAAAAATTTTTTACTATTCTGAAAAATTAATTTTCAAATCAATTACTTTGGTGTAATAATTACATGACATGCTAATGACAAACAAAACAAAAGGAGAAGATTTGGAAAAGACTATTAAAATCAGCAATTTACTTGTCCAAGTAACATGCTCATCGCAAGCAAAAGCATTGGGTTTACTTATGCAACTTATTGCAAATGCAGAGAATGAACCCAAAACGATAGTTGGAATTGAGTTAAAAAAAGGAGATTTACTCACAACTCTCAAGGAGCTTTCGTTCCCCACTGGACTGACAGTCTCGGAGATAAGGACATGTTTACGAAAACTGACAGAATTAGGGTTAATAGAAAAACAAACAACTAACAGATATACGATAATCAGTGTTAAAAACTTTGAAACTTATTTTGCCCCAAAGAAAAAAACCACTGAATTAATGACACGAGAAGTCGAGTACATAGACAAATTCAACGAATTTATGTGCTCACATTTGCCTAAAGTTGAAAAAATGACGCAGACAAGATTAAACGCAATGAAGAGGCGAATCGAGGATAAAACTTTTTCCACAATGGAATCATGGGAGGACTATCTAAATAAAGTAGCACAGAGCGATTTCCTGACAGGGAAAGCAACTAAATGGAAGACAAATTTTGAGTGGCTAATAAGACCTTCCAATATTCAAAAAGTGCTAGATGGAAATTACGATAATAAAAATAGGATCACCGATGATATTCGCGAAGGTTTTGAGGCGTTATATGGAACTAGGTAAATTAACAAAGAGTATTATTTCATGGTCGATGGCTTGGGGCAATCAAATAGATCAAATTCGCGCCAGAATGTACGCTATTGCGATTTTAGAGAGTGGCTGCAAGGATATACCTTCTTTACTTAAACAATCTCTTAAAGCTCATACTAGATTTCCCAGTGCTGCGGAACTTATAAAGCTATCCAAAGGCAATATTGATGAGAAAGATAACGCTGTGCTTTTATCTGGCAAGATAATAGATGCAATTTCAAAGTTTGGCTACATGAATAAACAGGATGCAAAGAGCTATCTTGGAGATCAAGCATGGCGAGCGGTAGAACTTTTCGGAGGTTGGGAAAGACTGTGTAGAGCTGATCTATCACAAATGCAATCAATCAGAGCACAGTTAAGAGATTTATGTATGGCCACAACTAAAAATAGCGAGTGTTCCAAGATAACTCATAATGACTTAAAGGAACTAAAGAGAATCATTTTTTGAATGAAAGGTATAAAAACTACTTGTCTTAATAGACTAGTTGATGAAGCACCGAGAGCTTATAAAGATATAAAAAAAGTAATTGAATACCAAGAAGGTATACTAATTGATATAGTTGATCACTTTAGACCAATCTTAGTTATAAAGGGATAAATAGGTTGACACGATAAGTTGACACTGAAACTAAAATCTCATACTCTTTAGTAGGGGTATTTAAAATATGATTGACATTCTAAAGACGATTTCTGATCAGTTCGAGAAAAAGTTTGGTGCACAACCAGATGAAAAGATTGTTGCCGATATAAATGATTTTTTAATCGAGCAAGAAAAGAAAGAGTTTTTAGAGTGTCATCTTAAAGCTATCTCCCATACTCAGAAAAAAGAAATTCAAACTTACCTTAAAGAAAAAAACATGAATGAGTTCTTTGAGGTTATCGAAAAAATAGGAGATAAAAATGACGACAAAAAAGAAAGTAGTGAAAAAGAAAGTAGCGAAAAAGTCGTCAAAAAAAGCTCCAGCAAAAAAAGAAAAAAGACCAATAGGAAGACCAACAAAATATCGTGAAGAATATTGCGAGCAGATAGTAGAATTTTTCGATCGTCCTACAAAGATAGTTAAAGAAAAACAAGTCTTTGGTAAAAACGGTGTAGAGATAATTGAAGAAGAAGTTGCTAACGATTTCCCTACCTTTGAAAAGTTTGCATGTAACATTGATGTTGATGTCGATACTATGCTTGATTGGTGCAAGAAGCATGAAAATTTTCTCGGGGCCTACAAAAGATGTAAGCATTTGCAGAAGAATATTTTAATCGAGAATGGTATGTTTGGGCGCTATAATACGGCGTTTGCGATCTTCACAGCTAAGAACTGCACAGACATGAGAGACAAGATTGAAACTAAGATAGAAGGCAGTTTAAGCCTCTCTGATTTAGTGGAAGAAGACGATGAGTGATTCTTCTTATGATATATTTTCCATGCTTGGTGATGCTGTTCATAGATGCAAAGAACTTTACGGTGTCGATCCTGAGTGCATTGTTCTCGGTGTAGATGAGTGGCGAGAGTTTAGAGCTCAATCGATGAATGAATTTTTTTCATGCACTGATGTTTTTGATTCTAATGGAGAGTGTGAAGTTGAGTTTAAGGGCATAAGAGTTTTAAGAGCTACAAGGCAGAATTGGCTTGGAGTTTGTCTTCCATTAAAAATGTAATGACAAAGAAAAAAAAATTCCTTTATAAAATCAGAACAAAACCAATCTTTTATTTTAATAGAATCTTAGGGTGTGAAACCTTAGAAGAGTATCAAGAGCAAATCATTGAGGATTTTGTTGAGTATGATCGTATTGCGATAGCTGCTTGTCACTCAGTTGGTAAAACTTTTTTGATGGCACGTCTTGCTTTGTACTTCGTTAATATCTGGAAAGGCGCAAAGGTAATTACTACTGCTCCTACTCATAGACAGGTTGAAAAGCTTTTATGGGGAGAGCTCCGTAAGGCCCATAAGAGTGCTAAATACCCTCTTGGTGGGCATCTGACTAATACTGAGCTAAAGATCAATGATGACTGGTTTGCAATGGGTTTTAGCCCTAAAAGAGAAGCAGGAGAGGGCGAAGCTCAGCAGTCTTCAAGTTTTCAAGGATTTCACTCTAACTATATTTTAATTATTTTTGATGAAGCTACAGGAATTCATCCAGATGTTTGGAAGATGGCAGAGGGTCTTTTGACCTCTGGTAAGATTGTTAAGTTCGTTTGCATTGCTAACCCGACCAGGAGAGATTGCGATTTCTTTAAGTGCTTTAAGATGCCAGACTGGCATAAAATATATTTAAGCTGCTTTGACTCTCCAAACTTAAAAGCTAACGGAATAACAGATAAGAAAAAGTTAATAGAGGAAGTAACTTATCTTAAAACACTAGAAGATATCGAAAGACTTAAGAGGATTAAGTCTTATGCCATGCCAGTAACTCATCTATTAAGTTGTCAATGGGTTATGCAGTCGGCGCTAAGATGGGGTATAAATCATCCTTTATTTTTATCTAAGGTCTTAGGAGAGTTCCCGAAAGAGTCAGACAATACAATCATACAACTAGGAGATGTAGAAAATGCAATTCAAAGGAAATACAAAGTTAAGCAAAAGGATAAAAGGTCCATCGGCATTGATGTCGCCAGATTTGGTGAGGATTCGACTGTATTCACAGAAATTGTGGGCAATAAGGTTACGAGGAAGAGGGTACTTTATCACAGGGATATAGCCGAGGTAACTGGAGAGGCGATAAACTTCATAAGAGAAATTTACTACATAAGGAAGACCAAAGTTTTTGTTGATGCCACTGGGGTTGGTTCAGGAGTAGTTGATATGCTTCTGGAGAGAAAAAGAGAGGGTGTGCTTTCAGACAAGGTTGATATCATAGAAGTCCACAATGCTGCGAAATGTGAAGACACAGATAACCTTCAATTTCTAAACTTAAGAGCAAAAATGTTCTATCAACTAGGTGAGTTAGTGAAGACTAGTATAGATCTACTAGACGAGGACGTCTATCTTGAAGAGCTGATAAGCATACAGTATAAGTATAATTCTGCTGGCAAAATGCTCATCGAATCCAAGGACGACTACAAGAAGCGAACAGGGAACGGATCGCCAGACCATGCCGATTCTTTAGCACTTGCAAGCCTAGGCCTGACCGGAACTGTAGCACAACAGAGGGTGTACCATGATATTGATGACTCTATTATATGTGATCATAGTAATATTATGGCTGAAATTGCTCATGCTTGGAGGAATTACCGTTTTATCTGTGTCGCTATGGTTGGTAATCCATTTAGTGTTCTGGTTGTTGCTGTAAACAAGTACACTCAGAAACTATACCCTCTCGCTGACTATCACTTTGAAGACATAAAGCTTTTCAGAACAAACCTAGTTAAGAAAGAACTAGATATTTTCATGAATGAACTGACTCTTGAATGGAAAGACATGGAAATCTACTACAAAGGCGAAGAGTGGTTTGCAACAGAGATGAGTAATGAACATAACATATTCTGGGTTCCTCTTGATAAAAGCTATGAGAACATAGGCCACTCTCTCCTTAAAGATCAAATGGAAAAAAACAAAATTGCAATATCTGATAAATGCAGACAACTTCTATCGCAATTAAGCTCAGTTAAAGACGATGACAAAGAGATTCCCGAACTTGTGCAGTGCTTGCTCTTTGTAGAAAGTATCGCTATGCTAGATACGAAGACAAATAAAGAACCAATTGAAGATATCCAGGAACAAAAAGACTATATTTACGAGAACAATATTGTTGATGACGACTTTTTTTAAAGGGAAACAAAATGATTCTAGGACTAGCTATCGCAGCTCTAATTCTGGCGCTTACATCTTTATCTTGTGGAGTAACAGCTTTAATAATCGTAGTAGGAATTAAAAATTCAACACATAAGCTTGAATATGTCCCGATTGATCCTGGCCTTAATGAGCCAAAAGAAGAAAGCGAAGAAGATCCCATCAGAAAGCACATAGAAGAAGAGTATAAAAAGTTTACGGATGACCAGATATGAACAGAAATAGTATACCAGTAGCACTATCAAAACCAGAATGCCATGCTTGCCCTTTTTACGTTGGAACTTGCGAAAAATTAAATAAAAAGTTCAAAAGGAATAAGCTATCTGGCAAAAAAAATAAATCACTAAAAAATAAGTGTCCTACTTTAAAAAGGAATAACCCATGAGCGTAATGTTCGATGATTTTGAAAACGATATTATTAGCAATCAAATGCGGCCAAAGCCCCTTTGGGAAATCAATCTTAAAAATGAGGAAGAGTTGCTAAAGTGGGCATCTGAAGACTTCACTATTAAGAGTGATAATGCCATGGGGAGAAATAAGATATATATTGAAAACTTATTTCTATATAAGGGAGTTCATTTCCGCTCACAGGACTCTAGAGACCTTCTTTTCAACGATAAGATTCCAAGTGCTAGGAACCCTAAAATTGTTGCCAATTTCATTTATGATAATGTCGAGTCAAGGGTGTCAAAGCTAACAAGATATAGGCCATCAATTTTTGTTATGCCAGCAAATGATGAGTTCTCAGACAAGGTTAAAGCGAAAGTCGTCAAGATGGCGATTGATTCTCGTTGGTACACAGTAGATATTGACGGAGTTTTCAGAGAGCTGGAGAGAATGGCAGATATCTATGGTGAAGGATATTTATGCATTGAATGGGACAAAGACGCAGGAGAAGAGTTGCCAGCAAATAAAAGGCTAAGAGATGCTGGAGAAACTAAAGAGGTAGTCAGACAAGGCGACATTGTTTATAGACTGGTAACGCCAGATAGAATCTACCCAGAGAAGAGGCGGTTTTGGTGTGATGTTAATCACTACACAGAAATTGACTATATAAACGTAGATGAACTCAAAAAAATGTATCCCAAAAAAGCAGACGACATCAAGGAAGGCGGTAGAAAAGTATTCGATCTTACTAGCTTTGAATCAAATACGTCTGATAATGATGTAATGGTAATGACTATTACTCACAAGAAACACAAGTTTCTTCCAAAGGGTGCAGTCATAAAATGCACGATGGACACAATCCTGGAAGTAAAAGAATATGACTACCCATGTGAAGGGTTCCCATTTGTTCGTCAGTCGGACATAGACGTAGTGGGGGAGCTTCACGGTAGATCTTTTATCGGCAACATAAAGCAACAGCAAAGGCATTACAATGCCATAGCTTCAATGATAGCAAGAAACCACAATCAAGTAGCAAGCCCTAAGTGGGTTGCACCAAAAGGCACAATAGAGCACAAAAAACTTGATAACGGCATCTCTTTACTGGAGTACAGGGGGGCAGTTCCACCTCAATTAATGCAGCTAAATCCAACCAGCAGAGAGTTCTTTGACTATATGGACAAGCTAGAAGAGAAAATAGGGCAGTTTTCAGGCATATTTAAGGTGTCAAGAGGAGAGCCGCCAGCGGGTGTAAAATCAGGTATCGCTCTCCAGTTCTTGGATGAGCAAGAAAACGAAAGAGCAACTACGAGAATATCCAAAAGAAATACAGTGATAGTTGAGGCGGCAAAAAGAACAGCAGCTTTAATGGGAGAGTATTACCTAGAAGACGATGAAAGAATGATCAGAATCCTTGGGAAGGGTGGGGAGTTCTTAATTAGTAGGCTTGAAAACGTAGACTTGTCAGGTCCTCACGATATTAGAATTCAAAAAGCATCAGCTTTACCAGAGTCAAGGATTGCTAGGACAGAGACTATTATAAATATCAAGGAAGCATTTCCTAATCTTATAGAAGATGAGCTCGTACTTGATCTTTTAGATCTTTCTCAGGACAAAAAGTTCAAAAATATAGCTACAGCTAACGTCAACTCAGCAGAGGCAGAAAACGAAATGATGCTCCAAGGTGAGTCAATAGATGAGCCTCAAGAATGGGAAGACCATATCATTCATTACAGAGTTCATGTAATAGAGATGCAGAGCTCAAGCTTTAAAAAGCTACCACAAGAGATAAAAGCAATGTTTGTTGAGCACATAACTGCAACAGAGTATTTGATGTGGCAGAGATCTCAAAAGAATCCTCTGTTTGCTCAGCAGTTATTGACTGTAAAAGAGTATCCAATATTCTTTAGCGCTCCAACACAACAAGATATGGTGGCGCCAGTGGAACCAAAACAGCAGCAAAGTTTGATGCCACCAGGGCAGATGCCAGTAGATGAAGAGTTTGTGGCAGAGCAACCAGTAGCAAACGTAGACCAAACAGCGGCACCAGCTGCTCAGTAATACTTAGGGGGTAAATATGTCAGAAATGGAATCATTCGGTGATCTTAACTCGGGTAGCTTCACACCAGTAGAAAGCAGTGAAGTAGACTCAGACATGAAAGTCGAAGGTGATAATGTAACCTTCAACGATTTAGATAATGCCGAAAAATCACGAAAAGAGTACAAAAAGGCGAAAGATGCAGAAAGTAAAAAAGTTCAACAGCAGCCAACGGACGATCCCGTCGAGTCACAGGAAGTTAAAAAAGAACAAAAACCCAGAGCAGAAAAGAACAAACACGATGACAAAAAAGCTGATGAAGCTCAAGGAGAAGCTGAGCAAGTAGCTAAAGAAATAAAAAAGCTAAAGGCAAAGTTCAATGATGAAGAACTAGAGGTTCCAGCAGATGCTCTTTTAACTGCAAAGATAAAAGGCGAAGAAGTTCCAGTGAGTGTCCAAGATCTCATAAACAACTTTTCTGGGAAGACCCAATGGGATAGAAAGTTCAGCGATCTTAACAATCAAAGAATGGAATTCAAGTCAAAGCAAGATGCTTTTAATCAGTTTGTAGAGAAAGCAAATTCAGAAAACCCAGTAGAAGCAATTAATTTAGCGCTTGACATGGCGAACATAGATTCGCATAATTTTTATAAGAAGCTCAAGGAGTACATAATTCCGGACGCCGAAGAATATTTTAATATGTCGGATGAAGAAAGGAAGATAGTGGACATTGAGCGAGAAAACGAATTCTTAAGACAAAAGAATGAGTCCTATCTAACTAATCAGAGGCAGCAAGCGGAAACGCAAAAACTTGCTACCGAAATTAATCAGCTTAGGGAAACTCACGGGCTTAACGAGCAAGACATAAAGTATGCTTATGACGCTTTAGTGGGCAACGGAGCTGATAAAATCTCCCCACAAATGATCGCAGAGTTTGCAGTAAGTTACAGAGACGGAGTTAGAGTCGAGAACTTGCTATCAAGCATTAGTCCAGATTTGGCACAAGATGACCGAGTTTTTAATGCTGTTTGCGATATCGCTAAATCTAATCCTGATCTCTCAAATGAAGAACTTGCTCTTACTGTAAAGAACGTATTTGGCGTTGGTAAAGACAAGAAGAAGGTTCAATCAAGAGTAGAGTCTACTCAGAAGAAAAAAGAACAATCTACGGTCCAACCAGCCCCAACAGGTAATTTAGAAACATTTGATGATTTTGACTATTAGATAGGAGTTCGTCTCCTGTCTAACTAACAGGAGATGAATATGACTGCATTTAGTTTGAGTGAGGCGCAAGCTTTATTTAAAATCAACTATTACAAAAGATCTGAAAACCTTTATAACTCTGAAAACGTTATGCTTGGACGAGTTAAGAAGCGTTATGACTTCACTGGTAGAAGCCGTAACCTTCCTACAACTAAGTCTTTCCAAGGTGGTGTTGGTTCAGGAACTCTTCCAACTGCTAACGTAGCAAATTACGAAGAAGCAAGCCTAACTCGAAAAAGAGTTTACGCTGTAACTGAAATCGAAAGAGAAGCAATTTATGCCGCTGGTAACGACGCTGGAGCTTTTATTAGAGGGACACGTGAATCTGTTCAAAAGACAGTAGAGTCTTTCAATAGAAACATGAGCCGTATTATCTTTGGTAACTCTGACGGATCTCTAGATCGTGGTGATGGCGCAACTAACGTATCAGGCGCTGGTACTTCTGGTTCTCCATACGTAGTTACTCTCAACGCTGACTGGAAGGAAGCTAACTGGGAAGAAAAAGACTTTATTAACTATGATGCTGAGACAACTGATCTTGAAATCACTTCAATTGACGTAGCTAACAGACAAATTAGCCTAGTAGGAACTTCTGCAGGTCTTGGTGCTCTTGCTGGTTCTGGACCTGTTCCGACAAGTAAATATTTCTATATGCAAGGCTCTAAAGACAATGACCCTGCTGGTCTTAAAGCTTCTCTTGATGCGACAAGTGGCTCACTTTACGGTGTGACTGTAGATCGTAAATGGAGTGCTACGCAAACAGCAGCAGGCGGTGCTGGTCTTTCTGTAGATCTTATGAATGAAACAATGCTTGGAGTTCATAAGAAGTCTGGCAAGTCTCCAAATATGATCGTTACTTCTTATACTCAGTACATCAAATTTTTGAATCTTCTTGAAGACCACAAAAGATATATGATTGAGCCAAGAGCAAAAGACCTTAAAGGTAAAGTTTCTTTTACTGGTCTAGAGTTCATGTCAATCAAGGGACCAGTTCCTGTATTCTTTGACAGATTTGTAGAAGACGACAGAATGTACTTCCTAAATGACAACTACCTTGAGCTGCATCACGCTCCTGGTTTCGGTTGGTTTGACGATGATGGAACTGTATTCCTACGTAAAGCATCTAGTGACAACTACGAAGCTCGTTACGGTGGATACCTTGAGTTCTACATTCAGCCTACTTTCCAAGGCGTCATTGACGGTCTTTCAACCTGATAATTGATTACCCCCAAAGAGCGTATGACTTCGGTCTGCGCTCTTAATATTTAACAAGGAACAAAGATGAGAAGAACAATAGAAAGTTTTCAAAGAAAAATGAGAATGATTTCCTTGATTAAAACGGGGCTAGGTACTCCAGTTTTATCAGGTCCAGACTCAAATCAAGTGACTATTACAGATAATGGTGTTGGTGATTACACGATCACATTTGACGAATCATTTGCTAATTCACCTTGTGTTATGTTGACTCCGGTTACTGCAAATATTGTCCCAAGAATTAATACTCTTGCTAACGGCTCAGTTAGAATTAGCACTAGTGACCTTGGAACTGCTGCAATCGCTCCTAGCGACACTTCTAGCGGTTTGACAACTGCTGCTACGGTTAGTTCTAGAACAGTGGGAACGCTAAGAAACGGTGACACAGTTACAATTACAGTTAACGCTGCTGCTGCTAACCCAACAGACACTATCATTGCTGCTGTTACAGGTGATATCGACGCCGTTGCTATTGCCATCACACCAAACGACGGCACGAACAACGGGGCAACTCCAGTTAACTTGACAACTGCTGAGCTTGTAGAGCTAATCACTACTAACGCAGTTTCTGGGAAAACTGTCACGCTCACAGATACTAATGATCTTCTAGAAGATCTTAGAGCTACTGGTGGTGGAGCAGAAAATCTAGCTAATGGTGGTGAAGGTGATGGAGAAGTTTTCACACTAGCAAACGGAGCAGATGAAGTCGCTCCTACTGCTGCTGAGGGAGATTTCCATGCCATGATTATTGGGGCAGATGTGTCCGAAAAATACTAGGAAACAACATGGCTTCAGTAATTAAAAAAACATTAATAAGCGAAACTACATTGACCGCATCCAAAACAGGGGATGCGGTTTCAATGGAGCCACACCAAAAAAACTTTATCGCATTTGCCAAGATTTCCAACAGAACAGCAGGCACATACGATACTGTAATTCAACACTCTCCAAACGGAGTAGATTGGTTTGATAATGGTACTTTTGCTAGCGCATCTGGAAACGGTTCAGAAATAATAGCTCTCACTAATGGAAACTTACTTCTTCCATATATTAGAGCGGTCGTTACTGTAACTTCTGGTCCAGGTGATGCCGACATTGAAATTATCTTGTATTACGACA
>Ga0180437_10008493_pt1 | contig 13016 bp, 14 predicted proteins | sample SS_ome_4_FD_132410 | JGI IMG/M metagenome (GOLD analysis project Ga0180437, IMG submission 132410) | Hypersaline lake sediment archaeal communities from the Salton Sea, California, USA - SS_3_D_1 metaG | ecosystem: Environmental > Aquatic > Non-marine Saline and Alkaline > Hypersaline >...
GAGCCAGCTGAAACTGCAATCCCTGGAATTCAGCAATTGGTTTACCAAATTGTTCTCTTTCTTTGGCATACTTGAGGCTCAACTCAAGGGCTCCTGCGGCGACGCCCAAAGAAAATCCTGCAATGCTCACTCTTCCTCCATCCAGAATTGCCATCGCCTGTCTATAACCTTTTCCTACTTCCCCTATTAAATTTTCTACGGGAATCTCCACATCTTCAAAAATAAGCTCTGCCGTATCAGAGGCCCGAATGCCCAGCTTATCTTCTTTTTTCCCAACAGAGAAGCCTTTCATTCCCTTTTCCAGGATGAATGCAGATATACCTTTTCGGCCGAGCTCTGGGTCCGTAACCGCCATGACGACAAGAATTTCTGCCAAAGACCCATTCGTGATGAACATTTTTGTTCCGTTTAAGATCCAATGATCATCTTTTTTCTCGGCTTTCGTCTTCAGCGCAGCCGCATCCGAACCGGCGCCAGATTCCGTGAGGCCCCAAGCTCCAAGAGTCTCTCCCGATGTCAATCTGGTCAGATACTTTTTCTTCTGTTCCTCACTGGCGAAAAGATTTAAGTGATTGGAACACAGAGAATTATGGGCGGCAACGACGAGTCCTACTGCGGGGTCCACTTTTGTGATCTCCTCCAAGATGATCACATAATCCACATTGGAGTAGCCAGCCCCGCCATATTCGGTGGGGATAACGATCCCCAATAGCCCCATATCCCCCAATTTCTTCGTCAACTCACCCGGCCAACACCCTTTCTCGTCGTATTCTTTGACGAGAGGCTGTATTTCTTTCTCAGCAAAGTTCTTGATGGATTCCTTTAACAGCTCTTGTTCTTCAGATAGCAAAAAGTCCATCTTATCTCCTTTTCATGAACATTCCATGATCATCCATGGAAAACAACAGAAAACGATATAAACCAATCGATATCTATTTTTATTAGCACCCAAGATCTTCCCAGCGAGTGCCCATTCAAAGAGTTTTCATATTACTTTGAAGCCCGCATTTAATCAAGCAAAAAATCATGCCCGGAGCTTCGCCAGCGTTGCTTCAATTGACAACACCAGGGAAATCTTCTACATTGTGTGTGATGATAACAGGGCTCTTTCGTATTATCGTTTATGGATTGATCGCGTATTTGATCTACCTTATTTATCGGTTTTTCAGAGCGATCAATCAAGGCAGTAAGCAGCGCAGGATAACCAAGCAACCCTCCGGGATCATGGTTAAAGACGAAACATGTAATACGTATCTACCCAAGGAAGATGCGATTAGGATCCAGTATAAGGGAAAGGACTATTATTTCTGCTCCCAGGAATGCAAACAAAAATTTCTCAGCTCACATGAGTCCTAATAAAATCTCAGGGCGCTAAACTCCAAGCATCGATGGTGACAGAATCTCTAAGGGTGACCTGTTCGTGAGAAAAAGTGGCGGGCACGATATAGGTATCGCCCGTTTTGACTACGAATTCCTCAGTTCCCTCCTCTCCTTCGATAATGACCTTTTGCTCGCCGTCAAGGATTGTTGTCACCTGTTCGTAGGAGTGTTTATGTGGAGGAACGATTGATCCTTCCTTGTATTCAAATCGCGCCATCAAAACATCTTTTCCGCAAGCGAGTGTGTGTCGGGTGACGCCCTCAAAAACTTCGACCTGTGGCTGGTCTTTTTTATGAATGATGTACATCCTTTTCCTCCCAAAAAATCTCTTTCAATTATCCGGACCGTCCGGACCACGCATCTTAGTAAAAAATTTCTTCTGGATTAAAGACTATATTATGCTTAGGTTTAGTCAACTGAAACCCCTATTTTTTGATATTTTCCTCTTCCCAATTCAGGATAGGATTTCGTATGCGATCTCCTCTAGCTTATGCCCTTGCTGGAAGACAAACCGCAAGAACAGCTACCATGTGATCCGGAATCCGTCGAATTCCCCCTTGAAATCCTCCCAAGATACTTCAATATTCGTTACATTCGCCATCGGCGGTCCATGTCTCAGTTGGGCGATCAATTCCTCGATCTTTTCCCCTTCTCCCTCTGTGACCGTTTCTACTCGACCATCAGACAAATTCCTCACCCACCCTGTTAAACCGAGAGAAGAGGCCCACCTTTGCGTATGATCTCGGAAGAATACGCCCTGAACGCGCCCGGAAACAAAAATGCGTGCCCTTTTATCCATCCGTGATTTTGAGCTCATAGTATCATATCTTTTCAAAAACGCAAAATCATCGGTTATCGGGAATCCTTCATCAATCTTGCCTAATGACAGATGAGAGCTTAGAATAGTCAGTGTCGATGTGTGAAAGGTAGAGACGTTCATTTTCAATCGATTTATGGCGATGAAAAAAGTCCTTTTATCGATCGCAGGGTACGACCCAACTTCGGGTGCCGGGGTTCTTCTCGATATTCGCAGATTCATGCAACTGGGATTTCATGGGGTGGGGATTGTGACCGCATTGACCGCTCAGAACACAGAGAGCGTTGGAGATGTATTCGTTCCTCCCTCGAGGTTTCTTGCAGAACAGTACCGACAGCTCAAAAAAGATATGAAAATATCAGGCATCAAAGTGGGAATACTGGGAAGCTCACACAATATTGCCGAGATCATCCAGATTTTGTCCGAAAATGCTGAGAATCCTCTGGTTATAGACCCTGTCATAAGATCTAGCTCGGGTTACTGGTTTTTGGAGAAAACCGACATTTCTGCGTACACGGAATCGATCGGGGCCAGGGCATCCCTCGTCACGCCCAATATTTATGAAGCTGAAATATTATCGGGCATTGCAATCAGAAACATCACAGACATGAGAAAAGCAGCAGAAAAGATCTCCCGCAAGGTTGCAGCCCCGTGTCTGATCAAAGGAGGTCATCTTAAAGAAGCTCCCACAGACGTACTGTATGACGGCCACAAACATACTCTGTTCGCAAATGATAAGATCGAAAGAGCCGTCCATGGAACGGGCTGCTTCCTCTCATCGAGCATCCTGGGTTATCTCGTGATGGGACAAACTCTTCAAAAGGCATGTAAACTGGCAATCCGAGACACGGCTGAGGCCATTAAGACGGCTGCCCCCATCGGGCAAGGTCAGCACATCATCCAATTCAGTCAATAAGAACCGAGATCCTTTCTCCCCACTTCCCGGACCTTCAGGAGAAGCTTTTGGAGAAGAACAGGTCCGATGATCTGATTGATGGCGATGATGGCGAGCACAAGCGAGAGGAAGACCCCTCTCCAATGGGGAAAGGTCTCTTCCACCATTATGGCCAGGCCCAGGGCGACGCCGGCCTGGGATATGAATCCTGCCCAACTCAATGTTCGCACAGTGCGTTCCTCCTTGACAGCTGATGCTCCCGCAAAAGTACCGATGAATTTGAGCAAACCTCTCCAAAAAACACAGATGAGGGCCAGCAACCAACTGCTCTGCAAGGCATCAAAATTGAGCGACGCGCCAGATATGGCGAAAAATACGACATACACAGGAAGAGAAGTCTTTTCGATAGCCTGGATGAACCTATCCCCATGGGGTGAAAAGTTTTCCACGATAAAACCTGCGACGAGACAGATGAGCAGAGGATGGTATCCGTAGTTGTGAGATATTTGATATGTGAAGAACGCAACACTCAGGACAAAGATGGTCATTTCTCTGTTGATATATTTAAGGTAGAGAATGATCCCCCCCCCGACAATCAGACCGAGAACCACTGAACCGCCGACCTCTCTTAGAATTTGAGTGAGAAGTCCTATATCAAATCCCTGTTCCGTAAAAAAAACGGGTTTAGACAGCGATAAAAAAAGCGCAAAGAGAAGAATCACAACAAAATCCTTGACAACCGCGACACTGAGCACCAAGTCTGTGAATTTTCCTTTAGATTTCGTTTCCGTAATGATCGCGATCGTAGAGGATGGAGAGGTTGCCGTTGCGAGAGTGCCCATAAGCAGGGCAGCGGCCGCAGCTTGCAGAACAGTGAGATTTGCAAAGAACGGAAAAAACTGGCGCCCCAGAAGACCGAAAAGAAGAAAACCCGAAATGATCGTGACGGTCTGAAAAATGACAAGCGAGGTTATGGATTTTATCTGGCCCTTTAAGCGGCCGATTTGCATCTCTCCCCCTGCCGTCAGAGCGATCAGGCTCAGCGCCAACCCATCCAGGAGTTGCAGATCTTTAACCTGGGTTGCATTCAGAAACTTCAAGATGTAAGGGCCGCATAAGATACCGGCGAGAATGAACCCGGTAATCTGAGGAAGCTTCAGGCGGTTGATCTGTTTTCCGAAAAGAAAGGCAAAAATAAGGATAAAGCCGAGGGCAATAGATGTGCCCTTTTCAGGATCAGCGAAGGGGAAAAGGATGGATGTCTTCAAAAGGAGCATCAGGACAAAAATCGCGACCAGGGGAATCATAAACTCTCCTTGCAGTCCAGCCTCAACAGCGATATCCTGAGAAGCCAAGGGCTTATAAAATCGCTGACGATGATGGAAATCAGAGACACGGATAAAAATACATCCGTCAATTCCACTGCATAGGCCAATTTAAGGCTTACGGCAAACGCGATACCGACTCCTCCAAACGAAAGAAGAGTGAATCCAAAAAGATGCGGCAGGGGAAAAGGGAATCTGAGCAAAAACCTAAAAGATTTCATAGGCAGCACATAACCCAGGATTCTGGAACTGAGAAACACCAGGATCAACAGGGCAATGCGTGTGTCGAATTTAAACTCCCAAATCGCGCCGATAAGGATAAGAAAGACGATATAGAGAGGCTTTTCCAACGAAAGCAGCAGGGGATATAATCTCTCCTGTATCTTCGTGAGGTTTGAATAGGTGATCCCCATGACCATGGCCACATAGAGTGGAGGCATGTTGAAGTAGAAGGCCGCACCCGAGATGAAAAACACAAAACCTAGAAGATACACACGAATATCTTGTTCCTGTGCTCTTTTTTTCGTCAAGAGATGGAAGAGGTAACCGAGGAGGATGGGGACCAGCGTCGAGCTCGCTAATGTTACAGATCCTTTCAGAATTATCCGGGAATCGAAAAATGGAAAATGCCAATATGAAAAGAGGAGTGCCAATCCTAGAATTGCCCAAAAGCCGCTGATACTGGCCAAAAACCGCGCCAGATAACAATAATCCCCTTTCCGGGGCAGCGCAAACGAGGCAGCATTCAAAAGGGTTGGAGAATTGACCGTGGCAAGAAGCCCGAAGGCCAAAACCATTCCATAAAGAAAATATGGAGGCTGTTCGATATACAATTCACGAACAAGAAAAAAAATCGCTACAGATACCAAAACAAACACCAAAGAGAAATTGAGAAATGACAACCCGATATATTTCTTGGAGAAGCGGCGCAAATATTTTCTTTCGAACTGAAAACCGAACAAAAAACCGATCCATCCCAGTCCAAGGCTTAAAAGAGGCGTCAGGTCATCCAAGACCTGAGTGCTCAGAATATTCAGACTCATCTTTCCCAAATACATGCCGAGAAAAATGTAAACGAGGCCTGAAAGAAATATGTAACGCAGTGGGGATAGTGACTTATGACGGACGATGAACCGAGATCCGAGAAATGCTAGCAGGATGAGGAGGCCAAAGGCGTATATGGCTTTCATAAATTCAAATCTCAGGCTTCAAACCCTCGACGCGATCGACCGGGATCGTGAGAAGGATACCTGTGCCGGGTTTATCTAGATCACCCAAAATCTTTTCGAGCAACCGCACCGCGGGTTCTTCCTTATCATCCTTGATCACAGAAAAAATCGTCTTGTTGTGCGGCTTGGCACCGGTAAACATAAAACGCAAACCTGCAAAGATCGGGACTTCTTCACTGATGATATGGCCCATACCGACGCTGTCTATCACTGTCGCTCCTGATATCCCGATCTCGATAAATCCCTCAAGAACTTCTTCCAATTTCTCGACTTTATTCAATATCAAGATGAGGAGCTTCATCCAATCTTTCCTTCTTCCTCTTCGAAGATCCTGCAGATCTCATCCGGGGATTCGACCTTTCTGATTTTATCGACAACATCCGTTTCTTTCACGAGTCGACAAATATGGGCGAGTATCTTGAGTTGCATACCCGGATTATTCGTGTTCCCCAAGATCAAAAGAAGGACGTATGTGGGCATTTGGTCTACAGCCTCATATGTCATTCCCTTTTTTACCAGAGCCAGAGCGAGGAACGGCTCATCCACTTGCTCCGTCAGAGTGTGGGGGACAGCGATCCCTTTCTCAAGACCTGTGCTGCAAAGGGTCTCCCTTTCCAACAACTTGTCCAGAATCACCTGTGTATCGGCGATGGCACCCCTGTCTTTGAGTTTTAAAATAAACGCCTCAAGGACATCCTTTTTACTTCCGGGTTCCAGGTCAAGGAAGATATGGTTTTTTTTAAGATATCCACATATTTTCATCGTGCACCTCTTCTCTGATCGTTCAGGGATTAAAACTCAGTTCTAATCCACGAATCCCACGCTCCGGCACACCCACAAAACGAGTTGAACTGAAAATCGACCGTACAAAATATATCCAAGAGTCAGGGTTTCTCCTGAAAGACTTCTCCCACCGGGATGATCTCATCAGCTCTGGCAAGAATGTCTTCTGAAAACTGGATGCCCTGTTTTCGGGCTGCTTCGAGATTGAGGTTGAGCTTGACTTCTCTCATGAATAAGAAGGGAATATTCGCAGGATCCTCACCATTTTTCACCCGAATCGCTATCTCCCCTGCTTTGTAACCCATATCGAAAAAATCCCAGCCCAGAGCGGCACAAGCCCCAAGGCGCGTAGAGTAGGGCTGTCCTCCAAAAAGGGGCACCCCGTTCTCCGACGCCACCTCTCCTACGGCTGCAAACGTGGCGTTGATCGTATTATCGGAGATCTGGTAAATGGCATCGATATTTTTATTGATCAAGACCTGAGTGGATAATAGCACTTCGCTCGGATTCGTAACAGGTACAGTGATGATTTCGAATCCCAAATCGCCGGCGCTGTTTTTTGCAAGTTCGAGATAGTATCCGGAATTGAGTTCAGAAGGAGTCCAGAGAGTTCCGATCCTGAAGGCATCTGGCATGACCTCTCTTATAAATTCCAGGCTCTCTTTGATAGGCCCTCGGGAAGATACACCGGCCACATTCGGCACACGATTTATTTCCGATGTCCGTGCACCGGCAAGATAGGGATTTGCAACGGAAGAAAATATGATCGGGATCTCACGAGTCGCATGCATCGCCGCTTGGAAACAAGGAGTGGAGAAAGCCACGATCATATCCACCTTTTCCGTGACGAATTCTTGAGCAATCCTCTGGACTTCTGGGATATCTCCCATGGCATTCCTCAATATCAATCTGACATTCTCACCATCCTGGAGTCCATTATCGTTGAGTGCCTGGACGAATGAATCTCGGGATACGTTCATCGTGGGGGCATCATTGACCTGGAAAATACCTATGGTGTAGACCTTCGCCCTCTCCTGCTGACAGCTCGAGAGCAACAAAAGGACGAACAGCAGACATACAAATAGCTTTTTCATCGGAAATGTCTTGCGTATATCTTAAACATGATAGTCCTAAAAATTCAAGAGGGAAAATACTTCGGTGAGCATTTCCAAAACCTTACAAATTCGGGGGCGTCGAGGCTTGGAAAATTCGGACAATTCATTTAAAATAAGGTCCGCATGGCAAAATTCTACATCGGCACAGCAGGGTGGAGTTATAAGGACTGGGAGGGTATTGTCTATCCCGCACAAAAGGGCAGAGATTTGCATGCCCTCTATTTCCTGGGGAGGCACATCAACATAGTCGAGATAAACAGCACTTTCTACCGGCCTCCAATCATGCGGATAGCCTTGTCTTGGGTCAAAAAGGTGGAAGGATTCCCCGATTTCCTCTTCGCGGTTAAACTCCACCAGCTCTTCACTCATAACCGAAAAGGCTTCTCACAAAAAGAGGTCGACGAGTTCAAACAGGGAATCGAGCCGCTTGTTTCGGCTGGACGATTAGCCGCAATACTCCTGCAGTTTCCTTGGTCGTTTGCCAATACAATTGCGAACGTGAACTATCTCGTCAAGCTATTCGAACTATTCGCAGGTCTTCCCTTAGCCCTGGAGGTCCGACACGGTTCATGGGAAAATGAACTATTCTGCGAACTTCTGGCCGAACACAAAGTGGGCTTCGTCAACATCGATCAGCCTCTCATCAACAATTCGATGGCACCAAGTACGATCGCAACGAACCCTGAGTTCTCCTATGTGAGACTCCATGGACGGAATTATAAAGATTGGTTCAGGGAAGGTGCAGGCCGGGATGCGAGGTACAACTACCTCTATTCGAAAGGCGAACTGGAAGAGTGGGTGGATAGGATCAAGAACTTAGGGCGCAAGAGCGGGAAAGTTTTCGTGATCACAAACAATCACTACCGAGGTCAGGCCATGGCCAACGCGCTGCAGATTCAAAACAGGATAACCGGTGAAAAGCTGGAGGTGCCGGAGACGCTCCTGGCGGAATACCCCGTTCTCAAGGAGCTCATGATAGATATAAAAAAAGGGCAATTGGATCTGTTCGACGAGGAATAAAGGCTCGTGCGGATACCAAAACTGAGACGCCGATGAATCAAAAAGATGCTGGGCTTCGAAAAACCAAGATGTGGTGGGAGAATGAGTTTTTAGAGGTTAGGGGCAATCAGCTTTTCATCGATCAGAAAGAAGCAAGCTGGCTTGCCGAAAAACACGGCACTCCCCTATTTTGTTACAGCAAACGTCAAATCCGATCCAACCTCCATCGTCTCGAAAAGATCTTTGCCAAAGCCGTGCCGATCGAGACAAGAATCTATTACGCCATGAAAGCGAACTACAATCCCGAGTTGTTAGCTATGTTGAGAGAAGAAAATGTCTGGATCGATGCCGTATCCCCCGGGGAAGTTCTCCATGCGCTCAGAGCTGGTTTTCCCGCCGAAAAAATTCTCTTTACGGGAACGAGTGTGGGCGACAGGGATATCGAAGCTCTATTTGCACTGGAAGGTATTGTCGTGAACATCGATGCGGAAGAGCAGCTGGAGATCATGAGACAGCACAAGGAGAAACAGCTCAAAAATAAAAGAGTCGATGTGTTCGTCAGATGGAATCCAGGTATCGGGAGCGGATTCAGCCCGAAGACAGTCACAGCCGGAAAGAAGACACACGACGGAACACCCGTAAAGTTCGGCGTCGAAGAGAACCAGACTGTCAGGATATTCGCAAAGGCCGCAGATTATGGTTTCGATCCCATCGGCCTGCATCAACATCTGGGCTCAGGTTGGACCCATGACGATTTCGGTGCCGTACGGGTGGCGGTCGATAAAATGATCCAAAAGGCCATCGAGCTAAGGGAGAAGGGTTTCGCCATCGAAGTCCTCGATTTCGGAGGAGGATTCGGACCACGGTATTCCGAGGATCAAGATTCTTTCCCTCTCGAAGAATATGCCGATTATATCGGAAAAAAACTGCAACTATCGGGATTGAATCCGAAAGCCATTGCCGTAGAGCCAGGGAAATTTCTTGTCGCAGATGCCGGAGTTTTGCTCCTTCAAGTGCAGTACATCAAAGAAAGCTATGGAAACCGATTTGCCTGTGTGGATGGGGGGACGTTTAACACAGTGCCCCGTCCAGCCATTTATACCCAGGCAAAGCACCACATCGTAAACTGTTCCCGTGTGGATGCTAAGTATTTGGAAAAGATAACAGTTCCGGGCAACCTCTGCGCAACAGGAGATGTGTTCAGTAAGGAGATTTGGATGCCCGCTCCAAAAAAAGGGGATATTCTGGCTCTATTGTGCGCTGGGGCCTACTGCCGGAGCATGGCGTCGAACTTCAATCTCAGGGAAATCCCTAGAGAAATCGTGTTCTGATCGTGAGCTCCTTATCACCGCCGAATCAAGGCATGGCTAAGGCTCTTGAAACTTGTTAGTAAACATGAATTCATCGAGTGGCTTTCGTTTAGGCCGACGTTTCTCCGCTTCGATTTGTTTTTCCGAAAGAGCCGGACTTAGAGCTTCTGCATGTTTCCCCACAATGATCAATGTGATCACCTTGTATTCCTCCGAAATCCCGAGGATCTCTCTCGTTTTTTTCGGACTGAAACCGGCTATAGGATGAGCGACTAGGCCCAGTTCGGTCGCCCTCAGGACGAGGAAACCGACAGCGATACCTACATCGAATTGGTGATATAGCCTGTCTCGGATGATACAGTCGTCGTCCTCTTTACTGAAGGCGGCGATGATCATCGAGGATTCGCGGGCCCAGGCATTCCCCGAGGATAGCGCGGCAAACATCTCCTGGAGTGCGTCCGGTTCATAAACGAACACAAAACGCCAGGGTTGATTGTTGATACACGAAGGAGCGAGACGTGCGTGTTCGGCCAGGTCTTTCACAAGATCTTCCGTGACCTTTACAGGAGCGAGAGACCTGTAGGCCCTTCTTTCACGGATGGTTTGGCTAACATCCACGGTTTTCCCCTTATTGTTTTAAAAAATCATATATTTCTTCCATGTCGGGGAGCTGCGAGATCTCATACCTCTTGAAAAAAATGATCTTTTGATCCTCATCGATGATGATATTCACCCGACCAGAAATCCCCTTTTCTCCCAAAAAAATGCCAAATTTTTTCGCGACTTCTCCATGAGGCCAGAAGTCAGAGAGGAGCCGTGTTTCTTTGATCTCCAGTTCTTCAGCCCAAGCATGTTTCGATGGAACCGTGTCCACGCTCACACCCAGAGCCACGGTGTTCAGTTTGTCGAATATGGATTTATAATCCTCTAACGATTTCATCTGCTTGGCACAAATCCCCGTCCAAGCAAGAGGGTGGAAAGACAGAAGCACCTTTTTCCCTTTGAGCTCGCTCAGTGTGAACGCCTCGTTGTTCTGGTCTTTCAGAGTGAACCCGGGAGCGCTATCTCCCATATCCACTTTTTTCTGATTGTCCATTCTTTTTCTCCTTTCTCTTTCGATCCGAATTATTCATAGATGATGCAGATATCTCTTCCAGATTCATGATTTCGCTTGGATCAGGGCTTTTAGATCGTCTTTTCTATCCGTCTTCCTAAGTGACAGGGGAGTTGGGTCTTGTTCGTAGATCCCAATTTTTTCCTCAAAAGTCCTTTTTCCCACTTCTGTGTAGATAACGCCAAGGGAAAGCCGATCCTGCTGCATTGCAATGTGAACGGCTTTGTCCCTGTCTTTGGGATCATGAGAATCCGCAAGATAATAGGCCTTGTCCCTGAACCACTGGAATGTATTCAGCTTGTTGAAAGACACACAGGGCTGCAGGATGTCGACTAGAGCATATCCTTTGTGTGCTATCGCCATTTTGAGTATTTCTTTCGTTGGCTCCATATCCCCGGCAAACGCCCTGGCAACGAACGAAGCCCCCAGTGAAATAGCTAAAGACAGCGGGTTGAACGGCTCGAGGAGCACACCCTTGACCTGAACGGGCGTTCGAAAGCCCAACTGACTTGTGGGAGAGGCCTGTCCTTTGGTCAGGCCATAAACCATGTTGTTGTGCACGATGTTGGTGATGTTCGGATTCCTGCGGATGGCGTGGAGGAAATGGTTCCCTCCTTCGCCATACATATCTCCATCGCCGCTCTCTGCGATGACAGTCAACTCTGGATTGACGAGCTTGATGGCTGTTGCCGGGGGGAGCGCGCGCCCATGGAGGCCATTGAAGAAATGGGTCCTGAAGTAATGAGGGATTTTAGCGGCCTGTCCGATCCCGCTGACGACGACCAGCTTTTCCGGGGCTATCTCGAGTTCGGCGAGGGCGAGCTTCAATGATTTAAGAATGCTGAAGTTTCCGCATCCCGGACACCAGGCGATATCGATATCACCCATATCATATACTTTCGGATTCATGGCTCAGTCTCCTATCCTAGCATTTTCTTCAGGCCCTCGGTCAGATCCTCGACCGTAAAGGGAAGACCGTTATACTTCAGGAGGCTTTCTCCTTCTGTATAACCCGTGCTCAACCTGACGATCTTTCCGAATTGGGAGGTCGCGTTATTTTCGATAAAGATCGTTCTCTGGGCCTTGCCGATCATTTCCTTTGTCCCGGGGAAAAGAGGATAGACCTGTTTGAAATGGAGAAGCCCGAGATCTTCACGGTCCAACTTTTCAAGCGCCTCTTTGAGCGCATGATATGTCGATCCCCAGCCGACGAGTAGGATCTCATAATCTTTGTTCCCGAAAAAGTCTGGCGGAAGGATCTCCGAAAGGATTCGATCCATTTTTTTCAATCTTTTGTCCACCATCCGCGTGCGCAACTCGAGGTCTTCCGTGATGTGAGATTCTTCGTCATGTTCGTCGCTGTCGACTCCCACAAGGCCCTCCCCGTATCCCGGAATTCCACGCGGGGAGATCCCGTTATCTGTGAGTTTGTATCTTTTGTAGCTTTTGTCAGTCTTTATGATGTGTCTCTCGATGTTCCCCTTTTCGAGATCAAAGGGAGGACAGTTGGTAAACGTGTCCATAAAGTATTGATCGGTGAGGAGAAATACGGGGATTTGGAATTTATCGGCAAGGTTAAAGGCTTTCTGTGTCAGATAAAAAGCATCCTGGAGAGTCCCGGGAGCGAAGATGATCCGCGGGAATTCTCCATGCCCGGCATACAGAGCCAATTCAAGATCGGCCTGCTCTGTGCGTGTGGGAAGGCCCGTCGCCGGTCCAGGCCTCTGAGCAAGATGGACGACGACCGGGGTCTCGATCATTCCCGCAAGGCTTACACCTTCGGTCATCAGGGCAAATCCTCCTCCGGCGGTCGTCACCATGGTTCTTGCCCCTGCATATGAGCCCCCGAGCGCCATGTTTATGGCTGCGATTTCATCCTCGGCCTGTTCGACAACGATGCCGAACTTTTCCATGTTTTGAGACAAAAAAGTCATGACTCCCGTCGAAGGAGACATGGGATAAGAACTGAGAAAGTCACCTCCCCCGGCGAGTGCACCCATTCCCACAGCTTCTGCGCCGTTGAGGAGCATCTCATCGCTTGGAGAGGGA
>Ga0180437_10008494_pt1 | contig 13016 bp, 18 predicted proteins | sample SS_ome_4_FD_132410 | JGI IMG/M metagenome (GOLD analysis project Ga0180437, IMG submission 132410) | Hypersaline lake sediment archaeal communities from the Salton Sea, California, USA - SS_3_D_1 metaG | ecosystem: Environmental > Aquatic > Non-marine Saline and Alkaline > Hypersaline >...
GGTTCGTTCCCGTCGGGTTTGGGGATACCTGTAGTTGAATATGTTGAACAGCTTTGGGGTGTTTGATTATCTTTGTATTTTTTTCAAATCCTTCTGTTCATGTATCAACTGGGTTTGAAGGTTTTTAGCTTCTCTGTATGACATTCCCTGATCAATTTTCACATATTGGTGTGAACCATCTGAACTTCTTAAAACTCTGCTATCTTCCGCCACAAAGGCGTGTGTAGGCGTACCATTAGGCTTTCTTTCTTCCCAGACGGAATATTTTTGTTCTCCCATATTTAACTCCTGTACTAAAGTTATCAAAAAGCTTTAAATCCCTTCACTCCCGCCAGCCGCCAGGATTCGTTCCGGTTGCGGATTTGGGTGACCACAGAATTTCGGAAGTGGTCACCTCTTGCCCAGGGATTTCCTAAGTTTCCTGTATTCCTTCAGAATGAGTTCTATGGTGGGGCGTATGTTCCCGAATTTCTGGTATTCCTGCAGGGATGAGTAGTAAGCCCTTCGGCTGGAGAAATGTATGTTCACCGGGGGGAGGGAATGTTTAAGGAGGACGTTGCTGAGGAGGAGGCGACCTACCCTCCCGTTCCCGTCCAGGAAGGGGTGGATGTTCTCGAACTGGTCATGGACCACGCCCGCTAACGTGATCGGAGGGTAGCGTTTTTTATTATTATTGTACCATGAAACAAGCTCTCTAAGTAGTTCGGGGACCTTTGAGGAAGGCGCTCCTTTGTGAAGGACTCTTCCGAGATTGTCCGTTACGGCGACCTCCTGGCCTTTCTTTCTGAGTTCTCCGGCGAATGGCTTGGAATTCCTGAATATTATGAAATGGAGCTTTTTGATCAGTTCGAGTGAAACGTGGGTTTTCGTTCTCCTTATGTATTTTATGGCTTCAGCGACTCCGTAGGTTTCGGATATCTCACCCCTGGTCTTACCTGCCGGCCATTCATCCCTTCTGAGAATTTTCCTTACTTCAGCCTGCTCTACCGTGGAACCTTCTATGGCATTCGTGTTGTATACGAAGTCCTCCATGAAAGCTTTCCAGTCCATTTCGGAAAGGTGCTGTATGTTTATTTTTCCCTTGTCTTCAATATCTTCCAGTTTCCTGAGCTCTTTGTCGCTTAGAACTGTTTTAAGCGGGTCTCTTATCGCTTTGTAGATTCTTATCTGCTCGCGGATAAAGTTTTCAGCGTGCTTTCTCTTTTCATTCAGTTCTTTCTGCGAAAGATTAGAACCAAGAAAACGCCTTATTTTCCTTACCTTGGCGTCCTCCCTGAACGAGTGAACGAGGTAATATTTTACATTTTTACCCCTTTTCCTTTTTTCGATGAACATGCTTATATTTAGGTGACCACATTTATAAAGTTTTTATTCAAAAATGGCTACAAAGGAGTTCCAAACCTCCCTAACCACCGCCAGCCGTGCGGATTCGCGTATTGGTTTGAAAACGTTTATTAGCGCCCGCGTCAAATAATTATTCTATGAGCGGGTGGATCCTGATTGGTCTCGCGATCGGGATGATTGCGCTTCTTGTGGGCGTGGTCATGGCCGTTGTTTTCTGGAAGAGGAGAAAGGAAGGCAGGCCGGAGGAGCCCGATTACAGGGCCATATTCTCCGTGGGGATTGTTTTCATGCCCGTGGGCATCGCGTTGATGACAGCGACCGGAAACCCCGGGCTTTTGGGCATCACCGCGTTTGGAATCTTTTACATGTCATTGGGCCTGGCCAACAGGGACAAGTGGAAGAAAAAAGGAAAGAAGAAGTGAGTTTTTAAAGCCCTTTCAATGACCTTTTCACCCGAAAATTTCGAAGTTTTCAGCATTCTGCGCCTTGCGGGGAGTTTTTTAAGGGTTTAAAGCTTTTTGGCCATATTCAAGCATGCGGACCGGGGAAAGCGCGGAAAGGGCAGTGAGGCTCCTGAGGAAGTACGGGGAGCTGGAGAAGGAGGGAAGGCCGGCCCTGAGGCTCAGCGACGGGGAACTCAGGCCCATCAATGCGGCCGCCCTTCAGCCGTGGAACAGGGGCGATCCCGATTTCTGGTTCAGAGAAGGCGATACGCTGGGTGAATTCCGGGGGATGTATAAAGAGACGTTCAAGGAAGTCGGCTCTATCCCCTGTGAAGTGGACTTTTACCGCGAATACATGTCCGCTGTTTCCGACACAGAGGAATGCGCGGTGGTCGACATAGGCTCGTCCCTTGGCCGGTTCAGCTCGAGGCTGATCGCGGAAAAGAAACCCCATGTAAGGGTTTACATGATAGACAAAATGGGTTTCGAGGACATTGAAGAGCTCGGTGACTTTGACTACGTGCCCGGTTCTGTGGATTCCGCCAGGCAGCTGAAAAGGGTGCCCAGGAACGGGAAATCCTTGGGGCAATGGGTCAACGAGACGCTCCGCCACAGCGGGTACGGGAACATAGAATACCTGTCCATGGAGATGGACCACAAATACGACGGAAACACCAACCTCTCGGAGATTGGAAGATACCTGTCCGCCAGGAGGGTGTTCTTCATGGGGATGAACAACCCGTGCGGTCTGGGCAACATCACGGTCAGGGAGACCTTATACCACGGGGGAGAGGCCGTCGCCGTATCAAACAGCGGCCTGGACAGGACAAAGCCCAACAACCGCGGGTGGGACCCTGTCAGGAAATGGCTGAAGAAATACATGACCGGCCCTGAAACCGAGAAGGTCATTGATTTAACTTATGATCCCCGGTCAAACAGGAAGAGGCCAATAAGCCACCGGACAGAAAAATACAATTACGAAAAGGCACCGGAAAAGATGTTCTCAATCACGCTGAAATGGCTGTTCGCTTTGCCCCAGATAGACAAGCTTCAGGATTCAGGCTATAACGTTGCGGTCTATGCATACCCTGACAGGGTCTATCAGACTCATAACGGGTCTTCCCATATAATATGGGCAAGAAAGCCCTCTTTGCGCAGGCAATAACCCTCAACCCTATTTGCACTCGTCGAACTTCCTTCCGTACTTGATCCCCCAGCTAGCCCAGCTTGCGGCCATTATCGCGATGAAGGCCAGTACTGCGACCAGGCCGACAGCGACGTTCTGGTACAGCGAGAACTTGTCGGCGAAGAAGAACAGCCAGACGATGAAGAATCCCACTATCCCGAAGACCGAGATTATCGAGATCGCCACCCTCAGGCCGAAGCCCGGTGTGTCCTCTGGGCGTTTGTATTCCTTCTCTTTCGAAACCTTTCCCTTTGGCATATTTACACCTCGTTAATAATATTTTTCGTTCTTAATAATAGGAGGGCCGGGTTTAAAAATCCTTACCTTGGGCTAATCAAACGGACCTTTCATGGGTCTGGGGCTGAAGGTGCCGAACTCGTTTTCGTGCTGGTCCCTTTGCCCTCTTTTATATTGTCTGTTAAGGGCATCGGACCGGGATCTTTCCCTTGCCCTTTCCTGTTCCTCGTAGCCCCTGATTATGCCCCTGATCCTCCTGACCATGCCGTCCTTTGTGACAGCCTTGCCCCAGATCACGTCCTTGAAGCCGCTGGGGGACCTGTACACCCTCGTGTCCCTCTTCGCTGTCCATATCCTTCCCTGCTTCTCCAGGTCAAACCCTTCGATCTCTGTCCCGGGAAGCAGCCCTTCCTTGTATATCTGTATCCCCCCGCTGAAAATGACCGCTTTTTTAGGCTCTCTCCCGAAGTCTTCCCCGTCAAGCAGGATTTCATTTTCCCTGTCCAGCCTCCTTATGTTGGCCAGGTATTTGGCTGCGGATGCGTGGATCCTGTACTCTCCCACCTCATCCTCAAGGGTATCCATCCCCATGCTCTCGATTATCTCAGTGGAGGCGTTTCTTACGTCCGGGAGGCGGTAATAGCCTTTTTTCGGAGGCCTCTTCCACATTATCACGTCCCTGCTGTCGAGATAAATAGTGGGTATTCTGGGCATGAAAATAATTTGGGAGGAAAGTATTAAAAATGATATTTACCCAGAGGGGAACTTCTTGTTTCCCGGTCCCGGAGCTTAATGGTTATAAAATTTAAGTCCGGTTATTATTTATGCCGGATGACAATCTCCCTTCCAGCGAAGATCTGCCCAGGTACCTCGTCCTTTCCGTGGGGAAGGGCACCGAACGGTCATACGATCCGGAGATCCTCGTATCCAAGGTCGATTACACCACAAGGTTCTCCCCTTCAAGGAGAAGGAAGCCATGGATCGGGTCGGTCGAGAACGTTGAGGCCAGGCTGGATGACGGCAGGCTGCTTTTCAGGAACGTTTTCCCAGATGACCCCCTGGACGTGGGATGGAGCGGGATGGATTCTTATGGCAGGATGTCGGAAGACCCGGACGTCAGGAAGGCCGCGGAGGAGATAATGCATGATTCCGGGAAGGGCATTTTCCGCCTGGAGGGGGACCGGATCGAGGTTGTCAGGGGCCTTTTCTTGTCAAGGGATTTCCCGCTGAGGAAGAAATCTTATGACGAATCCGTGTTCCTGGACTACATCTCGGGGAACGAGCAGGCGGCGGACGTCCTCATGGAGAGGTATACGGTAATGCTCAGGAAGATAGCGAACGGGTTTGACATACCCAAGATACGTTCTGAGGACAGGTTCCAGGTTGCGGTCTCCGCGTTTTATAGCGCGCTTCCACATTACAAGGGGAAGAACAACGCGAATTTCTCAACATACATCAGCAGATGCGTGAAAAACGCCCTCGCGGGGGAGATGAGGAAAATCATGGCGCAGAAAAGGAAGGCCATAAGGAAGTCCGTTTCAATGAACGACACGTACTGGGGCAGCGAGGCGGAAAGGCAGCTGGCCGAAGGCTGGCTGAAGGCCGAGAGGATGAAGATGAGGTTGCCCTTTTCCGATGAGGTAATCTACTGACCAGCCCAGCAGCCCTTTTTCGCAGCGTCAGGGGATTACGCTCAGGACGTCGGCCCTGAGGTTCGCTGTTTTTTCGAAAGTTTTGCCCCCGTCCCCGCTCCTGTAGAAGTCGTATCCTGTCCTGATCGCGTAGGCAACGCTGCTGTCGGAGGGGGAGACAACAACGTCCGATACGTGGCCCTCGTCAATGCTTATGACCTTGTTTTTTGAATCCAGGCCGTCCTCTGAAAGGTATAAGCCTCCCGAGAGGGCGAAAAGGAGCCTGTCCGGGTCTTCCGGGAAGACAGCGATAGAATACACCCACCCTGGCATGCTGTACTTCTTCCATGTCTCCCCGCCGTCCCCGGATTTCCATATCGAGCTTTCGTCCCCCGCGTAGATTGTTTCCCCGTCAGCGGAGACGTCGAAGTATTCTATGTTGTGCCGGTCCGGGGCAAGTGAAAGCTGTTCCCAAGTGATCCCGCCGTCCTCGCTCTTAATCATCCCCACGTTCTCCTCCAGGTCCTCGAAGCTCTTGCCGGAAACGTAGATTTTAAGGGGCCCTGATCTTGTCGAAACGATCGTGCGGTAGGCGTTCGTCCCGTCATCCGGGTCAGCGTCAATCCTTTCCCATCTCTCCCCTCCGTCCGTTGTCCTGAATATCCCCCCTTCGTAGTAACCCGGATCGGAACTCCTCGTGGAGCCGCCCCCGCTTATCCCCACAAGGGCGATGTCCGGGTCTGAGGGATGGACCCACACGCTCCAGGGCCAGCCGCTGGTGAGGCCGCAGCTCTTCCATTCCCAGCTGTCCCCGCCGTCCGTGGATTTGTAAATGCCCGCGGCTTCCCCCGGGTAATTGGATATCAGGGGACCGGGCCCCGAGACAGCGGCGGCGTACATCACGTCCGGGTCGCTTCCCGAGTAGGCGATGTCGTATATCTCGGGATAGAACGGCTCGTGGCCTGTCATTGTGTCCGGGTCGTCGTGCCACAATCCCTTCCTCATCCGCGTCCATGTCTCCCCTCCGTCAGTGGATTCCAGGAAGCCGTTCCTTTCCGTGCCGAGATAGACAACGCCGGGATCAGCAGGGTGGACGGTGAGCGAGCGGAACGGGTTGTCGGGGTCGTAGTCCGTGGGGCCGGAAGGCCCGGAGATTATCTGGTCGCCGTTGCCCGTCGCGTTCCCGCACGGGTCGGGAAGGTATTTAGCGGTTTCTTCCTGTTCCGGGCTGAGCGGCTCCAGCTTTTTCCAGACCCTTCCGTAGTCCGTCTCGTTTATGTCGAGGGAATCTAGCATTAACTTCAAACGTTCGTAATGGTCCGGCCCGATAAGGAGGTTATCCTCGATTATGGCATCGATCTCGCTTTCCAGGGCGAGCAGTCCATCGATGTCCTTGCTGAGGGTTTCAACCTTTTCGCACGGGTTCCTTATGTACATGACCTCGTGCCACTCCCCGCTCTCGTCGCAGCTGTATCTGAGGTATTCCGTCCCGTCGGGGCACGTCCCGTTAATGGTTTCGCCCTCCGAGCATTCAGGACAGGGCCCGAACTCGCAGTCCGGGGGAACCCTTCCGACAGCGGTCCCGTCAGGGCACATCTTCGCGTCCTGAGTGCATGCAGAGGGTTCCTGCACGCAGCCGCTGGCGAGAACAAGAATAACCAGGAAAATGAAGAATTTTTTGTCCATTTTTATATTCTGTCTAAAGGGGGGTTAAATATACCTTTCCACTTTAGGCAAACTCCGGCTGGAAAGCGCTGCCGGAGAAGTTATCGCTATCAATGTAAGAGTTCTTCCTTTTTTCGATCCTGGGCTCGGGCTCCAGCTCGATCTGTATCACAGGCCTGTAACCAGTCTCGAAGGTTTTACCTACCTCTAACCTTTCAGAAGGGACCTGATCCATGAACATGCCCTTGACCGCGTAAGGACCGTCCAACCGATCAACATCTACCGATTCCTTAAGATACTCCCCGATCCTTTCCGCAACCCCTTTCGCGTTCATTCCAAACACACTCAATCGTAACTATTTGGTAGTTACATATAATTATTGACTTCCCGGCTTATAAAGCTTGCTATTGGGCGGAAGATATCGTTTTCTGGCCGGGAAGTGGTCATTTTTGGCTTTAAAGCGGGTTGTAAATTTATTTAAGTCCTCCCTACAAGATAATAATTGAGTGGTTTCCATGGCGGGAGCAAACATCGGGGAGGACCTCAGGCCGTCCTTGCAGCTAAAAACCTTGTATTACACGTACATGTCAGTAGTTTTTGCCCTGTTTTTCCTGGTCATGTATCTTCCCCTTCTGGTTTTCGCCCCGATGGTGGTTACTGCGGCCGTTACGCTTTTCATCCTGGTTCCTATCCTGCTGATATTGGCTTTCGTCATATACTGGATCCCCAAGTACTATCAGACCATGAACTACAGGCTGACCGGCAGCGAGATGACATGGAGGAGAGGGGTGTGGTTCAGGAAGACCGGGGTCGTGCCCTACAACAGGATCACGAACGTGGATATTGACCAGGGGCCGGTCTCAAGGAAATTCGGGATAGCCTCGATCAAGATACAGACAGCCGGGTATTCGGGCCCCAACACGAGGTCCTCGGAGATAAGGATAGAGGGGATGAAGAACTTCGAGGAGCTGAGGGAATCCATAATAAACATGGTCAGGGGAAAGAAGCCGGTCGCTGTCGAGACGTACGATGAAGTCGAGGGATCCGACGTTCTGAAAGAGCTGGTGAAGATAAGGAAACTTCTTGAGAAGAAGAGATAAAAACTATTTTTCTGCTAGCAGCCCTCGTCCGTTTCTCCGTCGCAGTCGTTGTCGACCTCGTCGCAGACTTCCTGTATATCCGCCGGCGACTCGTTTACGCACTCAACTCCCGTCCCGTCCGCCGTGCAGGTGTACGCCCCGTTCATGCACAGATCAGAGTCCGGGCCGTCGCACGGCTGCCCCAGTTCAGGGAAGTCCTCGTCCACCGTCCCGTCGCAGTCGTCGTCCAGGCCGTCGCAGGTCTCGTTCGCCGGGGTCGTCTCTCCCTCGCAGACGCCGCTCCACTCTTCATCGATGCAAGTCTCTGTCCCGTCCGAACATTCGCCCACGTCCCGGGTTTCCGCGGGGCCGGTGTAGCATGCCCTTGTCTCGTTTACGGCGCACTCCGGCTCAGGGATCACGTCCACGCAGGTTTCGTTGACGCAGGTCTGGTTCTCAGGGCAGTCCGTATCGTTAATGCATTCAGGCTCAGGGATCACGTCCACGCAGGTTTCGTTGACGCAGGTCTGGTTCTCAGGGCAGTCAGAATCATCGATGCACTCGGGCTCCTCCGCCTCCACGCACTCGCCTTCCATGCACACCTCCCCTTCCCCGCAGTCAGCGTCGACCGTGCATTCCGTTTCGTTCACGTCATCGTGATCCATGTCCTTGCCCACGATACCGCTCTTGCCTATGACCGGGCGGATGTTGTATTCGTTCGTGCGCCCCCTCCTCACGACGTGTATGTCAAAAACGAATTTCGTTTCCTCTCCCGCCTTTATCTCGAAAGGCCTGATTATCTGGAGCCTGTTGCTGGGGACCCTTACAACCGCGTTGCCTCCATTTGTCGTTGCGTTTATCCCGGAAACGTGAAGCTCGACCTTGTTGTACCACCCCTCGGAAAGATCGACATTCAGGACCGTTATGGCCTTCTCGCCGATCACTTCCGTCAGGTCAACGGAGGTCCCTTCGATGGAGAATTCCTCGAATCCTCCTGTCTCGCCTGTTTTGAACACCCTTGCCTTAGAGAAGCTGACCACAAGGCTCTCGAAATCGGAAATGTCGGCTTCCTTGTCGGAAACAAGGAGCACGAAATCCCCTGACATGGAAAGGTTCACGCTTTCCTTGCACACGTTGTAAACGCATATCTCCCCTTCGCCGCAGTCCGAGTCCTCCTCGCACTCTGTCTTTTCCTCAAGTTTCTCGCATTCCCCCTCCGAGCAAAACTCGTCCTCTCCGCAGTCCGCGTCAATAGTGCATTCCTCTTTCTCGATTTCCTCCTTTTTCAGTTCCTTGCCCACGGTCCCGCTCTTGCCTATCACGGGAAGCAGGTTGTACTCCTCACCCTGCCCCTTCTTGACGACGTTTATGTCAAAAACGAATTTCGTTTCCTCCCCGGATTTCACCTCGAAGGGCTTCACTAGCTGGAGCTTTTCTCCCGGGATCGTCACCTGGACTTCCTCGGCTCCTACCCATCCTTTGATCTCAGAGGCGTAGAGTTCGATTTTCGAATACGTCCCCTCCTCGAGCTCTATCTCAAGAACCTCGATGGATTTCTCGTCCACGAGCTGCGTGATATCCACGGTCGCGGTGAAATTGAATTCCTCGAAACCTCCGGGTTCACCCGGAGTGAATATCCTCGCCTTGGAGAACGTTACGAGCAGGGAATCGAAATCAGCTATGTCTGCGGGAGCGTCGGAGATAAGTAGGACGAACTTGCCAGTTTCCTCCGTGGTGCCGGGGGTTTCGGGCTGGCTCACGCATCCCGAAAGGAGAACTATCGAAAAAATGACCGGGATTAGGTATTTCAATCCTGACATGGTTTATTATTTGGCCGGAAAGGTATTAAAGTTTATTTGGGGGATCTGGAAAATATTATACTGTAATATCCGCACACAGAAAACTAATTATCCCGTTTTTTATCCCCTTTATCTTTGCGTATCTTACGGATAACACAGCTGTAGAACCCGGGATGCCCAAACCTGTTGGCGTATTCGGAGGTAAAGCTTAACACCAGGTGGAGGCCCTCCCTGACCTCTTCCCCGTACTTCATGATAACCTTGTCCCATTTCTCCTTGCTTATCCTCCTGTTCTCCTCTGAGAACCCGAAACGCTCAATAATTTCATTCATGGTTTTGGGCTTGATACCACCGATGAGCTTGATCTTCGCGCCCTCCGTGGGCTTATGTCCGTAAGACGTCTCGTCCTCGCCAACGCCGTACTCGGAACCGGAATAGGTTTCAAATCCCCATCCCCGGTATTTTTTAACGTTCCTGGGATCGTATTTTTTGAACTTCCAGAAGAAAGGGAATTGAGGCTTGCTCACGACTGAAGTATCTGATCCGGTCATGATCGCACGCTTTAAATTTGGTCAAACAACTTTAAAAGCTATCATCAACCTCTATGCAGTCCATTCCGTCCATTTTTTTAACTTCGTATTTCTTTATAAAACGGCTCTCTCCGTTAAGCCTGTGCTTTTTCAGGAACTCCTCGTCGAAGCTGAGGACATCGTCTCTGACCGAGACAGGGTATTTCATACTGCCTATTATCACGTATCCCGTTTCCACTGTGCAATCGAAGAAGAAATTGTCTATGCCCATGGGAACGGTATAATTGACTCTGACCAGCACCTTCCCCTTTCCAATGCTCTCTCCATCTGACATAATAACCAATATATTTAATTACTTTTTAATAGTTAATATAAATATTTATAAAGGTTTCTGTCTCCCAACAATTCCTGTTTTCGGCCTTTACCGAAGGAAATGGAGGTGGTTTATAAGAGGCTGGGGACAAATATTTAATATGAGGGATGTTTTTGCGAACAAAACGCTTGCATGCGCGATATTTGCGATCCTGATAATAATAACAATATGGAGCTCCGGGTGCGTGCATGCCCCGGAAGGATCGATAACGGTCTCCGAGCTCCTCCAGAACCCCGTCTACAACGAGGAGTTCACGGTATACGGGAGGGTGAGCAACATGGGCGAGCTTTTCTGCCCCTGCTTCACGCTCTCCTACGGCGGGGACAAGGTCGACGTGTGGTACGACCTGATGGTGGAGGAGCTGATTGAATGGCCTGCCGTGAGCGTTGAGGGCATTGAAAACGGCGACTGGGTCCTCGTTACCGGTGAGCTTAGGGTGAGAGAGGGGGTCCAGGTAAGGGAAACCTTCTGGGCCAGGAGGGTCGAAAAAACAGGAACGAACGAAAGAACCTGCGAAGACAGGTGCGGGGACGGTGAATGCCAGGAAATAGTCTGCCAGGCGATAGGATGCCCATGTTCAGAAACCCACCAGACATGCCCCCAGGACTGCCCTTCCGCAGGGCTCCCCAACCCCGCGGCCGTTTACTGCGAGCAGAACGGGGGGGTATTCCAGGGAATCGAAACCCCCGAGGGAACGGCCGGGTACTGCTCGCTCCCGGACGGAAGGGTCTGCGAGGAATGGGCCTTCTACAGGAGCAACGGTACTGAATGCAACTCCCCTGAATGATTGTTTATAAATATACCATTAAATAGTAGTTACAAATAGATAGATTTATAAACCCCCAAATCAAATTTTATTAATGACATTATCAAGGATTGCGGAGAGCGTATTGTCAGGGGAAAAGCCCGGGGCGCATGTTGAGGTGCACGAACACCTTAACGAACTTTTCGATATATCTCCTGTATTTTCCGCATACAATGGAAATAGATACGTAACGCAGTATGCGATATCCGCTGCCGGCAGAAAGGTGTATGACTTCGTATCCCCTGGAGATCTGGAATCTTTTTCTGATCTGGGATTCGAGAAGGAAGCCAAAAACCTGTATGAGAGGATCAAGGACATGGGAGTTGCGGAGGCCCTGTCTGACATGTCCCGTATGGAAAAGGTCCCCTCAAAATTCTGCGATGCCGGCAGGGAGAAGCCCGAGGTCGCAATGATTCAGGGAATGCTTTTCGGTTACGATAAGTGCTGTGTCAGGTATTACATAAATACCAGGTATGTGAAAGGAAGCACCAAGCATTTTTGGGAGGGGTTCAAGCCAGAGAACATGCTGGATGACCGGGTTTTGTGCTTTGAATCTTATCTGGACGCCCTGAACTCAAACGATTCCGTCACTTAACACACCGCGTGCAAACCCTCGGCCTCCTGGTCTTCATCAGTTCCTCCGTGACCTTCCTGTATTTCTCCAGGCACTCCCCGGAGCAGAAATCCTTCTTCCAGGTCCCGACCCTCCCGTAGACCTCCACCTTCTCCGCAGTTCCCTTGCCCTTCCCTATCTCCTTCCTGCAGAACTCGCATCTCTTTCGGAAAAGCATGTTTTAGATAAGGATTGAAACGATTTAAAAACTAACGGCCGAACCTTTTCGAGACCCCCCTGAGTAGCAGGTATACCGCGACCAGGAAGATCGAATACTCTATGAGTATCCCCGTGGTGAAGGCCCCCAGGCTGAGGCCGGTGATCTCCCCTATAGAGGAAACGAAAAGCGGCGAATCGAAATAATGGGATTCCCCCTCGGGGTTAACGTGTATGACGGAAACTAAAAGCGCAGCCAAAACCATGGAAAGAATAAATGTCTTTTTTCTGACCATGTATATTATATTTGTTTAACTTCCTTTTATTTTTTAGCCCCGTCCAGGCCATTTTCCCAAACTTATTTATTTCTTTGAAACAAATTAAGTTCAATGAAAAGGGAAGAGAACAACAAGCTGACTGAAAAGGACAAGAGGATCATTGAGAACATAGAGAACTTCATATGGAACCCGGACAAATACAGGGAAGAAAAGAGATGATTCTAAAATTTATATACAATCAGTTTATTATTTTAATATGGAGCTGGAACACTTCTTGAGGTCGGCCTGGCTGTTCATCGTGGGGGTCGCTGTCTCGATAATCGGGGTTTACGCGCTCCTTGCCGTCCCAGCCCTGGGGTCGGGCTCATTCCTGATAATGCTGGTTGGTCTCTTTTTCACAGGGACCGGATCCATATACGGAAAGAAGAAACTGAGAGGTGAATATTATATGGGAACAGAAGAGCCGGAAGCAAGGAAAGAGAAACCCAGGCCCGTAGCCGGCCCGGAGCCGGAGGTGCCCGGGGAAAACGAGGAATTCCTGGAGGAGGCCGAGCAGGCCGAGGAGCAGAGGGTCGAGCGTCCGGAAATAGAAACCGAAAAACCCGTCCTAGAAACAACCCACAAGCCGCCAGAGGATGAACACGTCAAGGTGATAAAGGTTCTTGTATGCCCGAAATGCGGGATGGAGAACCAGGAGACGGACAAGTTCTGCTACAACTGCGGCAAGAAACTCAGGCTTAAGGGCTTCCCCGGGGAAAAGAAGGGCAAGTCCAAGAAGTAGATCACACTTGTTTGAAGAAATTCCGATCGAAGATCGGGAGTGAACGCCAAAGGCGTTCACGTATTTCTGCAAATAAGTGAGCGGCAACGTTCGCAA
>Ga0180437_10008495_pt1 | contig 13015 bp, 3 predicted proteins | sample SS_ome_4_FD_132410 | JGI IMG/M metagenome (GOLD analysis project Ga0180437, IMG submission 132410) | Hypersaline lake sediment archaeal communities from the Salton Sea, California, USA - SS_3_D_1 metaG | ecosystem: Environmental > Aquatic > Non-marine Saline and Alkaline > Hypersaline > Sediment...
AATTCGAGCCTCCCCGCAGAAGTCGAAGGAGACTCTGCGCGCACCCGACGAAACGCAGGCCCCAACACCATGATCACTCATAGTCAGCGTCTTGAGCGTATCGAACCCAACGCCCAACTGCATCCGGTTTGAACCGAGTCGAGGAAAAATGGCCTCACCGCAACAGAAACTAATATGGTAGATCTGCCTCAACGAGGAAAGGCCAATGTTTGTAGGAAAACGAGGGTGCGGAAAGTGGGGCCTAGCGTAACGGGCAGGCTCTTCGAATGCAAACACCCCAGCACCTAGCAAACGATCGCCTCGCTCGGTTCTTGCGAAAAGCTGCTCCACCTGCGGACGCCACCCCCTTGCGGCATGGTTTGCGACCTCAGGCGGGGGCGTTTCTTGAGCGTTACGCGAGAGCGACGACGCCAGTCTCGCTTCGTGCGCGGCGATATCGGGGCACGCGGAAGAGCGTGACCCGCACCAAGCCGGCGATGCGGTTTCAGGAAAATGGCGCCTATTTCGACGCGGAGCGAACTCTCCCTTGCTTGACCGGCTACTGACTTGCGGCCTCCGGCTCGGGCGACTCGCTAGGGCCGACCGACAGCGCTAATCCCGTGCGATACTTCTCGATCAGGTTTAACAGTTTCATCCGCTGGGCATGATCGGGCTCCAGATCGAGCACCATCCGCCATTGAGCCATCGCCTGTTCGTACTTGCGGGCTTCCTCGTAGGCGTCGCCGAGTTTGAGGTGCAGCGAGGCGGTTTGGGGGCTCTCGGCTACGGCCAGGGCCAGGTACTCGATGTACTTGTCGAGCTTGCCCGCCTGGTTCGATTGGTCGGCCACTTTCAGATAGGCGTCGACCAGCGTCGACTTGTAGGCATCCGGGTCGAGCTTGATCGCCTCGCCGAGCAACTTCAGGTACTCATCGTACTTGCCGGTGCCGAAGGCGGCCTGGGCGTAATAGTAGTGGAACAGGGCCTTGTCTTCGTCCGGTACGGTGGGGGCGATTTTGGCGAACATGTCGTAGGCCTGGGCAAAGCGCCGGGCATTCAGATAGATCGTCGCCCGCAGGATGTGGATATCGGGCCGGTCTTCGATGCCGTCGTCGAGGGCCCTGGCGATCTGATAGACGGCCGAGAACTCCGGTGCGCAACGGAAGACGTCCTTTTGCCCGGGCACCGCCTCGATCAGATACCACTTCTGGTGGATCGTACCGGGCTTGCCCGACTTGACCGTCTGCACCGCAATCCGCCCGAAGTAGTTCCGCAGGTTGAAGAGGGCCGAGCCGAGTTTGTATCGCAACACGGGGCTGTCGAGCCCCAGCCGCAACGCCGACTGGTACGACTGGGCGGCCAAGGAGAAGAAGTTGCCCGTGAGGTAGATATTGCCGAGCTGGTAGTGGTCCGAGGCGCTTTGGGGGTTGAGCTTGACGGCCTCTTCGTAGTATTTTCGGGCCTTCTCGAGTTCGCCCAGATTGTATTGAGCCTCGGCCAGCATGTGATAGGTGGGATAGTCGTGGCGGTACTTGAGCAGGGGCTCCAGGACGCGGACGACGTCTTTCCAGTTTTCGGCGGCCGAGAAAATCTCACCGAGCGCCTGGCCGGCCTCGACGTGGTCGGGCGCCGACTTGAGGATCACTTCCAGGTGCGTGGCAGCCTGCTTGTCGTCGCCCGCGTAGCGATATGCCCGGGCCAGGTGCAGCCTGTAGCTAGTCTTGGCCTGGTCGGCCGCGACGGCCTTGCCGAGCAGTTCGATCGCCCGGTTGTACTGGCCGGTAAACAACGCGTCGCGTCCCTGGGTGAAAAGCTCCTCGGCGGTGGGCTCGGCGGAAGTCGTTTCGGCGGCCGGGGCGTCGGCATCGGATTCTCCCGTTTCCGCCGTTGCGACCTCGGCGTCCGCCTTCTCGGGCTCCGCCTGAGCGTTGGCCGTCGCCGGCCATGCTGCCAGGGTCAGTCCGAGCGTCAGCATCCAGAGAATGTTGCCATAACGATTTCGAGCTTGATTCTGGTTTTGCAGTGGAATCCGCATGTTCGAGGTCTCCTTATGAGAGTTTTTGACTTGAACAGGTTCGTGACTCGCCTTGCTGCGAAGCCGCGGGCGGCTGTTTAGAGGCGGTACTTTTCGATCCAGTTGATTTGCTCCTGCGCTTTGCCCACCAGGGGGCCTTCGGGGAAGTTGTTCTTGTAGTTGGTGTAGGAGTCCATGGCGTTGACCCACTCCCCCAGTTGCTCGTAGTTCTCGGCCACGGCGAACTGGGCCGCGCCGGCCTGGCTGCTGCCGCGGTAGTTTCGCAGGAACGCCTTGTAGGCCTCGATCGCCTCGGCGTATTTGCCTTGGCGCTGGTAGGTTTCGGCGATTCGCCAACTGGCGTTCTGGGCCACGTCGGTGCCGCTGAACTGGCGGACGATCTCCAGCCAGGTTTGCATGGCGGCGTCGGAATCCTTCAACTGCTGGTCGTAGATCGTGGCCATCCGCAGCAGGGCGTCGTCGGCCTTGTCGGCGCCGGCCACCTTCGAGGCCTTGGTGTACCCTTCGACGGCCTTGCGCAGGGCGGCGTTGATCTTGTCCTGGCGATCGGCCAACTGCGTGGCGGTCAGCGTCTCGACTTCCTGTTCCGCCTTCTGGGCGAACAGCAACGTGTTGGCGTCGTTGAACTGTCCGAAGTTGCTGGCCACCGAGGCCTCTTCCACTTCGGCCAGTTTTCCCTTGCCGGCCGCTTTGAGTTCGGCAATTCGGGTGTTCTTGAGGTCCGCCTGCCGAGAACGATTCGTCTGGAACAACTGGTACGCCTTCCGCTGGGCAATGTCCTTGTTCCGTGCAATCGTCGTTTCCCGGGTAACCCTCGCCAGCTTGGCGGCCTCGTCTTCGTAGCTCTTGCCCACCTCGAACAAGGCGTCGTCGGCCAGGGGGCTGGTCGGATACTTCTCGGCCACCGCCAGCAAGGCCTCACGGGCTTTCTCGGTCTCGCCCAGCGAGAGGTACGTCTTGCCGACCGCATACAAGGCGTCGTCGGCCAGGTGGCTGTCGGACCAGTCGGTCGCCACCTTGCGGTACTCGATGATCGCCTTGACGGGGTTGGACAACTGGCCGGCCACGATCGCGGCGATCTGGAACTGGGCGTCGAACGCCTTGCGCTGCCCGTCCTCGTCGACCAGTCCCTGATAACGCAACAGGTCCTTGAGCACCTCGATGCGGCGATTGGCCTCGGCCACTTTGGCGTCTTTCGGATAGGCCCTGGCGTACTCGCGATAGGCGTCGGACGCCGCCCGCCACTGGCTGAGATTGATCGTACACTCGGCGATCTCCCACTTGGCTTGCTGGACGAACTGGCCGTTCTCGAATTCGGTGATCACGCGGTGGTAGGCGGCGATGGCGTCTTTCCAGGCCTCATTGGCCTGATGGATCTGGCCGACCGTCGTCAGCGCCTGTCCCGCTTGGGCGTGCTTGGGGAAGCTGTCGACGAACGTCTCCAGCACGTGCAGTGCCTCGATCCAGCGCTTCTGCTGCTTCAACTCGGAACCGATCTGGTAGATGGCGTTTTGCAGGTTCTGGTCGTTTCCGCCGCGGGCGAAGTTCAACTCCTGGTAGGCCTCGGCGGCTCGCAGCGGAAGCTTCAGCTTCTGGTGGTAGGTCTGCGCCACCTTCAACGCCGCCTGCTGCGACAGCGCGTGCATCGGATCGTGGATCGTCAACTCATTCCAGACCAGAATTGCCTCGTTGTCGTAGCTGCGGCCTTCCAGTTCGGCCGAGATGTTCCAGAGCATCTGCGGGATGGTGCCGATCTTGGGGTGGCTGGGGTATTTTTTGGCCACTTGACGCAATTCCTTGCTGGTGCGGACGTATTGCCCTCGGGCCAACACCGGGCTGAAGACGCCGACCACTCGGGCCTGCGTGAGGTAGCTGTTGGCCACGTCCCACTGGGCGTCTTGCTGAACCTGTCGCTCGTCGGGGAAGTCGGCGACGGTCTTCTCCAACTCGCGCCGGGCGGCGTCGAACCGCTGGGCCACCTCCGACATCATCTCCTGCTTGCTGGCCTTCCGCTCGATCGGCTTGGAAGCCCAGGCCAATCGGTCCCGGGCGACTTCCAGGCGGAGCTTGGGCAGTTCCCGATCGGTCGGATTGTCGGCCAGGAACCTCAACGCCAGTGCGGCCGAGCGCTCCCATTGCGTCAGACCCCGCCAGTGGCCGATCATCACCAAAACCTCGCCGCGGGCCTGCTCGGCGGTAGGGGCGTGAGGATGGTCCTTGCGGATGCCCTGGAAAATGGCGTAAGCGGCGTTTAGCACGGTTTCCTGTCGCTCCAACTCGGCTTCCGAGAGCACGGGAACTGCCGGCACTGCCCGTTGCCTGTCCTGTTGTACCGGCTGCTGGCCTTGCTCGATTTGCTGGCCTTGCTGAGCGGCCCGGTCGGGCAAGTTGATCACGGCAAGATTGCCGTGGGCAAAGTTGGCACGAAGCTGCGCCACTTGGGCCGCCCGGTTGGACTCCCGTTGCTGGATCATCGCCAATAGTTGGGAGTCGCGCGCCGCCTCGGCACCTGGTGTTGCCGCTGGAGGCGCCGGCTCGGGGCGAGTGGCGGGGCCGGGTTGTGCTTCCGCCGGAACCTCGGCCGAATCGGCCGGGCCGGATTCGCTGGAAGTCCTCGACGTGACGCCGCCTGAGATTCCAGCACCTCCAAAGCCTCCTGCACCGCCGAAGCCGGCCACCGCCAGCATCGTCGCATCCGTCTCGTCATCCGATCCACGCAGCCCTCCGCTGGTCAGCGCCGAGAGAATCTCCCGGGCGTGATCGGGAATGGCCTTGCCAAGCTGGCACAGCCCGCGGCAAAACTGAAGCCGCTCCGGCCGCCGGATCGAGAGTTCGGAGGCCAACAGATCGGCGTAGACCGAATCGGCCACGTCCCAGGCGTCGATCTTGGCATATTCGTGCGCAACCGCCATCACCTTGGCGATCGCGTTGCCGACCAGCGGGCTCTGGTCGTACTGGGCGATGAACGCCTTGTAGGCCTCGATCGCCTCGGCAGACTGTGGACTGAGCTTATCCGGCGGCGGATCGTCACTCTGGCGATTCGCGTTCGCCTCGGCCAACAGCTTGCGGGCCTGGGCGTCCAACGCGCCGACCCGGGCAAAGGCGGCTTGCTCCGCCACGCTGGAAGTGCCCGGAGCCGATTGGGAAAGCACCTTGACTCCGGCCGCAAATTCGGCCAGATCGCCGTAGACGCCGGCGGCTTCCTGATGGGCGCCTTGGGCCGCAAAAAGCTGCCCGACGGCGTTGATGGACGCGCTGGCCTGGGTGACCAGCGGGCTGTCGGGATGATCGGTGATGAACTTTTTCCAACCGGCGATTGCCTCTTGAAATTCCGGCCCCAAGGCGATCTTGTCGGCGGCGCCGTATTGCTTCAGCAGCCGTGCCAGCTCGCGCCGCGCGTGTTCGTCTTCCAGCCGAACGAGCTGAAACACGGCATATTCGTCGGCCACGTCGACGGCCTGTTCCCCTTTGACTTGAATCGCCGCCTCGGCCACCTCGAAATACTCCACCGCCTTGTAATGGGCGACGATGGCGTTGCAGACGTCGCGCACCGGCTTCAACTCCGCGCTGTCAGCGTCCAGCCCGGCCTGAAGCTCGTAGCAGCGCACCAAGGCCTTCTTCAGCGTCGGGTCGAGTTCCCGCGGGACCGTCAGCCCCAGGGTGGTCAACCGACCGTGTTGCTGCGTCACCTGCCCCACCCAGAGATTCACCACGGCCAGGTCGGCCGCGCGTCGCTCGGCCTGTGGCAGGGCCTTGGCCAACGTCGCGTAGCACTCTTCAGCCACTGCCCAGTGGCCGTGCTGGACCCATGGCTGCACGTGTGCGGTCAATCGCTGCAGCGCGTCCGGCGCCTGCCCGACCTCGCGGGCGACGTGCTTTGCCAGCGTGGCCAACAACTCCTTCTGTTGCGGTGAGAGTTGGGCGTTCTGCTCCGCGTTGCCGGCCTTGATATTCTCGGTGAACCGGTAGCGGGCGAAGCCATCGAGCAGTTCTCCGTGAGCCCGGATGGCAGCAGACCAGGCGGAGTGATCGGCTGAAAGGCCGGCGAGCAATTCCGTACTCAGAGCGACGGCCAGTTGCCGGACCGTCGTGCTCTCGGGCTTGATGTAATCCTGGACGACGCCCTGAACGACCGCGACCGCCTTTTTCACGGCTTCCGCGTCGCCGCCGGCCACAATCGGCATCGCGATATCAACGGCCCACGCGTCGGGTCCCTTCAGACCGGTGATCTTGCCCGAGGGTCGGACCTTCGCGACGTAGCCTCGAACGCTCGCAGCCAGCGCCGCCTGATCGGCCCAGGCCGGCTCGGCCGGATACTGCTGGTTGATGGTGCCGTAGATCGCCAATACATCGGTTAGCACCTGCGGCAACTGCCCTCGCGGCGCAACCGGTGGAAGCTGTCCGGTTCGGGCCAGCTCCTCCAAATGCTCGACGGCCAAGACTCTCCTGTATCTTGCCAAGGCGCGAAGCACGGCCAGGCGGCTGCTGCGGGAGAGCGGGGCCTTCAACATCGTCTCGGCGCCCTGCACCGCGGCCGCATGGGCCCCGTTGGCCACGTAATGTTCGTCCAGGTGTTTCAACAGCGAGGAAGTGGAATCGGTCTGGGGCATCAGTTGACTGAGTCTCACGGCCAGGGCCAGTGCGTCGACGTCCCACTTCGTCAGCTTGCTCTCGGACGTGGGTTTCGAGCCCTGCCGCGTGACGCTCAGGTTGGCTGCAATCAAAGCCTGCAATGCCTCGACGACCTGGGGATGCGTGGGGCTGTCGGCCAGCCATTGGGCCACGGCCCCGGCCCGCTCGGGGTCCACGCCCCGTTTCAAGTCGAACCGGATCAACTCGAATTGTGCGGTCGCCGCGGCGGGCGTGTCGGCATGATCGGCCACCACCTGCTTCAACAGCTTCAGCCCTTCGGCCGCCGATTCTCCGCCGGCCTGCAACTTGGCCTGGCCCAGCAAGAGCGTGGTTTCTGCCGCATCTGCATGATCCGGATAGAGCAAGAGGAGTTCGCGGATCGTCTTCTGAGCTTCGGAGGGTTTCTTCAGATGTACGAACAACTCGGCCCGGAGTGTCATCACCTTGGCTCGTTGCGCGTCGGTCAAGGCCTTGTCGGCCAGGAGTTTGTTGCATTCCACCGTGGCCAGGGCGCCGAGCCTCTCGCGGACCATTACTTCCAGGAGCTTGATCCGCGTCTCGACCTCGGTTGCCTGGCCGCGCAACACGGCCAGCATCTGGGTGGCAAAAGGCTCCTGCGGGGCCAGGGCCAGCGTGCGCTTCCAGGCGGCGATCGCCTCGTCGAGTTCGCCGAGCTGATACTGGGCCTTGCCCAGCAGCAAAAACACCTCGGGATTCTCGTCGTCGGTTTGCGAGGCCTTCTGGGCCAGGTCCCGGGCCTCGGCGAAGTTGCCGGCCTGGTAAGCGGTCTTGGCCTCTTGGTACGCCTGCTGGGCGTCGGCCTGGGCCAGGACCGCCGACGCCGCGGCCGCCAGCATTGCCAGCGACAGAACGGGGCTTATGAGCCGTTGCATGTTCTTGCTCCTTGAAGTTCTTGGCCTACTTGACAGCCAGAGTAACGAAGCTGTGGACGGATTTCGTGAGTTAGACTCCTCCCGCGTTGAACAAGTTCCCAAGGTTCCAATATCGAGGCAAAAAACTCCCATTTCCATCCGTTCTTCGCGCCGACACGAACACGGTACGAGCCCTTTTCCCTGCAATTGTAGCGAAAATCCGGGCGGTGGAACGTAACGAGTTCGTAACAACGCCCCGGGGTTCGCGACGGTTCCATCGCACGGTTCTCAAGAGGTGTTTCATCCTGTAGAATGGGGCCGTTACTGCAAACGCTGAACCACGCAGTTCTTATGAAGCAGGAACCCTCCTATGATGCACCGCCTGGTCACTACCGTCCTTCTGACGGCGATCCCGGCCGTACCTCCCCTGATCAACTCCGAGGAAGCCAAGGCAGCCGTTCCCGTTTTAGACGACCAAACCGTCTGGCGGTTTCACGCAACGCTCCGCCCGCCGGCGGTCGGCACGGCGGAGAACGTTGTTTCGGGAAGACACCCCGAAGGCAACTGGGTTATCCGCAACCAGGGCGATTCGTCGCCGTTGCCCGGCAACGAGTGGATCCGACCGGACTTCGACGATTCCCCCTGGTCGCGACAGCGCGGCCCGTTCTACGGCGGCTACGGAACCGACCGGCCGGCCGGCGTGGCGCTGCTCTGTTTGCGCGGCCGGTTCGGCGTGAGCGATCCGGTCAGCGTTAAGGATCTGAAGCTGTCGCTGACGTACCGCGGGGGCATGCTCCTGTACGTCAACGGCAAGGAAATCTCGCGGGCCGATATGCCGCGCGGTCCAATCGAACCGCTCACGCTGGCGAACGATTATCCACGCAACGTTTTCGTCACACCGGGCGGCGAGGCGCTGCTGCCGAATTTCGGCGCCCGCAAACCGCCGGCCGAACTCCTCGACCGTTACGAGGCACGAATTCGCCGCCGCACGGTGAACGTGCCTGCCAACGTGCTGCGAAAGGGCGAAAACGTTTTGGCGATTGAACTGCACCGTACGGCCATCCCGGCCGATCTGCCCCCATATGGCCGGGGTGCCTGGGATACGGTCGGCCTGCTGGAGGCCGGCTTGACGGCCGCCGACGGCAGCGCGGTGGGGGACCACGTGGGAACCCCGCGCGGCGTGCAAGTATGGCTAGCCGATCCCTGGCGGCGTCTCGAGGGAGATACTGCCTTGGGAGCACCCTCCGAGAAGACCGGGGTGGTCGAGATGATCGCGCCCCGAAACGGGATCGCTTCTGCGCAAGTGGTCGTTGGCGGTCGAGAGGGATTCAGCGGCCTGTCGGCCAAAATGAGCGACTTGAAGTCGTCCGAAGGCGCCACGATACCGGCCGGCGCCGTTGAGGTGCGTTACGCCCAGGTGGAGCAGCAGTTCATCCCGTTGCTCGATCGCCCCGTCGATGGAGCGACAATGCAGCCGATCTGGCTGACGGCCGACATACCGGCCGACGCCCGGCCCGGTACGTATCGGGGAACGCTTTCGATCAAGGCGCCCGGCAAAGCGGTCGACGTGCCCGTCCAGTTGACCGTCTACGGCTGGAAGGTCGGTAATCCTCGACAGTGGCAGACGTGCGTCAACCTGCTGCAGTCTCCCGAGTCGGTGGCCGGTCAGTACCGGGTGCCGCTCTGGTCGGAGAAGCACTTTCAGCTGATGGAGCAGTCTTTCGCATTGATGGGTCTGGCGGGCAACGACGTGCTGGGGATCTCGGCGGTGGGCAAGAGCGTCTTCGGCGACGATCCGATGATCGTCTTCCGCAAACAGGGCAACACGTACGTTCCGGAGTTCCGGTTCGTGGAGCGCTACCTCGAATTGTACGACCGCTACGCCGGCCCGCCGCAGTTCTTCTCGCTCAACGTCTGGTCCTATGGCATGTACTACAGCGGCCAGACGCGAGACGGCGGCGACACGGAGCGTCGGGCTTCGAGCGTTCCCGTGGTGGAGCTGCGCGGCAGTCGACTCGTGCCGATCGAAATGCCGATCTACGGCGAGCCGGGCACGGAGCCGGTGTGGCGTCAGGTCATCGACGGTTTGCGCGGCCGGATCGAAGAACTCGGGTGGCACGAAACGCGCCTTTTGCTGGGCACTTCCGGCGACGCCTGGCCCAGCGCGATTACGGTCAACTTCTTCAAGAAGATCGCCCCCGACGCCCAATGGCGCTCGCTGACCCACGGCGGCGGGTGTCCGAAGTGGGGAATCAGCGACCACGAACGAACCCAGCCGAACGACATGGTGGTAGGTTACCTGGAGATCGCCCGGCGGTTGGAGAATACGCGCGTCAAGCGGCCCGAGCATCCCGTGGCCTGCAACGCCCGGGACAACGTGGGTACCAATCCCTTCACGTATCGCGGACTGGCGGTGACCAACACGATCACCACCAATTACGACGGCCTCTGTTGGAAGGGGATCGACTACTGGACCTATCTCACGCCCGAGGGTACGAAACGAAACGCCCTGAACACGTACGTGCACTTCGGCAACATGGTAGGCGGCACGCCGCGGGCGATGGCCTGGCCGGGACCGGACGGCGCGGTGGCCACGGTCCAATTCGAGATGCTCCGCCAAGGCATTCAAGACTGCGAGGCCGTGTTGGCGATTCAAGCGAACCTCAAGACGCTCTACCCGCCGCCGGTGAAGATCTACGACGTGGTCAACCTCTCGCTCAAAGGCGCCTTGCCCCGGCAAGCTCGCCGCGACGGGAAGCAGCCCAAGGTACTCCGGGCAAAGGACCTGGATTTGGCAATCCTTTACAGCGGCGGCGAGACGCCGGGCGAGATCCTGCCCAGCGCTCGCACGTACAATCACGGACGGCACCAAGGAGAAATCAAGGTCTTGCCCAGTGATAAAGGCGAAAAGTTCGACATTCGCGTAACCCTGGGCGATGACAACTGGGTGTTGGGCGGCCCCGGCCGCTTTGTCGTCCGGTTGGAGCGATCGGGCGATCAATACACGGGATCCTACGACGGCTCGTTCCGCGGCGAGAAATCGCAAGGTGCGGTCACCGGCTCGTTCACGCCGCAAGGCCGAAGCGTCTCCACCGGCGAGAAACCGGTGGAGAATGAGTTGACCCGCCGATGCCGGGCCGTCGTCGAGGACGTCTCGCGCACGCTCAGCGGCAAGGCGCCCACCGGTGGTCTACGGGACTTGATGCACCGGCTCTACGCGACTGCCACCGACGTAGCCGGGGCGATTGAAGCGAAGCCATAGCCCGGGCCGCTGAAAACACCGCCTGTGGAGCCTCGAAGAACTCGTCGCACAAAGCAAGAGGTGTGATGTTGAAGACACTTGCGCTTGCCGTGATGATCTTGTTGACTGTTGCTGGCTGCTTTCCAGCCCTCGCCGCCGATTGGCCCATGTGGCGATGCGACGCCTCCCGATCGGCCGTCTCTGCAGAGAAGCTGCCCGACGAGCTTCACGTACAGTGGGTGCGCAAGCTCCCGCCGCAGATCCCGGCGTGGAAGGACGAGGGGGCGATGCAGTTCGACGCCGGCTACCAGCCGGTGGTGTTGGGAAAGTTGGTCTTCGTCGGCTCGACGGTCAACGATGCGGTGACGGCCTACGACCTCGAGACGGGCGCCCAGCGCTGGCGGTTCTACACGGAAGGGCCGATTCGGCTCGCTCCGGCCGGTTGGAAGGACAGAATCTACGTGACGTCCGACGACGGCTGCCTCTACTGCCTGGGCGCCGCCGACGGCAAGCTCAAGTGGAAGTTCCGCGGCGGGCCTTCCGACCGGCGGCTGATCGGCAACCAGCGGCTGATCTCCACCTGGCCGGCTCGTGGCGGGCCGGTGGTGGCGGACGGAATCGTCTATTTCGCCACCGGGATCTGGCCCTTCATGGGGACGTTCGTCTACGCTCTGGACGCCAGCTCCGGCCGCGTCGAGTGGATCAACGACAGCACCAGTTTCACCTTCCGCCGGTTGCCCCATTACGGCTCGGCGGCCTTTTCGGGCCTCTCGCCGCAAGGCCACCTGGTCCTGGCCGGCGACAAACTGATCGTGCCCGGCAGCCGGCTGAGCCCCGCCGTTTTCGACCGACGCACGGGCGAGTTCCTCTTCTACGCCAAGGGCACCGGTCCGGAGGTTGCCGCCCAGGGCCGCTTCGCCTTTGCCGGCAGGCAGATCTTCGACGTGGATCGAGGCATCTCCGTCCGGCTCCAAGGCGCCAATCGCCTGGAGCATTTGGTGCTGGCCCCGGACGCCTGGCACACACCCTCCGGGACGTTCGATCCGGCAAGCATCAGCCTGAAGGAAATCACCACCAAAGAGCCCCACTCGGACATCGACGTGCAGGTGCTTACCGGCAGCATCAAAGGACTCGGGCGTCTGCGGGTCACGCCATGGCTGCGCGCCGGCTCCCGGCTGGTGGCCAGCCACAGCCGCGAAATCCAGCTTCTGGACGTTTCCAGCAAGACGGCCGAACCGGAGATCGTGTGGCAGGGCCAGGTGGACGGCACGCCGATGAGCGTGCTGGCCGCCGGAGGCCGGTTGATCGTGGCGACCGTCGAGGGGGGCATCTATTGCTTCGGGTCGAAGGAAACCACGCCGAGAAAACACGAGTTGCCAAAGCCGTTGAAGCCTTCTTCCAATCGCTGGTCCGCCCAGGCCGAGAAGATCCTCAAGGCGGCTCGCGTTTCCGATGGCTACTGCCTGGTTTGGGGGCTCAAAGACGGTGGGTTGGTAGAAGCGCTGTTGCAGCGGAGCAAAATGTACGTGATCGCCGTGGACCGCGATCCGGGCAAGATCAGTTCCCTACGGCGCCGGCTGGATGAGGCCGGGCTATACGGGACCCGAGCGACGGCGCTGGTCGGCGAGCCAATGTCGATCGAATTCGCCCTTTATCTGGCCAATCTCATCACGACCGAGGACCTCAAAGCGGCCGGAGGCGACCGGGGGGTCGAATTCCTCACGCGACTCTATCGGCCCCTTCGCCCCTATGGCGGTGCGGCCTGTCTGCCGGTCCCGCCGAGCCAGATCGGTCAATTCAACCAGTGGTTCGAACAAGCCAATCTGGCCGGTGCGGAGACCAAGCGCTCAGGCGAGTTCACCCTCCTCACACGTTCAGGTCCCTTGCCGGGCTCGGCCCCGTGGCTGGGACAAAACGCTGACGCCGGCAATACCCGCTGCAGCCGAGACGAACTCGTGATGGCCCCGCTGGGGGTGCTCTGGTTCGGCAACGCACTGTCCAACGCGCTGGTGCTTCCTCGCCACGGCGAAGGGCCGGTCGAGCAAGTCTGTGGCGGGCGGATGTTCATCGAAGGGCCCGACGGCCTCAGCGCCACCGACGTCTACACCGGCCGCCTGCTCTGGACCCGGGAATTCCCCGGCCTAGGCAAGTACTACGACTCGATCAAGCATCAGCCGGGCGCCCATTCGATCGGCAGCAACTTCTTTGCTACGCCCGGCGCGGTGTACGTGGCCTACAGCAAGAGTTGCCACGTGC
>Ga0180437_10008496_pt1 | contig 13015 bp, 13 predicted proteins | sample SS_ome_4_FD_132410 | JGI IMG/M metagenome (GOLD analysis project Ga0180437, IMG submission 132410) | Hypersaline lake sediment archaeal communities from the Salton Sea, California, USA - SS_3_D_1 metaG | ecosystem: Environmental > Aquatic > Non-marine Saline and Alkaline > Hypersaline >...
CAACGCCAAGAGACCGGCCTGTTTCTTGAGAAGCGGAGATCATTCGGTCGGCATCATCCAGGTTGAGCGCTATCGGTTTCTCGACCAACACGTGCTTGCCTGCTTGCATCGCATCAATGGCCACCGGGGCGTGTAAACCACTGGGAACACAGATGTTGACGGCGTCGATATCGGGCCGGGCGAGCATCTCATGATAGTCTGTGTAGGCATCAGCACCGTACTCCTGCGCAAAATGGCGCGCACGGTTCTCTTTGATGTCAGCCACAGCGACAAGTCGTGTCTCGGGCAGTTGGGCCAGCGACTGGGTGTGCCGGGGTGCGACTCGACCACAGCCAATCAAACCAAAACGTATCACCATAGAGTCTCCTCCGACTAGGATCGATGAACTGAATGGAACAAGGAATTCACACCGTGGCGCGCAAGAGTTGGTCCAACTGACAGGCAAACCCCTGGCGTGAGTAATTGGCCTCGACAAACACGCGTCCTCGGCGTCCAAACGCCTCGCGCGCCGATGGATCAGCCTGCAGGTCCAAGATGGCCTGCGCCAGTGCCTCAGGTTTTTCAGGTGGAACCACGACGCCTGCCTGAGCGCGATCGAGCAATCGAACGGCCTCACCCTCAATGGAAAGCAACACCGGACGTCCACAGGCCATGTAGCTAAACATCTTGACTGGCAGCGTTCCCTGAGAGATGCCGATGCGCCGGCGTGTGTCCAGCCCAACGTCGGCCAGGGCGACATAGCCAGGCAGATCAGGCTCGGGCACTGCATCGTGAAAGCGCACGTTGGGCAAGGCCATCTCCTTTGCCATCTGCATCAGCGCCGCCTTCTGCGGCCCGTCTCCGACAAGAAGAAACAGGATGTCAGGTCGATCACGGAGTTGGTCTGCAGCCTGAAGCGCCGTCTCCAGACCGTGGGCCAGACCATGTAGACCAGCGTAGATGACGACGAATTGATCGGGCGGGATGCCTAACTGACGCCGCAAGGTCTGATTAATAGGGCGAGGTGTGTAGAGCTCGGTATTAGCGCCGTTGGGGATAAGTGTGAGCTGATCTGTGGAACAGCCGCGCTCAACCAGCCGGTCGTAGATGCCCTTTGTGACGACCACAATGTGTCGGGCGCGCCGGTAACAGGACTCTTCCAGCCAGGCGGCCAGACGAATGGCACGTGGATGGCTCAGCTCGCCCAGTTGCACAGCCGACTCAGGCCATAGATCACGCACCTCAAAGACGAGCGGTATGCGGCGCCGGTAACTGATGATCAAAGCAGCGCCACCCACAAAGAGCGGCGGCGACGAAGCATATATCAGATCGTAATGCCCCCGGACCAGGAATAACCCTGCCAGCGCTGCACTGAGCATGAAGCTGAGATAGAAAGCCATCCGCGTGTAAAAGTTCTTGTCGGGCGACGCGCTGACCCAGAGGTATAGCACTTCTATGCCGTCGAGTTCCTCGCGCAAGCAGAAGCGCCCGCGATATTCGGGACGGATCACACCCCGGGGGTGGTTCGGCACCTCGGCAATCACCGTGACGTGATGACCGGCGCGTACCAGCCCCCGGGCCATCTCGTATGCTCGGGTCTGGGTAGCGCCTACTTCTGGGGGGAAATACTGGCTCAGGTACAGAATGCGCATGATTGTATGTCTTTGATCATCAGCGGCGTAAGCTACTTGCTCCCGCGCTCTTTCTTCAGCTATGGTTATTGTAACACAACCGCCTTTGAAATCAACCGCTTTGCCGCGTCTCACGCTCGAACTCGAGGGTGATCGTTTGGGATTCTGCCACCGGCGGCAGGAGAATCAAGGCCAGACGGCCAAGTTCGGGCCGATAGGGCAGGATCAGCTCTCCATCAGATAAGTTCGTCAACCGCCATCCCCCACCGCCGATGTCCAAACGCAGATGACCCGGAATGGCGCGCCCGGCCCGAAGGACAACACGACGGGAATCACCAGCCAACGTGTCCGCTGCCAGGGTCAAATGCTGCCGCGCCTGCCACCAGGTCACCACGTCAGCCATCGTCGCGATATATACGGCGCTTTGTTGCGCCAGATGAAGGACGATCTCTTGGTAGACCGACCACCACCCCGGGCACTTGCGGGCATCGAAAGCATAGTGATGCCAAAGCAGCGTGAGATGACCCTGAACATCCCGTGTTAGACCTGCATAATCGAGCACGGTGGACAGGGCCGCCTCGGGCGCCAGTTTGTACCTCCAGAAGAGCACGCCATCCATTATCGAGAGTGGCAACTCCAACAGCGAGAATGGAGCGTCGGCCAACAGATTATAGGGCGTAAAGGGCGTGGTCAAGCCAGCTCGGAAACCAAGTCGATCTCGAAAGCCCAGGGTGGCATCATAGCGATAACCGGCCATCTCCTGATATGTCCAGGTGTCCGGCACAGCGAGGCGCAAGTAGTGCTGTCGAATACCATGTACAGGGGCACTCAGTACATCCTGCAATCTCTGAAGCTCGGCGCGGGTACGCTGGGCTGAGCGGTAGCTGTCAAAGCTGCCGTGCACACCGATCTCCCAGCCTCGCTTGGCCATTGAGCGCAACTGGGCCGACAAACGCATCTCAGCCACGTCGTAGTTGGGATCGTAGCTGCTCTTGTCGTTGCCAGCGGACACGAGGTAACAGGTAGAGCGGAGACCGCGCTCGTCCTCTAGACGCAGCCACTCGTCCAGGTACCACCGGGCGTAGTCACGCCCGGTGAGTCGATTCTGCCCCCATTGGAGCAACGTTCCCAATCCCTTACGTAAGGCATAGAACCGGCGCGTACGGACAAACTGTCCCAGACAGTGCAAGCCAAAGGCCGGATCTCGGTACCCCAGGTCGTCAATATCGTGGGTGAGGCTGACAGCGTAACGGTAGGGATGAGGCCAGGGCGACTTTTTGAGAACAAGCGCACGGCGTTCGGCGGCTACTTGTTGTATCAGACCATCCAGTATCAGGGCGGCCTCGTTTAGCACAGGCCGCTCGACCAGTCCTAGCTTGCTCAACAGACTATGCTCGGTGCTAAATCGATCCATAGCATCACGCGCCGACACATCGACTTCCTCCTGACGGGAGAGGAGATAGAAGGCAGCCTGGATTAGATCGTATGTCCAGAATCGCCGGTCGCCGGGATCGACAGTGGACTGAACATGATGCGCAGGGTCAGGGTCCCCCAGAGCGGCCAAAAGGTCAGCCGGAGCAGCATCGCTTTGCTCTGGTATGACAATGTCTGCTCTGGGGGGGACGTGGTCAGGTGGACCATAGTATAGACTGAGACGAGGCGATTGAGATGTACTGCCGGGAGATAGCTCCGCCCCATCGTCCGAAAACGAGTAGAGGTAGCCCAGGATATCCAGAAGCTGAGACAGTGCGAAAGCAGCCCGCGAGCGCGAGAACTGCTTGGGATTCACCACAACGACCAAGGAAGACATTGCCGCCGTCGTAGGGTCTTGCACGTCACACGGCCAGTGCTGACCGTTGTGCAGGTGGGCGCTGCATAGCTAGGGCATTCAGATCCTGCCTGGGGGGCAAGATGCGCTTCCGTGCAAAGAAAACTGTGCCAATGCTGGCAACGGCCCTGGGCAAATCTGGCAGCGGATCTCGCAAATCCCAATCGTAATATGTGTTCGCCTGCCGAAAATCTAGAAACTTCCGCAGGCGCTCCCTGGTGGGCTGTTGAACAAGCGCGTATAGCTCCCCGGAGAAAAGCCAACGATACGTGATGCCCACTCGATAATCGAAAGCAGACTCCAGGTCACCGTGATAAGCCAGTTCGCACGACATCCGCGCGAAATCAATGCCGGCCACTATCGCCAAAGGCAGTGTTCCCCAGAATTTCGGATTGATCTCCAGCAGCTTGTGCTGGCCATCTCTGGGGTCCAGACGAAACTCCACCTGGGCTGGGCCGTGCCAGCCCATGGCGTCCAGTAGGGTTTGCCCCAGCTTACGCACTAACGGATCATCCGTCGTCCGGTTGACGGCCCCCACCCCTCCCTGCACCGGATAGGTAATCACCCGCTCCTGGGTCAAGGCCGCTTTGCACTCGCCACGCGAGTAGAGGAATACCGCATCGTGAATCTGACCGGGAACATACTCCTGAATGATGGGATGCGAATAGTCATTCACCGGTGGAACGCTGACCTGACCATCGATCTCATCATAGCCGGCCACTAACTCCTCAAAGTTCTTCGCAAATCGGATCGTGGTGCCAACCCCACATCCCTGCCTTGCCTTGACCAGACACGGAAACGGAACATGCTCGCGGAGAGACAACAACTCATCGCGACTCGCAGGGTGAAACGTGACAGGCGTCAACACACCCACGCGCTGGGCGATATGTACCGTCTCGAGCTTGTCGTGAGCTTGGCGCAGTACAGTGTAGTCAGCGATCGGGATGCGGACGTACGCTGACAGCGCCTCCTTATGGTATGAAACCGGCAACACGCCAGCGTGGGTGAAAGGCAGGAGAACGTCGAAATGTCCATCAGCGACCAGCTCCAACAGATCTCGCACATAACCGGATGGAGACAGATGTGGCGATTGGATGAAAACGACCCTTTCCACATACCGTGAGGCGAATCTAGCTCTCAGTCGCAGCCGACCAGGCTCAACGGGCAGAGCCAACGTGATCCTATGGCCAGCACGGCCCAGTGAACGAACGGCAGATAGGACGTTCCGCTGCAGCGTCTCTGGTATCAGTATTTTCATCGTTGTAAACTCCTTGCCACCTCTTCCTCCAGCAGATCCAATACCTCCTCTCGAATAGCCAGGTAACTCCTTCCTGTGTAGTCTCTCGGTCTGGGAAGATCAACCTCAACGCACCCCTTCATAGTGCCTGGCCTGGCGGTCATCACAATGATTCTGTCCGCCAAAAACACGGCCTCGATCACGCTATGGGTGACAAACACCACAGTCTTGCCCGTTTTCTCCCACACCCTTACCAGCTCCTGCTGCATATACTTTCTCGTCTGAGCATCCAGAGCCCCAAAAGGCTCGTCCATCAGCAAGACCTTCGGATCATAGGCCAGAGCTCGAGCGATGCCAACGCGCTGCTTCATACCCCCAGACAGGGTGTGGGGATACGCATGCTCGAACCCGTCGAGATTGACCAGGTTGATGTACTCCAGGGCGACTTCCCTGGCCTCACGCTTGCTCCACCCGTTGTTGATCAGGCCAAACATAACGTTGCCGAGCACGGTCTTCCACGGAAACAGGGCATAGTCCTGAAACACGAACCCCCTATCTGGGCCTGGCCTGTCTATGATCGTGCCGTCCAGCAGGATTTCCCCCTGCGTTGGCTTCTCGAATCCGGCCATCAGATACAGAAGCGTGGACTTGCCGCAACCAGAGGGACCGATCAGAACATTCAGCTCCCCGCTGGTTATATCCAGGTTTACACTGTTCAGGGCCACGACCTGGGCAGATCCCTTGCCATAAGCCTTGCCTACATCCCGTATCTCTATGATCGGAGTACTCTCGCTCAAGCAATCACCTCTCGGCCAACATTCCCCATCTTTCGACGGTCTCCTTTTCCAGCCACTTTAGCAGTACACGGTCCAGCAGAAGGCCAGACACACTGATAACCATCAACCCCACAAACATCACCGCTACGCTGTTCCAGAAGCGAGCCTGGTAGATCATTTTCCCGATTCCCCACTCGACCAGCGCCGAGAGCATCTCGCCACCGACCAAGGCCCGCCAGGAATAGCCAATGCCTAGCCTAAGCCCTGTGATTATCGAGACCAAGGAACCAGGAAGAAGCACTGAGGCGAACAACTTGACGCCACTCACACCCATCAGTCGGGCAGCGTTCACCTGGTCTTTGTTCACCATTTCGATGCCCCTCATCGTATTGTAGGCAATGGCAAAGAACCCACCCAGAAAGATCGCTGTGACTACCGTGTTGTCTCCCAAGCCGATGGTAATGAGTAGCACTGGAACCCAAGCGATGGTGGGCACAGAGATCAGCATGCTCAGGATCGGCATGAACATCTCTCTCAACGTCTTTCGCACCGCAAGAAGCGTCCCTACCGCGATACCGAGACCTACTGCAAGCAAATACCCAATTGTCAACCTGTACAGGCTGCGGGATAAATGATGGATCAACACTCCCTTGTTCCACACCAGATCCCAGAATTCTACCAGGATAGCCGAAGGCGGAGGTAGCGTCCGAAGTCCAATGACTTGAAATCGAACCAGCAATTCCCAAGACAGGCCAACGACCAGAAACGGAAACAGAAACTCGCGAGCCCGTATCAGTCCCCGATTCACCCGTTTTCTCGGCGACATCCCCTCCAGACGCTCTTGATCCACGCCTACCCTCATCGTCGTACTATCCCCCACTTCTCTACGGTGTACTTCTCCAGTGTGTTGACGAGCCCCTTCTCTATGACCAAGTAGATGACGACCAGCAAGGCGATCCCCCCATAAACGCCACCTGCTCGTAGATATTCTGCCGCATCCCAGATCATATATCCCAGTCCCCAGCTAGCAGCGGCAACGAACTCAACCGCGACGATAGTTCTCCAGCACCTAGCCAGGCCCAGTTTCACACCCATCAACACATGGCCGGCCGCCCAGGGAAGGTACACATCAAAGAGAACGGCAGTTCTACTTGCTCCCATGATGTGTGCAGCACGCACCAACTGGGGATCAATACTGCGCACGCCTGCTGCTGTATTATAGACCAGCGGGAAAAAGGCAGCGATGCTACCGACCGCTATGATGGTTGGATCTCCAAAGCCTAACCAAATGATGAACAGGGGAGCCAGGGCAATCCCCGGAATAGGCATAAACAAGGTGATCAAGGGATCGAAGAAGCGATAAAGCCCACGACGGGTCCCTATAAAGACGCCTCCCAGAGTCCCAGATAGAATGCCAATGAACGAGGCCACCAGGAGACGCTTCAGGGTGGCTGCAATATGGCTTAACAATAAAGAGCGAGTTGGTAGCTCCCTGAAATGTAGAGCTACCAACTCGTCAACAACCTGCGTCGGCGCAGCAAACAGTGAGCGGCTAATTAGATTGGCATCGGACAGCACCTGCCAGCAGATAAGGAATACTGCAATCGGTAAGAGCGGCAGTAACCATCTGACACGAGCCCAACCACCTGATCCATCGCTACTCGGCACGTAAACGCTTGGCTTCCTCCAGGAAACTCCCATCCCACCTGAACTCCGGTATAGTATCTATCTTCTCCTTCTCGTAGAGAAACGCGGCGGTGTCCTCGATAGATGCCAAGGCCCCTGAGTCGAATTCTAAAGAGAAATCCACCCGCTCAAAGATCCGCTTGAACGCATCAGCAGATACATCAATGCCCTGTTCAGATGCAGCCTTAGCTGCCAGTTCGGCTGCCCGGTCTGGATCACTGTTGATCATATCGACCTTGTCGATGTGCGCCGCCAGAAACCTCACGATCTCCTGGCGGTGGTTCTCGGCAAACTCCACTGTTGTGTGCACAGAGACCGGAACCAGCGCAATATCACCGTAGCTGCGAAGAACCCTACCCACCCCCTGTGACTCGGCGATCGCAGGTGTCGGTTCCCAAGCAGTGAAGGCTTCGATGCTGCCATTCTCAAGCGCAGCGATCATATCCTCGATCTTCAAGTCCACCCATTCAAAGTCATCCCAGGAAAGATCATCGGTTTGATCAAAGTACCGAAGCAAGACCTGCTCCGCTCCGGTGCCTAGCCGGGTCCCTACCGTCTTTCCTTTCAGATCATACCAGGTCTGATAAGATGAATCGGCTCTGACAATGGTTGAGTACCGATCCCCTCTCTGGATGGTAGCGATAATCAGCGCACGGTCAGGAATGGCAGTGAAAAGAGACACCGTTTTGCTATCCGAGCCAACGTTGACGTCTACCTCGCCAGCTATCAGGGCCTGGTTACCCTCCGTGCCAGAGCTAAACAGAATGTGCTCAATATTCAGACCATACTCCTTCCAGAACTCGGGATACCCCTTTAGCAGAAACTCCTCAGGATAGTACTGACCACCGTACCGGATAGTAGTCATCTCTGGCTGGTTTTGACATCCCGAAATGAAGACAGAGCCAACCACCACCAGCAACAACCCCGCACTCAAGCACGCAGCAATTCTGACGTTCCTCATGACACACCCCCTATCTAGAATAGTCTGTGATTGCTCATCACAAACTCATTATACACACGCACAGTGTCTCTCATCAAATAACAAACCCTTATAGGGGGATGTGCTTGTGCGAGCTGCCGGTCCCAGCAAGTGAATGTGCCAGGGCTAACGCAGAGTAAAGCCGCTCTGAATTTGGCGAATGGCCTCCTCTCCTGCTTGGTGAGCATATTCGACAAAAGCGCGTGCCAGGTTGGTCAGGGGAGTAGTGCGACGATAGACCACGTAGAAATCGCGCTGTAACTTGACATCCTCGACGGGCACCTCCACAAGAACCCCTCTCGTTAACTCCTCGGTGACGCCAAGCCTTGAGATGATCGTCATCCCAAGTCCAGATCGGACCGCAGCCTTCGTTGACTCCTGCAAACCAAGTTCCATAACGACGTTCAGGTCACTGGCATTGATGTCATATTCACCCAGCGCCCCGTATAGAACTGCCGTCGCACCGGAACCGTGTTGCTGCAATATCAAGGGCGCCTCCAGGAGCTCCTCATATGAGATAGACGAGCGATCTGCCCACTGGTGATCCGGGTGGACGACCAGGACCAGTTGGTCATGAATGAACGGCTCGAAATGCAGATGTCGATCTCGCCGAGAAGTTCCCACGAAACCCACGTCGAGCTGGTGTTTGAGTATGTGGTCGATGATCTCACTGGAGTCACCCACCCGCAGAGTGATATCGACTTGGGGATGAAGCGTCTTGAACTGGCCCAAGAGAAGTGGGAGTAGATACTCTCCAGGCCCTGTACTGGCGCCTATCAGCAACTTGCCATCCAGCTTACCGCTCAATTCGCGCACTTGCTGTCTCGACTTGGCATAGAGGTCCAGAATCTGGCAAGCGGCTTCATAGACAACGCGCCCGCTTTCCGTCGGCACGATCTCAAAGCCGTCCCGGTGCAGCAACTCTACACCATATTCGGTCTCAAGAGACTTCACCTGCAAGCTGACGGCCGGCTGGCTCAACTCAAGCAGCTCGGCGGCCCGTGAGAAGCTCTTTTGCTCCACAACCTTACACAAAGTAGCCAATTCTTCTAATCGTGGCATAGGTCACACAACGGAATACAATATCTCCTGAATCGACAGAGTAGTTTTCGTCAAGTTTGAACGTCTGTTGCTGTGATGACGTATAGTCTCTGCACAGCCGAGCTTTGAGTCTGTCCTGATCAGCTAACTTGCTATATCATATCCCAATTCCTCAATGATGTCGCCCAGGATTCTGTGAACGGCGATTTTCTCATAGTCGTCATACTCTTGCTTCCAGCGTCCGCTGTGAGAATGACTCAGATCCGTGTGTAACATCATTCCGTCAAAGGGAACCTCAGCGAATCGGCATATGTCCCGCAGCATCGCCTCCGGAGAAGCCACAAGGTCTTCTAGCTTCAGCTCATAGAAACTACCCGCTGGCAAAGCAGAGCGCATGTTGAACCAGTGAACCATCATAGCTCGATACCACCAGGCACCCTGCTCCTTATCGGCAGGACTCCAGCGCTGCTGACTGAATGAAGCTACTACATCTCGCGGATCCCGGTAAATATGGATTATCTTGGCTTCGGGCAATAGTTCAAGGATTTCCCTGGCAAAGAGGATGTTCCAGGTGTTATCCTCGACAAAGAGCGTTTTGCCGGTCTGCCGTATCAGATCGTCAATGACACTCCTGATAAAGTCGCCCAGAATTTGAGCCAATTCCTCCTTTGGTCTTGGAGCAGCGTGATAAACCTGAGGAAAGAACTGATAACTCTCTGTGCCGACCCAGCAAGCTGGAAACGAAAAATCGACCAGTTTGGACATCAGATCCCGAGTATGACGCTCAAAGTTTGGCAAATGGCGGACCAACTCCCATCCATGGTAGATCCTGGGCGATAGGACCTTGCCATCACGATTCCACTGCCGAAGCAAGAAACCCAGGACACGGTGGTGCAGTGGCTCTCGCGCCAGGTGATTGAGCAAACGTTCTAGCCGTTTCAGTCTCCGATCCGCCAGGTAGGGAGACCAGGCAGCAGCGGAACTTGTATAGAAATCCACCAGGCCATCGGGATCAATGATAAAGCGGTACTCAAAGGGCAGACTAGCCACGTCAGGGTGCTCAGCTATCACATCTTTGACAATGCTTGTTCCGCACCGGCCAGTACCACCAACGAAAATTATCTTGGTCATCGCTGCGCTCAACTCTACTTGAACACCCAGCGAATGGCTTGAAAAGCCTCAGCATAGTCCAGACCGGCCTGCGCGCCCCTGACGCGAGACAGGCCCCTGATAAAGTCCTCTGCGGTATAGCGTCGGTGTCTCTGAGAATTGTATTGTCTTACGGCCTCGATCTTCCTGTCAATATGTCTTGCTTCCAAGTGTACAAAGGCAGAAGCAGTGAAGGTCAGATTGTTCCAGGGCATTTCGTAGCCCAGGATACTCGTGTGTTTGAAAGCCCTCAGTCCTTCCTGTGATATGACCTGATGATCCTGGTGTATGTCGTCCGGCGAGGGTACCAGCACCAAGCCTGGTCTGATCTCGTTCCGAATTCGGACCAGGTCTTCCAGGATTTCTTGGCGGTACTGGGGGAATTTCCGCACAGGATAGCGATATAACAATAGATGATCAGATGGAATACCTATGACCTGAGTCGCCTTCTTAACCTCCACAGACAGAATGTCTTTGGGAAAGCCCGCCGGCACCGACGCCTCACAGATAGAGAAGGCCACATAGTAGACTGTAGTGCCTTGTTCAATGAATTTGACCAATGTACCGCCACACCCAAATTCACCATCGTCGGTATGAGGAGCTAGAACCACTATTCGGTCAATGTTTAGCATCGTTGAGTAACTCCTGGTATAAACTAAGGAGCTTTTCGGCTTCACACTCCCAGTTGTACTTCTCCTGGACAGCCCGGCGCCCATTTTCCCCCATCGTGCGACGCAATTCAGGGTTGCCGAGCAGGAAATCAATCGCTTCAGCTATCTGTTGTGGGGATGTTGGATCTACCGTCACACCGCACTCATTGTCTTCAACAACCTCTCTCCATAACTCAAAGTTGGAGGCGACGACAGGCACCCCCGCAGACATATATTCGAACAGCTTGTTGGGTTGGGCAAGGTCATAATCATACCCAGGTTGATTGCAGACAAACCCGATAGCGGCTGAACTCATGCGTCGATAGGTTTCCTCGAAGGGCACCTGGCCACGATATTCAACTTTTCGAAATCCAGGTAGCTTTTCTACCTCTTCTTCAAAGCGGCGACCATCACTTCTGCCCAAAATTGTCAGCCTCACCTGGGGCGTTCTCACGAAAGATAGCGCCTGAATAACTTGGTAAATACCTCGATGCCAAGTCAACCCTCCGGTGTAAATCAGCGTCCTGTTATGTGCATCGTCCTGCCGGTCTTCACTGTACTGAGCCAGTTTTTCCAGGAGGGGGTAGTTCCTGACGACAATCGTTTGGGAGTGTGAGAACTGACTAGCGATATTCTCTGTGACGGCAACAATTCCATCAAAAGCCCTCGCAGAGGCTCTTTCGACCAGATGAACCGCCAGAGAGGCAATGCGCCGGAGTGGGCCAGGTAACCACTTTCTGCCAAGGATCTTCTGAGCGTGGTTTTCGTGCACATCGTAGACAACCTGGGCCCGAGTGGATAGCTTTAAAAGCACACCCACCGGCAGAAGCTCAGGGTCATGGAAATGATAGAGGTCAGCCTGCAAGCGACACGCCGTACGATAGGCCAGCCAAGCACCGAGTGTCATACGTGTGATGCGGTTCCTGTGATGCGGTATGGGAACGAACTCTACCCCATCAATGATCTCACCCTGGGTATGCCGCGCAATCAGAGAGACCCGATAACCTGATCGGGCCAGGGTACGGCATTGTCTTTGGAATATGCGCGTGCTAGATGGCCGGTGAACAGTCGTCAGATGCGCAATGTGCTTCACAATTGTCCCTACCTACGCTCACTCAATGACGCTAATGCTCCAGGTCGATAGTCTGCAGAATGAGCCATTCCCCCCTTAGCCTATCAACCCTCTGTACATTTCCTCGGCACGAGCCATCCATACGCGACTGTCAGCACGCTGCCGAATCAATGCGAGACCGTTGGTTCGCAGCTCGCGACGCAAGGTGTTGTCAACGACGAGGCGCACGATAGCGGTCCCCACTGCTTGAACATCTCCCACTGGCGCAAACAGACCCTCTTGCTGCCCCTGTACCCACTCCCGCAGCGCAGGCAAATCGCTCAGGACCACCGGTGTACCGCAGGCCAGGGATTCCAGTACAGAGAGCGGTGTGCCATCCGATGAGGGCACAGAGACGGCCACGTCCGCCAGACGATAGAGATCGGCAATGGCATAGTCATCAGGCAGGTCACCCACATACTGCACAGCCTCTGTGGCATCGTATCGATCAAGGCCAGACGGATGGCTTCGCACCAGAACCTCGGCATTTAAAACAGCTAGCGCCAACCTGAACCATAAGTTGACAAGACGTTATGCACTCAGGTAACCTTGACTCCCTTCTGCACTTCACGCGGCAGCAATTGGGCTTCGCGATCCCAGCAGATTATAGTGACCTGATACCTGATAGCCGTGCTTGACTAAGGCACACGCTTCACGTTCGACTCGTGGGTCAGGGCCGAAAGCGTTGGCGAGCACCATGACCACGCGACGACTATTGGAGATTGGGTCACTAGAATGGAAAAACGTGGAATCCATTGCTCCTACCGCCCTGACAGGCTGTTGTACAGCACCTCCATTTTTGCCATCTCCGTCTGGTGGTTCGCCCGTTCCTGAATCAGGCGCAGGTTCCGCTGGCGGAAATCGGCCCGCCGCTGCGGGTTGCGTAGAAGCTGGATGATCGCTTCAGCCAGCGCTTCCACATCCCCTACCGGCACGAGTAGGCCGTTC
>Ga0180437_10008498_pt1 | contig 13013 bp, 10 predicted proteins | sample SS_ome_4_FD_132410 | JGI IMG/M metagenome (GOLD analysis project Ga0180437, IMG submission 132410) | Hypersaline lake sediment archaeal communities from the Salton Sea, California, USA - SS_3_D_1 metaG | ecosystem: Environmental > Aquatic > Non-marine Saline and Alkaline > Hypersaline >...
AGCGAGGCCAGCTCCATGGCCAGGGTCATCACGACCTGCTCGTCTTTCGGCGCCCCGGCCATCACCAGGAAGTTCAGCGGCACCAACAGCGTGGCGATCACCAGCAGACCGCGGCTGGTCGATTCGAGCTTCCAGCGGTGATGGGCATACAACCCAGCCCCGAAAATGGCCGAGGAGATGGTCACGAAGATCAGCAGCGGGAAGTAGGGGATGCGGTTGAGCGTTTCCCAGAGGCTCAGCACCAGCGCAACCGAAGAGCCCACGATCAACAGCCCGCCGATCAATTCGCCCCAGCGGATGTTCCGCTCTTCCATGAAGCCGGCCAGCATTTCGGCCCACGATCTTTTTGGAGTTGGCGGAGGCGCTGGCGGCTTTTTGACCGGGGGCGCCGCCGGCGGCTTCACAGCCGGTTGCGCCGCTTGCGGCTTCGCAACAGGACGCGCCGCTTGTGGCTGCGCAACAGGACGCGCCGCTTGCGGCTTGGCGCTCGGCGGTGCCGGCTTGGGCGTCTTGAGTTCCGGCGGCGGCTGGACGACCTGGGCCGTCACCACCGATTCGTCAGCCTTCTCTTCAACTGCCGCGGGCGGCTGCAAGAGTAGTTCGCGATAGCGTTGCACCCGCTTAAGCAGATTCTCGACGACCGCATCCTTCAAGGTGCCCGCGTCGCGAAAGCGGCGCAATTGCCGCTGCAGCGCCTGCAGATCGGACAACTCGGCGGCCAGCGGGCTGCCCAGTTCCCTTCCGCACCACTCGCAGCGCTCGACCGACACAGAAGTCAGCTGTCCGCAGAACACGCATTGCCGCCGCTGGGCGGCCGGTTTGGAGCGGCCGAAGAAGATTCGGGCCACCAGCGCGCAGAAGCCGTAGACGGCCAGGAGGAGGATCGCGCCGACGAGGGTCACCAGCAAAAAGATGATCAGTTCATCGGACATGACTCGTCCTCCTACAAGAACTCAGGCTCTGTCGGCGGCACGATACAACGTCCGATCCGGATGCGGCCGGCGAGAGCCGGGTGGAGGGTGCCCCCCGCTGCATTGTGTTGCAGGTAGAGCACTTGTCAACAAGAGTCGTCCCGCGGCGGTCGGTTGTAATACGGTTGGCCAACCCGTATTACGCCCATATTCTCCCCCGCGGCCCGGCTGCGGCGTCCCAACTCTCTTGACAACCGGGCTTTACACCGGCTAGCATGGAGGATGCTGGCGGGTGTCGTTTTCTCGCCGGCCAACCATCCCCGAACCCTACCTTCTTCGTTCCCCTAACATCAGCCGGAGGAGTTTTCGTATGTCCGAGAAAGTAACGCGCCGGGAGTTCGTGCGCGACGGTGCCGTCGCGGCGGCAGGAATCGCCGCGGGCCTGGCGGCCGACCGCACCGTCTACGCGGGCAACCCCACCAACAAGAAGACGGACGGCATTCTCAACTACAACGAGCAGATGGAGTATCGCCGGGCGGGCAAGACCGAGCTGATGGTATCGGCCGTCTGCCTGGGCGGCCACTGGAAGCGCGTCAACACGGTGGTTCCCGGTTTGTTCGAGGGCCGCAGCTGGCTCAGCGCCAAGCTGGACAGCAAGGAGTTCGAAAAGAACCGCTACGACGTGGTGACCCAGTGTATGGAACGCGGCATCAACTACATCGACGCCTGCACCGTGCAGGAGGTGATCATGTACGCCAAGGCCCTGAAGGGCCGCCGCGACAAGATGTACCTGGGCTTCTCCTGGTACCAGGAAGAGATGCGCGGGCTGAGCGGCCAGGCGCAGCGCGCCAAGAAGGAAGGCAACCCGAAGCCGCCCGGCTGGATCACCAAGATGCTCAAGCAGGCCATGGACAACGGCTTCAAGAAGACCGGGCTCGATTACGTCGACGTCTGGCGGATCACCTGCCACGAGCAGAGCGGCCGGCACGAAGACTACGAGATGGAAGAGATGTGCGAGGCGCTGGCGTGGGCCAAGAAGACGGGCCGCGCCCGCTTCACCGGCATCTCGTCGCACGATCGACCCCACATCAAGAAGTGGATCCAGGCCCAGCCCGACGAGTTCGACGTGATCGTCACCCCCTACTCCGCCAAGACCAAGATGGTCGGCGTGGAGAAGGTCGACGCGACCGAGGAAGGCCAGTCGGGCAACGTCAGGAAGATGGAAGACGGGTCCTGGGAGAACAGCCTCTGGTACGCCATGCAGAAGTGCGACGTGGCCTGGTTCGGCATCAAGCCGTTCGCCAGCGGTTCGCTGTTCCAGGGCGACAGCACGCCCGGCAACGAGCACGAGGAGGAGGACAACAAGATCGCGCGGCTGACGATTCGCGCCATCTTGACCAATCCCGTGATCACCGCCCCGATTCCCGGCATGATTACGCCCGCCCAGGTCGACAACGTGGCCATGGCCGTGCTGCAGCGCCGCGCGTTGGACGTCAAGGAGCAGGCGGAGTTGGACGCCGCCACGGATCGGGCGTTTGCCAATCTGCCGTACCATTACCGTTGGCTGCGGGATTGGGATTACGTGTAATCAATCCGCAAGGAGTCGTGAGTGTCGAAAATACGTCGCGGATGGCGGCGCCGTGCCGCCATCCGCGATTTTCTCGGCCGCATCATCAACGCGTGAGGAACGAATTCCCGTTTAGCCGCCGACGGCACGTCGGCGAGCGGATACCTGGGAACTTCGCCGACGTGCCGTCGGCGGCTAAACGGCTGTGAAAACAGAGGAATCAGAGGAATTGCAGAGGAACCCAACCATGAAGCTTGCCTTCGGGACGACCTTGTTGTTGGTGTTGACGATGTTGCTGGTGGGATACGGGACCGGTTTCTGGGGAAACGACCTATGGGCCGTGGCCGCGCCGCCGCTCTCGCTGGAGGGCTTCCTGGACGAGAAACTCCCGACGGCTTCCGGGGATGAGCCCAAGCTGAACGTCGACAACGACGCCTGTTACGTCTGCCACGGCAACTACAAGACCGAAGAGTTCGTGGTCTACCACGGCCAGGACGAAGTGGGGTGCATCGACTGTCACGGCGAGTCGCTGGACCATCGCGGCGACGAGGACAACATTACGCCGCCGGAGAAGATGTATGCGCCCGAGGGCGTGGGCAAGATGTGCGGCGCGTGCCACGAGGACCACGACGCGCCGGCCGCCAAGGTGATTGCCCGATGGCAGGAGCGATGCCCCACCAAAACCGACCCCAAGACGATCGTCTGCACCGACTGCCACGGCGCGCATCGTCTGAAGTTCCGCACCGTCTGGTGGGACAAGAAGACCGGTAAGCTGATCATCCGCAAAGAAGGCCAGCGGACCAAGCCGGCCCTGGACCTGACGGCCAAGCAGCCGTCGGACGGCCGACCGGACCCCGATTTGGAGACTCGCTAGCCGTCCGTCGATCAGGGCAAGATGCCCCGCGGGCGGTTGTTTTCGATACCCAAGAAGCAAAGGAGGCCCTCGATGACCTACAGGCCAACGCGTCGACAATTCGTGCGCGACACGGCGGTGACGGCGGCCGGGATCGCCGCGGGACTGACCGCGACCAAGACCGTGCGGGCCGGCAACCCCGACCACGAGGATACCAGCAAGATCCTCAACTACAATTCCGACATGGAATATCGCCGCCTGGGGCGAACCAACCTGATGATCTCGGCCGTGACGCTGGGTGGGCACTGGAAACGCATCGACAAGATGATCGGCGGCGAGGAAGTGCCCGGCTGGATGACCATGAAGATCGGCCGGTCCGAATTCCAGAAGAACCGGGCCGAGGTGGTCTCCCGCTGCATCGAACGCGGGATCAACTACGTCGACGCCTGCTGCCGCGAGGAAATCCTCGCCTATAGCCAAGCCCTGCAGGGCCGCCGCGACAAAATGTTCTTCGGCTACTCCTGGCACATCTGGGAATCCCGCTTTCCCGAGTGGCGCTCGGCCAAAAGGCTGCAAAAAGGCTTTGAGGACGGCATGAAGGAAGCCGGGCTGGATTACGTCGACCTCTGGCGGATCAGCCTGCTGACCGCCAGCGACCGCCATACCGACGCCGAGGTCGAGGAGGCCATGGCCGCGCTCGATTGGGCCAAGAAGACCGGCCGCGCACGGTTCACCGGCATCTCCTCCCACGACCAGCCGCACATCAGGAAGATGATCGAGAAACACCCCGAGCAACTGGAGGTGATCCTCACGCCCTACACGGCCAAGACGAAGGTGATCGAAGACGAGAGCGGGCTGTGTGCGGCGTTGAAGAAGCACGACGCGGGCTGGCTGGGCATCAAGCCCTTCGCCAGCAACTCGGTCTTCAAGGGCGACAGCTCGCCGGACAGCCCCCATTTCGAAGAGGACAATCGCATCGCCCGGCTCACGCTCCGCTACATCCTCTGCAACCCGGCGATCACGGCCCCCATGGCGGGCATGATCAGCACGCAGCAGGTCGACAACGCCGCCCTGGCCGTGATGGAACGCCGCGAACTGGACCTCGAGGAACGGGCCGAGCTGAAGCGTGCCACGGACCGCGCCTGGGCCAACCTGCCCCAAGAATACGAGTGGTTGAAGGATTGGGAGTACGTGTAGCCGAGATTATTGACAAGCAGCCTCATAAGCCGTTTGTAGTGACCGCCTTCATGCGGTCGGGAGGTGGCTTCGGCGGCCCCGACCCGATGAATCGGGTCACTACGAACCCCGACCCGATGAATCGGGTCACTGCGAACTGCTGGAAACGAAAGGAACTGGAATGCGACACAACGTTTGGATGGTGTTCCTTGCATCATTGGGTCTTACCGCCGTGGCTTGCACTGTCGGCGTGTTCGGCAATCTGGACCTTCCGCTGTCGGCCCGCGTCGAGGCCGCCGAGAAACCGGACGAGAAACCGAAGGAGAAATCGGGCGGTCCACCGCCGCTGGTGGTCGACAAGAACGCCCCATTGCTGTTGGACGAGCCGCCCGAGCCCGACCCGTTCGCGGTGCCGCAGGGTCCGGTGGCCGACAATTCGGCCTGTTTCGTCTGCCACACCAACTACGAAGAAGAGCCGTTCGCCTTGGAGCATGCCAAGGCGAACTGCGGCTGCATGCGGTGCCACGGCGAGTCGCTGGCCCACCGCGACGACGAAGACAACATCACGCCTCCCGACGTGATGTTCCCGCTCGAGAAGATCGAAGCCAACTGCAAGGAATGCCACGACACGCACGACGTCCCGGCCATTGAGGTGATCGCCCGATGGCAGGAGTGTTGCCCCGAGAAGACCGACCCCAAAACGCTGCTCTGCATGGACTGCCACGGTCAACATCGGCTGAAGATCCGCACGGTTCGATGGAACAAGAAGACGGGCAAGCTGATCGTCCGGCAGGAAGCGGAGCCGAAGAAAGCGGCTGCGGCGAAGGACACCAGCGGGTAGTGGATCCCAAGGCACCTTCTCATGTCCTACGCCTGCCTCGTCGATACGACCCGGTGCATCGGTTGCCGCGCGTGCCAGATCGCCTGCAAGCGGTCGAACAAGCTGGAGGCTGAGGAAATCGAGTTGCTCGACGACGGCGGGGGCTATCGCGGCCCGGCCCGGTTCTCGCCGCGCACGCGGACCTACGTCAGCTATCACGAACTCAGCGGGCCCGACGGCAAGCCCAAGTGGGTCTTCGTCAAACGCCAGTGCATGCACTGCAACGAGCTGCGGTGTGCCGACGTCTGCGCGCCGGGCGTTTTCTGGAAGACACCGTTGGGGGCGGTGGCGGCCCATGAGAGCCAGTGCATCGGCTGTGCCGCCTGTATCGACGAGTGCCCGTTCCACGTTCCCGCGATCGACCACTGGGGCCTCGACACGCCCCACATCAGAAAGTGCGATTTCTGCCTGGGGAGTTGGGAGATGCCGGTCGACGGCATCCGCGTCAACGGTCGGCCGCTTGCGGGCGAGGCCTTGGCCCGACACCGGAAGAGTTTTCGCACGCCGGCCTGCGTCAAGGGCTGCCCGACCGGGGCGCTGAAGTTCGGGCGGCGTGATCAACTGCTGGCGGAAGCCCGACGCCGGATGGCCGCCGCACCGGGCAAGTACGTCGACCATATCTACGGCGAGAAAGAGCTGGGCGGCCTCGGTTGGCTTTACCTGGCCAGTGCCCCTTTCAAGGAACTTGGGTTCCCGACGATGTTCGTACCTCGGGCCGAATCGAAGGGCATGGGCGCGGTCGACCGCCGCCGCGGTACGTTGGCCTCGCTGGGCAGCGCCGCGGCCACGCTGATGGCCGGCCTCTGCTGGCTCTTCCGCCGAAGGGACGAGATTCGCGGGTTGCACGAGAACGAGTGACGTGGTAGGGTGCGTGCTTGCACGCACGCGCGTGTCGGCGCGCCAGGCGGCAGCCGGTACCCGACCGAGACGCATGGGCGTGCTTGCACGCACGCGCGTGCCGGCGCGCAGGTGTTGTGTGGACCGTCCCACGTTGGCAATTGCGTGGGTGCAAGCACCCACCCTACCAGTTCGAAATACCGGCTGCAAAAGGAGAAACGGCATGACCAAAGAACGTGTAACTCGACGCAAGTTTGTCCAGGATAGCGCCAGCGTGGCCGCCGCGGCGGCAGTCGGCACGGCCGCTGCCGTGCAGGCGACCGACGCCTCGGCCGCTCCCGACGCGACCAAAACCCGCAGCTACAACGAGAACATGGAGTACCGCCGGCTGGGGCGGACCAACCTGATGCTCTCGGCGGTATGCATCGGCGGACACTGGAAAAAGATCCCCTACGGCTACGGCACCCCCGAGTTCAAGAAAAACCGCCGCGAGGTGTTGGCCGCCTGCATGGACCACGGCATCAACTACATCGACGCCTGCTGGGACCAGGAAGTGATCGCCTACGGCGAAGCGGTCCGCCAGCGCCGCGACGACATCTTCTTCGGCTTCTCCTTCGGCGCCCACGAAAGCCGCTTCCCCAAATGGGCCCGTTCGGTCAGGACCATGAAGGAAGGGTTCGAGATGGGGCTGAAGGCCGGCGGCCTGGACCACGTCGACCTCTACCGCATCACCATGCACGAGCAGACCAGCCGCCGAAACACGCCCGAGGAGATCGAGATTGCGATGGAAGTGCTGGATTGGGCCAAGAAGACGGGCAAGGCCCGCTTCACGGGCGTTTCCAGCCACGACCGCCCCTGGATCGCCGAAGCGGTGGCCAAGTATCCGCAGCTGGAAGTGATCGTCACGCCCTATACGGCCGGGAGCAAGAAAGCGCCCGAAGGCAGCATGTTCGACGCGATGAAAAAGCACGACGTAGGCATGATCGGCATCAAGCCGTTCGCCAGCGGCTCGGTGTTCAAGTCCCGTGGCCAGCCCGACTCGGCCACCAAAGAAGAAGACGACGAGCGCGCCCGGATGGTGCTCCGCTACGTGCTCTGCAACGACGTGCTGACCGCGGCAATTCCCGGCCTGATCACCATCGATCAGGTCAAGAACGCGGCCCAGGCCGTCAAGGAACGCCGCGAGTTCGACGAGGCCGAAGCCCGGCGTTTCGAGCAGATCCAGGAAGACATGTGGGCCAACCTGCCCCAGGACTACCAGTGGCTGCGTCAGTGGGAATGGGTCTGATCAAGCGAGGTAGGGTGGGTGCTTGCACCCACGCGTCCGAAACTCAGCCCCCCATCCAGTTCCACGCCGCGCAGCGCGTGGGTGCAAGCACCCACCCTACGGCGGTTTGCAGTCCGAAACTCAGCCCCCCATCCAGTTCCACGCCGCGCAGCGCGTGGGTGCAAGCACCCACCCTACGGCGTTTTCCTGACACTGATCCGGCCGTCCCGTGTTCCGAGTCAAAATCTGCGGTATCACGAACGTCGACGACGCCCTGGCCTCCGCGCGCGCCGGAGCCGATGCGCTGGGGTTAAACTTCTATCCGAAGAGCCCCCGCCATATTACGCCGGAGCAGGCGCGGGCGATCGTCGAGGTCCTGCCACGGAACGTCGTCAAGGTCGGACTGTTCGTCAACGCCCCGGTCGACGAGGTCCGCGACACCTTCGACCGGCTGGGGCTCAATCTGATCCAACTCCACGGCGACGAGCCGCCGGAGTCGCTCGCCGAACTGGGCGACCGGCCGGTGATGCGGGCGTTCCGCTTGGGCAGCGAGGGACTTCCGCCGGTGACCGAGTATCTGCGGCATTGCCGTCGGCTCGGATGCCTGCCCCGGCTGGTCTTGATCGACGCGCATGTCAAAGGGGCCTACGGCGGAACCGGACAGGTAGCCGATTGGCCGACGGTCAAACGGTATCCCGTCGATAAGGACGATCCGCCGTTAGTCCTTGCAGGTGGGCTTAGTCCATCTAATGTGGCTGAAGCCATTCGGGCCGTCTCTCCGGCCGCGGTCGATACGGCCAGCGGCGTCGAGTCGGCCCCGGGCAAGAAGGACCCGGCCGCGGTCGAGGCCTTCGTCCGCGCCGCCCGAGCCGCGCTGGCCGAAGTGTGATTGATTGGCGTAGCTGAATTCGCAAGAATTCAGATAGTTGCTTTATTCGAGGGTCCCAAGTCTGAAGTCTTGCGACTTCAGTTACCCGTCCTTGTCAATCAGGGGCCCGGGCGCGTATCATACAGAACTGCGCATTTCTATGACCCACCGCCGGAGAAAGGAGATCCCCGTGTCACAGGTAGAGACCAAGATGCCGTACAAGGTCGCCGACATGTCGTTGGCCGATTGGGGCCGCAAGGAAATCGACCTGGCCGAGAACGAGATGCCGGGGCTGATGGCGTTGCGGAAGAAATACGGCCCGAGCAAGCCCTTGACCGGGGCCCACGTGACCGGCTGTCTGCACATGACGATCCAGACCGCGGTGTTGATCGAGACCCTCAAGGAGTTGGGTGCGGAGGTCGCCTGGAGCAGCTGCAACAAGTACTCCACCCAGGATCACGCCGCGGCCGCCATTGCCACCAAGGGGGTTCCTGTCTTCGCCTGGAAGGGGGAGACCGACGAGGACTACTGGTGGTGTGTCAAGCAGACGATGACCTTTCCCGACGGGGCCACGCTGAACCTGATCGTGGACGACGGGGGCGACGCCACCTTGCTGGCCCACCGCGGCTATCAGGCCGAGGAAGACCCGGGGCTGCTCGACGAGCCGACCGACGTGAAGGACCTCCAGATCGTCAACGCCTTGCTCAAGGAGATGCAACAGGAGGACGCGCAGTTCTGGCACAAGCTGGTCAAGGGCTGGTCCGGCCTCTCGGAAGAGACGACCACCGGAGTGCACCGGCTCTACCAGATGCACGACCTGGGCGAGCTGCTGGTGCCGGCGATCAACGTCAACGACTCGGTCACCAAGAGCAAGTTCGACAACCTCTACGGCTGTCGCGAGTCGCTGGCCGACGGGATCAAACGAGGCACCGACGTGATGGTGGCCGGCAAGGTCGTGGTAATTTGTGGCTACGGCGACGTCGGCAAGGGCTGCGCCCATTCGATGCGGAGCTACGGCGCGCGGGTGCTGATCACCGAGGTCGACCCGATCTGCGCCTTGCAGGCGGCCATGGAAGGCTTCGAGGTGACCACCATGGAAGACGCCGCCTCGCGGGGCAACATCTTCGTGACCGCCACCGGCTGCCGCGACGTCATCCTGGCCGAGCACATGCAGCGGATGCCAACGACGCCATCGTCTGCAACATCGGCCACTTCGACCTGGAGATCGACGTCGCCGCGCTGGAGGCGCTGCCGAACATCGAGAAGGTGAACGTCAAGCCGCTGGTCGACCGCTACACGTTTCCCGACGGCCACTCGATCATCCTGCTGGCCGAGGGTCGGCTGGTGAACCTCGGCTGTGCCACCGGCCATCCGTCGTTCGTGATGTCCAACTCGTTCACCAACCAGGTGCTGGCGCAGATCGCGCTGTGGACCGAGCCGGAGAAGTATCCGCTGGGCGTCCACACGCTGCCCAAGGAACTCGACGAAGAGGTGGCCCGCTTGCATCTCGTGCAGTTGGGAGTCAAGCTCACGCAACTGACGCAGATCCAGGCCGACTATCTCGGCATTCCCCAGGCCGGTCCGTTCAAGCCGGATTACTATCGGTACTAATCCTGGTGCGAAGCTGCCAGCGGCCTCACGCTCTTTCCCGTAACTGCCAGCATTGACAGCATGCCAGAAATCCAAGCCTTTCGTGGAATCCGCTACGACCTGGGCCACGTCGGGTCGCTCAGCGACGTGATCGCACCGCCGTACGACGTGATCTCGCCCAAGTTGCAGCAGCAGCTCTACAAGCAGCACCCCTGCAACGTGGTCCGGCTGATCCTCAACCGCCGCGAGCCGGGCGACGACGAGGCCAACAACTGCTACATCCGGGCGAACCGATTCCTGAAAACCTGGCAGTCGGAGGGCGTGCTGTTTACCGAGGCCGACCCGGCCATCTACGTCTATCACCAGGAGTTCACCTACGGCGGCACCACCTTCACCCGCCGCGGCTTCATGGGCCGGCTGAGGCTCTCGCGATTCGGCCAGGGGAAGGTCTTTCCGCACGAGGAAACCATGTCGGGCCCCAAGGTCGATCGCCTGATGCTCACGGCCGTCTGCCGCGCCAACCTCAGCCAGATCTTCGGCCTCTATCCCGATCCGGCCTGCGAAGCCCAGAACCTGCTGGAAGACGCCGTCGCCGGCCAGACGCCCGTGGTGGCCACCGATCACCTGGGCGTGGTCCACCGGCTCTGGCCGGTGACCGACGTGGCCGTGATCGCGGACATGGCCGGGGTGATTGGGCCCAAGCCGGTGTTCATCGCCGACGGACACCACCGTTACGAGACCGCCTGCAACTATCGCGACCAGGTCTACGACAGCGGGTTCCTCACTAAGGACCATCCGGCCAACTTCGTGTTGATGCACCTGGTGGCCATGGACGATCCCGGCCTGGCCGTGTTGCCCACGCACCGGCTGTTCCACGGACTGCCGGCCCTGACCTCGGACGAGCTGGCCGCGAAGCTGGGCGACTGCTTCCAGACCCGGCCCGCCGGCGAAGGACCCGACGCGGCCACGACCGTCTGGGAAGACATCGAGACGGCCGACAACCAGGGCGCGATCGGGCTGTTCACCCAACCGGACGGGCGGTGGCTGATCGCCGAGCTGACCGACGCCGGCCGGGCACGACTGGCCGCGGTCGCCGAGGACCGCAGCCCCGAGTGGCGCGAGCTGGGCGTGAGCATCCTGCACCGGCTGCTGGTCGAGGAGCTGCTCGGCGGCACCGACCTGCCCAAGCCCAAGTACGTCCACCTGGTCGAGGAGGTGGTCGACGGGCTTCGCACGGGCGAACACCCGCTGGCCGCGCTGGTGATGCCGGCCACGGTCGACCACATCCGCACCATCAGCCTCGGCGGCGAGCGGATGCCGGCCAAGAGCACCTACTTCTACCCCAAGCTGCTCAGCGGCCTGGTGATCAATCCGCTGGAGTAGCGGCGAGCCGGTCTTGGATCGTGGACCTGGTACGGGAGCAGCACGATGGACTTCGAAGCAGCGAGCGATCACCCGCCGCAAGTCGACGTGGCCTCGACTTCGTTCGACCGGGAGATGGAAATCGAGCCGCGCCCGCTGCAGTTCAGCCTGCAGGGCATGTTCCTGTTGATGACGGTGTTGGCCGTCGCCTTCTCTTTGCTCCTGGCGGCCCCGCCGGTTGTCAGGTTCATCGGCGCGGCGTTCTTCCTCCTCGCCCTTCCGACGGTGCTCACGGTCGTGTTGATCTACGGGCGAGGCTACGCGCGAACCTTCTGCATCGGTGCTCTGTTTCCTGCCGGGACGATGCTGTGGCCCTTCGGTTCGGGCGTTCCCATGATCATGTACGGCATGGGTGGCGACCTGGGCGGCGCGGGCTGGATCCCCGCGCTCTATGTCGCGGCTGCGTACGTGGTGAGTATGATCTTCGGAGCGATTGCGGTGGTTGTCCGTCGGCTGGTCGAGTCGCGTCTACAACAGCAGGACACGGGCCGCTCCACGATCTCGCCATAGCCGTCGGCGCAAGGCTCACACCTGCCACGTTTCACGTGAAACGCGTCTGTACGGGCCCTGCCGATTCCTGAAACTGGGTGTTTCACGTGAAACGGGCAAGACGCATCGTCCTCTTGACCGGTTCCCGCCGCTCGGCCTAGAATGCCGCTCGGCCACGGTGGGTACTTCCGACGGATCGTCCGAAACGAGGAGAGTCATGGCGGAACTCCAAGGCGACAACACGGACCCAGTCCAGCCCCAGCGCCGCCCGTGGCAGTTCAGCCTGCGGGCCCTGTTCGTTCTGACGACGGCGTCGGCCGTCATCTTGTCGGCCTCTTCTATGTGGCCGTACTTGTGTCTGATCCTCTGTGTGCCGTTCAGTTGCGTTGCCCTGCCGGCCGCACTGACGAGCGGGCTCATCTACGGTCGTGGCTACGTCCGAACTTTCTGCATTGCCGCCTTGCTCCCCAGTATCCTCAGCGGGTTCCTGATCTGCGTGTATATGATCCCAATCTCTGCGGTGACCTTGCAAATTGTGCAGAATTATAACGAGGAGATAGAGCTGAGCGGGGCCGCGACGTACCTGGCGTGCTACGCAGGAATTCCCTGCGGCGCCAGCCTGGCGATCGGGCTGGTGGCCGTCGGCGTTCGTTGGATCGCCGAACTCGTGCACCGCCGACTGTCCCGCTACGCGACGACCCAAACCGCGTTGCGAGCCGTGAGACGTCTTCCCCGCACGTTGCGGCGAGGCCTGGGAATTTCGCTCGTGGCGGCGGCGGTCTGGATACCGGTCGCCTTGCTGCCGACGTTCGGGCTGGGCCGTGCGGCGGCGGCAGTCGTCGCGCTGGTGCTGGCGTGCTTGCCGGTGGTCCTGCTGACGGCGCTGGTTTGCGGTTGCGGACGGCTGCGGACGTTTTGCGTCGGCGCCCTGTTCCCCGCTCCCGTGACCTTGATGTTCGCCGCCACGCTTGCCATCATGGCGATACAGGACGGCATCTCGGCCGACAATCCCGGCCATGCCTGTCTCTTGGCGGCGGCCCTGCTGGGAATCCCTTGCGGCATGAGCCTGGCGGCCGGGTGGCTTGCCCTTGGCGTTCGTCGGCTGGTCGAGCGACCATCTGAACAACCCGAGCGGCCCTCCGGCGACGCAAGC
>Ga0180437_10008499_pt1 | contig 13012 bp, 24 predicted proteins | sample SS_ome_4_FD_132410 | JGI IMG/M metagenome (GOLD analysis project Ga0180437, IMG submission 132410) | Hypersaline lake sediment archaeal communities from the Salton Sea, California, USA - SS_3_D_1 metaG | ecosystem: Environmental > Aquatic > Non-marine Saline and Alkaline > Hypersaline >...
CTACATATATTCTAACAAATTTCAGCGGTTTTGTCGATGTTTCTCACAGTTTTTTGTTTAATATTAGCTATTGAACTGGTATCCATTTTTCTTAAATACTGTGACAAGAAACTTCTGGGCAAAGCCGAGACGTTTATTGTACCTAGTTCTGAATACGAATACATATCCATTGAACATTTTATATATACCTTTCTCATGGCACCTTCTAGCTCGTCGTATAAACTGATAGCCGGGAGACTCTTCAGAGTTCCAGGCTTTGAGCATGATCTTGTGATACTTTACTGGACTGCAGTTGAATCTCTTCTCCAGTTTCTCAAGTGCATGCTCGGTGATTATGAATTCCGGAGGGAGGTTAGTTTCTATAACCGTACCCCAGAAGTCATAGTGCTTTTCAATGTACTTCCTAAGGAAGCGGTATATTAGTTTCCTCATAACATTCGAACAAAGGGGTTAGTCTGCCTAGTTGCGCCAATGTGAATATTGGATGTGACTACCACTAGGTTGATGCTCGCAAGATCTAGTCGAAACCGGATCGAGGCGTCCAGACTAAGCGCTTTATTCGAATGCTTCTCCTTCCTTGGGAGTGATCATATCGTATTTGCCTGCCTGGCATTCTTCAACAAGCTTCTCGAACTTGATGAATGATTCCAGGGGCGTACTGAATTCGAGATCAAGTATGTTCTTGGTGTAACCTATATCCTGTTTGTGTACTGAAACGAAGTATCCGTTGCATCCGCATGTGCATGCGGACATTGATACTATATAGAACGGATAATCTGGTGCGATCACCCGTTTCTGCCTCTTCAGAACGCGAGGAGGACGAGCACTACTATGGACAAGATTACTAGTTCCCATGCGATTATTATAAGCATACTCTTTCCCGGTTTATCGGGATCAAATATAGGCATTACTTAATTTTCCGGCGGATATATTCTGCTATCAGGGCTGCGTCAGTCAGTCCGTCATGCATTACCGTGCATCTTTTAGTCTTTAGGAATGATTCTTTTGGGAACAAACGCTGGGCTGCGCTCTTAGACATGGCCTTGGTGGTCTGTTTGGGCATGCCTGCGAACATAGTTCTTTGCCACATATTGGGAACAATGATCTCATATGGCAATTCAAGTGTTGCGACAATACCTTCTATCATACCAAATCCTATCCCGATAGTGAAGGTGGAAGTAAGGCCCTGCTTATGCATTGGGGTCTGGCGTTCTATAGCAACCATCCTGATTTCTTCTTCTGTCATCCAGGCTTTAAGCCATTTGGACAGGCCGGAGGGGTCTATTTTGTTGCGCGTGCCTATCTTCATGGTAGGCATGACTTCAAGGTCGCGGATGTTTCCGCTTTGATCCAAGCAACATAGGCCCCCATTGATGCCTGGATCTATCCCTATATAATATTTACTCATTGTAATCTAGTAAGTTATTAAAATGTTTGAAGTGGGTTTCCCAGTACGCCATTTGGAACTGTTTATCTTTCATGGTCATCTTATAATCCTTATGTGCTAGGACCGTCATAGTCTTTTCCAGGAGTTTGATCTCTGTCTCACGGTGGTGGAGTTCTCCATTGTCGAGATGACAGCCATGGTTATGCATTGGCGAACTGTTAAGAATAGATTCGTTAAAGTCTCCATGCCTGTGATCCCGTGAACTGGGCGAGATTATGTGATGCAAACAGTCCCAGTTATTCTTACCGCACCACATACAGCGATGCCAGAACATCCAGACTTCTTTATCAAGCGGATCGAATCTATATTGTAGCCCTGTGTTTTTCATACGATCTTCTTCTTTAAGATTTCAAATCTAAATCTAGCTGCGCCCAGGCTAGTAAAGTATTCGCCTTCGGCTTCATATCCATTTCGGCAGAACGCCACGAAATACAGATCATCACCGTCCGGTACTATCATTCGATCCATACGTATATTACCAGTCAAACACTCATATTCTTCGATGATCTCGTTCTTCTCTATCTCCTGGTCCTTGTGATCAGGAGGTAATGTGTCATGATATATACCCATATATTAATTATACCATCTCAGCATCACCTGTCAAGGTATCACCAGTATCACTGTCAACAGGCTCTTCTAGTTCATACCCGTAGGCCTTGGCTAAACGTATAACTTTACCTAATAATTCTTCATTACAGGTCTTGAAGTTGTCAAGGGTCAGGTTAGGAGTAGCTCGTTCTGACTTATTATACTTCTTAGAGTATAGTTTCTCGGGGTCATACTTTATCCCCATGTCATCCAGCATAGGCTTAGGATCTTGGGCGATGTCTTCTAGCTTAACTCTTACGTTTTCTACCAGATCTATTTCCTTATTCCAGTACAGCCAGAAAGCAAGGTACTTATCAAGGCCTTCGAAGCGGTCAAGGATCGGGAGCCTGATCGTCTTAAAGAACGTATAGATACTGTGCTTCATGCGGTCCTCACTGAAGGTCTCTCTGTGTAGCAGTGAGGATATATTATCCAGAGGATTCCGGACAATATGAATGACGGTGGCATCAAAGTTATGGATGAATGGTACCGCCATCCAGGAGCTGTCACCCTGCGCGTTTTTAGGATAGTAACCATGCCCTGGCATACCGAAGAACATTTCATGTCCTATCGGGATCCCCGCAGAGGTGAACAGCTTAGCCATAAATCCGGTGCCCGAACGAGGGGTACCGGATATTATGTAGTTGATCTTATGGTTACCGAGTATTCCGGCTGGCATATTATTTGTATAATGCGTTATTTTTCTTAGTTGTCTTGTCAGGATACTCCTTCTTGCATTTTTTGCAGATGAAGTAATACGTGAAGTAATGAGGGAGCTTCAGCACATCGATCGTAATGGCCCGTTTTTCACGATCAAACTTTCTGTTACCGCATTCACAGGCATCAGGTTCAGAGTTATTTAGTTTTTTCTTTTTACGACGGGCCCATCTGAGCTGATGATTACAGTTCTTGCAGGTAGCTACTGTCATACCTGCCTGAGACTTGAACCACCAATCATTGGTCCCGCACTCTTCGCATGCTTTCATTGGTCTTCTCTAATCTCACGTGGCTTTGTAAGCTCAGCGAGTATTATTTTAGCTGTTAATTTTTCCACTAAGGCTTCCTTGGCCTGCTTCATGGCAGTGATCATCTGTTCGCTCGGCTTCTCATTCGATCCGCCCATAGTAAGAGCCTCGAACCCTTCTATCTGCGGGATCCTAATTGATGTGGATAGATCGAGGACCCATTCGTTTCTTTCTTTATCATAGTGAAAGCCGACCTTAGCTAGGGCCTTCTTCTCTTCCTTTGTCCACTGGTTCCATGTTCCAGTAAATCCGGATGAGACAGTAGAATTTGTAATGTAATTGCCTGTTGTCTGCATTTGTTTATATAAACGTTTTAGGTCCTTCTCGGACAAGGTAGAACTAGCGCTAGATGTAGTGTATGTCCCTGTGTCCAAGTACTTCCCATAATAGTTAGATAATTGGTTCTCCATTTCCCGGTCATCTACAGGATCTGGAACGAGGCCTTTCTTGGTTTGGCTTTTAAGCCAGCTTGTGAATCCCATATTAGTAGTCGAGAAGCATAAGCACCGCCTGATTGAACTCCATCTTCTTGGCTTCTACAAGATACTGTATGGTATCAACGTTCTTGCCACAGCCATGGCAGTGGCCGCGGTTCGTGTCTCCGTAAACTACGAAGCTTGGAGTCTTCTCATTGTGGAATGGGCACAAAGCTTTGGCCCGGTTGCCTACTACTTCTAGCTTAATTAATTTATTAAACGGAACCTTCTTCGCTGCAGCGATCATATCATCGGTTACCACCGTTTTCTTCTCGCTATCATACTGGCCCTTCAGATGGCCTATAGTTATCTTGTTGGATCTGTACTTACCAGCCAGCTTTTCATATCCGCGCATCTGTTTTGCCGTTTCTATCCACCATCCTTCATAATCCTGGTCCTCCATGCGCTGGAAATCAGCCTCCATTTCCTTCAGATGCGACAATATTGTCGCGTTCTTTTCCTCTAAATAGCTAATCCTAGCCTGTTTCATAGCTGGGCCGTCATCAGATAGGTATATTTCGTCCTTGAATTCACGTATTAGCTTCTGATTCTCATGCACCGTATTTGGCCTATTTTTGGCTTCTGCTGCGAAGTTGTTGCAGAATGCTATATCATCCCATTCCTGCCAATATCTTTCAAACCAGGCCATCAGGGGCTTGAATTCGTATGCTTTAGCAAGGGACTCGAGGTGCTCTAAGCTCTTTGCCTTTATGTAATAGCCTTCATTGAATATCTTCTTGGTTACCCAATGCAGATCATTATGCACGGAATCCCGATAAGCCTCAAATAAGGCCGGTGATAGCTTGCCGTCACGATACGGTCCCATCGGCTCGTCGCTTAGGGCCCTGAACTTTATCATTTTTTGTGGCGTCTCGATTAATTCGAAGACGTGGGTTCCGATATAGATCATCTGAATAGTTTACTAAACTCCTTATTTACTTTGAATTTGACTTTATCCCTGGCCGGGATATCTATAGTGAATCTCTCGTCAGTAGCGAAGTCTTTAACTGACCGCTTCCTCGGCGGGAGGCGCTTGAGATAGAACTTTCCAAGGTAAGGCATGCATACTTCGCCTTTCATATCCAGGTCTGCCTTGATCACCTTGATCATTGTTAGTATGAGCATGTCTATTTCCTCCTTAGGCATCCCGGTCCTGCGGGATACACTGGCATAAAACTTTTCATACGATGGTGGGTATATAGTCGCCATTATTTTCGCGGCTTACGAAGCTTGATCGGGTAGATATATTTGTTCTTTTTCGATCGCTTGTAAGCTTTAATTATTTTTTGAAATGCCGTGAGGGCATGGAGCTTATCCTGGTACATGTATGTCTTGCAGGTCTTGTCCTGCTCGTCTTTATTGTACCCGATGGGCTCATCGAATATGATCCACATGGGACGCTTAGTTTTTATTCCTATCAAAACCAGAGCCCTACCCTTGATACTTATCCCAGGAGCTTTGCATGTTCTCATAATTGGCACCTTTGTTGTGCTCACGGTAGACGATGACGTTGGTCCGCGCGAGGCCGACTTCCGAATCATCGAAACAGAGGTCGATTTTGCGATCTTGCTTGCCGAGATCTGGTTTAGGAATAACTCGTACATATTCGTCAATGCCCAGCTTGGCCGTGATCGTCTTCGCATAGTCGATTCCACCGGCCGACCAGACGTACACATTGTCTCCGTTCTCCACGAACCAGAGCAGAACGTTTATTAGTTTGTAATCAGGATCCTGCCTGCGCATTTTTGTATTAACTTTCCAGATAGTATCATCAATATCAAACGCTACATTGATAGGCTTGGGGTTATTGGGGATATTCATGTCGTGTGATATGGCTGATCAGAGTCCAGATATGGATTGGCTTCAACAGCCTTCTTTCTTAAATACTCCTCATGACGAAGCCGCTTTATCTCTTCCTTAATAAGAGCATAAGTCAGCGTGTCCGACTTGGTCCACGATTGGAGCTTACTCATATGGTTGCCCCATGTGAGCGCGTGCTCTAACGTGCGTGCTGTTATCTTTTGGTATTTCTTTTTTGTCATAAGGTTTAGTGTTGTGGCCCGATTGGCGTCCGGGGGAAGGAGGTGCCAGTCAGACCACTCTATCAAATCTAATGACAGATTATTTAGTAGGATTTGCTACCACTCCTGGCATCCCGTAAAAGATTGAGGCATCCTTGGCCTCTTCAGTCCCGATAATCGTTATGCTCTGTGGTACTTCACCCTTGTAGTGCTTAGCGAATTCAACCTGGGCGTCAGCAAGTGTTTGCTGAATGTCCAGCTTCTTGTACTCAACCAATTGCTGTGACTGAGCAAGGGCCGCAGCTCTAGCTTTCTCAGCTTCAGCCAAGGCGAGCACACCCTTAGCTTCTTCTTCCTTCTCAACTCTGATCTTATATGCATTAGCTTCAGCTTCTAACTTCTGAGATTCAGTTTCACCACGCTTGGTTTCAATTGCCCTGTTAGCTTGCTGTTTGGCGATCTCTGCTTCCTGTTGTGCGATCTTTACTTCCTGTTCTTTAGCTTGTGCTTCCTCGACAGCAGCAATGATCTTAGCATTCGGCTTGATTTTCTTAAAGTTAACAGCTGTGATCGCAACGCCATAATCCTCAGGCTTAGAAATGCTATCCGTATCTGAGATTTCACAGCCTGATTCAACAATAATCTCGGTGCCTGTAGTCGGGTCGACTTTCTTTGTTTCCTCAGTGCACGTTCTTTTAGTGACTTCTCCGAATGATAATGATTGATAAACTCTCTGGCCGAATTCTTGGCGCTCTCCGCCTTGTATAAGGCCTTTCCAAGAATATTCTGATGCATAGTCATATACTAATTTTCTTATTGTAGGCACGAATAAGAGTTGTTCGATGGCTCTTGGATCAGTTGAACCGGTAGTTTCCCGGAACTTCACAGCGTCTATCACTGAGTAGTTGATCTGAGCATCAATCTCTAGCACCTGCCCATCCTTTGATAGAGGCTGGATGGCACGGAAAGGATTGTTGTCCTCTCTGAAGTTGCCTTTGTCATCCTCATCAGTGGATAGTGTATTAGTTTTTACTGGGACAATCTCTGTCCAGAATGGCATCTTATTATAGAAGCCGTCTCCCTTAACTTCGTCCTGCAATTCTCCACCTTTGATCACTAGCCCAACGTGGTTAGGCGGAACGACCTGGTAGAACTCGGAGATTAGTCCGAAGAACAGAACGATTACTACTAAGGCGACGATGATCGTGGCGATCACCATGCCCCCGCGCAGGTCTCCGTATTTATCGTAGAAGATGCCGCGCTTCTTTTTAGTGGTCTCTTCGTTCATATGTTGTTAGTATTTCTCATCGGTCTCGTCCATGTCCTTCTTGATCTCGAAGCGATCCTTGTTCAACCATTCGTAGATGAATGGGTAGATCCATCGAGAGATGACTAGCCCGATAAGAATTATAATAGCGATTAGAATTAAGATTCTTAGCATATGTTTATTTGTCCTTGTCGCAGTCGTCGCAGTCCTCTTCGTGAACTTCGATCACCCAGTTTTCCTCATCAATCTTTAACTGGTTATCGTAGTTGTCGATGTCTCCTTCGACTTTGTTCCAGAACTTTTTACGGGCAGTGTCGGCATCGGCCTTCATTGCCTTGGCTTTATTAAGTAAAGCTGTGTGAGCTTTCCAGAGTTTCTTCTGGGGCTCTGTCATCTTGTGTGTTGCTACTACTTTTGTAGGGCAACACTCTTCTTTGATCTTTTGTAACAGTTGTTTTAACATAGTGGTCTTTGTTATCCGCCATTAATCCAGGCGGTTTTTTATTCTTATTATGATTGCTATCACGAACCCTAAGGCTAGCGCCAGCAGTAAATATTTGTCGGGCATAAACATTTTTATTACAGAGATTAGTATATCGAGCAGGCCTCTTAGGCCTTCTGACAAAGTCATAGATATTAGTTTGCATATGAGGAGTAAGGGCAATGCCGGTGCGTTTTTTCGCGCCAGGGAGATGCAAGAAAATCCCCATGCTAACCCGGAGGAGTTGGCAAGGAATGCCCGTTAATCCCGGTTTCCTCTCCTCCAGCATCGCCCACTCCATGCTGTTCTAGATCTCAGCTTGGAACGGACGATTATAATGCCCTCTCGTCCTCAAGATCTATCTGGTCGTAAAACATTTTGTTATGCATTTCCAGTTTGATCTTCTTGCCGATTACTCCTGTATGCCTCTGTTTAATGATCGTGAAGTAGTTGAACTCTTCAAACTCATCACGCTTGCCTCGTTTAGCCGGTCTGTGGATCACATAAACAGCGTCTGATTCCTGGCCTACAAACGAGCTGTCGCGTAGATCTCCAAGTGTAGGAGCCAGCTGGTCTTTCGGCTGTTTGGTGTGGGCCATCAGGAATATTACAATGTTGTACTTGACGGCTATCTGTTTCAGCCTGCGCATAGTATCACCTATCGCATCTGATTTCTTAAGATCGCCGGTTAACATTGGGACTACATAGTGCAGGTGGTCTATGAAAACCACTTTCACATTATGTGTCTGGTTAGTCTCGGCTATCTTTTTCTCCAGCCATACCAGATCATATGGCCTGTTCTTTTTGGGCATGTAAAACAGTGGGACTGTCTTATCTTTGTACTTGTTAAAGAATTGTCTGGCTGATAGTTCATAGCTGAACCACAGTGAAGGCACCTCTTCTTGCCCTAGGTTATAGGATATTGTCTGGCATAATGATGTTTTGCCATGACCTGTATATCCCGATACGACGATGAGATCACCGTGAGTGAATCCCTCCGTCACAGAATCTATGCTCTTAATCCCGAAGAGATATCTCTTTTCGGGTGGCATAGCTTTGACCTCCTCATAGAATTCATGAGAAGTAATAATACGATCATCCATAAGTTTTATGGTAGAGTCCCGCGGACCGGCCGCATAGCTCTACCCGTTATCTCTGGCTTAAGAATTTATTGAATACGCCCGACGCCAGTGCCGTGCTTATTGATGGTGAAAGATCATCGCTCGACTTATCGTTTAGAAACCAATCGAAACAGTCGAGTATATCTTCTTTGCTGTAATTTTGAAGCGTACGCTTTATCATTACAGTGTCCCTGCCGTAGTTTATGACAGGCTTGAATCCTTTAATGTTCTCGCAGTACTCGGTGAATGACTTAATAAGTTCTGCGACATCCGGATTTGCTTTTGTTTTTGTTGCGTTCTTTCTTGCAAGATCAGTGACATGGAACAGACGGTCTATTATATCGAATGCCCACTTCTTCTCGTTTGGATTGAGTTTGTAATGGGTCGACTTAGCCATCCGTTTCCATCTATTCACGAGCTCTTTGCTTAACACAATAGATCCATCAGGCTTGTTCTCGCCATTGAGCATAATGTAGCTGACGAAACCACGCCATCCGGAGTGGATCTCTTCCGCCATTTTTCGTTTTAAGTCACTTCTCTTCATTTTTATTTGACCTTGAGATTAAAGTCCTTGCTGATCGGCACCACATTGTTCTCTTTCTGCATGCCTTCAACCCATTCCTTTAGCTTGGGCGTGCAGTTTGTGCATAGCATCTGAGATGTTTGCTTGCCGGTCTGCGGATCAATAACCTCTACAGTAGCTATAGGCCTGGCACTTACGGCGGAGGGTGGTCCGATCTCCTTACCGCAAGTGTCACAGTAATACTTTATTGCCATATTATTTATTAGCTGATCTGAACTGTTCAATATACTTGGTAGCCAGTGACTCGCATTTGGCTTTAACCGAGTCTATCTCCCACAGGTTTTTATAATCTGTGACTGGTTTGTCCAGATTAGAGATATTAATTATTTCCGGGATCATTACCATGATCGCGTTCTCATGTGTATCTACCGGAGCCTGAACTGCAACACTCCAGGCGTCTTGTATAGATACGGATTCTATCTTCTCAACGGCCTCATCTTTGACTAATGCAGGGCATACGAGCAACGGCCGTTCTTTGCTGGCACCAAGCACCAGCCAGAATCCTATTGTTGCAGTTTTATTTTTTCTTTTTGTCATCTTTCTTTTCTTTGCCCGGTTCATCTTTCAGGAACCGTTTGCAATCGTCACAGCGCCATGCGTCTACAGCGTGATAGTTCTCATGTTCGCAGGCATTAGCCTCTGCTAAAGTTTTACCGCCATCGTTGACCTCGCTCTGCAGATCAGCAGCGGTGAGCTCTTGTGCTTTAGCAAGCCACTCGTCTAGCTTGGCTTTCGGATCCTTGTTGATAACTGAGGCAACAACAGCCAGTTTGCTATAGCCGATCTCAGCTAATTGCTTTTCATCTACATTAGGTTGTGACGCTATGGTCTTCCATACCGACATCAACCGCTGTGCGTTGCGTACCCGGCCGTCTTCCGTAGCCCCGCTGATAGGGATATCAGGCCGTGCGCAGAACTCTTTGAAAGTTACTTCGCGCGTAGAGTCTTCTGCTTTATAGGTTTCACCTTCCCTGATCTCTGTCAGGAATTGTCCAGCCTTTATAAAGCCAGCGTTCCCTACAAATAAACTCTCTTTTAATTTGGTGACTAATCCTTCGTGGGTTTTTGCGAGTTCTTTTTCATCCACGATAGGAGTGTCATCATAAGGGATGATATTCGCCATAATTTTAGTTAGAGAAGAGGGGGGAATTTCTTCCCCCCGTTCTCAGATTATTTAGAAGGGTATTTCCTCTGGCTTGATTTCATCATCAGCCTCGTTTATAGCCTCTTCTGTAGAGATGAGGTCTTCCTCTCCGTTGTCGGAACCGCCACCCGTCAGGGCTTGGGCTTCCTCTTCCATACGCTGATTGGTTTCAGCATACTCTTGGTCGATCTTGTCCATTACTTTGGCAATCTCTTCCATGTGAGGACCGACTTCGTCAAGGTTTGACTCACCAGTCACTTCGTAATTGAGGAAGTAATAAACATTACCGCCTGTCCCAGTCTCCTGAGTAGGCACAAGTTTAACCTTCTTCTCGAAGAACTCGACTCCGTCTTTCGCTAACTCCTTCTGCTTGTCTACCAAGCTTTGGCGGGACTTGCCCTTTACTGTTAGCTTGTGAACCTCACCGTCATATAAGCAATAAAGATTGCTATTGATACGCAGAGAGGGGAACTCATTCCTGAGTTGTTCAATAGAACCAGAACCTACGGCCTTGATTCGTTTGCCTGTTTTGGCCTCGAACACTGTCACATGATCTTTCCATGTGTTGTGCTCGTTAGTGAACAATCTCACGTTTCCTTCTGGAGTCTTTTCGAACGAGGTAAATGTGCGTCTTGGTCGCATAATTACCAGTTCGACATCTGTAATATCAGTACCGTTCTTAAAGTCTCCGACAGGATACTTTGTAAGAACACCTGAATTACCATTGAATTTGATGGTAGGGACCTTGTAGGTCGTACGCATCTTTTCACCACCTGAAATCTTTTTCAGTTGGTCCTTTGAATAAGACATAGTCTTCTTTGTGCTCTGGAATTGCTGGTTCCAGATACACCGTTTATTAATTAATTATAGGAACTTAGCCTATAGTAGTATTATATCAAGCTCTCAAGAATTGTCAAGTCTTTCTTGTGGATATGTCAAGGTATAGTATCAGCTAATATTAGCTTAATTCCACAGTAATATACCTAAGTTTTGCACAGACTTAATGGTCTTAACATCAGCCATCATATCATCATTCATAATAATATTGTCTACGGCTGGGGACCAGGTGGGGATAAGGTATCGTTTCGGCCGGTCATCTTCCTTTTTGGTATATCTGCTCTTATAGGATTTCTTAGCAGGGATAATGTAGCCGTTACCGTGGAGCTCTTTCATGGACTTGCCTGCCTCCTCCATCCCGTACTCTGTCATCAGGGCCTTAGTAACATAATAACCCATGGAACAAATTATCCGTGGGTTAATAGTTTCGATCTCTCTAAGCAGGATCGCAAGGCATTGTTTGTAATTCATCTGGTCAGGCTTCACGTTATCGGGAAGTACATGCTTGATCATATAGGTAAGATAATACTCGCCCTTTTTAAGATCACTCTCCTTAATGGCTTTTGCCATTCTCTCCTTGGCTATCCCGGTAAAGGGAATCATAGCAGAGACGTCGCCAGATTTGGCAACATCGCCGATGAACATCACGTCAGCATCCATGGACCCGTAACCTAGTATGGGCCCGGGCTGATCGCTGAACTTGCAGTCCTCGCATTTCTTGATCTGGTTATTCAGTTGTGTTAGGAAGTGATCTTTGAATAGCATGTTTCAATGGGGTGTCCTTCCTGTTACGCATATACTTGCACAGTTCCTGGAACTGGCAGATCTTGCAGAAATTACCGGTCTCCTTTTTGGGTAACAGTTGTTTATCCCAATAGTAATTTAGAGCTTTTAGTTCTTCGAGAATGCTCTTGAAGAATTCATCATCGAAGTATATTTCTATCTCATCCCGCTCTCCCGTGTTTTTATTAACATAATACATACGGGCCGAATGAAGTTCAGGATATACATCCCTCTTTAGGAAGTAGAAGTATGCTCCGAGCTGTCTTTTATGACATGGATCGAATCCGCCAGGCAAGCGCTGTCTTGCCCGGTAGGCTCTATTGTTCATTGTCTTGATATCACCGAGAACAAGCTTACCATCCAGCCACACGACAAGATCATAGTGGCCTCTGAAGTGTAGCTTTTCATCTTTGACCTCGTGCTCAGCGCTATCAAGTATGCCTACTTTGTGAAGAGCTCTTTGTCTCCACTCGTGGCCGGCATGGCCGTCCTGTGCCGCATTCTTCCATGCATAATTGACTGTCCCTGGAACTAGGATACCGGCCCGGCACATGACCTGGTATCGTTTGCATTTGCCCATACTACTGGCTGCCCAGTAATCGTAGCCTCGAGCAATCGTGGTCCGCCTGCTCTTGCCATCCAAGTAATCGCAGATGGCATCGTCTATTGTTTTGTATTTATTCTTCATATTTGAGTACGACTTCTATTTTTTCAAAAGCTCTAGCCTCCAGTTGCCTGATTCTTTCACGGGTTACCTTCTCTATTTTGGCAACCTCAGCTAGAGTTTTTGGGATGCCGTCCTCAAGCCCAAATCTTAGGCGCAAGATCAGACGCTCTCTGTCGTCTAAGACCTTGAATGTTTTACCAATGGTGGTTAATCCACCATGGATGTCTGGTTTAATAGTCTTCATATTCATCCATCATTTTATCTGTTATTACTTTAGCCGGGATCATACCAGAATATTCCTTTGGCAGAGTACATGGTATTACTCCCTCTTCGCAGAACATAACATCATCCTCATCCCAGGGCGTACCCTGGTCCACCTTGTCATATTCATGCAAAAGGAACCGGTCTCCCGGTTTGATCTGCGTGACCTTTGGTCCGACAGCTAAGGCCTCGCATGTATAACGATGGCCCATTCTCCCCTGGCCACCCTTATCTGTGATGTTGTCCGGTAAGATGATGTCAAGGGCTGAGTTAGCCATTTTATTCACCTTTACCCACTTAAAAGCCACTAA
>Ga0180437_10008501_pt1 | contig 13010 bp, 9 predicted proteins | sample SS_ome_4_FD_132410 | JGI IMG/M metagenome (GOLD analysis project Ga0180437, IMG submission 132410) | Hypersaline lake sediment archaeal communities from the Salton Sea, California, USA - SS_3_D_1 metaG | ecosystem: Environmental > Aquatic > Non-marine Saline and Alkaline > Hypersaline > Sediment...
AGGATTTCTCTATAAAACAATTTTTAATTTTTCATTTTGAATTTTAAATTTGCAATGTGCCCCCACCCAGAATCGAACTGAGATCTAGGGTTTAGGAAACCCTTGTTCTATCCGTTGAACTATGGGGGCCTACCAACCCAATTTTAACACAGTTGCTGTATAATGAACTCAATAATCCAATAATCAAATAATCAAATAACCAAATCAATAAACAAATAAAAGAATAAACAAATTATTTGATATTTGAAAATTTGAAATTTATTTTCCGGGGCATGGTGTAACGGCAACATACACGATTCGGGTTCGTGTGACTCTGGGTTCAAATCCCAGTGCCCCGACCAGATGGGAAGGCTCATTTATTAATCTTTCATTGAAAGGGCCATTAGATAGCCTCTGGCTCGTTCAGTTTTGGGGTATCTATTGCAAATCTTCCAGAACTCAGGCCCGTGTTTGGCAATAATTAAATGGGTCAATTCATGGACAATGACATAATCTAAAACAAACTTAGGCATCTTGAGTAAACGATCAGATAATCTGATAATTTTATTTTTAGTGTCGCAATTGCCAAACATGCCGCTATTTTGCTCTACAGAATAACTTATCCTTTTCCATTTAAGCTTGCCTTTAAAATATCTTTTATTAAGCATCTCTGCTCTTTTTTTCAACTTCTGGTCGGCATTTTTTTCCCAAAGTTTCCTTTTTCTTTTTTGCGCCCTAACACGCTTTTTAGCCCAGGCGACATATTTTTGCTCTTCTTTCTTAGTAAGTTCCATAGGAAGATGCAAATGAATAATGCCCTTTACTTCTTTTGCCAATATTGTTTTTCTTCTTCTAAAACTACGGATTATTTTTACCTGCATCGTTTAAGAATTCATCTTTAGCGAGAAGTAGCTGGTGCAAAAATAGCCATCGGCGCTCATACAGCAGCCGTCCCCGCCAAGCCTTATAACAGTTTTATATTTTACTCTAAAGGCTTTAATTTTTCAAAAAGCCTGTCAAGTGGTTGGAAAATCCCCTGATTTCCTGAGGAGGGTCAGTCCCTTATAAGGGACTGACCCTTATCTGACAAAAAAGCCGTCTCCTAAAAGACGGCTCTAGAAAAATCTGTTTCTAATTTTTAAGCTCGTACACTCTGTTTAATATCTGCGATCACTCTTTCAAGAGTGACGTATCTTTCCGCCCAACTCTGGAATTCAAGAGGAGTACTTTCTCTTGCTACTCCAATGAGGGCTTTGTCAGGTCTCAGAGTAGTCTTATGCCCAGTGCGAGTTTCATACTCCTCTCCAGGAAAGCCCAAGACTTTAACTTCAACCCCAGTTTGCTGACCTGCTTGTATCGCCAAATTTACAACTTTCTTTGCCACAACCTGTTGCTGAGGACGTAAAAATACGTATCTTACATTTTCCATTTTTCTCACCTCCCCTCGATTTTTAGAATCCAGAAATCAAAAATCATGACTCATGTATCTTCTGAAAAAATTACCTATTATCTGGCCTTGCCAGATCTGGCGAAGACAGACATATTACTCATTTTCTACTCATGCTCTACCACATTTTCGGCTTTTGTCAAGAAGAAAAAAATTATAGGCGTCATTTAAAACAAAATTGCTTCTTGACAGCCGGATTTTTTTCTATAAAATAAGCCTCAGATATGCAAGGTAAATCCCTTCAAATCATCCTTAACCTTATTAGCCTCCTTATTAAGGAGGGCGATGGTTTGGAGGGGGTTGCAAATAACCGATAACCAATAACAAATAACTAAGTAACCTCCCAAATCAAAAGCCCAAAAGCCTTTGAACATAGGGAGGTTTTTTTGTTGGTCTCATCGGGAAAAATGCGAGTGTAGCGACGCATTTTTCCCAGATAAACCAACATCCGCTACCAGTAATTTAAAAACAGCGTTTTACGCGACTTACGCACTGATTAATCCGCGCTAATCCGCGTATAGACCCGCCAAATTTTCTTGATGTTTCTCCCGCAAAATGCGGGATTCGCTCAGGAAACTTAGGCGGGTAAAGGAGGTGAACACAAAAAATGACAACAGCAGAAGCGACAAAAATGACGACAGCAGAACCAACACCAACGGTCCAAAATAATAATCCACATGGACATGGACGCCAACAACGTAAATTAGCTCCTTCAGAAATTACAGGTTATCCTGGATGGCGTGACCCCAGTATGATTGTTGAAAGATCTATAAATTCATATGATCCAACAAACCATCGTAATGTCCATATGGGCCCATAAAAACCCATCTACCCCATATCAGGGCAAAGCCCGGAGGATTTCGGGTCTGACCCTTCTGGGTCAGACCCTGCTGGTTGCTTTCAAACAACCCCTATACCATTATGTTACCATGGTAATATAGTGGTACGATAAACGTGATAGAAGCTTTGAGATTTTATTTTGAAGTTCATCTGCATAGGACGGACCTATGCAGTCTAACCAGCCAATTCTAAATCTCTTCAGTGCTGGCTACTACCCTATCGCCTTGCCTTACAAAAAGACAAGGGGCTGGAGTAGCCCCTTCCCGACCACCAATAGCATCTATTGCATGACAGTTTCCATCGCCTACATACTCACAAACATACGTAGTCTTACTGGCTTCTCCAACTTTAAATGTATGAGTTAGAACATCTACAAATGTATGAGTTAGAACATCTACCCCTGGAGACTTAAAAACCCTTTGCTCTTTACGCCCTAACATTGCATTTCCAAAACATTTTTCTATCGTAGGGCCTGATTCGTCTATCATAAATTTTTGCCTCTCTATCTTTGTAATATACACATTTATTCTACCAATGTAAATAGCCGGTTTTAAATTTTTCATCCAACACTTGCATTTCCCAAAATCTGTGGTATAGTACAGGAAAAGTAATTAGTAATAAGTAATTAGGGCGTTATCTGTAAGACTACTCGAACGGCTAAAAGTGGTAGTCTCCATATAGCTTTAATTTCTATTGTTGCTGCTATGAAACAAAATAAAAAATCTGGCGTTTCTTACAAAAGCCCAAAAAACGAAATTTGGGCGGCTTATAAAAAACTTAAAAAACAAAAAGCCCCCTCCGCTCCAACTCCGGCGCCAGCACCAAAAGCCAGGCTTGACTGGCGGCAGCAGCTTTTATCCTCTATTAAAAAGTTCGACGACCAGCTGCAAACAAAACAAGAAGAACTGACTTCTTTGGAAGAGCAAATCGAAAAGGCTAAAAAAGATTTAGAAAAAGCCCACCAAATCAAAATCAAAGCGCAAACATTAAATGAACTGGAGGAAAGAATTGAATCTTTAGAAAAGCTTTGGAGCCGGAAACAAAAGCAGCTTGAAGAAGACTTTGAAGAAGAAAAGGCCTGGCAGGAGAAAAGGCTGGACAAAGAAAACGAGGAAAAGCGTTTTATCTTGGAAATGAAACGCCGCCAGCTTGAGCAGGAAATCAGTGAGAAAGAAAAAGCCTGGCAGAAAAAAGAAAAAGAGTACGAAAAATTAAAGCAAGAAGCCGAGGCTTTTCCCAAAACTTTAGAGCAGGAAAAAGAAAAGGCTGTCAAACAAGCAGCTGACCAGCTGGAAAAAGAGTTCACCCAGGAAAAGCAGATGGTTTCCCAAAAACACGAAGCAGAAGTCAGCCTGCTGCAGCAGCAAATCGGAAACCTTCAGGAAAAAGTCAAAGAGCAAGAAATACAAATCAAGATGTTAAATGGCCAGCTTTCAAGCACTCACCAAAAGATGAAAGAGCTGGCCGTTGCCGCTCTTGAGGCCAAACGGCCCAAGATCATCAAACGCTACCCCTCACAAAAGCCTGCATAGACAAAAACGAGCAGGCATAAAGCTTGCCTCGACAAAAATGTTTTGAATTAGGGCAATTAGGTTAATTTGGCTTATTACTTTTTTCCTTTCCTACCCTTCCTACTTTTCCTACCTTTACTACTTTCATATAAACCCTCCATAAATCAACTCCTCATCAACTCTTTTGTAGTTTTTGTATATCTCCCCTTCTTTAAACCATAGCTTGACTTCAAATTCTGCCTCTTTTTCACTGCCAGAGGCATGGACAAGGTTTTTGACCGACCTTTTAAGGGTATTGCTCATGTAGGTGCTGTCGATTGAAAAATCGCCTCTTATCGTCCCCGGCTGGGCCGCCGATGGGAAGGTGTGGCCGACGATCTTTCTGATTTGCTCGATCGCGTTCGGCCCTTCCCAAATCATCGCCACTACGGGGCCGGCAGTGATAAAGTCCATGTTCCACTTTCTCACCATTTTGCCGATTTCCACTGGATCAGTCGTGCCCAAATGCTCGCCTGGGTCAAGCCCGTATTTTTTGTAATCTTCCAAGGTCTTTTCACCAACGCTTTTCAAATACTGCCTATCATCAACATAATGCTTGCCCACAAAAGTCTTGTCCACCCAAACCATTTTGCAAGCGACCATCTTAAACCCCGCCTTTTCAAACCGGGCAATGATTGGTCCAACCAAAGCCCTTTTGACGCCGTCGGGCTTAATTAAGACTACTGTTTGTTGTAAGGTATCAGGCATAATATTAATTCAAAATTACAAATTACAAATGCCAAATTGAAATTTCATCCGCCAGCTGGCGGATTGAATTTTAAATTGCAATTTTGAATTTTTCATTTTAAATTTTAAATTTCATTCTCATCCTACCCCCCTTCTCCCAAAATTTCAATAGTGAAAAAGGGAAAGCATCGAAGTTGTTGCCGATGATGCTCAAGCTCAACATGTCCTTGCTTGCGCTGCAGAGGCTATAAGAGCCGTAGCCAAACAAGATGGTAGAACCCCTGAGGGGATTGCTCAAAAACTAAAACAAGAGTTGGGAGACCTGGCTATTCCTAAAATAGAAATTGAGATACGTCGAAAATTTGAAGAAGAAGGAATAGTAAGCGGAGAAATAGTAAGCGGAGTATACCAACAAATTGGTTAATCCCTACGAATTTTGGGACTTGGTGCCTGTCTGCCGGCAGGCATGTCAGATTATCAAACTTTTCTGAAATTCTGGCTTCCTGGCTTCTCCGATATTCTGATTTTCTGATGCTCTGATCCACTGAGTCTTTCTGAGTTTTCTGAACATCTGAGTTTTCTGAAATATTAAAACCTCAGAAGCTTCTCAAACCTCCCCTTATCCTTATACGGCCCGACAACCGAGAGGTTGAGGCCGTCATCGACAAAGACCTTTTTTGCCACCCGCCGGACGTCGGCTAAAGTAACGGCATCGATTTTTTTCATAATCTCGTCGGGCAATCTTACTTTTCCCTCAAGCAGCAGATTCTCAGCAAAAAGAGCGGCCACCGCCTTTGAATTCTCCAAAGATAAAATGAATCTTCCCTTCAAATATTCCTTAGCTTTCCTCAATTCTTTACTGGTAACTGGTAACTGGTAACTGGTAACTTTTCTATATTCACTGAGAATAACTTCAATCGCTTTACTAATCTTATTTTTATCTACCCCTGCTTGCGTCACCAAATACCCATTATCATAAAAAGTGCCAACGCTCGTTGATACATAATAAGCCAGCCCCCGCTTCTCCCGCACTTCAGTAAAAAGCCGGCTGCTCATTCCCCCGCCCAAAATGGCTGACATCACTGCCAAGCTATACCGCTCCTTGTGTGTTCTTTTAAACGCCCGCACCCCCAAACAAAAATGACTCTGCGCCGTCTTTTTACGCCTTACAAAAACCGCCGGCTTTTCTTGAGAAAAGGTTAGCGAAACCCCTGAGGTTTCTTGATCCGCCAGCTGGCGGACTCGGAGGTCCCTGCCTACCGACCCGCCTGCCGGACGGGCAAGCAGGCAGGGAGAACTGACTAAACCTCGGGAGCCGATAATATTTTTCTTAACTTTTTTCCTTAAAGAATCAGAACTCCGCTTTACAGAACCAAAATGCTTCTTTGAAAAAAAATATCTCTCAATCAAAGCTTGAACCTTGAAGCTTGAACCTTGAAGCTTGGGAATTGCTCCGGCAATTCCCAAAATCATCCTTTCCGGTACATAATATCTCTTTCTATAAGAAAAGAAGTCTTTTTGTGTCATTTTAACAACATTTTCTTTTGTGCCAATAGTTTCAAAACCTAAAGGTGTATCTTTATATAAAAGTGTCTCAAAGTCCTTCCCTACTTTGGCCATTGGCTGGTCATCGTACATATTGATTTCCTCAACTATCACTCCCTTTTCTTTTCTAATATCGGCCTCGCGAATCAAGGGATAGAAAACCAACTCAGACAGAACCTGAAGGGCTAAATCTAGGTGTTTTTTAGCAGCCTTTACATAAAAACCAGTGCTTTCTTTATCAGTAAAGGCATTAAATTCTGCACCAACGCTATCTACCGCTGTAGAAAGAGCCAGGGCGGTTTTGTACTTTTTTGTGCCTTTAAAAACAATGTGTTCTAAGAAATGAGAAATGCCGTTGTTTTTCTCATCTTCACAACGCGTGCCGGCGCCAACGATTAGAAAAGCCGTCACGCTGTCGGTGGCATTCATTGGAATGGTAACGATGCGCAGGCCGTTTGGGAGGGTTTTGAGGTTGTACTTTGATAACATTTCTATTGACTCATTTACTTAGTGAACTCTATAATGATTTTATGTGGGCCTACTCTGGCGAGGCGCTAGACCTGTCAAGTCTGGTCGCAGGGGTTTGATTCCCCTTAGGTCCACGCTTTATTTTGATGCTTGACAATATCATATTTCTATAGTATAAGTATAGTTACTTGACAGGTCTAGCCACGCTAGATGGCGATCAGCCAAACAGCCGCTTCCAAAAGAGGCGGTTTTTTTTACCCGCCTAAGAAGAAAAAGCGGGCAGGCACAAGGCGCTGCCCCTACGAATTTTCCTAACTACTAACTACTAACTACTAAAACCCGCTTCCAGCGGTTACTGAAAACATCCCGTTGGGATAAAAGATTGTCTGGGCTGTTTTTTGGATGTCGGCCGGGGTTACTTTGTCGATTTGCGTAAAAAGATCATCAATGCTCGTTTCGTCAACATTGAAAAAGACCCGCGTTGCATAAAACAAAGAGCTTTCCAAAGAACTCTCCATCAGGGTTGCCAAGCGGCTTTTATACAAATTCTTGGCCCTTTTCAAAATTTCCTCACTAACTGCCTGGGTCTTTAAACCCTCCAAAATCCCCAAGATTTGATCCTGGGCTTGCTTGACCCGGTAGTTTTCTGCAGAGCCTAAAATTGAAAAAACACCGCAGTCTGAATAAAGATTTATCAAAGAGGAGGCTGAGTAAACAACTTTGTCTTTTCGAAGCTGGCCAAGGTATGGATTGGACCGGCCGTATGACAAAACCGCATTTAGAAGCGCCTGAGCGGTGCGCTCCTGCGCGCCACGAGGATAACATAGCCAGCTTAGGACAAACTGGCCGACCTTGCCGGGCGCATTGATAGATTCTGCTCTTGGTGAGACTTTGTTGAAATCAAAAGGGGTGAAAGTCTGCCTTTGGCCCTGGGCCATCTGGCCAAAGCTTTTTTCCAAAGCATCCTTTAGATTAAACTGGGGGACTGAGGCAACTAACAAACAATTGCCGGAAACATAATGTTTTTGGTAATAATCTAAAAGATCCTGCCTAGTTACTGCCTTGACTGTATCCGGCTTGCCCATGCTGAAAAAGCCCAACGGATGGCCTTCAAAAATCATCTCATTGACTTTATCAAAAATCTGCTGCTGGACATTTAAGCCACGTCTGTTGATTTCCGCCATAGTGATCTGGGCTTCCTTAGTCACATTTTGCTCGGCCAGTAAAGGCTTTGTTAAAACCTCGCCAAACAACTGCAAGCTCTCGTCTAAAACTTCAGGCAAGATAGAAAAGTTGTAAAAAGTGTATTCAGCCGAAACTTCGGTGCGCGCAGAAATCCCCAAATCATCCATTTTCTGATAAAGCATGTCCTGGTCAGCTATCCCCTGCGTGCCGTAAAAAAGCGAGTTTGCCAAAAAGCGGGTAATGCCCATCTTTTGGGCCTCTTCAAACCGAAAGCCGGTACCGACTAGGAGAAAGAAATTGTAGGCTTTTGCCCCAGGAGTGGGGATGAAAACGATTGGGAGGCCGTTGGTGAGGGTGGCGGTTGAGAGATTTTCCATTCTTGAACAATTAATAACTATAAATAACCATAAATAACAATGAATAACGGTTATTAGTAGTTATTTGCTACGCGTTATTAGGTAGTTATTTGTTGTTTTCTGACTTTTAACTATCTTTTACCATCTTTTCCCAAAAAAATAAAGCGGGAAAATGTGCAAATCGCGCAAGCCGCGTAAATTGCGTAAAGTGCGAAATAAAGATACTATCCAAGTCTTGCCTGCAAATCTGGCGAAATTGCTAAAGGGGCAACGCTTTCTCTGGTAGACGCCCCAGCTGATAACGTCGGCAGTTTAGACAAATTATTATCGGGAAATCTAAGGGTATTACGTCCCACCCATTGATTGCCTTTTTCCACATCCACTCTAAATCCTCTCCGCTGTTCTATAGGAAGACGCCCTATTCTTGGACCTACTTGTGTTGTATGCATTTTCATTTACCACGTAACCAGGCAGATTTTAGATTAGCGTGGGTTTTTAAAATTTATAAATAAAAATCCCTAAATTATTCCCTTAGCCTTAGGGCTTCAATTTCATCCAAAAATCTTCCCATTACTACGCTGTTTCTCGCCTCCAAACTAGCAACTTTAAGCCCTTTAGGGTCTGTCTCTGCAGAGAAACGAACAGCTTCAACTGTAAACTCTTTATTAACCGCACTTGCAGCCTCCTCAAACATTTGGGAAGTAGCTCCAAGCCACAGTAAGTTTTCGTGTACTACCTGAAACTGCATTTCTCCTCCTATAACAATTAACAATCAGCTATCCTGTTTCCTCCAGCAAGGTGCAACCTTTATATGGGGTACGGCCTTCACCACCCTTATAAAAAATTCGTATATTTGTATATTAAATTTTGATTCGTATATTCGTGATTACTCTTTACATATAATATACACAAGTTGAAAAAGGAATGCAAGAGGGAGTTTAAGAAGAAATAAGAAATGAGTTCAACAAGTTCAATAAGTTAAATGTTCAAAATCTAAAATACAAAACGTCTTGAATTTAAATATTTGAATTTTGAATTTGTTTCGGATTTCGATATTCGAATTTCGGATTTCCCCTTTAGGGGCTCACCTCTTCCCACCGATATGCCGGCTGCTTTAATGAAGAATGGGCGTTTATAACAATGTCCGGCCGGTAAGTGATGATTTCTGCCGGCGTGTTGTAGTTTTGCCGCCCGCCCGGGTCGCTGTCTAAATCGCGCTGCAGGGCAACACTACCCCAACCAATTAAACTGCCTTCAAATTCAAGCTTTTCATAACCATTGCCGGTTTCTATACTTTCGGCTATATAAATGCCATGGACGTTCTCTATATCCGGACTAATGCTTATCTTTCCCGAAGCAATCACCACTAAACTGCCGCCTGAGTCAACCGTAATCTCGCCGTCAACTAAGATATTACCGTCATGTAAGAGAACAATTTTGTCTGTCAACCCCCCCCAGCCGGCGCCGCCGATTACCAAATCGCCAGCTGTCGTTGTCTCCCAAACGCCTTCCTGCGGACTGCCGGCCCACTCCTCTATCTCCCGTTCAAGCTGGCGGTGGTAGAAATGATAATCGCTTCTTACCCCGTCAAAACTGCCGGACAAGGCCCGCCATTTAGGCTGGCCGGGCTCTGACAAATTCTCAGGATAATTAACATCTCCCAAAGAAACCGAGCCTGAGGCCCTTGACAAAACACCAAGCTCGCCAGAAGAAACAGAAGTGCTTTCTTCATAAACCCTAAATTCGTCGATTATACCACCAATGTCCCTGTCTTGATCATTGATCCGGTTGCCAATATAAATATTTGCTTGGGCAGTAACCGTATCCCACGCCGCTGTTGTATCTCTTGTTTCTTTTTCAAAGTCAAGCCAAAGCTCAGGGCTATCAGTCTCTTCATCATAAGAAAGTTTTACATGATGCCATGCGCCATCAAAAAGATCAACATTGGTATCGACCCATTCATTGATCTTCTTGCCTTCACTATCATAGACCTCAAACCTTATCGTCCGGTCTGCTCCAGCCCGGCAAAGCTGGATATTACCAACTTGTGTATCATCGCTACAGAAAAATTTGCCCCACTCGGCTGGAGCTTCCTCATTTTTATACCAAAATTCAACGACCCCTTTCTGAGAATTAAAATTATCTGATGCAGGAAAGGAAACATACTCCCCTGAACTATCCACTAAAAGACCATTGCCATACTGGCTGGCGGCAAAAGTAGCAGTACCACCAACTGCTCCTCCGCTGCCAACCTCGGGATTAGTAACGGCTGACTCGCTGTCAAGGGTCGAATACCAACTCAGGTTTGAGCCGGAAAGATTAAAAAAATAAGGCTCGCACTCAGGATCGCCTATGCAGGTAACAGGAATCGGATCGACAATTCCGCCACCATCAGCATGAACATCGCCGCATGTGACTTGAAACCAGGCGCTGCTAGATTGGGATAAAACTACTTGGGAAGTTCCTTTCGGATTAAGTGATGTTAGATTAAAACTTGCCCCAGGCAACCAGCAGGATTCGCTTAAACCTGAGGGCACGCTTGTCAAATCCAAACCATAACCCCCAAGTTCCAAATGATCATTGCCGCCGCTGTCAACACAGGTAAACTGGGAAACTGAATCGTGCCTAACAGGAACAGTATTGCAGGTTATCTCCCAGCCACTCTCGGTAATAGGCGTTGAAGTATCACAAGAACCATAGGCAGCGGTCTTAAAAACCTGGCCGGTGATTGAACCATAGGGAAGAAAGGGAAAACCAACCACCTCTGATTCTTCAGCACTTAAAAAAACCGTTTTTGACCATTGATTGCCGCTTTGACCAAAACCACAAATCGAATCAATATAATAATCGCCTGTTGCTTGTGTTGCTTTAACTGTATAAGTACCGGGAACGGCCGCATAAGAAAAACTAGTCCCAGTCGTTGAATAAACTTCCATTCCCGAAGAGTCTTCAATCGATATATTTACCAAAACCTCGCCTGCCTCTCCATCATCGGTACAGTTGCCAATTGTTGCTTCCTGCCAAGCGCGTCCGGAAATTGTCCCTGACTGCAAAGCAACCGGCAAATCATAAGTTAACATTTCTCCTTCTCCAAGATCGATATATTCTATAACACAAGAGGTAGCCGGCGGTCCTCCGCTGCAGGTAATCTCGGAGATTTCACCGCAGTCAAAAAGATGGGGGGCTATAACATAGTCTGTACCTGCCAAATCTATGGTTAGCTCATAGCCGCTACCGGCAGGGGCTATAAATGACTTAATGCCGGTGCCGTCCTCGCCGGTTAAACCGGACTCAGAATAAGACTCCGGCCCTGCCAGTGAAATCGGTATTCCATCCACTCCGTCGCTTGAAGTGAAAGTACAACTTACGCCCCCCGATTCATCCCAAACCCTTGCTTCAATAGTTCCTAGAGAAGGAGGCTCTCCTGCTCCTAACACCGGAATCGCCGAAGTGTTATTTTCATTGTACCAAGTATTACCATCGGGACTGCCGGTCTCCTGCCCGCCCCGCCACCAAAGAAAAGGAAAACCAGAAGGGTCCCACTGGCTAGGGCTTTCAAATACAGTAACTATTATATATTCTTTATTATTGTCTAAAGAGCAGCTTATCGGAATACAATTTTTGTTCCCTCCCTGAAGGGTGCAAATTGGCGTTACTCCTACTCCAAGCCTAAGAGAAGGAGCAATGTCATTAACATTAAAATCATCCTGATGAACTCTGAAAGAGAAAGGAGTGAAAACTGCTGTTTTTTCAAAAATAGCAGCACTTGATTTACCATCTATGAGATTAAAATAATAACTTCCGTCATAATCTACGGTAAACTCGGCTGCATGGACAAAATCGCCTGTATGAAACCCTCCAAGCTCGCCTTCATAATCTTTCTCCGGTTTAAAATCCGGCCAGCTGGAACCATGAGGAACTGAATCCCATACTTCATCGGCAAAATCCCAATCTTCACCGCTGTCAGTATATTCTGAATCAGCTTCATAAAAATAGCGAACTAACATCCTCGATGCCTCGCCGGTTTTAGCGGGGTAAACATAAGCTGTCAGCCAATCCCCGTCAATATAACGGCCATCAAAAGTTCCATTTGTCCGGAAGTAATCTTTCTGCCATTCCTGGACTGTAGCATAGTCAGACTTCCACCGACTATACATCATATAAATAGGAATTGTTCCCGGCTGAGGATCTCTGTAGGCATAACCTAAAAGTTTGGTGTACCCGGGCCTTCCCCATGCTGATTCAAAAAACTCTCTCCGCTCTTCGCCAAGAACAGTAGCATGTTCTATTGTTCCCATGTGGTAGTAAACACGATACAAAGGCTCTGTTCCCGGTTGTTGGGTAGGGTAAATATATCCAAGCAGGTTTGGCCCATTAGGAAGAGGCCATATATTATATTGTGTTGAATACAGGCCTAAATTTATACTAGTAATACTCCTCGGATAATAATAGCGCCAAATTTGACGATATCTGTACACCGGCCGGGGTGAGCCGTCGTCGTCCTTAAATCTTACCCCGCCAACCACGTAACCACTGTCGCGTTTTGTTTGTGGAATTGCGTAAGCAGAATAATCATATGTCTGACTGCCAAAAGCAGTTATTACCTCATTTCCAAATATATCTTCCATATAACCTTCTGTATAGTTTCCTAAATTGTTATACATATCCCCCTGACATTTCCATTCCCCATCATTTCCTGCAAATTCATCAAAATAGGGAGCTACAAAAGAAGCATAAAAATCTCCGCTGGAGAAGACGGATTCTGTCTCTTCGTCATCGTGGTAACCAGTCGGGTCAGCATCGAGGTAAAAATAGGCCCAGGAGTCATGGCCTTTATTATGCACTGCCAGGCCATTGGCAAAAAAGGTCTGGTCGCCGCCAACTGTCAGATTGTAAACCTCTATCGGCTCCTCCACCCAGCGTTTCTCGATAATTTTTTCTGGCCTTAAACTC
>Ga0180437_10008503_pt1 | contig 13004 bp, 10 predicted proteins | sample SS_ome_4_FD_132410 | JGI IMG/M metagenome (GOLD analysis project Ga0180437, IMG submission 132410) | Hypersaline lake sediment archaeal communities from the Salton Sea, California, USA - SS_3_D_1 metaG | ecosystem: Environmental > Aquatic > Non-marine Saline and Alkaline > Hypersaline >...
TGTCGGAAATATGTCAAGGGGAAAAACGAGAAACGAAGAAAAAGTTGTCAGCGGTCAGTCACCAGCTCTCAGTTGCCGTGCTGGATTGTTTTTCCCCCACCCTTTCCCTCCCTCTTGAATTCGGGGGAGGGCAGGGAGGGGGAAGGGTGTGAAGAGTTTCCTGTCTTCCTACTTTCGAAGGGGGGGAAGGTGGGGAGCGGAATTTCGTGTCTTGAGTATGTCAGTATACCCAGCGCAGCAGGTAAGCAAGCAGCACTACACCGACCACAGATATAATGTTCAGCCTCAGCATGAAACCGATGTCGAAGGTGAATACAGCCAGATCCATATGGAGCGTCCTGAACCCCACGGGTACTGAGGCGAGGAAGAACGACTTGACGGGCCCTGCGGGAAGGATCTTCCCGATGATCTGACCGAAGCCACTCCCGAGCATAGCTCCCACGATTATTATCAAGAAGACCGCTGCGAATTTTCTTCTCAAAGGCATAAAGACCCCCGTGCCATTCCGCGCCCCTCTCATTCAAGGACGCGCATGTTTCTGGTCATCCTTTCGTGTATCAAGTGAGCCGCGAGACCCGTCACCAGACCTGTACCCGCTGACAGGAAAAGGAAAACCGGAACCAAGAAGAACAGCTCCACGCGACGGATAAAGAGAAGATAGGCAACGCAGAGCTGGGTGAGATTGTGCGCCAGAGCTCCAATTATCGATATTCCGACGGCACCCATAACTCTCTTGCCAGCGTACCAGGCGACTCCCATGGCGACACAGGACATAATACTTGCTGATATGGAGATAATGAATCCCGGACCAAGGAAAGACCCTATCACAAGCGAGCCGGCCAGCGTACGTATGATGGAAATCGAGAGTGCAAGCTTCAACCCGTAGGCGAGCAGAATCGCAAGGATGAAAGCGTTCGAGAGACCAAGCCTGAGCCAGGGCAGGGGTCTGGGAAGGGCAGACTCCAGGACGTACAGAGCGAGTGCTAGACCCGTGAGCAGGCCAAGACGCGCTATATCCCGTGAACTCATTGACAGGGCATTGTCAGTCGAACACAAAGTCGACATCGATTCCGCATTTGCCACACTTCGAATTCCTGATCCCTACGATTTTTGTGCGGTAACCGCTCCTGGACACCAAGAGGTTCCCGCAGTCATAGCAGAACGTGTCCGAGCCTTCCTTCAGAGCCACGTTACCCAGGTACACATATCGGAGCTTGGCCTTGCCTATTTCGTAGGCTCTGAGCAGTGTCTCCAGTGGTGTCGCTTTGATGCTCATCTTGTAGTGCGGAAAGTAGCGGGAGAAGTGGAGGGGGACTTCCACGCCAATATCAGACACCCAGTCCACGAGCGCGCCGATCTGGTCATCGCTGTCATTCAAGGTAGGTATCAGAAGGTTGGTGAGTTCAATGTGACATGACTCCTTGCTCAGGCGGATAGTGTTGAGAACGGCCTTCAGGTCGCCCTTGGCTACTCTCCTGTAGAAACGTTCGTCCATAGCCTTGAGGTCGATGTTCATGGCATCGATGAGCGGAAGGAGCCTTCTCAACGGCTCTTCGTTTATCATGCCGTTGGTCACCAGTACGTTCGAGAGCCCTCTCTCTTTCACCAGCGTCCCCGCGTCCATGAGATACTCGAACCAGACAAGCGGTTCAGTGTAGGTGTAGCAGACGCCGAATGACTCGTGTCGTTCCGCGAGATCGACGAGGTCCTGCGGACTCACGTACTGTGTTCCGACGGTATTCTGGCTTATCTCGAAGTTCTGACAGTAGGGGCATTTGAAGTTGCACCCGTTGGGAGCCGTAGAGAGGATCTGTTCCCCCGGATGGAAATGGTAAAGGGGCTTCTTCTCCACTGGGTCCACGGCCAAGGAAACGACCTGGCCGTAGCTCGCGGCGCGCAGTTCACCGTCTATGTTCCTTCTGCAATTGCAGATGCCGGCCTGGCCATTCTTTAGCCTGCAGTACCAGGGACAGAGGAGGCACCTGACCCTCCGGCCGTCCAGCCGCTCCCAGTATTCGGCAGCTCTCTCAGGTTGCTCCGCCATGCCACCCCTACTCATTTGCCAGGCGCGCTACGTCTATCACCCTGTCGGCCTGGCGCATGTTCATGAGCCTGACTCCCTGGGTGTTTCTGCCCATCTCCCGGATCTCTTTGGCTCTCAGCCTTATGACCTGTCCGGAGCTCGAAATCAGAATAAGCTCGTCGGTGTCGAGTACTTCCTTGGCTGCGACAATGTCCCCGTTCCTCTCGGTGTCCTTGATAGCAATGAGACCCTTTCCGCCTCTCCTGGTGACTCTGAACTCTGAAAGACGCGTTCGCTTGCCGTAGCCGTTCTCGGTCACACAGAGAAGGGAAGCGACTCTCTTGACCGCCACCATGCCTATTATCTTGTCATCCTTAGCGAGCGTCATTCCTTTGACTCCGGCTGCGGCCCTGCCCATGCTCCTCACGTCCTTCTCGCTGAACCTTATGGCCTTTCCCTTGCCTGTCACGAGTATGATATCCTGGTTGCCGTCAGTAAGAGCGACTGACCTCAGAGTGTCGCCAGCCGCGAGGTCGCAGGCTATTATGCCGCCTCTCCGGGGATTGCTGAAGAGCTTGAGGGCCGATTTCTTCATCCTGGCAGATTCAGTGGCCATGATGAGATAGGCCTGGACACCGAAATCCCTTACCGGCACGTAGGCTGTGACTTTTTCGTCCTTCTCGACGCTCAGGAGATTGGCTATGGCCCTTCCCTTCGAAAGCCTACCTCCCTGAGGTATCTCGTGGACCTTCAGCCAGTAGCACCTTCCCTTGTCCGTGAAGAACAGAATGTAGCTGTGTGTCGAGGCGACGAAGATACCCTCGGCGAAATCCTCCTCCTTGGTGATCACACCGGTCATGCCCTTGCCGCCTCTCTGCTGTCTCTTGTAGGAACTGACCGACATCCTCTTGATGTACCCACGGTGTGTTATGGTGACAACCATCTCTTCTTCCGCAATAAGATCTTCGATGTCCAGCTCCTCGTCCTCCTCCTCGGTGATCTCCGTGCGCCTTTCGTCGCCGTAGATCTGCTTCATCTCACTGAGTTCTCTCTTCACCTCAGCCATCACTCTCGCTTTGGAAGAGAGGATCGTCTTGAGACGGCTTATCTCCTTTATGGTTGCGAGGTACTCTTCATCAAGACTCTTCCGTTCCAGCGCTGTAAGTCTGGCCAGCCTCATGTCCAGTATCGCCTGGGCCTGGATATCTGACAGCTTGTACTTCTTCATGAGCGAATTCTTGGCAGATTCGACGGTCTTCGACTTCTTTATCAACGCTACTATCTCGTCTATGTTGTCGACGGCTATCTTAAGGCCCTCGAGTATGTGGGCTCTTCTCTCCGCCTTGTCGAGTTCGAACTTAGTTCTTCTTACCACCACGTCATGTCTGTGGTTCAAGAATTCCTGGCAGAGCTCCCGCAGGCCCAATATCTTTGGAACGTTCTCAACAAGCACGAGCAGGATCACGCCGAATGTGGTGCGCATCCTTGTGTGCTTATAGAGCTGGTTCATTATTACTTCCTTGCGGGCGTCCTTCTTCAGGTCCAGTACGATCCTCAGACCGTCTTTGTCGGACTCGTCCCTCAGGTCGCTCACGCCCTGGATCGTCTTGTTCCTGACGAGTTTAGCTATCTGCTCTATGAGAGAGGCTTTGTTCACCTGATAAGGTATCTCTGTGACCACTATTCTCTCTTTGCCCGACTGGAGCGTCTCGAAGGAAGCTTTCCCCCTGACGGAAAGCCTCCCCCTTCCGGTCCTGTAAGCATCAAGTATCCCGCTCCGGCCAGCTATTATGCCTCCTGTGGGAAAGTCGGGCCCCTGGACTATATCGAACAGGTCTTCCTCCGGGAGTTCGGGGTCGTCAACGAGAGCAACAAGCCCATCCACTATCTCGCCCATGTTGTGCGGTGGGATATTGGTCGCCATCCCCACCGCAATGCCTGATGAGCCGTTGACCAGTAGGTTCGGCACTTTGGAGGGGAGAACGACGGGCTCCTTCAGCCTTCCATCGAAGTTAGGCATGAAGTCTACAGTGTCCTTGTCAATGTCCTCGAGAGCTGCCTCGGCCAGACTGGTCAGCCTTGACTCTGTGTATCTGTAAGCGGCGGCAGGGTCGCCGTCTATGGAGCCGAAGTTCCCCTGTCCGTCGATCATCGGGTATCTCAGGGAGAAATCCTGCACCATCCTGACCAGCGTGTCGTATACTGCGAGATCGCCATGCGGATGGTACTTACCCAGGACGTCTCCTACCACTGTTGCTGACTTCTTGTAGGGTCTGTTGTGAAGAAGGCCGGCCTCCTTCATGGCGAAAAGTATTCTTCTGTGCACGGGCTTGAGACCGTCTTTCACATCTGGCAGGGCGCGACTGACTATGACCGACATTGCGTAGTCAAGATAGGAGGATCTCATCTCGTCTTCAATGTATACAGGGACTTCCCGCCCCCTCCTCACTTCACGAGCCATATTATCCTCCGGTTTCCTCTATATGTCGAGATTCCTGACTGCCGCGGCGTTCTCTTCTATGAACTCTCTTCTCGGCTCCACCCGGTCGCCCATCAGCATAGTGAAGACCTGGTCGGCCTCCACGGCGTCCTCCATGGTGACTTTCTTCAGAGTCCTTCTTTCGGGGTCCATTGTGGTCTTCCAGAGCTGTTCCGGGTTCATCTCACCAAGCCCCTTATATCTCTGGATGTGGATCCCATCTTCGCCCAGCTTCTTCTTCAGTCTCTCCAGGTCTTCCTCGGAGTTCGCGTAGTGCATCTGCTTGCCTTTCCTGACGCCGTATAGCGGCGGCTGCGCGATGTACAGGAATCCGGACTCGATTAGATCCCTCATGTGCCTGAAGAAGAGCGTGAGGAGGAGAGTTCTTATGTGGGATCCATCCTCGTCGGCGTCTGTCATTATAACTATCTTGCGGTAACGCACCTTCACCGGGTCATATTCCTCAGAGCCGACTCCCGTTCCTATCGCGGTGATTATGGTCCTGATTTCCGGATTGGCGAGCATCTTGTCCATGCGCGCCTTCTCGACGTTCAGAATCTTGCCTCTCAAGGGGAGTATGGCCTGGAAAGTCCTGTCCCTTCCCTGCTTGGCGGACCCGCCTGCGGAGACGCCCTCCACGAGGTACAGCTCGCACAAGCCCGGGTCGTCATTCGAGCAGTCTGCCAGCTTGCCGGGGAGAGTGTCGCTCTCCAGGGCTGACTTCCTTCGGGTGAGCTCCCTGGCCTGGCGGGCCGCGGACCTCGCCCTGGCCGCCAGCAACGCCTTCTCCACCATCTTGTTGGCTACGCGGGGATTCTCCTCCAGGAAGGTGGACAGTTTCTCACCCACTATGGATTCCACAATGCCCTTCAGTTCGCTGTTGCCCAGCTTGGTCTTCGTCTGTCCCTCAAACTGCGGGTTGGCGAGCTTGACGGAAAGGACGGCCGTGAGCCCCTCTCTGACGTCTTCACCTGACACGTTAGTGTCCTTCAATGAACCACTTTTGCGCGCGTGGTCGTTCACTGTACGGGTGAGAGCGGACTTGAGACCCACAAGATGGAATCCTCCCTCATGGGTGTTTATCGTGTTGGCGAAGGTGAATATGCTCTCCGTGTAGGAGTCCACCAGCTGGAGAGCGAGGTCGATCTCGACCCCGTCTTTGTCGCCCGAGATCCGGACAGGGCTTGTCAGCGTCTTCTTCCCTTCGTTAAGGTACTTGATGAATTCAATCAGGCCGCCCTTGTACCTGAACGAAGATTTTTTGCCTGACTCCTCCTCCCCAACATCTATTCTCAGCCCCTCATTGAGGAAGGCAAGCTCGCGCATTCTCTCACACAGGCGCTTGTAGTCGAATAACAGTTCTTTGAATATCCTGGGGTCAGGCTTGAATCGAACAGTCGTTCCTGTCTGCTTCGATTTTCCTTTCACCTCCAGGGGGGTCTTCGTCTCGCCGCGCTCATACCTCTGGGTATACACTTTGCCGTCTCGACGGACCTCGACTTCCATCCATTCGCTCAGTGCATTGACCACCGAAACACCGACTCCGTGGAGTCCGCCCGCTATTCTGTAGATCTTGTCGTCGAACTTTGCCCCGGCGTGAAGCATGGTCATAACCACCTCGACCGCAGGCTTCTTCTCGGTCGGATGGAGGTCCACCGGGATCCCCTGTCCGTTGTCCCTGATCGATACAGACCCATCCTTGTGCAGGACGATGCTTATGTGATCACAGAATCCGGACAGCGCTTCATCGACGCTGTTGTCAACCACCTCGTGTATGAGATGGTGAAGACCTCTCGAACTCGTATCCCCAATGTACATTGCGGGTCTCTTCCTGACCCCCTCCAGCCCCTTGAGGACCTGTATTCTCTCGGCATCGTATTTTCGTTCTGGCAAGCTCTCCTCCTACTCTGGCCGGCTGCGCCCAGCCCCAGCCACAAAGATGATGTCGGTTATGACGGCCTCGTCCGATATTGAGTTGAGCTTCAGTAGGATCTTCTCCTTGAGGAACATCAGCTCGTTCTTCCACGAAGCGCTGTTCACCTGGACGAAGAGTTTCGAGTTCCGGATTTTGACGGGTGTCGTGTGCCTTGCGATCTCCGGTCCGACAGCCTCTTCCCAGTGCGCGATCGCCTCGCCCTCCTTGAGTTTCTTCGCGAGCCCAAGGGATTGAATGACCGAGTCGAGTATCTTGCTTATCTTCTCCATGGCGGACCCCGTCAGTTGACGTTCCCTACCATGCCATGCTCAACCTCGAAAGTATGTGAGCTGAGCTCGGGTATGGTGTCGGCAGTCGCGGTCGCGATGAAAACCTGGTCGAACTGACCGACAAGCTCTCCAATCAAACCGCATCTCTCTCTGTCGAGTTCTGCGAAGACTTCATCGAACAGAAGGATCGGCCATTCCCCGGTTTCCTGATGCACCAGCTTGGCGCCGGCCAGCTTCAGGCTGAGCGACGCGGTTCTTTGCTGCCCCTCTGAAGAGAACCTTCGCATGTCTTTCCCGTTGAGTCTCTGGCTGTAGTCGTCGCGGTGTGGACCCACCAGGGTGACTCCGCGCTCCTTTTCCCTGCGTCGGGATTCCTGGAGCTTCTTGGAAAACGCGCACTCAATGGAGGAACCGTCGAGAGGGATCGAGGATTCATAGGACAGCTCGTAAACTTCAGAGGCTGGGGCCATTCGACCGTACAGGCTCGCGGCAGATCTCGAGAGGACAGCGGCGAACTCCACCCTTGATCTCACCAGTTCGCTCCCCAGCTCGATGAGCTGAGAGTCCCATGCGCTCAAGGTCTCATAGGAACCTGCGTGATTCCTCGCGTCCGCCAGAATGCGGTTCCTCTGGTGCAGGACCCTCCTGTAATCCATCAGCGTCGCAAAGTAGGAAGGCTTGAGGAAGCTCATTATCATGTCCACAAATCTTCTCCTCAGCCCCGGCATCCCCCTCGTGGTGTCGATGTCATCAGAGGAGAGTGAAACGACCGGGAACTTGCCCACCAGGTCGGAGGCCGCCACCCGGCTGGAGTTCAGGGATATCCTCTTCTCATCCGAGTTGAGCGCGATCTCTATCAGAAGCTCTCTGTCCTCCCTTCTCCCCGTCCCCTTTATTCTGAAAGCTTCCCGCCCGAACCTCACCAGGTCGATGTCTCTTGCACCTCTCTGAGACCTTGCCAGGGAAAGGTAGTGTATAGCTTCAAGCAGATTGGTCTTGCCTGCTCCGTTTGCCCCAACGAAGAGGTTCACACGCTGGGGGAAGGTCAAGTCCACTCGATCGAAGTTCCTGAAATCACTTAACTTAAGTCTTTCGAGCCTCACCTCCACCCCCGCACGAGCTGCCTGAATTGTGAAACAAATTCTATCAGGGATGGGGCCCCTTTACAAGGGTTTTTTTCGGCTGCTGCATAGCTCGAAACCATTGGGCCGCAAGGGTTTTGGATGTTTGCGGAAGCGCTGTTCAACGTGTCGGTGTGACATGATGCAGGGACCTCACGGAATCGGAAAACGCTGGAATCCCTCTTCTACTGGGCTAAAACGGGGTGTTCCCGGAGGACCGAGAACGGCCGGCGCGCCCGAAACGGAATCAGCCGTACCGCCTGAAGAGCTCCCCCCAGCCAGTCCGCATGACCCGCCTGACCCGCTTCCTGCCGATTGTTCTGTACCAGAAGATGTCGTGGTAGGCCCTGGACGCCACATAGGACCATGGCACGAGCCTGGTCCTGAGGAGCGTATGTTCCAGAGGCTTGAGTCGGCCGTGGTAGATGGCCTTCTGTCCTCTGCTCGCAAAGGTGTCCCCGGTCCTGAAGCCGAAGCTGATCTCGTCTATGTCTTCACCGAGGATCTCCATATCCCTGGTATCTCCGCAGCCGAGACCGTTTTCGTGGGCGAGACGGATGAACTTGATGGAAAAGGGATCGAACCCCTGCATCTTGGCGCTAACGGCGTCCACGGCTACCGAGTCGGCGCCTGCGAGTATGTAGTTCTTTATGTGCGGCATCATTGCTCTCGGTCCGGCCCCCTCTCCAGCTATAGTGCCGTCTATCACGGAGAAGATGCCGGGGTGTATTTCCTTCTGTATCTTCAGAAGATCTACAAGTGTTTCGTGGATGACAGCGTGGGTCCAGTGTCTATTCTCATTCAGTAGACCTCCGAAGGCGTTCTTCATTGCCCCCGTGATGGTTGTGAAGACGTGCGTCTTCATCGTGGGCAGGTGGAACGCGTTCTTGCCAATCAGAAGCTTGGGTATCTCGATTCCGTCCTTGAAGACCTTGTCCAGGACCAGCATCTCGGACTGGGGCTCGTACTTGATCCATTCGACGCCTGATTCATACAGGTAGACAAACTCGAGCCCGTGCTTATCGAGGACAGAGACAAGGTGGTTGTTCACGGCACCGAGTTTGGGATCCACCACGACAGTCCTGTTCTGAGCGGGTATGAGGTCGCCGTATCCGTCTGACCTCATCCGCGAGACCACGCCGTCCAGCTGCCAGGGCGTGGTCGAGCATGCCGGATAGTAGTAATGCCACGAGATATTTATCTTGAGGATTGTGGGGACGCCTTTGGGAAGAGAGGACTCGTAGTCCGCCATCTTCATCGCGCGTCCCGTGTCCTCCAGCACGGTCTCTGGTGAGGTCTTGATTACGGCCACTTTGCTCTTCATGTCATAATCCCCGGATCACGTGAAGTAGAGGATCAGACCTGAAGCTACTACCCAGAGAAGGATATCGACGAGCAGAGGCCTGTCGTTGAGCAGAGAGCGCTCCGGAGAACCTCCTTCTCCCTTGATGTGGACAAGGTAGAGGTACCTGAAGACGCCGAAGAGGACAAAGGGGATCGTCAGTCCCAGGAGTCTCGTTCCGAACTTGGCTACGGTATCGGCGGATACCGTGTAGAGCGCGTAGGCCATGACTGTTGAGGCTGTAACCACGGATATCATCTGATCCAGGACGGGTGGGCTGTACCCGGTGAGCGCGAACCTGTGCTGAGATGCAGTTTCCTCGAGAATGACAAGTTCGTGTCTCCGCTTGCTGAGACCGAGAAAGAGGGCGAGAAGCCCCGTGCAAATAAGAAGCCACGAGGATATCTCGACATCTATCGCGAGAGCGCCGGCCGAAGCGCGCAGCACGAAACCGATGGCGATGCAAAGGACGTCGACGATCATCACCTTCTTGAGATACACGGAGTAGAAGAACATGAGACCCGTATAGAGAGCTGCGGCTGCTCCGAATTGCGGGGAGAGCACAAAAGAGAGTGAAAGACCGACTGCGCTGAAAACAATGGCGAAGATCGATGCTGCCGTTCTGTTCAGCGCACCTGAGGCTATAGGTCTCTTTGACTTGGTCGGATGTCTGGAGTCCTCCCTGTAGTCCATGACGTCGTTGAAGAGGTAGACCGCGCTGGACAGAAGGCAGAAGAGCGCGAAAGCGAATACAGAGGTGAGGAGTGGTTCGGGTTCCAGGAGGCTCTTGGAGAAGATGAGACCTGCGAACACGAAAAGGTTCTTGCTCCACTGCTTGGGTCTCATCGATATGATGAGTGCTTTCATCGTTATTAGTATACCACACACCTTGGGGTCAGGCATCAACTTTTAAACTTTTGCCCTGAGGACGTAGCCAGTCGCCAATCGAAAAGGGCGCAGCCTCTTCGCATACGCCCTATCCGCCCACGTCGTGTCTCATTCTGGCGCGCATTGTCTGCGTTCTCTGCCATCGAGGCTATTGGCTTCCGGTGACAGCCGGAGAAGACGGGGGGGATTTTCCTGTTTGACACGAGTCAGGAGTGGGAATAAGCTTGTATAGTATCGGTCCAGGCATGCAGCCGGGCGAAAAGGGGGTGTCTTGATGAGCAGACTGGCCATCGCCGCAACCGCCGCATTCCTTTCGTTGTTCCTCATCTCGGGTGAATCTTCCGCAATAAGCTACGTCGAGTCCTCGACTGGTTTGACCCCTCCAACCATGGAAGGGGGGAGAACCGAGGTGGAGATGGGCGACGTCGACAATGACGGCAACATCGATCTCGTCTCCATCGGGGACCACGGGTCTCCACTTATAAACACTGACCAGCACGGCGTCATGGTCTGGTTCGGTGACGGAACAGGCTCCTGGAGTGTCTATCAGTTCGGCGACTTCGGATACGGCGGGGTCGCTCTGGGTGACGTGAACAACGACGGCTTCATGGATGTCGGGTACGGAATGCACCACAACTATTCCTCCAGTGACCTTGGCGACCAGCTCCTGGAGGTTGCCCTGGGAGACGGATCGGGGAAATTCTGGACTCCCTGGGACGACGGACTTGCCACGAGCGGCGAAACCTGGGGTATGTTCTGCACTGACTTTGCCGACGTTGACAACGACGGCGACCTTGACATTGCCTCAAACTCATTTGGCTACGGGGCCGGAGTCCATGTCTACAGGAACAACGGCGATGGAACATGGTTCCAGACGTTCGGGTTCCTGGGCGGGAACTCCACGATGGACATCAAGTTTGGAGACGTCAACGGGGACGGCAGACCGGACTTCGCCGTAGCTCACCAGAACGGGACCGTCTACACCGGCGACGGGACGGGTTTCTTTGTCCTGGGTGATGGCAGTCTTCCCGGCCCGGGCTCGGTGGGACTGCGCGGCCCGGACCTGGGAGATGTCGACGGGGACGGCAGGGATGAGCTCTCCTTCTGCAACTCGAGTGGTGGGGTGGAAGTCTGGTCATGGCAGGATACTCTCTCCTGGCTCGACATCTCGGGCTCCCTGCCGGTGACGGACGGGTATGACATCAGCCAACTATGGGACATGGACGTCGACGGCCACCTGGATGTGGTTGCTTTCGGCGAGGGTACTGTAACCATCTGGAAGGGTGACGGTGGTCTGAACTGGAGTCAGGTCGCCAGCTTCACCGTGTACGCTTCGGCCCCTGTGAGCGCCTTCAGGGTTGGGGGAGATGCTGACCACAACGGATATCCGGACATCGTCCTCATTGAGAGAGAAGGAACCTGGCCGAGCGACTACAACAGGATCCGATTCTACAAAGAGGCGTCCGCGGCGGACACGCTGAAGATAGCGCCCGTGTTCCCAATGGGTTATGAGAAGTTCTATGGCGGGTCGGTCAAGTTCATCAGATGGATAACGGAAGTACCAGGGAGTACGTCTGTTATAAGACTGGAGCTCTCGACCCAGGGTCCGGCTGGTCCGTGGGTCGAGATAGCAGATAGCCTCAAGGACAACGGATGCCGGCAGTGGTCCGTACTGAACTACGTCAATTCCGACAACTGCTACATTCGCTACACAGTCTTCACGGAGGGCGACTCAGCAACGGCTCTGACACCCGGTCCGTTCGAGATAATATCTCCCAGCCTGGTATCCGGGGACGTCCGGCGTACCCGGAGTGCTGAGGTGTCCTTCAGTCTCTTTCCCAATCCTGCCAGAGGGGCGATCAATGCTGCGCTGTCGATGGGTTCGAGGGAGCCTGGAGTTCTGGAAGTATATGATCTTACAGGTAGAATCGTCAGAAGACTCCTGGTGGATGGCGGCACTCGCTTTGTGGTATGGGATGGCGAAGATGAGGACGGGAGCCCTGCAAGCACTGGCACTTACCTGTTCATACTGAAGACGCCCTCGGCTACAGTTGCGAAGAAGGCAGTGCTTATTGCGAGGTAGATGACACACGGTATACGGTGTACGTTGTACGGTTTAAGACACCCCTTGACACCTGGAATCCGAGATTTGTGATTTGAGACTTGCCATCGCTGCTGACACCCCGCAACGCCGTCTTATCCTGGATTCCCACCTGCGTGGGAATGACATCCGCCATTTCGGGTTTCATATCAAAGATCTATGATCGCGCGTAGCGGCTAACACACCTCCCTCGGCCATCCAAAGGGCGTCATCCCCTTGCAGAGGGGGATCCAGGACAACACCCGGAGAGACGAGACAGACGCGCAAGAAAACTGTCACTTCCTGGATTCCTGTCGGAGCCTGTCCCCAACCTGATCGGGGGCGGGAATGACGGAGTGCCTGTCGCGGATTCTCCCAATTTCGTATTTTCGAACGAGTAGTGGGAAGGGGAGTGGAATTTCCCATTTTCGAAGGCGGTGGGGTGCGGTGGTCGAGACTTTTGTATTTTCCAAGGGAGAGGATGGGCGCAGGGATCTTCGGGTGTTAGAAGTTATCAGTGAGGAGTGCCTCGGCGAAGTCCCCCGGGTTGAAGTCCAGCAGATCATCCATTCCTTCGCCTACTCCCAAGAACCTTACAGGAACCCCGAGTTCATCGGCGACAGCTATGACTATCCCGCCTTTGGCCGTTCCGTCTATCTTGCACAGGGCTATGCCGGTGAGGTTCATCTCCTCGTTGAACACCTTGGCCTGCTCGAGACCGTTCTGGCCGAGAGTCGCGTCCATGACGAGGATTGTCTCATGGGGGGCGCCCGCAATCTTCTTCGCGACTGTCCGCTTTATCTTGAGGAGTTCGTCCATCAGGTCCCGTCTTGTGTGAAGTCTGCCTGCGGTATCTATGAGCAGAA
>Ga0180437_10008504_pt1 | contig 13004 bp, 14 predicted proteins | sample SS_ome_4_FD_132410 | JGI IMG/M metagenome (GOLD analysis project Ga0180437, IMG submission 132410) | Hypersaline lake sediment archaeal communities from the Salton Sea, California, USA - SS_3_D_1 metaG | ecosystem: Environmental > Aquatic > Non-marine Saline and Alkaline > Hypersaline >...
AACCCCGATAAGCCGGGCCTGGTCTCCCTTTTGTCCTGGTGGGTCCCCAGAAGAAGTGCGTCCCCCCCCCCCCTCGATCAACCCGGAAGCCTGTTCCAGGACCACCGTTCTTATCTGTGAAAAGGAACATGACAGCTCAGGATCGGCAGACGATGGAAGGCGGCCGGTCGGGCCCACAGAGCCCACGACGAACCGAGGGCCAGGAAGCTGTGAGAAGCTGTCCGCCGCTCTTCTCGCGTTCCTGGCGGCGGCAAGGTTTATCTCGTGAGTCAGATCTTCGAGCCCGAGTTCGGCGAGCTTAGGACGCGATCCCTGGAAGGTGTTCGTCTCTACCACGTCCGCGCCGGCCTCGAGATAGCTGCGGTGAGCCTGCTCGACCAACTCCGGTCTCGTCACGTTCAGGATCTCACAGCACCCCTCCTTCCCCCTGAAGTCCTCGCTCGAGAGATCCTGAGACAGCAGGAGACTCCCCATTGCTCCGTCGAATAGAACCGTTCTCTCTTCAACGACTTCCATCAGAGTACGCTTCTTCACCGCTTTCTAACCCCCGGCGACCTCTATAGCCCTGTGATACTTGCCAAATGGCGAACTCACCTGGACCCCCTGCACTCTCTCCCGAACACCGGCCAGGCATTCCTTCGCTATCCTTGTGCCCTCCTCCTCCGCGCGTCCAGCCCTCTCCGCCCTCTCCATCCTCTCCATGACACTGTCAGGAATGTATATCCCGGGGACCTCACTTCTGAGGAACTCCGCGTTCCTGAGCGAAGCGAGGGGCCAGATCCCGACAACTATCGGGATGCGGCAGTGGGCTATCTTGTCGAGAAATTCAAGGAGGACGTCGGAATCGAACACAGGCTGAGTGATTGCGAACTCCGCGCCGGCGTCCACCTTGTACCAGAACCTGTGTATTTCATAGTCTATTTTGGGCGCCTGGGGGTTCACCCCGACTCCTATGAAGAACCCCGTCGGATCGCCGAAAGCGTTGTCTCCTATGTCTCTGCCATGGTTGAGGCGGCTGACGACATTCACAAGGCCTATCGAGTCCACATCGAAGACCGCGGTGGCGTCAGGATAGTCGCCGAGCTTGGGCGGGTCCCCGGTTATGATGAGTATGTTCTTTATGCCCAGGCAGTAGGCTCCCAGAAGACCTGACTGCATCCCCAGCAGGTTTCTGTCGCGACAGCAATAGTGGAGCAGGCACTCTATCCCGACCTCCCGTTCCAGGATCGCCGCCAGAGCAAGGGGGCTCATCCTGGAGCTAGCCCTTGGGCCGTCAGGTATGTTGATGGCGTCGATCCCCGCATCCCGAAGACTTCTGGCAGCTTCAATCACCTTGGACGGGTCGCATCCCCGGGGCGGGACGATCTCGACCATCCGGATGAACTCGCCCCGAGCCACCTTTGCAGCCAGTTTCGACTTCTTCGCCAGCGGAATCACTTCGACGGGTCTGACCTGAGGAGTTGTCTGCTTCCACCGTGTGCCGTGTTCCACGGGCTTCAGCGCCTTAATCGCTGACTTGGCAGCACGGATGTCCTTTGGAGTCGTACCGCAGCATCCGCCAATCACTTTCACTCCGGCGATCACGAATCTGCGGGCGTACTGCGCGAAGTAGTCCGGTGACGACATGTATATGTTCCGCCCCTCTATCTCCTTCGGCTTTCCTGCATTGGGCATCGCCGAGAGAGGTTTCCCGGTCAGCGAAGCCATAGCCTCTATCGTCTCGAGCATGGCTTCGGGGCCCACCGAGCAGTTGACGCCTATGATTTCCACGTCCCAGGAAGACATCTCACCTGTGTACATCTCCACGGGCGTTCCAAACGGAGTGCTTCCGTCTTCCCGAATGGTCAGCTGCGCTATTATGGGAAGATCAGACAGTTCTCTCACTGCGAGGACCGCCTGCTCCAGCGGCGAAAGTTCGAGAAAGGTCTCGAGAATGAAGAGGTCAACCCCGCCTTCGAGAAGCGCTGCTGCCTGCTCCTCGAACACCTCCCTCGCCTCCTCCCGTGCGGTCTTCCCCCAGGGCTCTATGCGTATGCCAAGGGGCCCAATAGAACCCGCAACGTAGGCTCTGCCGTTTGCCGCCTCGCGCGCGATCCTCGCCCCTTCCACATTTATTGCGTGCAGGTCTCTCTCCAGCCCGTGCTTGGACAGCTTGAGTCTGTTGGCGCCGAAGGTGTTTGTCTCCAGAACATCTGCTCCAGCCTTCACGTACTCCTCGTGGACCTCCCTGACCATAGCTTTGTCCGTGAGATTCAGTTCGTCATAGCAACGGTTTATGAATATGCCTCTCCTGTAGTACTCTGTTCCGATGCCGCCGTCAAAGAGGACGAGATGCTTCTTCAAGAATTCCCTGAATGATGTCAACTTCACCTCCGCATAGTCTCAACTCAGTGGACCCGTGGAGCCCGAGAGCGCTCAAATTCTACAACACAGGTTCCCCCTGTCAAGCACAACAACCCCCATGCCAGGCTTTACCTCTTGGGGAACTAGAAAACGGGAGACTGAGAAGATCCCGGAATACCGGGTTCTGCTAGGACGCGACCAGCCTCCGCCCTCCGTGGCTTCGGCTGGTCTGCAACTTCTTAAATCTGATATCTTAGATCCTCGATGCGCCGAGCACGGGTTCTGCTACGACGCGAGCTCACAGATCTGATATCTTAGATCTGAGATATCTACGTTCCCATCCAGTTCCAGACCCTGCTCTCGTCACTCGAGAACCACATCTTCGGATCGGTCAGGTAGTAATACACATTGTCAAGAGCATCCATGTGCTGCTGCTCTTCCTTCTTGAGGGCAAGAAGGAACTCCCTCTCGCTCTCGTTCCCAGCGTCCTTTGCGAGCTCTGAGTACAGGTCGAAGCTCTTCTTCTCTATGTTGAGGGCGACCCTCATCGCCTCGACATTTCCGATATCATCCCTCAGGCTCTTCCTGTCGACCGTCTTGAAGAAATCCTTTATGTCCTTCTCCAGCTCAACATGCCCGCCTACTTTCTTGAGCTTCTCAGGCGTCGGCAGTCTCCTACCCCGCTCGATCAGACTGTATATCTCCTCCACTTTCTTAGCGTGCTCGATCTCCTGGCCCGCGAGCGTTCTGAAGAGCCTTCTCGATAAAGGATTCGTCGCCCCGGTGGCGGCCTTGGTGTAGAAAGCGAGTCCTTCATTCTCGTAATCCAGGGCGACCTTCAACCATTTGAGCATCTCCTCACTGCGTCTGGACATCATCTCCTCCCTTTGAGTCTTTGCTGATCCGTCGAAACGATCACCGCCCTGTCAGAGCTACCTGACGATGAGCAGAGAACATCTGGAAAGACGCGACACACCGGCACTGACGCTGCCGAGCTCGAGCGCCGAGGCCCTGCCAAGCCCGCCGCTCCCAACGACGATCAAGTCATATGATCCTGCCTCGGCCTCCTCGACTATCCTTTCAGCCGGATTACCCTCTCGAATCAGTTTCGTCCTGGCCTGGATGCCAGACGCCCCAACTTCTCTCTTGCTGTCCTCGAGTATCCTCTCGCCATCTTCGATCAGGGTCCGCTCTATACCCGGTCCTACGTCATACCTGTACATCGGCGGGATGTAAACCACGTGCGCGACGGTCATCTCCGAGTCCATAGCCTTCGCGATGCGCCCTGTTTCGACGCAGGCTCTGGCAGCGTTCTCTGAACCGTCTGTCGCCACCAATATCTTCTTGAACATTGGACACTCCCTATTAGCTCTTTCCGACGCGGAACCACGCGGCCATCAGGGCAAGCAAAGCCCCCAGGCACTCCACAAATGGACAGATCTTGTAGAAGACGGATTCACTTGTCCTCGCGCCAGTCGCCCCACTCCATATGGCCATTAGCACAAGCATGAGAACCGCGAGCAGAACCACTCCCCTCGCCACGTGATTTCCGAGACCCACATACGGCGCGAGGAAGATCAGCAACACTCCAAGGAACATGAAAGTCATACCACCGATGACCCATTCCATTGTGATGATCGTCGAACTGTCCGGGTCATAGACCCCCATCCCGCCGACTATAATTCTCGTCGGGATGATGTGGAAGACACCCCACAAGATCAGCATCACCCCGGCTGCGGTAAGAAGCCAGAAGGAAAACCTGCTCGCCTTCGCACCCATTCCCCCTCCTTTTGCTGTCCTCTTCGTTCTCTCCTAAGTCCCCGGCCCGGCCGGAACCTCTACGCGCACGAATCAGTCCTCACCACTCCTGAAGAGTTCTTCCAGCTTTCTTCTCGCCTCATCCGGGCCTTCCCTGACCTTCTCCGGACCGCCTTTGAATCTGAAAAAGTCGCAGAAGTTAGCCTTCTCTCTGTCACTCACCCACTCCGATTCCGGCTCTTTACACTTGTTGTGGGCATACTCGCTGTAGAATTCGCATTGGACGCAGGAATGGACGTCCCGCCCGCATTGAGGGCACGTATCGCCTCTCTGGACCTTTTCCTCTATGTCTATCTCCTTGCCGCAGAAGGCACAGCGTTTCATTCACCTCTCCATGTACTGCGATCCATTAGTTCGGCGACCAATCTACGGACTCCGGACCGGTATCGAGCAAGCGCCGAGTACAACAGTGCGTCAGGGTATCCGCTCACCGAAGCACTATATGTGAAACTCAAGTATGTCCCCGTCCTCAACGACATGGTTCTTCTCCACCCTTTGCCCGTCAAACGCACCTTTACCCCACTTTCTCGTGAACCTCATTTTGCTCGCGAAATCCTTGTGAATCTGCTTCGCCGCATCGAGAACCGTGCTCCCTTTCGGCAGAATGACCGGATCCTTCATGCTCGCGGGCTTGCCCGGAGGTTTGGTGTATACCCTCACGACTTCAAGCATCGAGAATATGGTTCCGCGAAGATCGGCTATGCCCTCTCGGGTGGCGTTCGAAACCGCGATCACAGGAAACGCCCCATCATATTCCTTCCGTAAGTCCTTCAATCTTTCCGGGGAACCATCACTATCCAGATTGGTGGCGACCAGCAGTGTCCTTTTGTAGGCCCTGCCTATCTCCTTCTCCGCGGGAGGGTTGTTGATCAGGCTTATGCGCGAGCTGTCGAGCCTCTCTCTGACCATTCTCGTCTCGGCCAGCAGCGCATCACTCGACAGGTCGGCCACAAGCATAACGAGATCAGCGCCCCTCACCAGCGCTGTCTGCCACCACTCCATGAAGTCCAGTGTTATAGGAGGCATATCGACTATCTGGATTGAGATATCTTCGTAGTCCATCATCCTGGGTGTGGGAAGGTTCGTGGTGAAAGGGTAGTCCGCTACATCCACCTGGGAACCGGACAACGACTGAACCAGATGAGACTTCCCGCAGTTGGGCGGACCCGCGACCGCAACCTGCGCCGCCCCCTCCCTCTCTACCATGAACCTGGAATCGCTCCTGCTCTTTGTCTTCTTACTCGCTCGCATCTTCTCAAGCTTGGAGATGCGGTTCCGCAGGTCAGCCTTCAGATGATCGGTACCCTTGTGCTTGGGCATGATAGCAAGCATCTCCTGAAGGATACCTATCTTCTCCTCAGGCGTCTTGGCCGACTTGAGCTTAGCCTCGGCCTCTTTGTACTGTGGGGGTAGATTAGCCGGCATAGTCACCTCAAGGCTTATCCTGTACATATGTAACATCGCTGCGCCGGGCAGTCAATTTCAAAATCCACACGCCTCATCCGGTATCGAATTGTTCATGTTGACAATCCAATATCCGGACAGCTACTATGAGAACTCCGATGGGACATCTTGCAAGAACCAGGGACGTCTACGAGGGCCTCCAGCTGAGGCTCAACAAGAATCCTATCGGCGCACCCAGGGCAAAAGCGCTGTACGATATCCTCAGACTCCTCTTCGACAGAGAAGAAGCGTACATCGCCGCCAGCTTTCCCATGGGCAAAGCCACTCTGACCGACATTGTGAAGGCCACGGGTATCGAGCGGGAGCGCCTGAAGGAGAAACTCGAGAGAATGGCGAACAAGGGGCACGTGATAGATTACTCCAGAGCGGGGTTTGAGCTCTATTTCCTGGCCCCGACCATGATAGGCTTGTTCGAGTTCACATTCATGCGAGTAAGAGAGGACATTCCACAGAGGGAGCTGGCCCGGCTCTTGCACGAGTACTTCCGGGACGGTGGGATGGGGAGGGAGGTTTTCAGCTCGCCCACGCAGAGGATTCGTGCTCTCGTCCATGAAGGAGCCATCCCGGAAAGCGAGGTCTTCCCCTACGACAGGGCACTGGAGATGATCAGGTACTACAAGGGTGGCGGCGTGAGCATGTGCTACTGCAGGCACACTGCTCATCACCGCGGGACAGCCTGTGATGCTCCGATGGAGAACATATGCACATCATTTGGTCTCGCCGCGGATTTCCTTGTCAGAAGAGGTTTTGCCAGAAAGGCCTCAATGGAAGAGATGGTTGACATACTCCAGATGACGGAAGAACTGGGGCTCGTGCACATCTGCGACAATGTGCAGCAAAGGAACAGCTTCATATGCCACTGCTGTGGATGTTGTTGTGAACTTCTGGCTGGTATCAATGAACTCCGTATACCCCATGCAGTCGCTCCCAGTAGATTCATTCCGGATATCGATCCTGAATTGTGCAGCGGATGTTCGTCCTGCGTGGAGTCTTGCCAGGTCAGCGCCCTCTCGATGGTCAACGGCTCTGTCCGGTTGGATGAGAACTTCTGCCTTGGGTGCGGGGTGTGCAGCAGCCACTGTCCAAGACACGCCGTGAGCATGATCCCCAGGAGAGATCCTTCGCCCATACCGAGGAACTGGTTCGGCCTCATGAATAGAATTGCGGCAGAGAAGAAGCGCCCGGCAAGATGGTGAACCAAGCCGCCGCTTAGGTTTCTTTGCGCTCTTTCCTGCGCCAGGAGAGTATTCTGGTAGTGTGATGCCTGTCATGCCCTATGATCCCCTCCGCGATCCACTCAATGGTAACGTCCCAGGTCTTCCATTCTTGCCCCCAGCTCTTCGAGAATTCATGCTCGTCGAGACTCTCCAGGTATTCCCGCACTTTCGCGCCAGACTCTCCCAGGCTCTTGATGAGCTCTGACAAGGACTTGCCTCTCCTCTTCTCAACCTCAACCGCGTTTCTTTCGTCACAATCCACATCAAGGAATTCAGGGTATCCACCCCTGCGCAGTGTCGTGAGACCCTGAAGGAACTCCACGTCCCAGTATTCCATGTGGGCGACCACGCCCTTTACAGACCACGACCCTATTGAGCCCGGGACGCTGGCTTCAGTCTCACTCAGTCCTTGGAGGGAATCGAGAAACGACCTTCTGGCTTCCCAGAGTTCGCGCAGCATCTCGCTCTTTCCCATCATCGTGCCCCGGTCAAAAGGGGAGTTTCATTCACAGGCACCACGGGCAGACCCACGCGGAAGCCCACCAGGCACACAGCTCTGAGGTGCTGCGTTCCTAGGACTTCGAGCCAGAGAAGAGAAAGACAAGCCCTGAGACCAGTGTCAGCGCAGAAATGACCGAGAAGAAGAGCGGATAGCCGGAAGCCATGAGAAAAAGCAGGGCAATGGGGGTTATGCTCTCTAGAACAAGGAGGATCCCACCCAAGATGTGCCACCGAAACGCGATCAGGGAGCTGACCACGACAGCAAACCCGACCACAAAAGACTGTATCACAACGGGGAATATGACGACCATCATCCTGGCGCGGGACATTCCGAAGGCGATCCAGAGGATACCCGCAATCAGACCGATCACAAGACCCAAGACTCTCATCCACTTCATCGTCCACACCTCCTAGAGTAGCAACAGGTTCAACTCCGTGTCGAATCTCACAGGATTCTCCATACACACGGGGCGGACGGGATTTGAACCCGCGGTCTCTGGCTTGACAGGCCAGTGTGTTAGGCCAGACTGCACTACCGCCCCAATTCAAAGAGCACCCCAACTCTCGCAGGCGTTGATATGATAGGCTTGGAGACCGAGCCTGTCAACCTCATTCGGGGTCGCTCTTCCAGATTCGATGCTCTGTGAGCGGGGTCGAGCGGGACGAGCTATATGACAAGAGAAACGGCCGCCGAAGCAGCCGTTTCCGGAGTCTCTAGTCTTGTTTCGTGTCTAGTCCTTCTTCTTGTCAGTCTTTGGGCTCTCCTTTTCCTTCTCGTCGCCCTGGTTCTTCTTCGCGGCGTAGTCGGTAGCGTAGAACCCGCTGCCCTTGAAGACGAGACCAACCCCCGTGGACATCATCCTGTTGGCAGCATGTCCGCACACAGGGCATTTCCTGCGGGTCGGAGAGTCAAAACGCTCTATCTCCTCGAACCTGTGTCCGCACTTGGCGCATTCATATTCGTATATAGGCATTTGCTGACTCCCCTGCCGGTGCTCCGGTCACCTGGTGCCGCCGAGCTCCGGCTTAATACATGTCTCCTCCGTAGCCGCCAGGAGGCCCCATCGGTTTCTTCTCTTTCTCAGGGATCTCCGTGACCAGAGCCTCAGTTGTAATCAAGAGCGAGGCTATGCTGGAAGCGTTCTGGAGCGCGACTCTCACAACCTTGGTCGGGTCGATGATGCCCGCCTTGAACATGTCGCCATACTTACCGTTCTCGGCATCATACCCCTCATCCTTACCCAAGCCCTTGACCTGACCCACGACTATGGAGCCTTCCTCGCCTGCGTTCTCGGCGATCTGTCGAATGGGCTCCTCAAGGGCTCTCTTCACGATCTGGACGCCCACGGCCTCGTCCCCAGCAAGCTTCAGCTTCTCCAGAGCAGACACAGTCCGGAGAAGGGCGACTCCGCCACCGGCCACGATCCCTTCCTCCACCGCGGCTCTTGTGGCATGCAGGGCATCCTCAACTCGCGCCTTCTTCTCCTTCATCTCGACCTCGGTGGCCGCGCCTACGTTGATCACGGCGACACCGCCGGCCAGCTTGGCCAGTCTCTCCTGAAGTTTCTCCTTGTCGTAGTCGGATTTCGTCTCCTCGATCTGCAGTTTTATCTGGGATATTCTCGCCTCTATGTCGGACTTCTTGCCGGCGCCCTCCACAATAGTTGTGTTGTCCTTGTCGATGGTCACCCGCTTCGCCCTGCCCAGATCATTAAGTTGGACAGATTCGAGCTTGACACCCATCTCTTCAGAAATGACCTTCCCGCCTGTCAGGATGGCTATGTCCTGAAGCATGGCCTTCCGCCTATCGCCGTAGCCCGGAGCCTTCACAGCGGCATTTGCGAGCGTCCCCCTGATCTTGTTCACAACCAGGGTGGCAAGAGCTTCTCCCTCAACGTCCTCAGCGATCACAAGCAGTGGCCTACCCTTCTGAGCCACTCTCTCAAGAAGCGGAAGCATGTCCTTCATCGTGCTTATCTTCTTGTCGTGTATGAGGATAACGCACTCCTCAAGCACGGCCTCCATCCTCTCGGGATTGGTCACAAAGTAGGGTGAGATGTAGCCGCGGTCGAACTGCATCCCCTCGACCACTTCGAGCGTCATCTCTATGCCTTTGCCTTCCTCGACAGTAATGACGCCGTCCTTGCCGACCTTCTCCATGGCGTCCGATATGGTGTTGCCGATCTCTGAATCATTGTTTGCCGAGATAGTCGCCACCTGAGCGATCTCCGTCTTGCCCTTGGTCGGCTTGGAGAGATTCCCCAGCTCCTTGACAACCGCGTCCACGGCCTTTTCGATGCCTCTCCTGAGTCCCATCGGGTTCGCCCCTGCCGTGACGTTCCTCAACCCCTCCCTGTAGATGGCCTGCGCCAGCACGGTCGCCGTGGTGGTGCCGTCGCCCGCCACGTCACTCGTCTTGGACGCTACCTCTTTGACCATCTGGGCGCCCATATTCTTGAATGGATCCTCAAGCTCTATCTCCTTGGCGACGGTTACACCGTCCTTGGTAACGGTCGGCGCGCCGAACTTCTTGTCCAGCACCACGTTTCTCCCCTTGGGACCGAGTGTAACCTTGACTGCCTGGGCCAGAATGTCAACTCCCTCCTGTACCATCCTCCTCGCTTCTTCACTGAACTTTATGTCCTTTGCAGCCATGAAGTAACCTCCTGTTTAGCACAGCCTCCAGAGGGCGATCCCTGCGGGCCTTACTTCTTCAGTACACCCAGAATGTCGTCCTCCCTCATAATGACGTAATCATCCTCCCCAAACCTGACCTCTGAACCAGCATACTTCGCGAAGAGGATCTTGTCACCCTTCTTGACCTCCATAGGGATCCTCTTCCCCTTCTCGTCAAGCCTGCCGGGCCCGACTGCCATGACCTCGCCCTTTTGAGGCTTCTCCTTCGCGGTATCCGGGATAATAATCCCGCCCTTCTTGACTTCCTCCTCAATCCTCTTGACAAGCACTCTGTCCGCTAGAGGGTTGATCTTCATAGCAGCACCTCCTTGGTGTGGTTTTGCCGTTGGAACATTTTATTATAGTTAAGCACAAGTTTTTGTCAAGGGTGCTGGCAGGAAAAATCCCGGCCTTACTCCGCCGCCCAAATCCTTCTTGCCGAGCCCATCCGGGCTTTTTGGCCTTGACAATTGCCGGTCAAATCCCTATATAGAACACCGAGCGGAAGAGAAGACCATGATAGAAGCTAACCGTCTCAAGAAGAGCTTCGGGCCTGTACTGGCGGTGGACCAGGTCTCCTTCCAGGTCAGGAAGGGCGAGGTGGTCGGATTCCTGGGGCCCAACGGGGCGGGCAAGACCACTACCATGCGGATGCTCACCTGTTTCTTGAGCCCTGATTCGGGCTCTGCGACCGTGGCGGGGCACGACATTCTTACCGACTCGCTCGGGGTTCGCCGTTCTGTCGGATACCTGCCCGAGGACGCTCCCCTCTATGCAGATATGACGGTCACCGGCTTTCTCGGGTTCATAGCCGATGTGAGGGGCCTCAGAAACAGCAAGAGGAGGACCGCCTCCGACAGGGTAATTGACATATGCGGCATTGCCAGCGTTCTGAACAGGCCCATAGGGGAGCTCTCCAAAGGCTACAGGCAGAGGGTCGGCCTCGCCCAAGCCCTGATCCACGATCCAGAGATACTCATCCTCGACGAGCCGACGAGCGGCCTCGACCCCGCCCAGATAAGGGAGATAAGGAGCCTCATCAAGACACTTGGAGAGGAGAAGACGGTCATCCTCTGCACTCACATACTGCCGGAAGCGCAGGCCACATGCGGCCGGGTCCTTATCATAAACAGGGGCACCATAGTCGCCGCGGGGACGCCGGATGAGCTCTCAGCCCGAACCGCGGGAAAGGAGACCGTAAAGGTATGCCTGGTATCTCCTCCCGCCGACGCGCTCTCACTGGTCAGGGATCTGCCCTTTGTCGAGGAGGTATGGACCCTCGAAAAGACGCCTGGCAGGCTCACATTCGGCGCTAGAACTGCTTCCGGCATCTCCCTGTCAGAGGAGCTATTCAAATTCGCGGTCAGCAAGAGCTGGGTCCTGAGCGAACTTGTGAAGGAAAAAGCGAGCCTCGAGGACGTATTCTTGAAACTGACGACCAAGGAGAAGTAGTTTGCGGACCGCAGCCGCCATATTCAGAAAAGAACTCAAGTCCTATTTCTTCTCACCTATTGGGTACATATACCTTGTTGTCTTCCTGGTGCTGGTGAGCTGGATATTTCTGAGAGGCTTCTTCTTGATGGGACAGGCCTCCTTCAGGGGGCTTTTCATCATACTCCCCTGGCTCTTTCTCCTTTTCGTGCCGGCTGTCACGATGAGACTCTGGGCCGAGGAGAGGAAGCTCGGAACCGACGAAATCCTCTTCACGCTGCCCGTAACAGCAGCGCAGGCTGTGTACGGCAAGTTCCTGGCGAGCCTGGCGTTCTTGACCACAGCCCTGGCCCTCACCCTGATTCTGCCACTCTCCGGTTCTGCCATAGGCGATCCGGACCCGGGTCCTATAGTCTGTGGCTATCTCGGCGCCCTTCTCATGGGCGCATCCTATCTTGCCATAGGTATGTTCGCGTCAAACTTGACGGATAACCAGATCGCGGCATTCGTCATAGGCATATTCATCTGTTTCGCCTTCTTCATGGTCGGTGAGAATATCGTCATAATGACCCTCCCGGGTTTTGTGGCAGGGCTGTTTCGCTTCCTGGGGTTGGGATCTCACTTCCAGTCTATCGCAAGAGGAGTGATAGATACAAGGGATATCATTTACTACTTCTCGATCATAGGGTTCTTCCTGTTCCTGAACGTGCGAACGCTGGAAACGAGGAGATAGGCTTGGCTGACCGGAAACCAAGGAGAAGAACAGGGCTTGAATCAACGACACTCATCATCATTGTCGTCTGCATACTGATTGCTCTGAACTTCATATCCTCCAGGCAGTTCTTGAGGTTCGACCTCACGTCCGGGAACATGTACACCCTCTCCCGGTCAAGCAAGGAACTCGTAACCTCGCTTGACGACCTGGTGAACATCACAGTCTACTTCTCCAGGAGGCTGCCTCCCAATGTCCTGGCTCTGCAGAATCAGGTGAAAGACATGCTGGACGAATTTAGAGCCTATTCCAGGGGAAAGGTGAGAGTCGAATGGATCGACCCTGCCGGTGATGAGGAGACGGCACTTGAGGTCCGCAGACTCGGCATCCCGATGGTGCAGATGAACGTAATCGAAAGGGACAAGGCGGAGGTGATGAACGGGTACCTCGGGCTTGCCGTTTCTTACAAGGGCAACACAGAGGTCATACCCATTGTCCGCGACGTTGTCAATCTCGAATACGATCTGGACAGCCGAATACTGAAGGTGTCACAGAGAGAGACCCGTACAGTCGCGCTCATGACAACAGGCGGGGGATATACCCTTTCGGGCGACCTCAACCTCCTCTCGGAGGCTCTCCGGGAGCAGTACCGGGTTGAGGAGATCCGCCCCGAGACGCAGAACAGGATAAGACCCGAAGTCAACACGCTTGTTGTCGCCGGTGTCAAGGAACTGAACGAAGTGGACCTCTACAACATAGACCAGTTCATCATGCGCGGGGGAAGGGTCCTGTTCCTTGCAGATGCAGTCGACGTAGCCCAGGGGCTCTCGGCTACTCCCGTG
>Ga0180437_10008505_pt1 | contig 13004 bp, 12 predicted proteins | sample SS_ome_4_FD_132410 | JGI IMG/M metagenome (GOLD analysis project Ga0180437, IMG submission 132410) | Hypersaline lake sediment archaeal communities from the Salton Sea, California, USA - SS_3_D_1 metaG | ecosystem: Environmental > Aquatic > Non-marine Saline and Alkaline > Hypersaline >...
TAATCTTTCATGAGTTGTAGTAAGTGAGGGTACTTCTTGTATTTTCTATTGCTTTCTTTTTGTAACGATATCATCAATTGGTTCTTAAGGGGCTTGAATTCGCTCGACTTGCCCACGCGAGTGATGAATTTTTTAAAATTGACTGACATCTTACGGGACTGTATGGTATTTTTTATATATAGTATATATTAGTTCAATATTTTATAAAGTGATATTCTCATATTATCCATATTACTACAAATTATTAAATTTTAGGTTAAAATTTATCATCTCACGCTCATCTGCATCTCGAGAAAAATTCAATGAGTTCTTAGAGGTAGATTACCTGCATCATTTACAAGAAGGCGGCTTCTATATCAACAGATTTGAACAAACGAAAAATGCGTTCTTTTAAGCGAAAGGTGTCCATTTATGATGTGTTTTATGTCCTTTTTAAGGTAGTAAAATCGAAAAATCTGAAAAAATTTTTTTCAAGGAAAATTAAAATAAAAGTAAAAAACCTGATATTTAAAGCCAGTTTTGGAAAAAAAATTGTATCTAGAGAGATCCCGATAACTTGGCATTCATTTTGAGTTTTTAGTACTTTGACTAAGAAGAAAGTTATGTCTTTTTTTTCAAATGAAAAAAGGAAATATTAATATACTACCCTTTCAATATAATATTTAACAAAAAAATCGGAATATCATGACGGCTAAATATATTCTTATACCTAATGCCGATGAGAATCGGTGGAATACCTCAACCCTTAACCCTGTTATTAGATAAATACATCTCCTCTTTTTATATTATTAAAGCGTCATGTTGTCCGATTTTTGTTCTCTTCTTTTCCTTTTGAAGACTGAAAATCATCGCATTATGTTAAATGCACGATCATTCGGAGTGAGCAAACCAGCGGGGCAATCCGAGAATCATCAAGCCCAATGCTAAGCTTTGAAAAAGTATAATATTAGCAATTAAAATATAAAGAAAAAGAAAAAAGATATAATTATTAGGGAGGTTTAGCATCTGGACGCGCTTCAGTTGCGGGTAATCCGTCAATACCCCAGTGTTCTTTAGGTATTTCTTGAATTAAAACGTTTACTGCTTGTTTTGGAATGCCAAGATCAACAAAAACATCAGTAACGCCTGCAATAATTTTCTTACTTACCTCTTCTGATATCCCTTTCCACATGTAAATTTGAGCTAATGGAATTATTATCACCTTGAATCTCTCAGTTTTTATTCATAGATTTAAAAACTGGAGATTTTAAATTTATATAGTCTAAAACTAATTATTATTGTTAACAATTTAAAGGAATGATCATGAGTCTCACGAATATTGAACGAATTCAAGCCGACGAACGATTTAGCGAGCTTGATGCGCTATTAATAACGAAACCAGAAAATTTACTCTATTGTCTTGGTTTTAAAATAGAAAGCGACACCCTAATCTTAATTCCAAATTTGGAACATAAAGATCAAATTGAAAAAACGATTGTTTTTCTTAACGCGTTAGAATACGACCAGGCAGAAATGAACATAAAAAACGATAAAGCGTTATCAAGTAAGGTCGAAATAAGAGAAATTCCATCTGGAAAGCCTCAATTTGTTGAGAAGACGATAAAAAAGATGAAACTTGATAAAGTAGGATTTGAAGAAGAGTACATTCCGGTGAAAAAGCACGAAGAGTGGAGGGTTAAATTTAAAATCGATAATTTCACGGGCGCATCCGCGATTATTACAAAAGCGAGGCTTACAAAAACTACTAAAGAAATCGAGAGAATGGAGAAAGCGTGTAAATTAGGGGATATTGGATTTAAAACCATCTATGAATCGATTGAAGAGGGAATGACCGAGGTAGAACTAGCAGCGGAAGCAGAATACGCGATGAGGAAGGCGGGTGCGGAGGGAACCTCTTTTCCGACAATTGTGGCAACTGGAGAGCGTTCTGCATTCCCCCACGCAAAAACCTCCGATAAGAAAAAAGTAAAAAATGGGGATATCATATTAATCGATATAGGAGCACGATATGACGGTTATTGTTCTGACTTGACGAGGACTTTCATGTTTGGAAAACAAGATCAGGATAAAGCGAGGTTAATCAATTTAGTTAACGAGGTTCAGGAAAGTACGATAAATCAAATCGAAATAGGGATGAAATGCATCGACGCAGATAAAATCGCTAGAGACCTTTTCATTCAAAAAAGCAAAGAATGGGGTTCTCGATTCATACATAGTCTCGGACATGGAGTGGGCATCGATATTCACGAGAATCCATATTTATCTCCAATTTCTGAAGAAACTATCGAGGAAAACATGGTTTTTACCGTTGAACCAGGGCTTTACATTCCTGGATTAGGAGGAGCTCGCACTGAGGATTTAGTTATAATACAGAAGGATGGAATTAAGCATTTAACTCGCGCAGAAAAATTTTATTATTAACCTTGCAACGGTTATTTTTATTAATGTAGACTTTATTATTATTAAAGATAAAAAATTATTACCATCGTGAATCTCAAAATGAATCTCAAAATCAGTACGGGTTTGGAAGTAGAATTCGATAAGCATGCACCAAAAACGTTATTCGAAGTCATCATTAGCGATATTTTAATTCCTAAATATAAAGAAAATAAAGATTGGAATTTGACCTTGAACATCGTTATTGAAGAAATGAATCGATTAATAAGCAAGTATGATTTATCGCCGAAGTTAAAATTAGGATTGTTGAACGATATCGAAGATCACTTGGATAAGGACATAGAAGAACTCACGGGAGTCGCAAAAATCGAAATACTTTTTATAAACATGGAAGACTACGTTGAGGATATCAAGAAATTAATCCTCGCAGGACAAGACAAGCAAACGCTTCGAACAAACATGGCAAAACTCGCACAACCCCTTACTTTATTTGAATTGGGAGAACTATTTATTTTTTTGGGGAAACGAGCTTTTCTCAAGTAAATTATTTTAATCTTTAATCGTTTATTCAATATTTCAATATTCTAAGCTAACGGAATTTGCTGTTTCGTAAAGATTGTAAAAATAAAAATTAGCTGCGGGCCCGAAAGCAATGTGATCCGTGTCTAATCCAAAATAAGAGAGCTTCTTGAAGAACTTTTGTGAGAGGATTATAAACGCATTTTCTCCTTCGTCAATTATTACAGAACTACCAAAAATTTGATTACGAGACCTGATTTCACTAATCGTGCTATATTTCTCCAACAAGCTCTTGAACTTTTCGTCCTCCAAATGTTGATCTTCAACTAAAAGCTTAATATCTGTAGCACCTCGAGCCCTGGCTTTCTTCACATCATCGTAAAATATTTCGAGAAAATCGTAATCCGTAGCAGTCAAACAAATTGATGATTTTGCTATACCTATCAAAGCAATCGCTCTATTCAAGCATACATTCCTGCCTCTATGTAGGTATAACGCGATTTTTATCGGAGTATCGTGAGATTGATATATTTGAGTTAACGATTGAATGATTTTATTGGAGTGATCGTCAAAAATATCGTTATATTGCTTTTTTGCTATGATTAATGCTTCATCAGGGCTTTTAGCGAAATATCGAGATGGCCTGGATTCCTCTTCTTTAATGATCCACATCTTTTCCTTTTCGAGTTGAGTTAATATGTTATAGATACGAGAATAAGGAACGTTTGAAGCCTCAGAAAGCTCTCTCGCGTCCATTGGACCCCGTGCGATTAATGTTAAATAGATGGAAATTTCGTAATCTGTCAAACCAATCGATTTTAAACTCATTTTCACATTTTCAGGAATTTCATTTGACATTATAATCCTCTACAATTGATTATTATTATAGTTTTTTCGTAAAAGAGTATTAGGAAATATTTAAGCGTGTTGTATATACCACTTAATAATAAAGATAATATTATTACATGTAATAAAAAGTATTTTGAAAAGAAAATCAAGAAGAAAAGTATTTTTCAACGAATTTTTTCTGAAATAATTCTGGATGTTCACCTTTTCTCAAGACAAAATCTTCGCACGCTCTATATAGCTCCACCATGTCGTTGTATAATGTTTTATATATTCTATTAGGTTCGATAACGACGCTCTTTTGAATGTCAAGGAATGTATCTGTTATCTCTTGCCAACTAATATTTCTACCTTTCGAATCATAATGAGATTTTGCCGCTCTTAAGGCAGCTCCTAAAGCAGCAGAGGCAGGAACGTTAAATTGGCGAATATTGGTACTGAAGATGTCTGCTGCAACTTGTAAAATGTCCCGATTAATTGAGCCTCCTCCCGTGGCGTATATCTCTCGGGGAGCTTCCCCGATCCATTCAGAATGGAGCCTCATCGAGAGGAATTGACTTTCAACAATAGCACGCACGTTACCTTCTACATCGTTTTCGTCAAGACCGAACCGATGGACGCCAGACTGTAATACCAACGGTACGATTTCCGGTTGGAAATAAGGTAAGATTATCTTACCGTGATTTCCGGGAGGTGTTTTTTTTAGAACTTCGGAAAACTGGTTCCAATCGAGGTTAAAACTGTCCTTAACACGTTCTCTTGCTAAAGATCCGTTTTTATAGCATATTAAGCTCATGTAATCTCCCGTGGGGGCTCCAAAAACGTGACCTTCGCCGTTTAAATCCAAGCTAAGGTTCTTGATGTATCCGAAATACGTATCGCTCGTGCCTAAACTGAGAGCGACCTTCCCTTTTTGAATTAACCCGACGCCAATAAGGCTATTAGGATTATCTCCTGACCACGCAATGAGTTGCGTATCCGCTGAAAATCCAAATTTCTTTACAAAATATGGTGAAATCGTCCCAATAATGTCATAGGAATTCACGAGGGGAGGCAATTTATTGATCAAATTAGGAGCAGTGGCATTCAGAGCCCGTTCATCCCATTTTTTTGTTTCTATATTCATTAAATTCATGCCCGCACCATCACCGTGATCTATTGGAGCGTTTCCTCCTAATAATATAGACGCCATGAACGAGCTGACGAGGTGAATAATTGATGTACTTTCATATCCTTTCGGATTTTCTTGATAAAATTTTCTAATTTGGGGTCCAGAAAAGCGTTCAAAAGTGTTTGAACCGGTAATGGTAATCGTGGGTTTCATTCCGCCAAGAGCTTCACGAATTTCTTGACATTGCGTGAACGTGCTTGAATCCATCCAGATGGGGCTAGTAGCTCGAGAAAAAGCCCCACCTAATTGTTTTACTAAAGATTCGTCAGGATTTAGATTATGAAGGACTTCTTTAAAAGCTTGATTCAAATATACAGTGCCATGTTGTTGACCAGAACCTGCGATCGCTTTAATTTTTCCAATATTTATATTTTCGTTTACCAATTTTTCGAATAACTTTTCTAAAGCTTCAATCCACATTAATGGATATGAGTGAACGACTCTATCATCATCAAAAACAATAACGCCATTTTGAGCGTTGTAATGAGGTAGTTCCTTATCGAAATTTATATTATAAGTGTGATTTATCTTTCCTGAATCGAAATTGATTATTATTCCCGTTAAGCTTTGAGTTGAACTATCTAATCCTAGAAAAAAATCACTCATAATACTGTTACTTTTTTCTCATTAATTAATCATTTTAAAAGTTTCAACTCGAATTACGGGCAAGTAGGTGATGGTTTTCTTACAAAATAGTATAATAATAATAATAATTATTAAAATATTGATAACAAAGCAACTATCCAAGTAAGGTTTTCATGCATTCATTTTCTAATAAATCGACAAAAATATTAGGTTCGAAAAACGAGTGAAAAATATTTGACATAATTTGATAAAATTTAATAAAAAAAAAGTATATTTATTAATTAAAAAGATAATATTTTATCGAAAATTATTTTTTAAAACTCATTTCAAGAAAAAAAAAGGTGAATTAATTATCGACGTTATTGATCTTAAGATATTAGAAGAATTAAAAGAAAATAGCCGAATCTCATTTAACGACATTTCAGAGAGAGTAGGGAAAACAGAAGCGACGGTAAGACGCAGGGTAAAGAAATTAAGAGACGATGGCATTATTAAGAAATTCACGATTGATTACGTGTTAACCAGCAAACCGAAAACTCGAGCAACTGTAAAAATCGAACCAGATTTCAAGGATATTAAAAGGATTTTGAAAGAATTGAAAGAAATCGACGAAATTACTGACATCTGGAGGCTTTCTGGAGACTGTGGTCTTTTCATGAAAGTTGAAATCCCTTCAATCGAGCAATTTAATCCATTAATCGAAGAGTCGCTTGCTCAAATCAAGGGAATTAAAATCGTTGAAACATGTTTCATAACTGATATAATAAAATAATTTCTATTTCTCTTTTTTTATCAATTACTATACTAAAAGAATGGGAAAACCATTTATTATACTTATAATTTCTATACCTATCTTTTATTCAGACTAAGATGAGTAAAAACAATGAGTTACAAATTTTCAAAAGAGGAGCTAAAAGAACTCCTAATTGACTATAACGAAATCGCTCTAAAAGACTTAGATCTTCCAGAAAGAGCGTATATCTGGGACGAAACATTAAGAGACGGCGAACAGACGCCTACAGTTACTTTAAATCTTGATGAAAAAATTCATTTAGCCAAGTTAATGGATGAAATTGGCGTAAAGATCATTGCTGTTGGTTTTCCTGCTGTATCTGAGTCAGAAAAAAACATAGTAAAGACAATTGTAAATGAAGATTGTAAAAAAGCTTCAATTGTAGGAATTGCTCGACCAAAAAAATCCGATATAGATGCGTGTATTGACGCAGACCTTGAAGAAATCGTCGTTTTTATGCCGATATCTCCAATATTTTTAAAGACATTAAAGCAAACTGAAGAGGAGCAATTAAAAAAGATAAACACGGCGATTTCATATGCTAAAGACAATGGATTTAAAGTCAATTGGGTCTCAGAAGATGGCACTCGTTCAGAATTTAGTCATTTAAAAAACGTGTTCCAAACAGCCATTAAAGCAGGAGCGGAAAGAGTTGTTATTGGAGATACAGTTGGTATCTTAACTCCATATTCTACCGCTTACTTGATTAAACGCATTAGAGAAGAAATCATAAAACCAATGAATAACGACACGTCAATTGGAATTCACACGCATAACGATTTTGGATTGGCAGTGGCAAATACTATAACTGGAGTGTTCGAAGGGTGCCAATATCCTCACACGTGCATTAATGGGTATGGCGAGCGGGCAGGCAATGCGGCTTTAGAAGAAGTTGTTACAATTTTAGAAAGAATGGGAATCGATACTGGAATTGACATGACAAAACTACCAGAACTCTCAGAAGTATGCGAAAAATATTTCTGCCAACCCTTAGCACGAAATAAACCGATTGTTGGGGATTACGCTTGCGCTCACGAGAGCGGACTTCATATTGCAGCAATCTTGGCACATCCTTTAACATACGAACCAATCAACCCTAAAATGGTAGGGAGACGCCGAAAGTTTTATTTAGGTAAATTTTCAGGAACAAAATCCATCATTCACTCACTTCAAGAGAAGTTAAACATTTTAGATTTGAACATACCAGATGATATCATAAAGAAAATTGTTAAAGAAGTAAAGGAAAAACATGAATCAACTTCAAAAGAAGAACTAAGAGATTCATTCCAAAAAATTAAAGCAGAGTTAAAGAGGATCACAAGAAGCGTTGGAGATAGGGAATTTTTCGAGATTGTTAATAAATACGCTCAACCTTATGTGCCTGACGAGTTTAAGCCAAAGAATTCAAATAAAACGTAAAAAAAAGGATTTATACTCTATTTTTTCAATTGTTTCTCGATTTTCTCGATTCTATCTTGAGTCTTTTTTAAATCTTTCTCCAATTTGGAAATTTGTTTCTCGTGAGCTTTTTCGTCTAATTTACCTGTTTCAAGTCTTTTATTTGTAAAAGTTATTAACTCGCGTACAGATTTTAATTTGCTCTCTAAACCTTCTTTCTCTTCCTTTAATTTCTGAGTATCGTCAACTTCAGGTTCTTTTTTTTCTTTTGTTTTAGTTTTAGACTTGGATTTTGATTTGGTTTTTTCCTTTGGTTTTTCCTCTTCTTTTTCTTTTTTCTCTTCTTCTATAGAGGCTTCATCTTTTTCTTTCTGCAATTTCTCCTGTGCTTTTTTCAATTCCTCTGGTTTTTCAGGCAATGCTGATAATAAGGGTTCTTCTGGAATACTTTGTTCTTCGTAATCCGAGGGCTGATCCGCAACTACTTGCTCGCTATAGTCGTAACTTTGAGTATCATTTGGGACTTGAGAATATTGAGCGTCTCGTATTTGTAACATCTCTTCTTCAGAGAGGAACACTTTTTCAATAAGGTTATCAATGGAGATCTTGATTGTATTGATTTGATTAGAGAAGATTTTCAATAGTTCTAGGAGCTCGCTTTTTTCTGAGATTCTAATTGCATAATCAATTTCTACTGAACGTTTTCCAGTTGAGGTTGCTGTAGTGTCGTACTGTGTTGCACCTTGAGATTGATAATCGTAACTCTGAGTTACTGGTGCTTCGGTTGTACCATTTGCTCTTAATTCCCTACGATAATCAGAAACAAGCCAATTAAAAAGGTTGTATGCCAAGTATGGGTGAGTTTCATATCCAAATCCGCCCCCAATCTTATTTCTAAATAGCTCGTAGCTGCCTATTGAGCAGACTCTTCCATTTTCGGGTTCTGCAACGCAAATAATTGGAGACGAGAATGGATCAGATGTCTCATTTGAAGTTGCAATTGCAAATGCACCACCACCAACAACTGTGAGAGAACATCCTGCTCTAAAGCAGAGCGAATCTATTTCGTTAGTTATGGGATGTGGGGGGTTAAAAACGGGATTGTATATTATTGGTAAGTTTTCAAGACCTAGATTACTTCTATCGTCTAATACTTGATCGTTTTCAAAAGCAATGCCAAAGAGTTCACTTAGCTGGTTCAAATTGCTGTTTCGTCCTCGATCGCCACCAGCATGAGAGAGCAATAACAATCCGCCCCCGTCGTATTTGACCCATTTTTCAATTTCATTTATTGCTTGTATAGAAATTTTAGCGAAATCAGGACAGGCTAAAACTAGAATGTCGTATGGTCTTAAAGTCTCTTGAGTTATCATGTCGACAAAATTGTAGCATTCAAAATCGTTAGAATTTAAATAATCTCTTAAATCAGAGCAATTCTCGTCAATTTTTCCTCGCTCTTTATGACCAGAATCCCAGGCTATATAGTAAGGCACGCTTTTCTCTCCAATGATTAATTTTTCGATTTAATTAATTATATAAAAACACTTGCTTTTATTAATTAGTATTTTTAGTCTTCAATAATAAATGTTTATATCAATTAATTTAATGGTAAATGGATTCTTAAATCTTCGTGCTCATCAATAAACGCTCTTATCTCCAATAATTAGGCGGTTTTTACTGATACCTTCGACTTGCACATTACTTCCAATTATCGAATCTTTTGAAATAAAGCTTTCTATATGTACATTTTTTTCGATCACGGAATTTTCTATGATAGAATTTACTATAACTGAGTTATCACCTATTGACACATGAGGTCCGATAACAGAATTAATAATTTGCGTGTTTCTGCCTATATAAACTGGATTTTTCAACCAAGATTTTTCCACTGTTATATTTAAGTCGTGAAAATCTTCTTTTTTACTGGATGATTGATCCAATAGGTATTTATTTCCTTTTAATAATTCTGATGGTCTACCAAAATCCAATATTCCTTTTTTCAATTTTACCGCTGCTATCTTAAATCCTTGATTTACTAGATCTTGCAAGCTTTCTGTCAAATAAATTTCTTTAGAATCTTCGGTTCTTTGTTTTAGATACTTTTCAATGTTTTTGAAAAGAGCTTGAACGGTTGTATTTGAGAAAGCATAGATTCCAGCAATAGCTAAATTTGACACGTATTCTTTTGGCTTTTCTATTAGTTTTTGAATCAAGTGATTCTCGTCTACAGCCACAATTCCATAAGAACTAGCCTCTTCTTTTGGTACTTCCATTACGGTAATTATACCATCGACATCCGATTCGTAATAGCGATATAAGAGATATGAATACTCATCAATCGGGATCATGTCGCCCAGAAATATTAACGCCCCCTCTCTCTTATCTAACTCGTGATTATCACTTAGATCCTCTGTAAATCTCTCGTGAGCTAAATAAACCGCTTCACCCAAGCCCCAATAGTAAGGGATATTATCGGCATAACCCCTTGGAACTTGTTTAATGAATTTTAACTTGAACTTATCCGTATATTTGTTTTTAACATAATTTATAATTTGTCTCCTTTTATACCCAACGATGAGAATTAATTCAGTATCGGGATCAAAGGTGTTACTAAAATTATCGAGTATATGTTCTAAAACGGTTTTACCCGCAACTCTGATGAATGCTTTTGGTTTGCTTATGGTAAATGGTCTAAGTCTAGAACCAATTCCAGCAATAGGGCCAATAATTTTCATTTTTAACTATTCTTTTCTTTATTATCCATGTCTTTCATGGATGTATTATTAATAATTTCATTTAAACATTTTAAATTTGATTCATAAAAGTGTTATTTAATAGAATTTTGACTCATCTGAATCAAAGATTCGTTGCATGTAGGCAAACAACAGCGTAAGTCCATCTTCTTCTTTAGTCGTGCAAGGTATTAATTCTGCTGTTGAACCCATTTGTACGAATACATCAGAGATTAACATTGATAGTTCTCTAATCAAGCCTGCTTCTCTTTCATTAGTAGAATCTTCTAATGCTTGAAAGTCTTGGCTCCAATCTACGATCATTTCTATTTGATCTTCGTCCAATAAATCTACTTTTGAAAGCACATTTACTTGGCTGATATTTCTAAATCGAAATTGGACGGATGCCGCTAAAAGCAATGTTGAGATGAACCCATTAGGCCTACGCACGAAGTTAGAATCGAATAGGAAGGTTACAGCTCTTTGAATCGAGCCAAATCCTAAAGAACTGGCGATTAGTGGTCCAGTTTCCCTAAACGCAAAAAGCTCTAGTTGTCCAGCAGTGTCAACTAATACCCAATCTGCGTTGTATTCGTCGATTTCGTGCTTAAACTCATCCAAATAATTAACCATTAAATCAGATGCAAGAATCATTGCGCCGTTAGGCCCCAAACCATATTTATCCATTACTTCATCAAGAACTATGTAATCTCTAACATCAATATCGGGAATATAAGGAGTTTGTTTCACGCCAGGGTCTAAATTGATCGTGATTGCGGATGCTTCAGGATTTCTGTTTAAAATATAGTCCTTTAAATCGCCTGTAAGCGTAGATTTTCCGCTACCTGCCGATCCGATAATATAATTCAGTAAAATTTTATTAAACCTCTTAGAGTGTCTTTCTAAAAATGTTTATTATAAATAAAAAGCAATCATTTTTCAATTTCTCGTAATTTTGATAGATAATAAATAGGTCTTTTCAGTTCGTTACCAAAATATTCTATTTCCTCGCGTGAATGATCGCCAATATAGTTATCGACATCTAATACTAATATTGCCTCTTGATCTTTCAATTTTGTTAATCCTATAGTTTGTAAAATTTCCCACTCCTCGTGAGAAAATTCTTCTTTATGCAATAGACCGTCAACTGAGCATAAGGATACTAATTTTTTGTATTTTATTTGAAGGATTGACTCAATTTTAATAAAATAATCCTTAGCTTTCGTATTTGAACCAACCAAGAAGATTTTCTTTTCTTTTATGGGAGAGAAATCATATTCTTTAAACTCATTCAAAAATTTATCGCTTAATCGTTCCTTATTCATAATATTTATTAATTTTCAATCCTATTAAATTCTCACGTTGAAGTTAAACACTGTTTATCTAGCTGATAATCTAGAATTTCTAAGAAAATGCAATTCAGAGTTCATTGATTTAATTTATATTGATCCCCCTTTTTTCAGCGGTGTAGATTATAAAGAATTTTCAGATCATTGGAATTCATTAGAAGAATATCTGAATTTCATGAAGCTAAGAATCATAGAAATGCATCGCACCCTCAAGAAATTTGGATCATTCTATTGTCATTGCGATGCAAGCGCTGTGTTTGATTTAAAGCCATTATGCGATGAAATTTTTGGAAATAATTTATTTCGACGAGAAATTATTTGGAATGTTGGAAGCGTATCAGGATTTAAAAGTCAAGTAAAAGGATGGGTTCGACAACATTCTACAATATTATATTACACGAAATCAAACGCCTTTACTTTCAATAAGCAATATATTCCTTATAAAGAAGAATATATTAAAAAAATGTTTAGATATAAAGATGAAGATGGTCGCTCATATAGAAAAAGGAGAGGAGGAAGACAATACCTCGACGAGCGACAGGGAAATTTAGTAGGTGATGTGTGGAACGATATTTATTCTTATCAAACAAGAACGAGATCTAAAGAATATCTTGGATATCCAACTCAGAAACCCGAGAAACTTCTCGAAAGAATTATTTTAGCCTCTTCAAATGAGGGAGATTTGGTTGCTGATTTTTTTTGTGGTACAGGTACAACATTAAAGGTAGCAATGAACCATAATAGATATTGGATAGGAGTAGATGATAATGAAAAAGCAATAGAATTGTGTAAGAAAAGATTAAATATAACTTAATACAAACTTATACTATTCAACTTATTATTAAACATGATGAGAGTAAAATATGAGTGAAAGTTCACTGCTTGCTTTTGGTTTAATAATTGGCTTTGTTGCATATCTCCTTCTCTATATAGGAAAGGGTCTTCAGAAATATAGTATTGAGGGATTAAAAGTAGATAAAACTGTCAAGAGTAAACATTCTGGGATTTGGATATTTGGTACAATACTCACTTCAATATACATGTTCGTTCAATGGGGGGCTTTATTATTCGCACCCATTAATTTAATCGCACCTCTTGAAGGAGTTGGATTAATTATACTGCTTCTATTCTCATATTATATATTAAAAGAGACAATTACAAGAATAGAGATAATTGGTGTAGTTTTAATAATAGTTGGAATAATTTTCGTGACA
>Ga0180437_10008512_pt1 | contig 12996 bp, 10 predicted proteins | sample SS_ome_4_FD_132410 | JGI IMG/M metagenome (GOLD analysis project Ga0180437, IMG submission 132410) | Hypersaline lake sediment archaeal communities from the Salton Sea, California, USA - SS_3_D_1 metaG | ecosystem: Environmental > Aquatic > Non-marine Saline and Alkaline > Hypersaline >...
CTAAATAAGTGAAACCGGGGTATCTTTTCTGTTCTCGTTGGAATAATGAAGAGTTCACTCCGTTATATCCAAAGAGACTCTTGCCTCCTTCTGTATTCAGAGATGACAAGAAATCGATGATACTTTTGTTTATTCCTAAAAGTGGGAGTGGACAAGCTAGAAAAGCTAGAAAATAACTTGACAATTCCAAATCATTCTACTATTCATATTTTCTGATCGTTAATATTTCTTAAAATTTTGAAGTAGTGCAGACGAAAATGGGATCTTGCACAATTTTAAGGATACTTTTTCATTGTCTTAGCCCCCCATACGAAAAATAAGGAAATAATATCGAATTTATTAACGAGTCACCTAAAATTATCGAGCGTCTGGCGGACAATCAAAATCCTAGTCTAAAGAATTACAAACTGAAGGGAAAAAGGCTATGCAAATATTGACGACAGGAAAGCGCGTCCTAGTGACCGGTGGAGGCTCAGGCATCGGCAGGGTGATCGCAGAGACATTCTTTCATAATGGATCCCGGGTTCATGTGTGTGATGTGGACCAATATCTACTGGATGATTTGCATTCTCAGTATCCCGATATCATTACAACATTAACGGATATTTCTAAAACGGAAGATGTGAGAAATCTCTTTAAGGATTCTAAAAAACATATGGGTGGTCTTGATATCCTAGTAAATAATGCTGGTATTGCTGGACCAACTGCATACACAGAAGAAGTTACTCCAAAAGAATGGAATCGCACTCTCGATGTAAACATTTCTGGACAGTTCTACTGTGCCCGAGAAGGCATCCCTTTGATGAAATCAGTTGGCGGGGGATGTATCATCAACATTTCATCGGCTGCTATTTGGAAAGGGGGATTCCCCATGCGAATCCCATATGCAACCTCGAAAGTTGCCGTTATTGGATTCACCGAGACTCTGGCCATGGAGGTAGGCCCATACAACATCCGAGTGAATGCAGTATTACCTGGAGCTGTCTTGGGTGATAGGCTACAGAGAGTGATGGAAGCAAGAGCAAAAACTTCGAATGAATCAGTAGAAGATCTCTTGAAAAAAGGTATTTCATGTCATTCTATGCGCACTGCAATCACCCCACAGGAGATCGCCAATCTCGTATTTTTTTTATGTTCAGATGCAGCCTGCCATATCTCGGGACAAACAATAAGTGTGTGTGGGAATTTCGAAGGATGTCATGGAATTGACTTTGAATAAAGGAAATACCTGATTGAGCTTACTTTGTAGTTTTAGCATATTTTGGGCATGTCATGAGCTCCACTGATAATAAGCAGAAATTTTTTTTGCAAGCTTACAGAAATATAAAAGAGTGAGATTTCCAACTTAAAAAGAAGGTCTCAAATAGCAAAAATTGAATATAAACAGTATGACGACAGTCAAGCAGTCAAAGAGTAGGATAAAAGAAAAATTAGTTAAATCATATTTTAGAAAAGGAATATTATGAAAAAAATGGGTTTGAACGCAGATAGCATCCGATATAATGGCAAAATTGCAGTTATAACTGGTGCTGGTCGAGACCTGGGGCGCATATGCGCCATTGAGTTAGCCAGAAGGGGTGCCAAAGTCATAATAAACGACCATGACAAAGATTCTGCCGATTCTACGGCCAGGGAAATCATAGATGCTGGTGGAATTGCCCTCGCAAACAGCGATACGATCTCGACTATCAAAGGCGGAAGGAATATCATCCGTATCGCCCTTGATGCATTTGGAGGCATCGATATTCTCATTATTGTCGCCCCAATTGCTGTAAAAAGAGATTTTATTAAAATCCAGCCTAAGCTGTGGGATAACGTCCAGGACACACATCTGAATGCTGCCTATAATGTCGGACGTGACGCATTTATTGCCATGCGTGAGAAGCGATATGGACGGATAGTGTTTACCGTTTCAGTAGAGGGAATTCTCGGTCATCCTGGATATACAAGCTATGGAGCGGCGACGGCGGGATTAATAGGCCTTATGAATACATTGAAGCTAGAGGGAGCAAAATACAATATAAGCACGAACGCAGTAGCCGATATCGTTCCAGACTCAAAAAAGCAGTATATGCCAGAGTATACAGCTTCTCTTGTCTTATATCTCAGCTCGGAACAGTGTCCAGGAAGCGGCGGTATCTATCAAGCTGAAGGGGCATTCTACAAGCGCATTGGACTTGTGAGCAGTGCGGGGATTTGGATAGACCAACCAAAAGAATCAGCTACGCCAGAAAAAATCATTAGTCGTTGGAAAGAGATAATTTCCATGGAAGGTGCAAAAGAATATCCCGATGCAACGGCTGCAGGCGTCAACACGCTCTCTTCTGTTCCTTCAGATGACAAGCCATAGACGTAGAGATTTTAGGAATAGAATCTGTGTTGAAAGCGGTCAGTTCCTTTCAAACGTCTTGGCCATAGGGCTGAAGAGAAAGACCAAGTTATTGTGATAATGTGAAGTGGAAATCAGGTTATTTAATAGATAAAAATTGCTTTTAAAATATCAATAGGGAGTCGGCATTGAAAAAATTTATAACTGTTTTCTTATTCACAACAATTATTTTCTTAACAATTAACTGCAAAAATCAGTCTATGATTGATCATAATGACAATCCAAAAAATTGCAGGATCGTAACTCCAAGTGATAACGATATTTTCACAAAAGGTGAGCTGATACAAATTGTTGCAGAAACTAACAGATTAGAAGCTACTATTGATAAAGTCATATTTCTAGTAGATGATATTGAAAAATTCAAAGATGAGCAATATCCATTTGAATTTTCTTGGGATACATCGAATGAATATTATGGGACAAAAACAATTAAAGCTGAAGCTTATTATAATAATAACAAAACAGCTGTTGATAAGATCGATATTTCTTTGGAATGGAGGTATGAACAGCCAAAAGATATCGGAGATGGATGGGATATTTGCTCTTTATCTGATGTGGATATGGATACAACTTTAATAAGCAACATGATTAAAGACCTTAAATATAAGCCAGGGCATGGTATCCATAGCATAGTAATTGCAAAAAAGGGAAAACTCGTCCTGGACGAATATTTCGAAGGCAAAGATCTGTATGAACCTTATAAAAAATTTACCCCACTCTCTCTTCATTGCCTATGCTCGGTAACTAAAAGCTTTGCCTCTGCGCTATTAGGCATCGCAATTGATAAGGAGTTTATTCCTTCAGAAGATGAACGGATATTTGATTTCTTTCAGGACTATTGTCATCTGAAAAATGAAGATAAAGACAAAATAACAATACAACATCTCTTAACAATGACCTCAGGCTTTGAGTGGGAAGAAAACGCATATCCCTTCTCAGATCCTAGAAATGATTTAATTCAATTCAATTCCAATGCTGATCCTATCGGATTTATATTAGGAAAACCTATAATTCATGCTCCGGGATCAACTTTCAAATATAATGGGGGCAATGTAAATCTGATAGGAGAAATCATTACAAGAAATTCGTGTATGAGAATCGAAAAATTTTCGAAGATTTTTTTGTTTGATCCACTGAATATCTCTAATTTCAAATGGATAAGATTAGAGCCAAGTGACTTAACTTATGTTTCTGGAGATCTTCATCTAAGACCACGAGATATGGCAAAATTTGGCAATTTATATTTAAACAAAGGTACTTGGAAGGGGAATCGAATTATTTCTAAGAATTGGATTGATAGATCTACAGCCGGACATTCTTTAGGAGGCGCATATGGATTTTTATGGTGGAGAAATAATATAGATTCGAATGAAGGACAGGTATTCACTTATTATGCAGGAGGCTGGGGAGGTCAGTTTATTTTTGTTTTCGACGATTTAGAAATGGTTGTTGTTTTTACAGGAGGCAACTTTGACATCAATGCCGATCTTCCTGTATTCAACAGGTTAAAGGAATTCATAATACCGGCAGCCAAATAAGAGCCAAATTCGGCAATAAGATATTTTGGTTTTTTTGCCAGTAAAAAAAACGCAGCAGTAAAACGAGCTATTTCATAGGGAAGTGAAAATGAAATTAGACGACATCAACAAAATTGCTATAATCGGAGCCGGTACAATGGGCTCAGGTATAGCACTTAGTTTCGCACAAGCAGGATATGAGGTTATCCTGTATGATACAAATACCGAACAATTTGATTATGCCCAGAAAAGAGTTGCCAATTCCCTCAACGTTCTTGTGAGGGAAGGAGTAATTGAATCCTCATTAGCAGAAAGCACTAGAAACCATATCTCTATAGCAACTGATTTTCAAAAGTCGCTCGAGGGAGCCCAGTTCGTTATCGAAACTGTCCCCGAAAATCTAGAACTAAAACAGCAAGTGTTTAGAGAACTCGAATTATTTTGCAAATCCGAACAGATCCTGGCTTCAAACACCTCTGGACTCTCCATTACTGCCATCGCATCCGCTTGTACACATGCCGAAAGAATCGCAGGAATGCATTGGGTAAATCCAGCTGAATTTACACCTCTCGTTGAGGTCATTCGAGGAGAGAAATCATCAAATGAGACTGTCGATCTTATCTTTGATTTGGCGCAGAAAATTGGCAAAATTCCCGTGAGAATCAAAAAAGAATCACCCGGCATAGGTCTCAATAGACTTCAGTTCGCTGTTTTGCGTGAGTCATTTCACATGATATCTGAAGGAATAGTAAGCACGGAAGACCTGGATCGAATAATGAAATTTGGCTTAGGATTCCGCTATCCTTGGATTGGACCACTGGAAACAGCTGATTTAGGAGGTCTCGACGTTTTCTACGAGATATCGTCTTATTTGTTCAAAGAGTTAAGTAATGATGAGATGCCTCCAAAATCATTAAAAAAGTTAATCGATCAAAACCACTTAGGATTTAAGACCGGTCATGGATTCTATAAGTACTCCGATGAAGACAGAGATGAAATAATTAGAAAACGTGATCTGTATTTCATCCGGCAATGGGAATTGATCAACGAGGTTAAAAAATCCTGAGAAGGAAAAATGCCATGAGAAGTGACTTAATGAAAGAGGGAATAAAACGGTCGATGAACCGCGCTCTTTTCTATGCATCAGGATTTACAAAAGCAGACTTAAAGAAACCAATCATCGGAGTGGTTAACACTTACAATAAGATTGTGCCCGGTCATATACATCTAAATCTTTTGACCGAAGCAGTAGAACGGGGAATTGCCAATTCCGGAGGTACGCCAATTCAGTTTCCGACAATTGCAGTCTGTGATGGCATAGCTATGGGTCATGAAGGCATGAAGTACAGTTTGGCCAGCAGGGAGGTGATCGCTGATTCAGTCGAGATCATGGCCAGAGCCCACCCGTTCGACGCACTTGTGCTCATAACAAACTGTGATAAAGTTACACCAGCTATGCTTATGGTCGCTCTCAGGTTGAACATCCCAACAGTGATTTTGAGCGGAGGCCCTATGCAAGCGGGACTGTGGCGGGGGCAGGAAACCGACCTAACCACGATTAATGAAGCAGTCGGGAAATTGAGCACAGGTGAAATTTCCGAAGATGATCTGGACGAATTGGAGCAGTGTTGCCTTCCGGGATGCGGTTCGTGTGCCGGAATGTTCACGGCCAATTCGATGAACTGTCTTGCTGAAGCATTAGGAATGGCCCTCCCTGGAAACGGAAGCATTCCTGCCGTTCACAGCGCCCGTATACGACTGGCAAAGGAATCGGGAGAAAAAGTTATCGATCTCTTGGGAAAAAACATCCTTCCCCGTGATATTGCTACTATTTATGCGTTTAAAAACGCAATCACTGTAGACATGGCTTTGGGATGTTCGACAAACACAGCTTTGCATCTTCCAGCCATAGCCCATGAAGCAGGAATTACGCTCCATCTAGATATGTTCCAGGAAGTGTCAGATCGAGTCCCTCATCTGGTTGACATGTCTCCATCGGGCCCTCATCACCTGGATGACTTGGATTCAGCCGGTGGAATTCAGGCAGTGATGAAGGTGCTGGCTGAAAAAGATCTCTTGGACCTGAATATATTAACTGTAACGGGAAATGAACTCAAATACAACCTAGAGTCCGCGAAGATAAATAACCAAGAAATCATTCGCCCCCTCGACAATCCAATCCATACGAAAGGCGGACTGGCCATCCTCAAAGGGAATCTGTCGCCAGATGGTGCTGTCGTCAAACAGACAGCAGTGGTACCAGCTATGTTGAAACATAGAGGGCCAGCTCGGGTTTTCAACCAAGAGGAAGATGCTGTTGACGCAATTCTTGAGGGAAAAATCAAGAGAGAAGATATTGTCGTTATCCGCTATGAAGGTCCTAAAGGAGGACCAGGAATGAGGGAAATGCTATCTTCCACATCAGCCATTGTCGGTCGGGGATTGGGCGAAAAAGTTGCTTTAATTACGGATGGCCGTTTCAGTGGTGCTACGCGCGGTGCGGCTATCGGGCACATTTCTCCAGAGGCAGCAGAAGGAGGCCTGCTTGCCTTAGTGCAAGAAGGAGATATCATTTCCATTAATATTCCGGAGAGACAGTTGAATTTGGAGGTCGGCAATGATGAAATTGAGCATAGACGCACAGCCTGGACAATGCCTGAACCCAAAGTCAAACATGGTTATTTGGCCCGGTATGCAAAACTTGTCACTTCTGCCAACACTGGTGGAATTTTAAAAATCTAAAAGAAAGCTCCAATCAAATCATGAATATCAAGCACTTTATTTCCTTTAAAGACCCAGGAAAGTATCAAATTGAGAGCAAATCTATCAAATCCGATAGACTTAAATTTGAAAAGAATACCTCATCTTTCAAAATGCGAGAGAGGTATGCTTGTGAAAAAACCATAAAAAGGCGAATATTCATCTATTTATGTTTTATCCTTCTTTTTTATGTTTTTCTTTCCTCCTTTGCATGTAAAAACGAAGCAGAATCTCAAGAAGACTTTGATATTGTAGTTCGCAACGGAAGGATTGTGGATGGTACTGGCAACCCTTGGTTTCCAGCGGATGTAGGAATAAAAAATGGATTGATAATCAAAGTAGGAAAGATATCGGCCGAAGCAGCCTCGAAAACTATCGATGCCGATGGACTCATTGTTGCTCCGGGTTTCATCGATATCCATAATCATTCAGATATCAATCTGACTGTCAATCCAAGAGCGGAGAGTATGGTAAGGCAGGGAATCACGACTATTGTCATCGGAAACTGTGGTTATGGCGCGGCACCAAGCGAACAGTGGCCAAGCTTCGGGGGCTATCTCTCTCAATTGGAAAAAACTGGAGTGGGCTGCAATGTCATGGCCCTGGTTGCTCATGGCCAAGTCAGAACTATGGTAATGGGTGAAGAGGGACGTTCGGCCTCTCCTAAAGATCTGGAACAGATGAAGGTTCTCATCGCCCGGGCTATGGAAGAAGGCGCAATCGGGCTTTCGTCCGGTCTTGCTTATGCTCCTGGCATGTTTGCCGATACACACGAAATGATTGAACTCTGTAAAACTGTGGCAGCATATGGAGGTCTTTACGCTACGCATATTCGCTCGGACGGATACACATGGGAAGAATCTGTGAGAGAGGCCCTCGAAACAGCAAAAAAGTCGGGAATATCATTGCAGATATCTCACCTCGAGAGCCACTACCCTAACTGGGGGGAAGAGGCAAAAATTCTCCATATTCTTGAAGAAGCCAGAGATTCAGGATTGGCCGTTACTACGGATATCCCTCCCTATCTCTGCGGCCAGACTAATATCACAACTTTGCTTCCTCAATGGGCACTTGACGGGGGGATGCCGAAAATAATCGAAAGGCTGGAGAATCCGGAGATGAGGCAACTAATCAAGGAATGGATCATGACCCAGAAAGAGGAACATATCATGCCTACACCGACCTTAATGGCTGACGGAATGCCACAAAACATCTGGATTGTACGAAGCCAAAAGAATCCAGACTATTCCGGAAAGAACTTAGTCGAGATCGGTGTCATGAGAGGGAAGAATCCCTTAGATGCCACTCTGGATGTCATTACTGAAGAGGCTTCTGAAATAAGCATTGTGATAGAGCATCACTCTGAGAAAGATATGCAAATGTTGCTCTCACACCCTCTATCAATGATCGAGACAGACGGCTTTGCCCTTGCAAAATACGGCCCCTTGAGCAAAGGGACTCCCCACCCGCGCAGCTACGGGACTTTTCCCCTTGTTTTCAGAAAATATGTGAGGGGAGAGACCAGAGAAGAGGAGCCAAGAGAACCGGGAACAAAAATACTTACACTGGAAGAAGCGGTCCGAAAAAGCAGTTCATTTCCTGCCACAAAACTCGGCCTAATGGACCGAGGACTTATCAGAACGGAAATGAGGGCTGACATCGTTATCTTCAATCCGAAGACTATTTCAGATAAGGCGACCTATGCTGCTCCCCATCAGTATCCGGAAGGCATACTATATGTGCTTGTGAACGGAAAGATTGTTATCGCAAACGGAGAAAACACACAAATACTCGCGGGCATGATTATCAGAGGCCCCGGCTATAGAGCAGATGAATAATCAAGCGGCAGCAAATATTTTCATGGAACTCGAGGAATACTATAATTAATTGAAATTCCAAATTGTGGAGGAGGAACTGAGTTATGAAAGATGAAAGAAATAACAAGGAATCGATCGTCTATATTGATGGCAAATATTTACCTGAAAGTGAGGCAAAAATATCTGTCTTTGACCACATCGTGCTTTACGGCGACGGAGTTTACGACACATGTTGCGCTTGGGGTGGGAAGGTCTTCAAACTCGACCGTCACATCGAGCGGTTCTATGAATCGGCTAGGGCCGTAGCTATTGCAATGCCCCTGAAAAAAGCCGAGCTTAAAGATGTCATTCTTACCACGGTCAGAAGGAATGAGTTGCGCGATGCTTATATAAAAATGATTGTAACGCGTGGAGTTGGAGAAAAACCTCTTCTCAGCCCTTACAACTGCATACCAAGCCTCATCATCTTCGCTAAGCCCTATATGAAGCTTGCAGGAGGAAATTCGATGGGAGGCGGTATAAGCGTCAAGAGCTCTTCACTTCGAAAGATACCACCTGAATGCTGGGATCCTCGGATTAAAGCCATCAACTATCTCAATCATGTCTTGATGCGGTTTGAGGCTAATGAGGCAGGAGCCGACGACGCCCTAGAATTGGGGACAGATGGCTATGTAGCGGAAGCACCTGGATATAACGTTTTCGTCGTCAAGAAAGGGATCCTTTTCACACCTAAGGAAAACATTCTATTGGGGATTACCAGAGAAACAATATTCGAGCTTGCTTCAGAAATGAGTTTGGAGGTCATTGAAAACAGACTCACGATCTTCGATTTCTATACAGCAGACGAGGTTTTTTTCTGCAGCACGGCTGGCGGGATCTTCCCAGTTGTCAAAGTTGACGGCCGCATTGTAAGTGATGGCACTCCAGGCCCGATTACCAAGAGCATCAACAAAGCTTATATCGATCTTCTCGAATCAGGAGAAAAGAGTACAGAGATTTATTAACCAATCAAAAAAATCCTTCCCATTATATCAATTTTATCTTTCTTTCTGATTTTATTAACAGGAACGCATTCAATCAATTCAGACAGTTAAGTTCTTGTCCCTTCAGGAGAGATAATATGATTCCAGCATAAGTTCAAAGTCATCAAGACCGCGGATGGAATGTCCATATTGATTTTCAATTTGATAAATATCTTCCAGACTCAATAAGAGAACCAAATTATCCATGTTTCTAACTCCTTTAATAAAATTGGGGTATTCCTCTCTAGGAAATCCTTCATCCCAGTCCCAGTTAGTCAAAATACAATCAATTTTTCCGAGCTCATAAAGCACTTCTCTATAGATGCCATTCTTATATTTTTTCTCCAGGCTGCTATTTATTTCCTTTATTGATGAGGCATCTTTAATATCAATTCCATGGATCCTTTTGATCTTTATTCGCACCCCTCTCATATATCCTGTATTATTTAATCTATCAAATATGGGGAAAAAAGAATTCCACTTTTCCTCGACAGAAATTTCCTTATCCAGATATTTGCTGGAGTAAGAAAATTATTACTCATAACTTCAATATCAGTCCCAACATAAGATTTCAAAATCAAATCAAAGAAATCAGGAATTCCTTGAGCCAAAAGACATTTTTCTGTCCAGAGATGTTCATGACAATCAATAATACGCATATTGTCTATTGCGGTCTTTATTCTTTTATAAGTCTGAGTCGACTTTATGTAAGATATTTCTCGAACAAATGACCTCGCATAGCAACCTAGAATTATAATCTCTAGAAAAACAATTATGGCCATAGAAAACTTCTTTTTAAGCATCAATTTTTTCATCTTAATTCCTCTATGATAATAATGTAGATCTGATCTAAGAAAGCTTGTCAATCAAATCAAGGCGCATTAAAACTTTCAGTGTCAACAGAATATTTGCTCTTGATGATATTTTAAAATTCGGGTCGCCTTGCAGCACTCAGAATTTAGAAAATCATTATAAATATCTATTGTGAAACTGAAAACAAACCAACCCTAAAAGCTTGACAAAACAGCAAAGCACATATATTTTAGAATACATGATCGATCATATATTAAAAATATTCTATTGCATCCATCCCCTTTGGCCTTCAGCACCGTTTAGCTGCAAATTTTCTCTAGAGTTTCAATCGAACTCTTATATATTAAGGCATTACCTGGATAAAAGATGCTCAGCTTATTCGTTTTCGTAATAAAAGACCTACTAACATCTTTTAGTCCAAACATGTCAATAAATCTCCTGTCTCGGAAGAAACTTCGACCATGAGTGCTGATACCGTTTCTTAAAAATTATGCTAATCAATGACTTTTAGGAGAATATATGATGTCAGATGAAAACAAAGGTATTGGAAAAGGAGCTTTCCTCCTTTTGCTTGCACTGTCTTTGTCTTTGTTAATTGGTAATGTGGACAAAATGGCAAGCACATTCGAACGCATCGACGCCCTGTTTTCGGAATGGGACAAACCTAATTCGCCGGGATGTGCGCTGGCTGTTGTTGAGAACGGAAAGATCATTTACAAGAAGGGGTACGGCATGGCTAACCTCGATTATGACATTCCTATCAAACCGAACACCGTTTTCCGCACAGGTTCGATCGGCAAACAGTTTACAGCTGCGTGCATTCTCATTCTCGAACATAAAGGAAAACTTTCGTTGGATGACAATATCCGCACCTACCTCCCTGAGATGCCCAAATACAAAAAGCCCATCACCATACGCCACCTCATCCATCACACAAGCGGAATCCGTGAATACGAATCCCTCCAGCGGATGGGCGGAGAATTGACAGATCAAGGCCACCACACCAATGAGGACATCATGGCGCTCCTTGCGCGTCAAAAGGGTCTGGATTTTCCTCCCGGTGAACGATTTCAGTACAGCAATGGCGGCTACACTCTGCTGGCCGTGATCATTCAACGTGTCAGCGGAAAAACCATCGGCGCCTTCGCCAAAGAGAATATCTTCGATCCTTTGGGGATGACAAACACCTTTATCCTGGAGAATAACAGGGTCGTGGTCAAAAACAGAGCTACGGGATATGTCAAAAAAGGAGATCTCTTTGAAGTCAATGAGACACTCAATGAAAGCACGGGAGACGGGGCTGTGTTCACGACGGTCGAAGATTTTTTCTGCTGGGATCAAAATTTCTATCAGAACAAACTCGACTGCGCTGATTTTACGACAAAAATGCTCAGGGTCGGCCGCCTGAACGACGGCAGCGATGCGGTGATGGGGTACCCGGGCTTCAAATTCAAATATGCCTCTGGGCTGGTTCGACTCAGATACAGAGGTCTGAACGCCTTCGGCCATGGCGGCTCTTATGTCGGATTCCGTGCCAATTACACCCAATATCCGGATCAAAAGACATCCTTCATCCTGATGTCAAACCTGGCCAATTTCAATCCGACCGAGCTCGCCTACAAGGTCGCCGATGTCCTACTCGAGGATAGATTCACCGAGGCCAAAAAGGAGCTTCCTCGCCCTCCGACAAAGAAAGCGGAATCAGAGCCGATATCCATAGCCCTCGAGAAACTGAATGAATATATAGGGAATTATCGTAACGATGAAATTCCTGTGATTTTTGTTTTGCAGCGAAAAGAGGGGAATTTGCATTTTGCCCAGCCAAACGCTCCTTATCCTCAAGCGTTAAAGCCGGTAGAGGAGGATGTTTTTTCTTACGGACCGCTGCGGATCAAATTCACCAGAAACACAGGCGGCAATATCGACGGGTTTGACATCATCTCGAGTCATCTGAACGGCATGCGATTCATAAAAACAGACATAGAGGAACGAGCGAAGGGAGACGGAAATTCAGAAGAGGAGGATAAAGGGTGCTGAGAAATGAAGGAGACAGATTGACCCGGGTGGTGGTCTGCTCACCCAAAACCGCATATTTCAAGGTGGACAATTGCGAAGCTCACAATATCAAGGAAGTCGCTGACAGGGACCTGTCGATCAAACAGCATAAAGAGCTGAGAGAGACACTCCGCACATTCGGCAGTGAGGTCATCGATATCGATGAGCTTGAAGGGCACCCCAATTCGGTGTTCACCCGGGATATGGCTGTGGTGACACCGGAAGGCTACATCAGAATGTCCATGGGCATCGAAACCAGAACAGGAGAGGAAGAATTGATGTCGTCCGCTCTCGAAAGACTGGGAGAACCTCGAGCCGGTGAAATCAACGAGCCGGGAACAGTCGAAGGCGGCGATGTCATTCTCTGCGGTTCCGTGGCTTTTGTCGGCCACACGCAGAGGACAAATGGAGAGGGCATCAGACAGATATCCCGTATATTGAAACGCATGAACTATGACGTCCGGATGCCTGAGGTCCCGGGCAGCTATCTCCACCTGGACCAAACCATCGGCGTCCTTGGACCGGAGCGACTGATCTACTGCAGCGGGCTTTTTCCCCCCGACCTTTTCAAAGGATTCGAAGCCATTCCCTTTTCCTGCGAAAACGACAACGTGAACTTCATC
>Ga0180437_10008514_pt1 | contig 12992 bp, 11 predicted proteins | sample SS_ome_4_FD_132410 | JGI IMG/M metagenome (GOLD analysis project Ga0180437, IMG submission 132410) | Hypersaline lake sediment archaeal communities from the Salton Sea, California, USA - SS_3_D_1 metaG | ecosystem: Environmental > Aquatic > Non-marine Saline and Alkaline > Hypersaline >...
CCCTCCCCCCTTCCAGAAACCCAGAAGCCCAGAAGCCAGAAATCCAGAATCAGGAGAACCGGAGGACGCAGCGAAACCCGACACCGTTGTTCCTGCCGTCAGGGTTGTACCTGCTACGGCAGGCACAGCGAGCGGCACGTGCAGCATTGAGCCAGGAACCGCCGCGCAAAACTCGGGCCCCTCCGGCCTCCAAATCCTCGCGGCCATTATCCGGGTCGTAGGGATAACCCCCGGAGAGGCTGGAACACCACTCCCAGACGTTGCCGGCCATGTCCGCCGCCCCGTAGGGGCTGTCACCGGCCGGGGAATATTTTCCCACCGGAGTAGTGCGGCGGGGGCCGCCCTCTCCCGTGTTGGCCCGCGCCGGGTCAAAGTCGTCGCCCCAAGGCCACTGGCGGGCGTGCTCGCCCCGGGCGGCTTTCTCCCATTCCGCCTCGGTGGGCAGGCGGACCACCTCCCCCTCGTCCAATGCCTCCGCCACTTGCAGCGCCTCCGTCAGCCAGCGGCAATGAGCCACGGCCTCGTACCAACTGACCCCCACCACCGGATAGTCGGGCCGGTTCCACTTCTCGTCCTCCCAATACCCAGGTCGGGTGACGCCATTCTTCTCCCGCCAGGTCCAGCCCGCCTCGGTCCAGTAGCGCCGTTCGTCGTAGCCGCCAGCCTCGACGAAACGGGCGTACTCGGCGTTGGTCAGCGGGTAGCGGCCAATGCGGTAGGCCGGCAACTCAACGGTGTGCTGTGGGCGCTCGTCCTCGTCATCGGAGGCCATCTTGTCGTCCTCTGTACTGCCCATCAGGAAAGGGCCGGCCGGTACCAGCACCGTGTCGGGCAGCAGGCCCTCCGGAATCCGAACTTCCTCCCGCAAAGCTTTGATCTCGGCAGGCGCGGCGCGCCTGGGGCGAACCGGTTCCGCCTCGACCCGCTCCCCCGCCTCCACCGGTGGCGCGCTGAGGAAGATGAAGCGGTCCAGCACGTCGGGCTCCAGCTCGAAGGCAAAGCCGGGCTGCTTCAGCACGTTCCACAGCCGGTCGAAGCGGCGGTCGTCGCGCCACTGTTTGTAGCGCTCGCCCAACACCTGGGCCTCTTCGGCAGACACTTCCTCGCGGGCCAGGCGGGCTGCATCCTGGATAAAGTCCACCCGCTCCGCCCGAGGCAGGCCGCGCACGTATTCACCAAAGGGGCGCGCCGCCTCGCACAGCACCAGCCAGCGGGTAAAGTCTTCCCGGTCAATACCCTCCGCCTGCCCGGAGGCAACCAGCAGGCCCCACTGGAGTTCCAGATAATTGATGAAGGTTTTGACTTGCCTGGGGTTGGTGGGCACCCCCTCGGTAATAAGGGGCAGGGCAGCCAGCAGGGCCGGATCCTCCAGCCCTTTCTCTCGCAGGCTCTCAATGAAGGTTCCCATGTCCTTCGGGCGGATGGGCGGCAGGTCGAAGCGCAGTTGGATGACCTTGTCCAGGTAGTCCTGAGGGGTGATGCTTTCCATTTTGCCCAGCTTGTAATGGGCCTCCACCGCCGCCTGTACGATCCGCCGTGAAGCGCCCAGCACAAAAACGGTGCCCCGCTTGCCCATCATCAGCTTGATGGCTTCCAGCACCTGCACCGTCTTTTCCGGCAGGCAGCGGTCCAGGTCGTCAATGAAAATCACCAGCACCCCCCTGGTGTCGTCAAACTCGCCCTCGGCGGTGCGGTCACGGGCCACGTACCAGCGCAGCAGCCGGTCAAAGACCTCCTGGAACTCGTCCAGGAAAGCCAGGTTGGTCCTGAAACGGGACTCGGTCTGGAAGGCCGTCAGGTCTATATCCAGCTTGCCGGCCGTAAAGACTCGCGTCAGGGTGCTGATGACAGCCTCGCTGACCTTGAGCTTGTCCTGCTTGGGGTCAGCCAGCTCGGCGTAGAGGGCCTGCATGGCCCCCTCACGCCGCATCTGGCGCAGCACCTCCTCAATGAGCGCCACGAAGAGGGCCTCCTCGCGCCCATACTTCCAGGCGTTGAACCAGACCGTCCTGCACGGGCGGAACTTTTCCTCGAAAGCCGAGCCTCGCTCGTCCACCGTGACAAAAGACGGTGGCTCGGTCTCCCAGTTCTTGGTCTCGTCCAGCTTGGCCTGGATGCGGCGCATGAGGGTTGTCTTGCCGCTGCCCCACTCGCCGTGCACGCCGATGGTCAGGGGCGTGCGGGTGTCCCTGGCGGCGATGATGCGGGCAAAGGTGTCGGCGTAATGCTCAAACTGGAAATAGGCCGTCTCGCCCCGGCCCACCGGCTCGTCGTTAAAGATGAGCGGGGTAATGAGCTTTCTGTCGCTTTCTTCGGCCATGATCGTCCTCTTCGTTCGTCCGGGTTATTCGTACTGACTCCTCGTATAAGCCATTATAACCCATCCCCCTCCATCTGGCAAATGATGTCCTTGGGAAAAGTTGACGCATATCAAAAAGCCGCGTTACAACTCAGCCACCGTCATTCCGAGCGACCGAAGGGAGTCGAGGAATCTCCATGCCGAGGCCACTCTTGCCATTGCGGGCGGAGATTCCTCGACTCGCTACACTCGCTCGGAATGACACATCACGAGAAGCCTGAGTAGTAACAAAGCCGCCTTGCAATCAGGGCGGCTCTTTTAGGCAGTATGAAGTGGCGTTTTTGTATGGTAGCTCCATTCGAGGCAATTCTCAGCCTCCGCTTCCTTCTTTCCCTCCAAAGCGGTAGCCGACGTCTCGCACAGTTTGCACCAGGCTCCGCCTGTCTTCCCCCAGGGCCTTTCTTATCCAGCTAATGTGCACCTGGAGAGTGCGAACGTCGCCTACATAGTCCGTCTCCCAGACCTGGCGCATCAATACCCGTTGGCTGAGCAACTGCCCCGGATGAGTCATCAGATAGGCCAGGAGCCGGGCAGCCATAGGCGTCAAGTGCTCCCGGCGACCGTCCGTGATGAGAGTACGGTGCCTGGGATAGAGAAAGACGTCGCCGTATCCCATCTCGTCACCCTCGGCCCGCCATTCCAGTTGCTGTGCCATCTGCTCCAGTTTGCGCCGGCGAACTTTTGTCTCCCCCACCTGATACCAGCCACCGCCGCAATGTCGAACCTCTGGACACTTTCCACCGTTGGCTTTCTCACAGGCTCGGCTATAACGCTCTACAAGCTCGTTCATCCCACCAGACTCTCCCCAACCAGTTATGGCTGCGGCTCTGTTGCCGACAGTCCGCTTGGCCAGCGCCCTGGACGTAATTTGAGAGGTGCGCCATATCATTATACCACAGTTGCCACTTCTTGGGGGTGGAGATTGAGCAAAGATTTGGTTGAGGTTTGGTTAAAGCAGGGTACCAAAAAGCCGCCCTATGATCGGGGCGGCTGCCTCAAGTGGCGATTGATAGCCGTAATCAACTCGCCTGTAGACACAGGTTTGGTGAGATGTATATCAGCACCGGCCCTCGTGGCTCGCTCTTTATGTTGGGCGCTGCCCCAGGCCGAGACGACGATGATGGGAATGTCCGCCGTGTTAGGGCCATTCCGCAATTGGCGGATGGCTACGAGGCCATCTATCCGCCCCGGCATACGTATGTCCATCAGTACGACGTCGGGGTGCCACTTTTGTGCCTTCTCCACCCCTTCCTCTCCGTCGCAGGCCACGTCAACTTCGTACCCATACAACTCTAACATCTGCACCATAACGTCACGTTGCGCTTCGTGGTCCTCGACGTACAGAACCTTGGTCATCGGTCGCCCTCCTCTCCATCAGGCATCGTTACTGTTTTTCGACCCTCCAAAGGAGGGTCGCCACGCCAGCACCCCACCTCTTGCTTTTTTGGCAGGTGACACCTACTGTACGGCCCATACCGGCCGGCTCACGACGCTGCAAAGCCCACGACAAAGAGCGTGGCTATCAGAATGACAGCTATACCGGCCAAGACCAATCCATATAGCATGATGTACCTCCTTTTCTCGGGAACCTTGGATGGCCCTACGTCACACCACCATGTTACCACAAAAGGGTTAGAATCCGGTTAGCGATTGGTTAGAAAAATGAAAAAGTTTTGGGAGTATAGAGATTCCATGTGGCTGACACTTATCCACCAAAAGGGTGTCAGCCACAGCGGTCACCAGACACCGCTGGTGACGGCGGGCCAAAAGCAGAGCCGCCCTGGTTAGGGCGGCTGTGTTTTTCTCTATTACAACGATAAGCATTCCGGCTAGTGACGCAGCTTGCCCGCCTTCCAGCTTTGCAACGTCACCCTCGCCAAGACGTGACCTACGAAACGAAATCAACCTCGAATTCGGCGTGCGATAGGCTGGTCGGCTTCACACGCGGGTTAGCGCGCCCTCTCCATACCCAAATTCTATCCCGCATCCTTGCTTGACATGAATCGAGTCACTTTCGTCCCGCATTCTGGGCAGGTGCCCTTGGCTATTGGCCGACCTTTGGCTGTCTTTTCGACAGCGCCATCCTTGATCTTTCGCTTTTTGCGACACTTGACGCAGTAACCTTCGAATTCCATTGCAAAACCTCCTTATATAGTTAGACAGATGGAACTTTTCCGCCGGAATGGCTGGCGCGCTAACCCACGTGTTTTGCGACAGATACGTCGCTCAACGTACCCATTTATTTTCCCTCAAGCCACGTCGGAGTGTATGGGTATATTATACCATGTGGGGGAAGGAAGTGCAAGGATATGCCGTTTGCAATTTGATAGCCAAGTTAGCCAGCCCAGAGTTGCTTGGCACTCTGAACCGCCAGGGCGAGGAGACCCATCCCTGGTGACGGGTCGTACCCATTGCCCAATTGTTTGCAGTGGTGTGCCAAAAGCAAAGCCCCCGCCATCCTCACGGTGCAGTCGTCAACGAGGTGCGGGGGCTGATGTTGCATGGTTGGCCTGTTGTGTTGGTTGGCTCAGTAGTCCTTATTGCCGCTCCCGTCTACGGCGATGCCATATCTATCTTCGTGACACCCGTCACCGACTCGCTCCAAAATCCCTACGTTTTTGAAAAGGGGAACCGCTTCTTGTAACCCGCCCTGCTCTTGATAAAGGCCGGCTACGTTGTTGTAGCCAAAGGCCATCCCTTGCTTATCGGCCACCTTCTCCTTGAGTGCCAGGCTGCGCTCATAGTACGCTTCGGCCCGATCCCGTTCCCCCCTGGCCTGGTACACACCCCCCAAGCTGTTCAAGATGCGAGACATCCCGTACTCATCACCTATCTTCTCCACGATGGCCAGGCTGCGCTCATAGTACTCTATCGCTTTGTCCAATTCGCCTTGGCGCTGGTACACCAAGCCGAGCTTGTGAAAAGTGGGAGCCATCCCGTACTCATCGCCCACCCTCTCCTTGAGTGCCAGGCTGCGCTCGTAGTACGCTATGGCTCGATCCCATTCCCCTTTAGCCTGGTACAACAGTCCGAGGTCGTTAGCCAATGTGCCCTTCAGAGAAATCAGCAACTCTTCCCTACACAGTCCCTCAATGGTCATCAGCGCCTCCGGCCACTGAGCCGAAGCCTGGGCCAGTTGCCCCTGGTGGAACCGTAGCCACAATAGGTCATCAGCGCTCAAATAGGCAACCTGCTCTCCAACCAGTTGGAGCAAGAGGGCACATAGTCCAAATTGGCGGAATCTGTATGCTCTCCCGAACATCCGCCTGAATAACTTGAACCCCTGTTCTGGATCAGCGGCCAGGAGGTGATACATCACCTCCCGTTGGTATTCCTCGCGCTCGTACTCAGTAGGCGTCTCCACTTTGCCCCAAACTCGCCGGCCAGCGGTGAGGAGCCCGGCCAAGAGCGTCTCCTTCTCACCTAACTTGTGGGCAAAGTACCTCGCTGCCCACCCACTCAGTTCCCTGAACTCTTCGCCATCTCTCTCCCGCCAACGGTGCAGCAACAAATCGCGCACGTTATCGTGGTAGGCCCAGCCCCGTTCGTGATAGGGAACTACAAACGTCAGTTCGGTCAGAGCAGCCAGGATCTCGCGGCTGCGCCGGGAGGGCCTCAAACCCTCACCCCGCAGCCAGGCGATGATCTCTTCATTGAACCAGTGGGGGACAGCACAGAAACAGAGGGCCTCGGGCACGTCAGGCTCGGCACGGGCTGTGATCTCGTTCAAAGTAGCACCTAGAGCCTTGTCCTCGTCCATCTCCAAGGCAACACCATTCAACGACTCTCTCATTTTGGATTCCTCGCTTCTTTTCTCCAATAACAGGATGATTCAGACAATACTATGGATTTAGGGGCTTTATTAATTGCCCAAAAAACAACTGCCGACCCTGCCCCCAGCCGGAGACAAGATCGGCAGCTCAGTGTGCTACCGCATTTTGCACATTTACTTGCAGGGACATTGAGGGCGAGACTATTTCGTTTCTCTCCCCTCTAACAAATCCCTCCTGAACCTTATTATACCAGACAAACAGAGCAAAGGGAATAGGCTTTTGTTCCTATTTTCAGACCGACCGCTTGAGCATAAAGACGTTGACGTTGCCGTCAGCCCAATGGATGTGGGAGACCAACTCCCAACCCTGCCGGCCCAGTTGGTCCAGATAGCCCAAGAATTGCGATTCCTTCTCCTCAATAGAGGTCGCCTGCAGGGTCTGCTCCGCTGCGCCCCCTCTCGTCATGATGGTCAGTTTATTGGCCATCTTGCGGATTTCCATGTATTCCCACTTTTGCATTTCGCTATCTCCTTTCCACTACTGAGGGAGCTAAAGGGTCTGAAGGGGTTGATGAGACCCCTCAGACGCTTCAGTTCCTTCAGCCCCCTTCTTTTTGGCTTTCAACGCCAGCAATACATCCTCGGCTTTCACTGGAATCCTGCTAAACCAGATACCTGTAGCGTTGTGGATGGCATCGAGGATGGCCGGGGCCAGAAGCATCATGGTCATCTCCCCCACGCCGCGCGCGCCGTAAGGACCCTGTGGGTCAGCCACCTCCACGATGACAGAAACAATCTCATTCGGAACATCCCAAACAGTGGGGATCAAATAGTCAGCCAAGCTCTTGGTCTTGAGACAGCCGCCCTGCTGGATAAAGTCCTCCAAAAGAGTCCAGCCCTGAGCCTGCACCACCCCACCTTCGATCTGCCCCTCGATCAGTTGGGGATTGAGGGCTTTACCCACGTCCTGGGCAGCGTAAACCCTGGTCAGCTTTACTTCACCGGTCTCCATATCCACGCCCACCTCGGCGATCTGGGTAGCGTAACCATAACTGAAATGGGGGAAGCACTCCCCCGTGTCTGGGTCGAAGGGAGTGGTCCTGGGCGGCCTGTATTGGTGCTGGACGATGGCTGGCCGCTGGCCCTCCCGCCAGGCTTGCAGGGCTTCCAGACAGGCAAACTTGACGGCATTGCCGCTCATGAAGGCATGGCGCGAGGCTGAGGCAGAACCTGCCCCTGGCACTACCGAAGTATCGTCGTTGACCACTCCCACCCGCTCGTAAGGGATACCCAGAGTTTCAGCAGCAATCTGACCCAGAATGGTCATGACCCCCTGGCCCACCTCTGCAGCGCCAATCTTGATCACCGCCTTTTCAATGTCCTCATTGCCATACAGTTCGGCGATGGCTGTGGCCTGCTCAGGGAAACCAAGACTATAGCCCACGTTCTTCCAACCACAGGCCACGCCCACCCCATGCCGGACATGAGATGCCGTCTCCCCAGTTCGCTGGGAGCCTTTATCAGTCCAGCCCGCCTCCTCAGCCACCTCAACGAGGGTCTGACGGATGCCCACCCCTTCGGGCACTACGGTCTGCGTAGCCAGAATCGAGCCCTCACCGAGGACGTTTTTCATGCGCAGCATCACCGGGTCCATGTTCAGGGCCTCAGCCAGCTTGGCCATTTGCATCTCTGAACCGAAAATAGCCTGGGGCGCGCCAAAGCCACGCACGGCCCCAGCCGGCAGATTGTTGGTATAGACGGCACAGCCATCCACCTTGACGTTGGGCACCTCGTAGGGTCCGGTGGCCAGGGTGACTACGTTGGCCAGCACAGCCGAACTGGAGGAAGCGCAAGCCCCCGCATCGGCGATGAACTCGGCCTCTATCGCCGTCAACTTGCCGTCTTTGGTAGCCCCCGTCTTGTATTTCATGTAGCATGGATGGCGCTTGTGATGGCCGCGAAAGGACTCTTTGCGATCCCAAACCATCTTGACCGGCCGACGCACACCCAGCTTGTCGAGGCGCCAGGCAGCCAGAGCCAGCAGATGCTGGACGGACATGTCCTCTCGTCCACCAAAAGCGCCGCCCGCGGGCGTATAGATGACACGAATCTGATCTTTGGGCAATTGCAACATGTGAGCAATCTGCTGACCGTCGTCGTGAGCCCATTGGCCAGTGGTGTGGACCACAACCCGCCCCTGGTCGTCAATATAGCCCAACCCCGCCTCGGGCTGAAGGTAGGCGTGCTCTGCGTGGGGAGTGAAGTATTCCCCCTCGACGACGACATCGGCTTCGGCGAAACCTTTTTCCAAATCTCCTTTGTGGATCTTGCAGTAGGCGAGGATGTTGTCCTTCCGATCCTCGTGGATGAGAACCGCGCCCTCCTTCATGGCTTGGCGGGGATCGGTGAGCACCGGCAAATCCTCGTACTCGACCTTGATCAGGTCCCGCGCTTTCTTCGCGGTCCGTTCGTCCTCGGCGATGACAATCGCCAATCTGTCCATCACGCTGCGGACCTTGTCCTTGTTGAGAGCGGGTTGATCATTGAAAACGAGGCCATATTCATTGCAGGGCACATCCTCAGCCGTTAGAATGGCTGCTACTCCCGGCACTTTCTCCGCCTCTGTGATGTCCATACTCAGGATTTTGGCATGGGGCCGTTCGCTCCAGAGCACCTTGGCGTAAAGCATCCCCTCCATGTACAGGTCACCGGGAAACAGTGTCTTGCCTGTAACCTTGTCCCAAACGTCCGATCGTGTGACCGACTGGCCTATGATTTTCCGTTGCATGGTCACTCCTCGACGTCAGTGCTTTCAGCAATATGGAGAACCCCAACACTGACCCTGACAGGTGTGATGCTATTTTATCATACTTGTCCTGTCAGAGCAAAGAGCCTGTCCACAAACCACCCACGCCACCTCGGTAGTCGGAGAACAAAACAAAAGGCAAACTCTGACGTTGAGAGTTGCCTCTTCTGATGATACCTACGTAAAGCCTCAGGACGAAACCCTGCCCTCGGATGGGGCAGGTCTTTGTTACAAGCGGGCTTTGGAAAGCCTCCCAGCACATCTGGACCATACTGCGCATCGAGGGTAGACCTCAGCCCACAGTTAAAGTCATCTCTCCATCGCGAGGACCCTGTTGATACTGTTTAACAAATCCTGGGGACCAAAGGGCTTGGTCACATAGTCGTCAACCTTGGCAATGTGTAACCCCAACACCTTGTCAATGCTTTGAGCTTTGGCTGTGACGACGATCACCGGGATGTCTTTCAATTGCTCATCAGCCCTCATCTGGCGAAAGACTTCCCACCCATCAACCTCAGGCATCATCAAGTCCAGCAGGATCAGGTCAGGCATCTCGCGGCGGATCACTTCCAGCCCTTCCTTGCCACCCATTGCCCCCAACACCTCGAACCCCTTCCGCTCCAGGATGAGCTTGATCAAGTCTATCATCTCCGGTTCATCTTCAATGCACAAGATCTTTTTCTTTCCTTCAGCCATTCGGATCCCTCCCTCTAGAGACAGGCAGAATGATGACCTCACCTCAATGCCATGCTCTAAATTGCCATATAGTTTACCACAATATGGCCCGAAAGTCTAGTATCAAAGGAACAGTATGGACTCGTCAATCTCATCCAACGAGGCACAACCCGTCAGTATCATAGCCGAGCGCAGTTGGTCAGCGTACTGATCAAGAACCGCAGTCACTCCTTCGGCTCCGCTGCCCACGGCGGCAATGATCAGAGGCCGGCCAACCAAAACCGCATCGGCCCCCAAGGCCAGCATTTTGAGGACGTCTACCCCAGAGCGCACCCCCCCGTCCACCAGGACAAACACGTCCCCTTTCACTGCTTCAGCGATCTCGGGCAGCACATCGGCCGTGCCTGGGGTGTGGTCCAACACCCGCCCACCGTGGTTAGAGACGACAATGGCCGCTGCTCCGGCCTCCACGGCTGCTTCAGCATCCTCAACCGTCATGATGCCTTTGAGGATGAAGGGCAAGTCAGTGGCAGCGATGATCTCTTTCCAAGCCCCAACTGTCTTTGGCCCTACCGGTTCCCCAGCCCTCACCATGCCGATGATGCCCGCTGCGTCCACGTCTATCCCCACGGCCCAGGCGCCCGCTTCCTCTGCCTGCCGTATGCGGACCACAATTTCTTCAGCCAAGCGCGGCTTGACGATCGGTATACCTCGCCCGCCGTTAGCTCGAACGACATCAACGCCCGTGTTGTAGAGAACCGGGCCTGGCCCATCACCGGTCATGCCCACCGAACCGGCTGCTCCACTGCCGCCTATCATAGCCATGACAAAGTCAGCCTCAGGCATAGCATCGCCCATGTTCAAACGCACACCAGCTATAGGCGCAGCCAGGACAGGCATCGAAAGCTCGTATCCGAAAAGCTCCAAGCCGATATCCGGCTCCATGGCATCGTGGATGGCACGCAAGTTGAGCCGGATATCGGCCAAAGCTTCCACATTGGCTATAAACGAAGAACCCGTACCGGTGCCGCCCATACCTGGCATCTCACCAGCACAAGCCCGTCCATCACAGACTCGGCAGACCCGACAGGTACCCTTGAAGCGTTCCCTGGTTGCCTGTCTGATTTCAGCGATGTTCATCCTTTCACCGATCGAAGTAGATACTTTTGCCCGTGGCCGACAGGGGAATACCCATCACGAAATCGGCGTCAATGAGGCCCATCTCCCGGGCTACCGCTCCGGCGCGGTACATGATGCGGTTGTCCACATTGAGCAGGCTGGCCGTCTTTACCGCTGAGCCAAGGGCGATGCCCATGTCCAGCAACCGATAAGCGCACTGGGGCCCCCTGAACTCTCCCTCGTGGGTGTTGGGCTTGAGACATTTGTCGAAGCCACAGGCTCCGCAGTTGATGCCTGGCGGACTGGCGTCCTTCAGGCCGACCAGGAGCAGAGCGTCAGAGTCCCGCACATTGGCCCCGTCGCGGTCAAAGTTCCCCTTGCCCGTCCGCTCACCGAATTCAACCATCTTTTCAGCCAGCTTTTTGAGATCGTCGCCTTCAATGATCTTGGTCACTACAAAGTCCTGGCCCGCCGTTTTGGGGGCCGTGCGGGCAGAGATGGCCATCAACTCGGCCACCGTCCTCAGTTCACTCATCATATCCTCCTTGATTGTCTATTATGACTTGGGGAGCGTCCCGATCTTGAATTGACAGAAAACAAGAGTTCTGCTAAACTTTCATCAACCTCTGAGAGAAGGAGCAAGAGAGCTTTATGTCCGACCTCACAACCCAGGCGGTAATCGCCTTCTGCGCCCTGCTCATCATTTGGTACGTCATCGGCTGGCAGATGAACCGCAGGCGCGGAAGACGCCTGCTGGAGTGGACCGTCCAGGGACTACGGGCCTTTGATGGTCAGATCACCGTCAGTCGGCTGGGCACGTCAGGGTTCCAGGTGAATGTGAGAAAAGCTCAGACGCCCTTCAAAAGGATAGAGGCAACTATCCTCTTGGAGCCCAGGGAGATACTTCTACTCTGGATATTCAATCTCCTGCGGGGAAGGACGGACTATCTGGTTTTCAAGAGCACTCTGCGGGCCTCACCGCGCGGTGAGATTGAGGTGGTAAAGCAGAGAGGACACCAGGCCAGACGAGTGCTGAAAGGACTCGATGAAAGGGCCTGGACCCGCCAAGAGACAGCCGATGGCCTGGTTATAGCCTGCCGGGGCAAGCAAGGCCAGCAGCAAGCGGACGCCATCTCGCATCTCGTGGAGAAACTCTGCCCCCGCTTGTTCAGGTTATCGCTCAGCAAAAAAGCCCCGCACCTTATGGTGAGCCTTTCCCTGGCTGGACTGGATGAACAGGCGGCACTCCTTCTCCTTTCCGCTTTACAGGACCTGGCCCAGGCCGTTACCCCTGGTGGCCGTGGGCAAGAGCGCCGGTCGAGTAGGAGCCCTTCGACAAGCTCAGGATAAACTCCACGACGTATCGAGGACTTTGTTGAAAAACGTCGTATTGTGGGAAGGACCTCCACTCCGAAGCACCGGAGTCCCGAACTTGTTCGGGGTGTCCCCACTGCGATGCCAATTTACAGACGAAAAGGCCCCCAACAAGTTGGGAATTCCCACCGGAGGGTCATTTTTCAACAAAGTCTTCGATACGCTTCTCCACTCTGTTCCGAAGCTACTCAACCGGCGCTTGCCCTGCAAACGGCACGGGACTCACGCCGAGCTACATCAGGCCTTCAAACTGCACCCTCATCTCCCGTTTCGTCTCCCTCTTCACCTTCCCCTGCCTCTTTACTCACCATGCTGCCTGTGGACCGCCTTCTCTCCAGGGCTGCCCTGGCCCCCCGGGCGTATAGAGACAGTGGCCAGGCGTCAATAGTCTCATTGAACTCGTGCACGGCCCGACCTTCTTTACCCAGCCGCAGGTAGGCCACCCCCAGGTTATAGTGACAGGCCGATTCGTGCTTGGGATGCAGGCGCTCCCTACCCTTCTCCAGAACTTTTTCCAGAATACGGACAGCCTCCTCCAGAGCTCCCACACGCACCAGTACAGCGCCGTAACTAATCAGGGCAATGAGACGGGTGGGGAAATCGGGCCCCACCCGCATAGCCAGCCGATAAACCGACAGGGCCAATTGGTGATATCCTCTAGAAGAAAGCAGATTCCCCAGGTCAATCAACATCCGGCAGCGCACGGTGATCAGATAGAGAAAAATCAAAAAGAAGATAGGGTCCAGACGAAGGCCAATCAACAAAGAGGCTCCGAGGCCGAGGCCGGTGAGAACCAACACCTCTACAGCCAGTTGAAGGGAAGGCTCTTCCTTTCTCAACACAGGCAGGCCGCCAAAGACCAAGATAAACAGCAAAGCCTCCAAAAG
>Ga0180437_10008515_pt1 | contig 12992 bp, 15 predicted proteins | sample SS_ome_4_FD_132410 | JGI IMG/M metagenome (GOLD analysis project Ga0180437, IMG submission 132410) | Hypersaline lake sediment archaeal communities from the Salton Sea, California, USA - SS_3_D_1 metaG | ecosystem: Environmental > Aquatic > Non-marine Saline and Alkaline > Hypersaline >...
CGGGGTCTTGACTTTTTCGACCGGGGACAATAACGCCGGCGGGTGCGCGGAGAGCTGCGAGGGCTTTGCGTTGGGGACGCACTGGGCGGCGGACAATGGCGGGACGTTGATTTTCGAGGCGCGCTTGCATTTTGACACCGACATCACCAACAAGCTGATCGCGGTCGGGATGACGGATAATGCGGCGCTGGAGATGCCGGCGACGATCACGAGCACGGACACGATCCAGTGGACGGCGGACGACGCGGTGCTGTTTCTGTACGACTCGGAGGCGACGACGGACGAGTGGTTTGCGGCGAGCTATGATGCTGGGACGGACGAGGGCACCGGCTCGGGGGCGACGGGCGTGGCGCCGGTGGCGGACACGTTTCAGACGCTGCGGATCGAGATCGACAGCGGGGGCGAGGACGCGCGGTTCTATGTTGACGGGAGCCTGGTGAAGACGATCACGGCGAACGCGGTGACGGTGAGTGATTTGCTGACGCCGGTGATCATTGCGGACACGAACGAGGACGCGGTGCAGGCGGTGGATGTGGACTATATTGCGGTGTGGGGGCAGCGGTGAGAACCCCCCCCTTAATCCCCCCCGGAAGCCGGGGGGGAGAGGGGACGAGGAGGTCGGGATGAGGATGTTGAGGGTACGGGTGAGGGAGAGCGCGCGGTGGGGGGTGTATCACGTGGCGGGGCGGGTGTTTACGAAGGTGGGGGCGGTGGAGGTCCAGGAGGGGGATTTGGAGGGGGTGGCGCTGGAGGCGATCCGGGGGAGCGAGGTTTTGGAGGTGGAGGAGGTGGCCCTCACCCCCGGCCCCTCTCCCGTAAAAAGCACGGGCGAGGGGAGGAAGAAACGGCCGGGGCCTGCAGAGAAGTCAGAGATCGTAGAGGGGCCGGAGAAGGGGGTGGGGCCGGAGAAGGGGGTGGGGCCGGAGAAGGGGGTGAGTGATGGGGCTTAGGGTTGTCCAGATCAGCGTGGATACGGCGGGGTCGGCGGGGAGCGCGGTGGGGACGGGGTACAGCTCGCGGCCGGTGTCGGGTGAGGTGCGGGCGCTGAAGGTGGATTATAGCGCGTCGGCGCCGGCGGGGACGACGGACGTGACGGTGACGTTTGAGAGCGACGATGACCAGCCGGAGGTGACGATTTATAGTAAGAGCAATTCGGCGACGGACGCGTGGGTGTACCCGTGCGTGGAGCGGACGGATACGGGGGGGACGGGGGTGAGCGTGTACCAGAATGTGGTGGGGTGCGGGCGGATCAAGGTGGCGGTGGCGGGGTGCGACGCGCTGACGGGGGCGGCGGTGGTGACGGCGTGGGTGTGGGAGTAGGCCCTCACCCCCCCCGACCCCCTCTCCCGTGCGCTCCAAGGCGAGCGCCCAGGAGAGGGGGGGAAGAGGTAGAGCATGGCGATCGGGGCAAGTAGTTACGGGAGCGTGGCGGAGGTGGCGGCGCTGTGCACGATGTACACGTCGTCGGGGACGTTTAGTGCCTCGACGCGGCCGACGTTGACGCAGGTGGAAACATTTGTCGATCGGGTGAGCGGGATTTTGAACGTGATCCTGGCCAGGGAGGGGTTTGCGACGCCGGTGAGCCAGGCGGACGCCAAGCTAGTGATGGATGATTTTGCGGTGGAGCACGCGGCGTATTTGTGTCACGCGGCGAACCGGGCGGGGCCGTATGTGCCGGGGAACGAGCAGCTCCGGGGGCGGACGGCGTTTGAGGTGATCCGCCAGGCGGCGGCGGATTTTATCGAGGAGATGGCGGCGGGGTTGGAGGCGCTGGGGGCGACGCGGACGCGGGTGGGGACGTACGGGTTGGGGTGCCGGACGGAGGATGAGGGGGGGGATGAGCTGACGCCGTTTTTCCAGAGGGAGATGATGGGGAATGAGGTGGTGGATTGGGAGGATTAACGCAGAGGCGCGGAGAAGAGGGAAGAGCTAACCGCAAAGGCGCAAAGACGCAAAGGGGCGCAAAGGGGGGAGGGAGAGCGGCGGATGGTGAGTGAGGTGGTGGTGTACGAGGATGGGTTTGAGGGGGCGTTTGTGTGCTGGGAGGGGATCAGCGAGTTGGAGGTGCCGGAGGGGTGGCGGCCGGTGTGGGTGCAGGGGGATCGGCCGGGGGTGAATCACCGGCCGGAGTTCAAGCCAGAGCAGGAGCGGCGGCGGAGCGGGCGGCGGGCGGCGAAGCTGTTTACGACGCACGCGTCGCACGACGCGGCGCTGGCGATCCGGGCGCCGGTGGATGTGGGGCGGATGGTCCACGTGGAGGCGTGGGGGGCGACGTTTGTGCAGGGGGCGGGGCAGGGGCTGCGGGTGGGGATCGATCCGCAGGGTGGGATGGAGTTTCCGAGCGAGCGGATCGTGTGGGGGGAGTGGCGGGGGCAGTATGACGAGGGGTGGGAGGGGGAGCGGTTCGTGCGGTTGGGGGCGGAGGCGCTGGCGGAGGGGGAATGGGTGAGCGTGTACTTGCACAGCCGGAGCCAGTATGCGGCGCAGACGGTGGCGGCGTATTGGGATGATATGCGGGTGTGGCAGGAGGGGGAGGGGGAGGAGCCGGGGCCCGGGCCGGGTGGGGAGGGGCTGGAGCGAATCGCGGGGGCGTTGGAGCGGATCGCGGGGGCGTTGGAGATTTTCGTAGGGAGCGGAGAGAGGTGGGAAAGGGCATATGAGCGCGTGTGGGGGCAAGAGGCCCTCACCCCCGGCCCCTCTCCCGGCCTCCCGAGGCGGGAGGTCACGGGAGAGGGGAGTGAGGGGTGAGTTACGCGACGATCGAGGCGGGGCTGCAGGGGCTGCTTCAGGGGCTGGAGCGGTTTGCGAGTGCGGATGTGACGCGGGGGGATTGGCGGGTGCTGGATCGGGAGGGGTCGCGGTGCGTGGTGTTGTATCCGGGGCCGTTTGAGGTGGAGGAGGCGGGGGATTACGGGCAGAAGTGGCATTTTTGGACGGTGTATGGGGATGTGTTTGAGCGGTACCAGGATCATGGAACGAGCGAGCAGAATTTCGCGGCGACGCGGCAGGATGTGGTGGATGCGATCAATGCGAATCCGACGCTGAACGGGGTGAGCGGGGTGACGATGGCGCTGGCGAGGCGGGGGGGGGAGTTGGAGTACGTATATGACCGCGACGGGGCGGGGCCGTTTTATGTAATGCAGCAGATCGGGATCGAGGTGGTGGAGAAGGTGTCGAGTGTGGGGAGTGGGGAGTTTGCGTGAGGAGGGGAGGACCTCGGATGGGGGAAATACACGATGTATAGTAGGTGGGGGAGGGGAAGCGATGCTGACGGCGTGTGTGATCGTGTGGGATGAGGAGGGGTTGCTGCCGGGGTGCCTGGAGAGTTTGGTGGGAAGGGTGGACCGGTGCGTGGTGGTGGATGGGGTGTACGCGGATTTTCCGCACGGGGAGGGGGCGATCACGAGCACGGACCGGACGCGGGCGATCGCGGAGGCGTATGGGGCGGAGTGGGTAGAGGCGCCCTCCCAGGCCCCCACCCCCAGCCCCTCCCCCGGTGCGCCGCAAGGCCGGCGCCCAGGGGAGGGGGGGAAGAGGCGGGCGTGGGGGGATGAGGTGGAGAAGAGAAATGCGGGGCTGGGGGGGGAGTTGCTGCGGCCGGAGGGTGGGGTGTGCGTGGAGCGGGGGGTGTGCCGGTTGGGGCACTTGTGGGCGATGCGCTCGGCGGGGCGGCAGGTGGATAAGCGGCGGTATTATGCAAAGTTGCACCGGGCGGAGAGGGGGTATCGACGTGAGCACAATATATAGGTACGTGGGGGCGGGGGAGTACGTGATGGGGATTCCGGCGCGGGATTTGCTGCCGGGGGACCTGGTGGAGATCGAGGAGCGGGAGGGGATCACGGCGGAGGATGTGGCGGGGTGCGGGTTGTACGAGGCGGTGGAGTGGGTGGAGGTGGAGCCGTTTTGTGGGGCGGAAGAGGGGATAAAACCGCAAAGGCGCCAAGACGGGAAGGGACGCGAAGGGGAAGTGCGTTTTGGGGAGGGGCGGTGCAGGGAGGGGGTGGGGGCGTGGGGGGAGCGGTGTGCAGCGCATAGGGAGCGGCGAGTCGCGGACTCGCCGGAGCAATAGAGGAGGTTGGGATGGCTGATGGGTTGAGGGCGTTTCGGAAGATCGAGGTCGGGCAGGAGTCGTCGCACGGGACGGCGGTGGCGGCGACGGAGGCGGCGCTGGGGTTGATCGGGATCCCGGGGCCGGGGGTGGTGCGGCATTACCCGGATGAGGAGCGGAACAGCCTGGCGCGGAACGTGGCGGACGAGGTGGACGTGGGGGTGGAGACGCACCTGGTGTGGACGGGGGACGTGAACCACAGGCACATTTTGTGGCCGTTGAGTATGGCGATCCGAGGGAACGTGACGCCGACGCAGCCGGATGAGACGAGCGAGCCGAACGGATATCTGTGGACGCTGGCGCCGTCGATGACGACGGCGAACACGCCGGACCAGGCGAACGGGATCGAGACGTTTACGTTCGAGTACGGGGATAACGTGCAGGCGTACGAGACGGAGTATTGTTTTGCGACGCGGCTGCAGATCAGCGGGGCACCGAACCAGGTGTGCCAGTTCACGTGCGACATCACAGGGCGGCAGCAGACGGAGACGAGTTTCACGGGGAATTCGTTGGTGAGCGTGCAGCGGTTTCCGTTCAACCTGGCAGAGTTTTATATTGACACGACGGGGGCGAGCCTGGGGAGCACGCAGAAGACGGCGACGCTGCTGGGGTTCACGTGGACGCTGGAGACGATGTTTAGCCCGCTGTACACGGGGGATGGGAACTTGTATTTTGCGTCGCTGCGGGAGGATAAGAAGAAGGTCTCTTTGCAGATGACCCTGGCGCGGAACACGACGAGCGAGGCGGAGCGGGACAAGTACGACGCCAAGACGACGACGTTTGCGCGGATCAAGTTGAACGGGCCGACAGAGTTGGACAGCGGGCAGAGTAACCCGCCGTACCTGGCGCTGGACCAGGCGATCCGGTACGTGACGTGGCCGGATGCGGGGGAGGAGAATGGGCTGACGACGGTGCAGGTGGTGGCGGAGAGTGTGTACGACAGCACGTGGGCGAAGCAGTTTGAGGTGGCTTTGCTGACGGATTTGAGTGCGTGGCCGTCGTAGGGTAGGCCCTCACCCCCCGGCCCCCTCTCCCGTTCCGAAGACGGACGGGCGAGGGGGAGTCGAGAGAGGCGAGAGCGATTCTGACAGGGAAGGGGGGGATTTTGTCAGGGTTTTGATCGGGTTTTGGCAGAGAATGGCTCTAGGCTGACCACGGATGGTCGGGGGGCCAGGACGGCGAGTCCGCGACTCGCCGGAGCAGTAGAGGGGGGTTTAGGAGGCGGGTATGAGCGCGTTTGTGGATGTACGGGAGACGAGGGAGATCCGGGCGGAGTGGTGGGAGGAGGGGGAGGCGGTGACGATCCGGAAGCTGAGTTTTTTGGATCGGCGGTATATCGCGGGGCAGTCGGCGACGTACGGGAAGCCGAGGGAGGACGGGACGCGGTCGGTGTTCGTGGATACGGAGGCGATGGACCTGGCGATCTTGGAGAAGGGGATCGTGAGATGGACATTGAAGAGGCCGAACGGGAAGATCGCGCCGCTGACGAGGGGGATGCTGCGCAAACTGGGGGAGGCGGATGGGGAGTACATCGTGAACGCGATCCACGAGTACAACCCGAGGAGGAGCGCGGCCGAGCAGGCCCGGTTTCGAGGTGGAGCTGGAGACGGCGCTGAGGAGTGATTGTGTGCCGGGCGAGCTGCTGCCGGCGGCGATTTGTCGGTTTATGGGCTGGGGCTGGCGCGATCTGTGTGAGGCGCCAGCCTCTTTGGTTGAGGATATCGTGACCTGGATGGGGAAACGGGGGGCGATCGAGCGGGAGCGGGCGGAGCTGACGGAGGGGTTGAGGCGGGCGCGGGGGTAAGAGCAGGATAGGGAGAATGATAGGATTGTCGGGGGGGGGGAGGGAGAGGGGAGGTGATGGCGACGCAGATGGTGGGGGGGTCGGTGGGGGTGGTGGAGGGGGCGGCGTGGGGGATCAAGGCGGGGGACCGGGTGGTGATCCGGGGGGGGGAGCGGGGACGGCTGGCGCTGCGAGGGTTGCGGGGGCGGGCGGAGGCGCCGATCGTGGTGTTGAACGAGGGGCTGGTGGAGATCGCCGATCCGGGGTCGGTGGGGATGTACGTGGATGGGTGCGAGCACGTGCACATTCGAGGGGACGGGGACGTGGATGTGCAGTATGGGATCCGGATCGAGGGGTGGACGAACGCGGGGGTGAACGTGCGAAGGGGGTCCACGGGGATCGAGTTGTGGTGTTTGGAGGTGGGGCCGGGGCAGGGGGCGGGGATGCGGCTGGGCAGCCTGGCGGAGGACGCGGGGGCGGGGTTTGTGCAGGAGGGGATGCGGGTGCTGGACTGCTGGGTGCACGATTGCTCGCAGGAGGGGTTTTATTGCGGGCACGGGACCGATCAGCAGCGGCCGGGGTGCACGATGCGGGGGCTGGAGATCGCGCGGTGCGTGGTGGAGCGGTGCGGGTGGGACGGGATCCAGGTGCGCGAGTGTCCGGATGCACGGGTGCACGGCAACAGGGTGCGAGAGGTGGGGACGGCGGTGGGGGAGACGGCGCAGGGGGGGGCGGGGCTGATCATCGGGCACGGGACGGGGGGGCGGTTTTGGGGGAACCGGGTGCTGGGGGGGGATCGAGGGGTGATGCTGCTGGGTCACCTGGAGGGGGTGGAGGTCGATCACAACGTGCTGGTGGACCTGGGGCGGGAGCGGGGGATGCCGGGGGTGCAGCAGATGACGAAGGCGGGGATGAACCTCCATCACAACACGATCGCGGAGTGCGCGGGGCTGGGGATCCGGACGCCGAGGGGGGGGAGGGCGGGGCGGATCGAGGGGAATTTGCTGGCGGGGACGGGGGGGATACAGAGCGAGGTGGAGGAGCGGGGGTATAACGTGGCGCTGGCCAGCGTGTGGGAGGCGGGGTTTGTGGACGCGGGGGCGGGGGATTACCGGCTGCGGGAGGATAGCCCGGCGCGGGGGGCGGGGCGGGATGGGGAGGATGTGGGGGCGTTTGGTGACCAGGAGCCAGAGCCGGAGCCAGAGCCTGGGCCAGAGCCAGAGCCGGAGCCTGGGCCGGGGCCGGGGCGGGAGTGGCCGGAGGAGATCGTGGCGACGCAGCGGTGGGACACGGGTGAGCGGCTGGTGATTTACGAGGGGGTTTTGAGGAGGATCGATCGATGAGATCCGGCTGGTTGAGTGTGTTGGTGTCGGTTGTGTGCGGGGCGGTGGGGGTGCTGGTGGGGGTGTGGGGGGTGCAGCAGTTTGGGGGGGCGATTCTTCGACCGTCTCGGGGACTCGACGAGGCTCAGAATGACGGGTGGCGGGAGGCGGTGGGGTTGGTGGTGGAGGGGGCGGCGGGGGAGAGGTCGCTGGTGATGGGGGCGGGGCAGATGGCGATTTGCGATCCGTACAGGGCGCCGGAGCCGTTGGAGCCGTTGGAGGCGCCGGAGGTGTGGCTGCCGAGGCAGGGGGATGTGCTGGCGGGGGATGTTGTCGTGGCGTGGGACGAGGCGGCGGGTGCGGCGAATTACAATGTCGGGCTGCGAGACGAGCTGGGCGGGGGGTGGGTGTTTACGGCGCCATTCAGGAGCGGGCAGAGCCCGTCGGAGGCGTGGGGGTTTGTGATCCGGGATGTGGAGCCGGGGGAGTACGAGGTGTCGGTGCGGGCGCGGAATGTGTTGTGTGTGTCGGAGTGGTCGGAGGTGGTTTCGGTGACGGTGGAGGCGCGGTGAGGATCGACCGGCGGGCGTTGGATGTTCTGAGTGTGGAGGACCTGCAGCTCGTGTACGAGCTGGTGGTGCAGCGGCGGACGGAGCAGGGTGCGGCGCTGGCGCTGGGGGTGAGTTTGAACGCGGTGAAGGGGAGGCGGCGGCGGATTTACACGCGGCTGGGGATCGGGTCGCGGCGGGAGCTGACGCGGTGGGCGGATGGGATGAAAATGGTGAGTTTGGAGGGGTTGGTGACGCGGGGGAGAACCACGGATGGGGGAGAACCACGGATGGGGGAGAACTACGGAGACACGGAGAAGAGGCGGAGAGCAGGATAGGGAGAATGGGAGGATGGCGGGTGTGACTGGGGAGATGGGATGATATAGATGGCGAGGGCTGTGCTGGAGATCGTGCTGGATAGCAAGGGGAATGTGCAGGCGATCAAGCAGGCGGGGAAGGACCTGGAGGGGTTGGAGAAGGGGGGGGAGCAGAGTTCGGGGGCGCTGGAGGGGTTGGGGCGGGTGGCGGGGTTTGTGGGGGGGGCGCTGGCGGCGGTGGGGACGGCGGAGGCGGCGCTGGAGTTTGTGGAGCTGGGGGCGGGGGTGGGGGCGGCGCAGGACCGGCTGGCGGCGTTTGCGGGGGGGACGAGCGAGGCGCGGGGGTACCTGGAGGCGTTTAACGAGGCGACGGACGGGACGGTGGACCGGATGTCGGCGATGGAGAGCGCGTCGAAGCTGCTGGGGATGGGCCTGGTCGAAAACGAGGGGGAGATGGCGGCGATGGCGGAGATGGCCACACGCCTCGGGGACCAGACGATGGGGGCGGGGGAGCGGATCAACGATTTCGCACTGCTTTTGTCTAACCAAAGCATACAACGGTTAGACAACTTTAATATCAGCTCGGGGCGGACGCGGGCGCTGATCGATGAGCTGCTGGCGAGCGGGCAGGCGCTGAGCCGCGACGAAGCGTTCAAACTGGCGGTGATGCAGATCGGGGCGGAGTCGCTGGATAAGCTCGGGGAGAGCACGGACACGGCGAATGTGAAGCTGCAAAAGATGAGGGCGGCGGTGACGGACGCAAAGACGGGGTTCGCGCTGATGGCGGCGGAGGCGGTGGCGGGTGCGGGGGGGGTGGACGAGCTGGCGAGCCGGGTGCGGCGGCTGCCGCAGACGCTGGAGCAGGTGCTGGTGCTGCAGCGGGCGTGGACGCGGGCGCAGCAGGAGTTTTTGCGGGGGGGATTGTTCAAGGGGGCGCTGGAGGAGTTTAACAACACGCTGAAACAGCACGCGATGACGATGGCGGAGACGCGGTCGGCGAGCGAGGAGGTGCGCTGGGCGTATACGCAGCAGCAGGCGGCAGTGGAGGAGACGGCGGTGGCGGCGGCAGCGGCAGAGGAGCCGATGCGGCGGCGGATCGAGACGGATGAGGCGATCGCGTACACGGTGAGCCAAGCGGCGGCGGCGCTGGACGAGGAGAAGGCGGCGCTGGAGCGGAACGCGGAGGCGGTGCGAAACACGGAGCAGGCGCAGCTCGGACTGGCGAGCAGCTTGAAGGGGGCGAGCGAGGCGCAGATCGCGAGCGCGGCGATCGGGGAGCTGGGGCGGGCGCAGGCGGCGGGGGATCTGGGATGGGAGGACTACGCGACGGCGGTGGGGGAGGTGCAGTTGGCGTTTGGCCTGGCGGATGAGGCGAGTGTGCATATGGCGGGGCGGATCACGAGCCTGGTGGGGCGGCTGGGGGAGGGGACGGTGGCGGCGACAGAGTTTGATGAGGAGCTGGCGAAGGGGGTCGAGATCTTTGAGATGGAGCAGTTGCAGATCGAGAAGTTTGGGGAGACGCTGGCGAGCCGGGGCGAGTTGATCGTGAGCGGAGAGGAGGCACAGCGGACGTACAACGACGAGGTGGTGCGGAATATGGACGCGCACCGGGACGCGGAGGCGGTGGTGGCGCGAAATCGGGAGCGGATGCGAGATCTAGAGTGGCAGACGATTGCGACGAAGGCGGAGACCAGGCGGTTCCGGGAGGAGCTGGAGAGTCTGCCGGAAGAGAAGCACATCGTGATCTGGCTGGATTATAGGAGGACGGGGGACGATGACGATGTAGAGGTGTCGGTGCCCTCGTCGGCGTGGGCGCCGGAGGGGGTTCTGGCGTCGAGGGGAGCGGTGCCGGTGGGGGGGATCGGGCTGAGGGGCGGCCGGGCGGCGGGGGCGACGTACGTGTTTCACAATTATTTTGGGAGGGATAGCGTGCGGAGCGACGCGGATATCCAGGCAATCACGGAGGCGCAGGGGCGTCTGGCGGCGCTGCGGGGGGTGCGGATTTGGGAGATGTAGGTTTTGATATTGAGGGGGGGGGGTGTATAATGGTGATTCCGCAGATTCATTCATGTAGAGGCGATGGAGCCTGAAAGGGGGATCGTTGTGGAGGATCAATTTGCGGATGTGGTGAAGCGGCATCCGGAGTGGCGACCGATCCTGGAGCGGGCGTCGACGTGCTCGAAAGAGGAGTGGCAGGCGACGCTGACGCAGGTGGAAGCGAGGTACGTGACGCACGCGGAGCAGGCACTGGAGGAGGCGGTGGAGCTGGGGGAGGAGTTGATGCCGCGCAGAGCGCGGTGTGTGCCCCGGTTGGTGCTGCTGCTGGTGGAGGACGTGATCGCGCTGCTGCGCGACGAGCGCGGGACGCGGGCGTGGAGCACGCGACTGCGGCGGGTGCAGGCGCAGGGGGAGGTGCTGCGGGCGGTGGTCGAGGCGGAGAGGGAGGGGGAGCTGGAGGGATAGGCGAGGGCGGCGGCCGGGGGACCGGTCGCCGCTTTTTGGGTGGGGAGGACCACGGATGGGGGAAATACACGATGGTCCCCACCTCCGGCCTCTCCCCCGCTGCGCCGCAAGGCCGGCGGGGAGGGGAAGGGAGGCGGGTATGCTGGGGAGAGGGATGAGATAGATGGCGTGGACGATCACGGTGGGGGGGGTGGACATAACGACGTACGTGGATGTGGATTCGCTGGAGGTGGAGGAGAGCGCGGGGCAGGGGGAACGATGGCGCGCGCTGTGCCGGTTTGAGGCGCGGGACCACACAGGGACGATCGACGTCGATGAGGAGGACGAGGTTTCGATTACGGAGGATGGGACGGATTATTTCACGGGGAAGGTGAAGCAGGTCGAGGAGACGGTGCACGGTCTGACGCGCGTGTGGACGTGCACGGCGGTGAGCTGGGGATGTCTGCTGGATGAGGTGGTGATCGATTATTATACGATCGACGAGGGGGACGATGACGACGTCGAGATCGGAACGATTTTTTCGACGTATTGCTCGGACATCGATGGATCGACGTACGTGGCACAATTGGAGACGGGCATGCCGCTGATGGCGCTGACGGCACTGACGTTGCGGGATGCGATGGAGGATATCTGCGAGGTGACGGGGGGGGCGTATTGGGTGGACTGGGGCCAGAATCTGCATTATGTCGATCCGGCGTTTACGTCTGTGCACGGGAGCGGGTGGAGTGACGATCCGGACGGGATAGTGACGTTCGGATATTCGAATTTCAAACGGTACAAGGCGAGCGACCGGCTGGCGAAGCGGTTTTTTATCTTGGGGACGGGGAGCGGGGTGAGCGGGTGGGTGACCGGGGGGACGTATAGCGCGGGAGACCCGGAGGGGGTGGTGCGGGATCCGAGCGTGACGACGGTGGCACAGCGGAACCAGCGGGGGAACGCGCTGCTGGAGCAGTATGAGAGCACGCGCAGCACGGTGGAGTTTGACACACGGTGGGACGGGTTCAACGTGGGGGAGCAGTATTCGTTTGCGAATACGACGTACAGCATCAGCGGGTCACTGTTTGTGACGGGGGCGACGTGGCGGTTTTTGAGCAAGGACGCGAACACACGCGAGTTCCACGTGACGCTGGACGTGGATTATATGTACGAGTTCAAGTGGGACCGGCAGGTGATGGCGCGACTGGGGCAGTTGCAGTCGGCGTTGATCGCAGAGATGGACGAGTGGCCGGCGGCGACGGCGGAGGGGGATCTGCTGGTGGCGGACGCGACGTCGAGCTGGGCGATCTTGAGCACGCCGGGGTCGGCGGGGTACGCGTTGGTGTCGACGGCGACGACGGAGGCGTGGGCGCAGGAGCCAACGTGGACGGGGCGGCATAGTTGGAATGATGGTGGGGGGGTGACGGCGTACGTGGACGAGGATGGGAGCGCGGATTTTAGCGGGCACGTGGCGGTGGGGGGTGGGGCGAGTGTTTCGGGTACTATCATACTGAACGTGGATGAGGACGTCACGGCGAATTCGGGGACGTATTACGGTGTGGCGTCGCGGGTGCGGTTGAATCCGACGGCGGGGTTTAGCACGGTGGCGATCGGGTACAGCGGCGGGGTGGACGTGGAGACGGCGCAGACAGCGAGCGGTGTGAGCGTGTACGGCGTGGAGGGGGTGGTCCGGGGGGGAAATGGGGTGGACGCGCGCTCGATCACGATCTCGACGGGTTTGAGGGGCCAGATCGACGTCGAGGATATGGGGAGTGGGGGGGGATACGGCGTGCTGTTGGGGATGGGGGCGTATCTGAGCACGCCGGCGGTCGACACGGGGGTCTGTACAAATGGCTATGGAGCGTATATTGATCAAGGTGTAGTTGGTGCAGGGTCGATTTCTGGCCAACTGTTCGGAATCTATATCGCGGAGATGAACGAGGGGACGGCGGCGAGTTGGAGCATTTACAGCGATGGGGGGGACTCGTACCACGAGGATCGTCTAAAGGTCGGCGGCAACACGACTATATCGGCGCAGTTTCACGTGGATCAATCGAGCCCGACGGGGGGGCAGGCGGTGGTACGGTTGGACCAGGGAGATGTGGACGAGGATGTGCTCCAGGTGCAGAGCGACGGGGCGGATCGGGATCTGTACGTTTTGCGCCTGAACGTGACTGGGAGCCCGCTGCTATGGTGGGATGAGTCGGAGAATAGTTGGGTACTGACGGACGAGTTGCTGTTGAGCGAGGGGGATCTGCACCTGGCGAGTGGGTTGGGGATCGTGCACGCGGATGGGGTGGCGGCGGGGTCGCTGCTGGTGGGGAATGGGGCGCGGTACGTGCCGGGAACGTTGGGGGATATTGGGGGGGCGCCGGATGACGCACGATATGTGGTGCTGGCGCTGGATGGCGATCTGTCAGCGGAGCGGGTTTTGACGGCGGGAGACGGACTGGCGCTGACGGATGGTGGGGCGAA
>Ga0180437_10008516_pt1 | contig 12991 bp, 15 predicted proteins | sample SS_ome_4_FD_132410 | JGI IMG/M metagenome (GOLD analysis project Ga0180437, IMG submission 132410) | Hypersaline lake sediment archaeal communities from the Salton Sea, California, USA - SS_3_D_1 metaG | ecosystem: Environmental > Aquatic > Non-marine Saline and Alkaline > Hypersaline >...
CCCCCCCCCCCCCCCCCCCGAGTTTCAGCGGCCATCATTTCGAAAAATCTCGTTGACACGGTGTTTTCCGTCATTATAATCACACGTTGTGCTGGCTATCGTTGACGGCACGGCGGCTTGGTCGGGCCGTGCGGAAAACGAGAATTTCGGCCGCGCTGAGTATACCCGGCGTGGGCCGCGACATGGGCGGCTACTCTCTCACAATCAGGGTCGTGCCGTTTGCGTGAGTTGCCCAGCATGGTTGGACGTGAACAACTACATACACTTTTCGCGAAAGGATGCATCATGCTTGCCGGTTTCCCGCGTTACAGCCTCCCGCTGGTCACGGCGATCATATTCTCGGGTTCCGCTTCGGGGGCATTACTGCTGGAGGATGGCTTTGCCGCGGGCGGCGCGACGCCCGGCGCCGGACAATACCAAAGTAGCCCGGCGTCCACCAATGGGACGGACAACGATGGCTTGATCGGGCAAGGCCCGGGGCTGACTGGCTTTACATCAGGCTTGAACTGGTCGCCTGGTGGCGGTACTCAGGGCCAGTACGCCAATGTCGTTTATCCGCGGGTCAATGATTCCGGTTTGGATTACGCGGCCGGGCTTGATCAACTGATTACGTCGGACGGTTCCGCGGAAATCTTTCGTTCTTCCACCAGCAGCAACACTGGCGATAAGGGCGCTTCGCGGCTGACGAATCTCGCTGGGCAGGCCCTGCCCAACGAGGGCATCTATGTCAGCGCCCTTTTTCAATTCACGGCCGGTACTGGCGGTGGAATTGCTTTAACCCAAGGGTTGGCTGAGACTAACGAGCGTGATCTTGTCCTCGGCATTGACGCCACAGGAAACGCGTTCGTTCGCGAAGGCGCCAACCTGCACACGGCAACAGGTGTGCTCGCCGCCGGCACCAATCACATGCTCGTCGCACGGTTCTTTGAAAACAATCTGGCTGATCTTTGGATCAACCCTGTGGATCTGACCTCCGAAGGCGGCAACATGCCTGCTCTCGACAACGTCACCATCAGTTATGTGGGGAACAACGCAACGTATTCGCTGGATCAGATGAAGTTGCTGGCGGCGACATCGCAGGGCAGTTCGTTCATTTTTGATGAGGTCCGCGTCGGTACATCATGGGATGATGTCACGCCGACGACGGCGATTCCCGAACCCTCCACCTTCGCCCTGGCTACCCTCGGCCTGCTGGGCCTGATCGGCTTCACCCGCCGCAAGCGATAACTCGGCCCGACGAGCCTAAACCGCACCAAGCCCCATCGGCTGGCCCGGCGGGGCTTTTTCGCTGCCCTCTCGTTCGACGCCGGGCGTGGCTGACCCGGTGTTGAACTGCGCCGCCTTACCACCGTTGATGCGGAGCAAAAACGGGCAGCCCGAGAGCCTTGTCCGCAATGCGGTTTCGATGCAGCCGTCGGGTGGGCGAGGCGAGCCTGCTTGGACTACGCCGACCTGATGTCCGCCGGATCGCCCGCCCACGCCCTCACCGCGCCGCAACCTTCCCCCGCTCCCACGCGAACCTTACGCGTTCCACACGGCTACCCATCCTTTGCTCGGGTGGCGTTGGCAATTGCCTACTTGAAAACGTCGCAGGATACCCGTGGCGGGTTGTTCCGCCTTGATCTGGCCGAGCTTCCATCCGTCGGGAAGCGTCGTGGCCATCCGCTTTTCGAGCTCGATCACGTCGAGCGGTTCGACCGGCGTCGCTTCTCCGTTGGCCGGGGCGTCGGTGTAAAGCACCGCCGCAAAGTCGGCGGCAGTCTCCGCTGCGCCCAGCACGGCCAGCGTGTAGCGGCGAAGCTGTGCGAACAGCGGCAAGGCGGGCGTGATCTCGGGTACGCCCCGGTGCTGCCCTGGGCGGTCGACCCGAAACCAGTGGATCATCGACGTGGCGGGAATCCGCAGGCTCGTCACGAAGCCCGCGCCGATCCCATAGGCGCCCGGATGTTCCTGCAGGACGTGGTAGGCCTGCGGGTTGCCGAGGTTGTCCAACTCGACGCCGTCGACTACGTCGGGGCGATGGATTGCCGCCACGGGCGTGGCGACCTGATCGCCCTCGATCAGCCGTACATCGAGCTTCACCGGATGATCCAGCCGGGGGTTGCTGACCAGCACGGCGAACGCCTCGCCGTCAGTCGACTTGGCCATCCGCATCGTGCGGAGCTTGGCGGCCAGGTCGACGGCTGTCGCCCATTCGGCGAACGCCTGCTCGACGATCCGGTTCGTTTCGGTGTCGTCGGTGAGCAATTGCAGCCGCGGCCCGGTTCCCACGCAGTCGCCGGCGATCGTGAGCGTCATCCCCTTGGCGTAGGAGTTGTTGGCCACCTCGTACCGGGCACGGTTCCGCAACGTGCGCCGCACGTCGGGCGTCATGGCCGCGTCGGCGCTCAGGCCGTCGGCCATCGCCCAGTGCCGGGCGTTCTCGACGGTCGTTTGCGCCGCGTCGTAGCGTGCCCGAAGATGGCCCGGGAGGGACGCGCGGGCCTTTCTCATGTTCCGAAACGGCCACATCAAACGGTCCCCCCCGGGCTGATCTTCGTCAACTTGATCCCGAGTCCCTTCGCGCGGGCCGCCTGCTTCGATGCCAGGTACTTGTCCGCCTCGATCTGGTCCTTCAGCGAGTGCTGCTCGACGCTGCCCGAGTCGCCACTGGCCTTCTTCGGGCCGGCGGCGTTTTCCTCGATCGCGTCGGCGAGATTCTCAGCCATGAGTGTGCCCGGAGAGACTCAGAAACCCGGTCGGCCGACGTGCGAACGTTCGGCCCCTATTGATTACATACCCGGCGCGAACGGTGGTCGGTCCGCTTTTCGGGCAGTGGCGGCAGAATGCCGAGACAGAGCGGGCCCAGAGGTCACCGATGGTCTGGTGATGGCGCCGCGGGGACGAGTTGACGGCGGACTACGCCCACGGCCCGGGAGCGGTCCATCTCGACGTGAACGGCTCGCCGGAGGAGATCGCTTGCGCGACCGGGCGGATGAATCTGGCGATCTCGTCGACGACCTCCGAGAGCGTGACGGGGGCGAAGTTGATGCGGGACTTCTTCAGAAAGCCCGTCCACTGACTGATCTTGCTTGGGTCCCCGGCGAACTCGGCGGTCAGGGCAACGGGGGCCGGATTCACCGCCGTCCCGCGATTGGCAAACGTCTCGCGGATGGCCCGGGCCAGCAGCTCGCCCTCGAAGTTGAATTGCCGAAGCAGCAGCCAAATATCGAAGAAGTCGCGAATGCGGCTGTTGATCTGCCCTAGCTTGACCATCGCCTCGAACTTCTCTGCGATGGCCGTCTCCCGGCTGTATCCGCTCAGCTTCGGCGCCGCGTGATCCAGGATGGTCGGGTAATCCAACGACACGGCCTCAGGGACGAGTACGTCCCCGAACCCCATGTCGATTTGCATGTTCATGCGGGCGTTCTGCAGGTAGCCGAGGAAGTTCGCCCGGACGCCCTCGTAGTCGGCGTCTTCCTTGATGACTCGACCCGCGACGCTGTTGGTGTCGAACACAAGCCCGTCCGGTTCGACCTTCTGCGTGCAGATGTCGCGAACAACGCCTACCACCGTATCGACGTCGTTGGGCATCCGAGCCAACAGGTCGATGTCCTTGGTCGGTCGGGTAGAAGGCGCCCGCCACGCCGTGAGCATCAATCCGCCCTTGAGCACCAGTCGATTCGCATGCGGTGAAACGGAGAGGCGGAAAAGAAATCGTTCCATTGCGAAGTACTGCAGCACTTCCTGGAACGGCCGTCCTGTGACCTTGGCGTTGGCTTGAAGCCTTGCGCGGACGGAAGCGGCGACATCCTTGATCCCTCGTTTCGTCACAGGACTGCCTCCAGGTAGGGACGCATGACCGAGGCGACGCGACAGATCTTGGCGTAGCGGATCAGCGATTCGACATCGATACGGCCCCGCTCCTTGTAGACACGGAGCGCCTCAATCGCCGTGTCCACGCCGATTCGATTCCTGTATTTGAAGCAGTCCGCCAGCGTCTTTTCTCGGTTGTAGATGCGAACGGAAACACCGTCCATCTGCACGACTTCGATTCCCTCGGAGAAGGCGCTTCCGCTGAATCGGTAGACGCGGATGGGCGGGTATTCGAGGCGTGGCGGTTCACTGTTACGCGCGATGGCCACGTGGACCTCGTGGGGAATCTGTGTCGTCATCTCGTGGTGTGCAAGTGCGGAGATGAGACAGATCACGCTGTGCGGGATCTTATGAGTCACCGTTACGAGGTCTGGCGTGCCCAGCGGGGGCGCCTCGCTGAGTCGGTACAGGCCGCGGGCCAGCCGCTCAATGAGTCCGTCCTCCAGCATCGAGTAGAGGGTGTTCCGGTGAACGCCCGCCTCGACCGCCTGCGACATGCGGAGCATTCCATGGTGTGCGCGGAAGATCGAAATCGCACGCTGCACGGCGTTCGCGTCGGGTTTGGAGCGGGGCTTGGGCACGGTACAAACAACCTCCAGATATGGCGTTCTGGAGGTATTTTGTACCATTGCGAGGGAGTTGTCAAACGGTCTTCGCAAGATTTGTGCTGCCCCAGCTGGCGTAACTGGCTGGCAAATAGGGATTTGCGGCCTGCAACGACGGACCTGAAGGCCTTACGCGACGCGGCGATCCTTTCCGTCGCTGTCGCCCCGCTGCAACTTCGAAAGCTTGATCCGCTGGCGAGGGGCTGCCGTTTGCCCCGGCAACGCCGAGAGCGTCGCCCCCTGAATGCTGGCCGCCACGGCCGAGCCGACCAGGCAGTCGAACCAGTGGTTGTCCGGTCGGGTGGCGCGGAGCTTCCATTCGTCGACCGTCCGGTCGCGGGCCATGGTCTTCACGCGGAACTCTGCCGTCAGGTGCTCGGCCAAGAGGCGATGGGCCTTCTCGTCCCGTCCGAACAGCGACAGGCAACTCGGGTCACCCATGGCCACGGCCAACCGGGCGTGAACGAACGACTTCCAGTAGTTCGTGTCGATCAACACGTGCCGGACTTGCCGCTTGCCGGTCGTCGAGCGGATGCGCCAGTGGTGGCCGATCCGGTCGCCGCGCTTGCGGCGGTATTCGGAGAAGGGAATCGAGGATGCGCCCACGTACCGGCCATGGCTGGGCAGGATCGTCCCGGCATACGTCGACTGCCGGCAGAACTGGTAGACCACATCGGTCGACTGTCCCCAGTTGGCGTCGATCAGTGTGCGATCGATCTTCATCCCGACGCCGTCTTCGCGCCGGTATGATCGCGGCAAGCGCTCCTCGCAGAGCTTCTCCAGCCCGGCGTAGATCGAGCCCTCCAGCCCGGCGCCCGGCGTGGCCCGGGCCAACGTCCGTTGAACGTCCCGCAAGGTGAAGTACGCGCGGCGCTGGTCCGGCCACGTCCCGTAGTCGAGCACATATCCGGTGAAGTCCTCCTCCCAGGCGGCGATCAGCCAGAACAGGGCCCGTTGCTGCACGTCGATGAACATCGTCAAGTGCGACGCGCCGAGGGGAAGAACGCCCCGCTCATAGCCGTTGATCTTGGCTGCGATCTCCTCGGCCGTGAGCATCTCCTCGCCTTCGGCCTCGACGATCGGCTCGTTCTGGTACTCGGCGAAGAAGGCCGCCTCGTCGCGGAGGCGGAGGTTCATGGCGTGCTGGATGCCCGAGAGCTCGTCCTCGTTGTGCCGCTCGGGCCAGGCGATGCGGGCGCCGGCGTCCATCGCCTCCCGGTGCTCGCGGTAGAACTCCGTGGCCTCGGTCCCGTCGGCGTCGTTGGCCAGTTCCTCGGCGCGACGCCGGGCCCGTTCTGTGAGGTCGCCTTCGGCCAGGGCCTGCAGGCGCCAAACGATCCGCTTGATGAGAAACGCCTTGTGCCGCGAGCGGGTCTCGTGGCCAAAGACATCCCGATACTTCTCCCGCAACTGCGGGACGGTCATCTGCCGTAGGGCGACGACCTCTTTCTCGACGTTCAGGTCCATGCCGTGCTCCTTGTTGGGGTTTTCGGAAACCGTTAACCAGCACGGACACTGAGCCTCGTTTCGCCGGACACCTCAAGGCCGGCTGTGCCAGATTCTGAAGGATTCTGCGGAATGGCCGCCGGACCGCCCCGATTTGCGGTCAGATCGGCGGATTTCTTCGACCGGAGCAGGCCGCGGGCGAGAATCTTGGCGACTTCGTCGAATCGCTCCTCGGGCGTCAACTGGGCGGGGTCGTCGGATGCGAGCATGGGCTTCTCCTGCGCGTGGGAGCCCACAACGACCTTCGCCCTGCGACCGGCACGCTGTCTGGCGGGGATTGAGAGAGATGAGGGAACCGTCGCCCTCTACCCATTACATACCCGGCGCGGGTTGGGCGTTGTCCGGATTGGGCGACGGGAGGGACGGAAACGGCAAGCTCGTGGTTGAGTCCGCCGATCCGGGGTCAGCTCCACAGAGGGAGTTGGCATCCCCCCCGGTAGACGCGATTTCTCTGGGGCGCGGTCTGCCGATTAAGCACTTACACACTGCAAATTGTGGGGCTATGCCGGGGTGGCGGCCGCCGCGGCGGGCGGCTAGAATCCAGGTTTACTCGTTTACTGGTACCCTGCAACGTCGAATGAGCTGCGCCGCGCGGTCGCGTAAAATGCGGGAGGGATGATACATCGATGCACAAGAAACGGGAGGGATGGAGCGTTGTCCTCGCCGGCTTCTGGAACCGGATGATTTTCACACCTGAATGGGTGGGCCCTCGCCTGTTCGGCGAAAACGCTCAGATTGAGACGGTTGTGGCGTTGTTGCCGATTCTTCCGATCATCTACCGCGACAATCGAGTCGCCGTCGAAATTGCCACCTCGCGTATCGTCTGCCGCGCCCGCGACCTGGAAAATGAGGAATCGCTACGGCGGTCCGGCGAAGTTGCAGGGATTATCCTCGGTGCGTTACCGGAGACGCCCGTACAGGGCGTGGGCGTCAATTTTGCATTTCGCGAGCACACGCCCGACGCCGCGCTGCTTGATCTGTTTGGCTTTGCGGACAATGCGCGGTGGGTTGAAGCAGGCTGGGAACTAGGCGAACGGAAGATTGTACGCCAGCTCACGGGCGATGGCGACATGCTCAACCTTGCACTCAATCTCAACGGCGACCGGCTCGATATAGACTGTAACTTCCATACGGCGCCCGAGGATAGTGCCGCGGCAATTGCGGCCGCCGCGGCGGATAGGGTCGTCGCGCTTCGTGACCGGGCGACGCAAGCGCTGCGAGAGTTATACGGGCTTGAACTAGAGGAGGACGAAGGCGATGCATGACACAAGTGGCGGCATGCAGGCGACAACCCAGCCGGAAGGCGGCGATAGGCGCGAAATCGAAGTGAAGACGGAACACAACTATGAGGTGATCACCGACGCACGGTACACGGCCGGCAGCACGCCTTCTGGGCTGCCCGAAGTTGCCGAAGGTGCGGGTTACGTGTTCCGCATAGGAGAAGGGTATCCCCTCAACCAAGTAGTCATCACGATTGATACCGGACAGCTCACCGAGCAGGCTCGCATAAGGAAGGTGAATCAGGCGATTCGGCGGGCGCGACGGCGGTAGCATGCGGAGTCGAAATGTGGCATGCCCACGCACTATGTCTACGACGATCCTGATAAGACCCAGCTTGCCCAGGGCGACGTTCTGCAACGGACTGATGAGTTGGTTGCACTGCTTGGCCAGTATCACCCGCACTATGCCGAGCATCCTGACTACAAATTCTCCGCGGTTCTGACGCAAAGTTGTGACTTGGTGCGCCGCGACGGTAAGCCGCCCAAGTGTCCCTACATCACCATCGCCGCCGCGCGCACTCTCGAAGAAACCCTACTGCGCGAAGCGACTAAGGGGCAGAGCAATTGGCAGCGTCAGACAAAAGTTGTCGGCTTGCGCGAACGCAACAGCCTGCTGATGTTCCTGCAGCGGGTGATCGACAACAACGAGCCGGGCTATTTCTACCTGCATGAGGATCAATCGGTCGGCATCCACCGCGCCTGCTGTGTGGTACTACCGCTTGGTGTATCGCTGCGTGTGCAGCATTATGACTTGTTGCTGAAAGCGAAGATCGCCCAGGTCAAGGACGCCTTTCAGGCGAAGCTCGGCTGGCTGATCGGCAATATGTATGGCCGCGTCGGCACGACGGAATGGGATAAAGAACACCCTGACAGGCCAGTGAAGACGGTGTCGAAGGAGGTGCTGGAAGCGACGCTACATAGCGTCGGGGATGATCAGATCAAAGAAGGGGTGGCCGAGCTGAAGCGAGAAGGGCAGTTGGAGAACATGACGCCCGAAGAGATCTTCGAATACATCCGCAGCAAGAGTATTCTTTCGCGCAGCAAAAAGCTGGAAAACCGCGCCGCCGAGGTCAGCAAGTCGCTGCGCTTGGTTAATCTGATCCAGGGAAGAGCATCGACGGCGATCCACCACGGTGACGCGCTGAAGCAATCGCTGCGGCAGATACTGATGGACGCCAAGACCTCGGAAGAGGCGGTGGATGCGTTAGCCGATCAATTGATCGGAGCGGTGAATCAACGCATTAGCGAGGTGATGACCGACGCTGATCTGCCCGGGCGCGATGACATCGCGCTGAAGTTCATCCGCGGCCTGTTGCAGGACCCGCAGATTGCGGCGATTCTCAGATAGCTTTCCGGGACAAGGCCCAGATTCCCCCCTTGTGCTTCTCGAAGGCATGCGCGCTGACCCAGCGTACCGAATCGCTACCTCCGACGCCCGCAACTGTTACGTCGCCTATGATGTCCTGGCGGCCCGCGACGCGCGCTCCTTAGGCTCTCGTGCGGCGCAACTGTGAGTCCGCAAGCGCGGTCACTTTCGCTGCCCCGAGCGAGAGGGGGCTGTAAACCAAAACGGCCCCCTCGGTCAGAGACTTCGAGAGTCTGGGGGGAGACGTTCGGGGTGCGAGAGCAACTGCCCGATATGGGGCGGGACTCGCCGTCTCCGCTGGCAAACCGAGAGCGCGGGCCGCAGCCCGCGGCGTTCCGAAAGCCTTTTCCCACAACGCCTTAACGCAAAACGCCGAGAGGGCTGGCTCTCGGCGTCGTCCGCTAACTGGTGGGTACTCAGGTTCGGACTTTTTGAAGAAGCTCCCCGTGCACAACTCTTTTCATAAACACTCTCTTCTTGGCGATCCCCGCAACTGAAGGCCGGGGAAGGACTTCGCGAGTTCGAGTCCCTTTCGGTCGCCTATGAGCGAAAGCAACGCGCTACTGAATTCTGGGGAGGTTGCGACCGGACCCCGAAGACAACGCTTTCAAAACTGAGAGCGCTTGCCGGTCGTAGCGGCTTAACGACTCGGCCTCTGTCGAAGATTCGAGAAATGAAATCGCTTGGTCCTGTGCGACCCTGGGCGATGCCGCTGCGCGCCGGTAGAACGGGAAATGACCTTGCCACGGCGGGGTGCAAAAACGCTGTCACTCTCCATCCTTCAAACGACTTACGGTTATAGCGGCATGTCGAGATTTTTCCACCCCTTGCTCACGGTCCTGGCCCGCGCCACGGAGTCCCAACTGGCCCGCTACGTGGAGTATCTAAAGGAGGAGAACCGGATCCTTCGGGACAAATTGCCCAAACGGGTCGTCTGTACACCCGGGGAACGTCAACGGCTTGTCAAGCTTGGCAAACCGCTCGGATCGGCGATCAGGGACCTGATCACAATTGTGACGCCCCGCAGTTTTGCCCGGTGGGTCAGCGCCGCCGACAAGACGAAAAAGGAGCGAAAGACGACGAGGAAACCGGGACGGCCACGGACGCCTGAGGCGACCCGGGAACTCATTGTCCAGATGGCCAAGGACAACGGCTGGGGCCTGGGCCGGATCCTCGGCGAACTCAAGAAGCTGGGTATCTACAGCGTCTGCAAAACCACGATCCGCAACATCCTCAAGGAACATGGCTTCGACCCGGGTCCGAAGCGCGGGAAGGGAACGTGGGACGACTTCATCCGCATCCATGCCAAGACGCTTTGGGCGTGCGACTTTATCTCGAAGAAGGTCTGGACAATGGGCGGCTTGGTGGACTTCTTCATCCTGTTCTTCATCCACCCCGACACGCGAAAGGTCCACATCGCCGGGATTTCGACCAATCCGGACGGCAACTGGATGGCCCAACAGGCACGGAATATGTGCATGTTCTTCGACGACTGGCCGGACAAGCCGAAGTATATCGTGTGCGACAAGGACACGAAATTCACCAAGCAGTTCGAGGCGATCCTGAAGTCAGATGACATCGAATTAAAGCGGACCGCCGTTCGCGCACCGAACCAGAACGCCTACGCCGAGCGGTTCGCGCAGACCCTTGGGCAAGAGTGCCTCGATCATTTCATCGTTTTGGGCGAGAAGCACTTGCGGCATATCATCCGAGAATTCGTCGCCTATTACAACGAACATCGCCCTCACTCATCGCGAGGGGATCTTCCGCTGTCGATGGACAAGCCGCCCGATCCGGTCGAGTGCCTCGGGCCCGCAGATGTCCTTTGCCACGAGCGGCTGGGCGGATTGCTGAGGCACTACGAAAGGAAGGCGGCGTAGGCATCGGGCTTCCTGTTCGACAACAAGCTGACAGAGTTGCGGCAGTACGTCAGCACCGTAGGGGACGCGTTCAAGAGCCAGCTCCACGAACTCGGCGCGGACTTCGACGAAAAGACAAAGGGCATGACGGATGCGCAACGCCAGTGGTATGTCGAGTGGGAGGGGGAGGAGGCGTTCCAGTTGGCTGAGGACTTCCCGGCGTTGATGTGGTAGACCGCCTTCATCCACATGTACTTCGTCCTGGAACACAGCATCCTCGACCTGTGCGAAACGGTCCACATCGCCGGCATGACGGCCAATCCGGACGGAAACTGGATGGCCCAGCAGGCACGGAACATGTGCATGTTCTTTGACGACTGGCCCTTCATCCGAATCCCGTTGCCTTGGCGCCATGCGACCCTTGCGTCGCCGCAGATTTTTTCGGATACTTGCCTTTACCTGAAAACCTCCTAGCGCCCGTGGCATTCCTTTCCCGCAACGTGAACAAACCCACAGTTTGCCGGCAGGTGTTCACATTTATCCCAAAACTAATGTCGAGCGGATGACATGGTAGGGTTAAATCGGAGAACAATGGTGTGATTGTGCTTGGAGTCTCGACGTACTGTTTCCAGAACACACCGCTATTGAAGGTGCTATCTTGGTGCAGGCGGGAGGGTTTTCGGGCATTGGAGTACGGACTTGAGGATCTGCCCGAAGCAGACGTCGAGAAGGATCGGATTCTCGCTGCTCTTTTGGACGCCAATGCTGCCGGTATGCGTTTCTCCCTTCATGCCCCACTCGTGAATCTTGCGTCTCTGAATGACAAGGAAAGGCGCAGCGCAATTGCGGAACTCTCGCGTGCCGTCGTGTGGGCCGCCAAGGCGAACTGCGAGATCGTTGTCATCCATCCTGGGGAGAGAAAGCCGCAGGAGTCAGATCAGACGCGAGAGAAAGGCGTGCAAAGGTTGAGGGAGTATCTCAGGGAGCACTGCCGGAATTTCAAGAAACACAATATCTTGATTGCCGTTGAGAACACGGGTTACCGCCCTGAACACTTGATTCACGAGTTTTCCGAACTGATGGAAGTAGTGGAAGAGTGTCCAATTGACTGTGTCGGGATAACCTTGGATATTGCCCACGCAAGGGTCGCCGGAGGGACTGTATCGGCGTGGAAATGTCTTCGCCGACGCGTGCGGCACATCCATATTTCTGACAACTGCGGCTCTGCAGACGATCACCACTGGCCGTGCGGCAAAGGCGACATAGATTTCGAGGGGATGACAAGAGACCTCAAAAAAGCCAAGTGCATGGCCATTATCGAAATCACGGACAGGGGCAGTGCTTGCCGAGATGTGCTTGAAACGAGAGCTTTCATCAATGAGGTAGTCCGCACGAATGAGTGACAGAAGCACTCTCGCCAACTCCCGACCGGGTATCGCAACGCGAGTGATTGTACTCGTCGGATTGCCCGCTGCAGGCAAGTCCAAAGCTAGTACGAGTCTAGCGTCACAATATGACTCGGTCATTGTGTCCACTGATGAATTGCGAGAACGTCGCTTCGGGATCCAATTCAATGAGGAGATAAAAGAACTGATCTTCACTGAATTGATCGACACGGTCGCATCTTACCTCCTGAAAGGTACCAATGTGGTTGTTGACACAACATTCCTAAATGAAGTGGCAGGACGCCGGAAGTTTCTTTTCGAGCTTCGTCAACATACAATTGGTAATGCGAATGAGATCGAGAAGATCGCCATCTACTTCGATGTAGATATCAATACCTGTTTGTCGCGCGATAGTAAACGGAAAGGCGGCAGGGTGGTCGGCGAGAAGGTAATACGGCGCCAGAGCCAAATGATTTCCGTCCCAGTCAAGAACGAAGGCTGGGATGCAGTGGTGACTTCAAGTGCTTTGCACCTTGATTGATCGGAATGGCATTGTATCCTGCAAGACCGGTGGCAGAATCCCTGACAACTCGAGCGCACATCTCAATTTGACGCGAATACACGACGATTACCCGCCACTTGCCGCGCTGATCCTCTGCGGCCCTTTTCAACTCCGTTTGGGAGAGGAATGGCCGACAGCAGTATTTGATGATATTCGCATGTCTCAAGTGCAGGTCGGCAGCAAACGAGACGTTTGCCACCTTTGTTATTGAGTATGATCTGGTCGTCGTGGCTCTGCGGCTTCGACAACACTGCGCGATTCTCGTCTGCCAAGGTCCTGGTGAGTTGTTTGGTGCGGTCGATGGTAACCTAATTGTCTGGATTGTTCCAAGAACTCACCTGATCTGTCGGCAGAATCGGCTGCTTCACTTGATCGGTCGTTACACAGTACACTGGTGTTCGGGACCAGGCGTGGAAATCCGACTGCTTGGCGATGGTATAGGCGCCCATCCCATCAAGGACTAACACATCCCCAACGGCCGGCAAAAAAGATAGGTCGAAATCAAAAAGGGGGCGACGCCCACATGTCATCCCAAAAAAGCGTGCCGGGGTCCGGTTCTTTAATCGGCCGGCA